>Ga0182018_10002090_pt1 | contig 20884 bp, 18 predicted proteins | sample 812P2MmetaG_FD_120490 | JGI IMG/M metagenome (GOLD analysis project Ga0182018, IMG submission 120490) | Permafrost microbial communities from Stordalen Mire, Sweden - 812P2M metaG | ecosystem: Environmental > Terrestrial > Soil > Wetlands > Permafrost | place: Sweden: Stordalen | collected...
ATCTTATCTTCAATCTTGTGTTCAGGAATCATTGCGTCCTCGCGTGCTACCAACTGCGGCTGGCCCCGCCGCCGCCAGAACTGCCCCCACCAAAGCCGCCGAAGCCCCCACCCCCGCCGAACCCACCGCCTCCGCCAAAGCCCCCGCCCCCGAAACCTCCGCCTCCCCCGAACCCTCCACCTCGGCCGCCGAATATCTGAGAGAACAGAAGCCAGAAAAGAAGGCTGCGTAAGGGCGTGAAGAGAATGATCAGGACAACGACAATAATTCCAAGGATCCCGCCGACCGGCAAACCACCGCTGGACTGAGGTTCTGCCTGAGTCGACGCTCGCGGCTGCGAATTTGTGAGTTGAATCCCAGCATCGGCGGCAATCACGTTTGCAACCCGGCTTGTGACCAGCAGCAGGGCATCGGTGTAGTTCTCGCTGCGCATCAGCGGAATGGCCTCACGCTGAAAGGCTCCGACCTTTCCGTCGGGCAGAATCGGTTCCAGCCCGTAACCTACTTCAATGCGTGCGCGGTGATCCCGTATGGCGTACAGGATCAGCACTCCCCGATTTGTGGACGTACTGCCGATGCCCCATTTCTTGAATAGGTCGACCGCGTAACTCTCGATGTCGGAGCCGTCTAGGGTATTAATGGTCACGAGCGCGATTTGCGCGTGCGCTTTTTCGTCAATCTGCCGGCAGATGTCCGTGATTTGCGCGCTGGTGTTCTGGTCAAGCACATGCGCGAAATCATTGACGTAACCCGTGGGTTGAAGTTGCGAAACTGATTCCGCCCACGTCCGCATGCCCAGCGACATAACGAACAGCAACGCCAGAGACAGTTTCCTGCGCCAATTCACAGGGTGATTGTACAGGAGGCAGCCGGACCCACTGGGACTTCGGAGCAAAACCGGTCGTGCTGTCGACGACTCTTCGCGCCCCGCTCGTACACCGCGCTGGATTCACTTTCGTAATTTGATGAAAGTCGCCCTAATGGTGATGATGGATAACGTGCAGACCTCTGAAAACACTCGCCGATGGCCTCGCCTTGAGGTCGATATGCCGGTGCGCGTCGTAACCTCCAAGGGCTTCTCGACAACCGTAGTAGAGGGCCGCGGCACTGAACTGAGCGAAGGCGGCATGGTGTTGTATGCGGGAATCCTGCTCAATCCGGGGGACTTGCTGGAGATTGAGTTTGAGACCCCGACGCTCTCGCGCCTGACCGCTATCGTCCGCTCCCGCAACGGATTCTGCTTTGGCCTGGAATTCATCACGCCGCTACCTTCCTAATTCTGACGTCTTACTCCTGACCTCCCGGACTTCGGAACGACCTGAGCCCATGCTCTGTTCTGGCGGTGCGGACCGATTTGTTCTAGCATCTGGAAGCGAGTCTGGAGCGAGTCTCAATGCACTTCGAACAGTTCTATCTGGGATGCCTGGCGCATGCCTCCTATCTGCTGGCTTCAGAAGGGGAAGCCGTGGTGGTGGATCCGCAACGGGACGTGGAGTTGTACTTGAAGACGGCCGCGGAGCTGGGTGTTACGATTCGCCACATTATTGAGAGCCATCTGCATGCCGACTTTGTTTCCGGACACAAGGAATTGGCCGCCCGCACCGGGGCAAAGATCTACATTGGGGCGCAGGCGGGAGCGACGTTCGCTCATATGCCGGTGCGCGACGGATTCGAGCTGAAGTTTGGGAAGGCGTCGATTCGCGTCTGGGAGACGCCGGGCCACACGGTAGATAGCATCTGCCTGGTAGTCCGCGACGAGCAGAAGTCGCCTGAGCCCTGGGCTGTCCTGACCGGGGACACACTGTTCATTGGTGATGTTGGGCGCCCGGATCTTTCGCCTGGGCACACTCCGGCGGAACTGGCGGGCCTGCTTTACGATAGCCTGCACAATAAGTTGATGACCCTCGGCGACAGCGTACTGGTCTATCCCGCGCATGGAGCGGGCTCTCTCTGTGGCAAAAACATGCGGGCCGAGCGCTCGTCCACCATCGGCACCGAGCGCCTCACCAACTACGCGCTGCAGATCAAGAGCCGCAAAGATTTCGTCGCGCAGTTGACCAGCAAGCTTCCCGCACGGCCAGAATATTTCCTCAAGGATTCCGAGATCAATCGTACCGGCGCTGCAGCCCTGGCGGATCTGCCGCCACTCCGGGGCGTCGCACCATCGGCGTTGAATGCCATGCTGATGCTGGGCGAACTCGCCCTCGACGTGCGTCCCTGCGAAGAGTTTGCTGTAGGCCACGTGCCGGGCTCGGTGAACATCGCGCTGGCGGGTCAGTTTGCCTCGTGGGCGGGCACGGTGCTGGGATTGGCGGCACATCCGGTGCTGATTGCCGAATCGGACTCACAGCTGGAAGAAGCCCGGCTCCGGCTGGCGCGCGTTGGTATCGAGGCGCTTGGCGGGTATCTGGATGGTGGCGTTGCCGCCTGGAAGCAGGCGGGACTTCCCGGGGCGAGAATTTCGCAGATCACCGTAAGCGAGCTCGATGCACGGTTGAAGTCTCACGAATTGCAGGTGCTTGACGTCCGTCGCGAGTCGGAGTGGGACGTCGCGCACATTGCGAACGCGACCTGGTGGCCGCTCGACAACTTCAGAGTCTCTCCGCCTGAGATGGATCACGATACGCCCGTCGCGATTCACTGCCAGGGCGGATACCGTAGCATGATTGCCAGCAGCCTGCTGCAGCGCGCGGGTTTCAAGCACATCATCAATGTGATTGGCGGATTCGATGCCTGGCGGCAAGCGAAACTGCCAATGGTAGGTGCGAAGCCGGTAGAGGCTTGACTTGGCGCCAATTGAAGAAATGTTCCGGCTGGAACACTTGGAAAACAGATCGTACGTACAAAAATGAAGCTACCGCTCTGACGTTAAAGGATCGCTCCCACGGCAGATCTTAACTTCCTTTTCCGATGTTACGTAAAAGCGTCTTTCCTAGGTTTTGCGTAATCCGATGACCAGGGCGAGCACGCCGCCGGCGAGAAGGACAACGCCAGCCGCGGGGGGCAGTTTGTCGCTATTCTCAGTCTCGACCCCGATTTTGGCGTCTCCGATCTTTACACCGTGATGCTCTCGATGCGGGACGGGTACGACAAAAGACAGCGCTCCCAATACCAGCAGCAGGACTCCAACCAGCGGAAGGGCTTTCATAAGGGGAACTCCGGTTCAAGAATTGTTTCGTCGAATTCGGTTCACGCGCGTCAGCCCGATGTCCACGCAGCCGTTCGCGGAAGTGATCCTATCACCAACGGATCGTGATGGGTCAAAGAATCAGAAGCCGTGTCCAGACATTTTGCCGGCCCAGTTTTTCCTTTGATTTCGAGTACATCCGACGGGACGATTTATGAGATAAATTCTCTTGTGGAGTCTTTCCAGAGGCACTGCCTCTGGGCGCGAGATCCTTCCCTCCGCCTGAAAACCGCTCCGCTCAGGATGACTCCCATTAGGGACGGAGACTATCGAAACTCAACCTGCATCACACTTGCTATCGGAGTGACTCACAATGAAGACAGACAAGCTGGCCAAGACCTACCGAATCGAGAGCGGCAAGCATTTCCGGTTGAAAGACTTCGATCCCGCGGACACGGCACATTGGCACTCCAAGGAGCATGCCGAGAAAGCGCTGCAACAGGGCATTGCCCGCACGGGGGAACTGCAAGATAAGCTTTATGCACAGAACAACTGGGCGGTTCTCTTGATATTTCAAGCCATGGACGCCGCTGGGAAGGATGGCGCGATCAAGCACGTCATGTCGGGAATCAATCCGCAGGGTTGTCAGGTCTATTCCTTCAAGGCCCCGTCGGAGGTCGAACTGCAGCATGATTTTCTGTGGCGGACAACCCGCGTTTTGCCGGAGCGGGGACGCATCGGCATCTTCAATCGGTCCTACTATGAAGAAGTGCTCGTAGTGCGAGTTCACCCTGCAATTCTGAAGAGCCAGAGGATGCCGGCTTCGCTGGTGGACAAGAAGATTTGGGACGAGCGGTTCGAGGACATCCGCTGCTTTGAGCGGCACATGACGCGGAGCGGTACGGTGATCCGCAAGTTCTTCTTGAACCTTTCGAAGAAGGAACAGAAGCAGCGCTTCCTGGCGCGCCTGGATCACCCCGAGAAAAACTGGAAGTTTTCCGCCGACGACATTCACGAGCGTAAATATTGGGAAGACTATCAGGATGCTTACGAAGACATGATTCGGAATACATCGAGCGAAGAGGCTCCGTGGTACGTGGTGCCGGCGGATAACAAGTGGTTCACCCGGCTGGTGGTCTCGACGGTTTTGGTCGATACGCTGGAAAGTCTCAAGTTGTCGTATCCCAAGGTGGATGAGCGAAAGCGACAGGAACTGGAAGCGGCGAAGAAGGTGCTCCTGGCCAAGTGAGTAGCGCCCGTATTAAGGCTGCAGGCCGGGGCGCGAGATCCTTCCCTTCGCCTGAAAAACGACTCCGGTCAGTTTGACTCCCCGTGGGATATGCCAGTTAAAGGAATATTCTCGGAATATTGATCGGCCCTTTGCAGGCCGCCTCCGCAGCGATTACCATAGCGCAATTGTCCACTTCTTTCCCGGAGAAACTTTGCATATGGGTCCAGATCGTTTTCGCAGGAAGGCGTTGCTGGTTGCGCCTTTGGTTTTCGCGGTGACACTCTCAGTCATATTCGCCACTGCCGCACAGGCTCAAGCCAAGCCCGAGCGGCAATCGAAGGCGGTAAAGCCGTCCCAAACCACGCAAACCGCGCAGCCCCCGACTGCGGCTGAAGGCGATTCGGAGGCTGAAGAATCCTCCAAGCCGGAAGAAAAGGCTTTCAAAGGAATGAAGTATCGCATGATCGGTCCCTTCCGCGGCGGGCGGTCGCTGACGGCTGCCGGCATTCCCGGCGACCCTACGACTTACTATTTCGGAGCGACCGGTGGAGGAGTGTGGAAGTCCACCGACGGAGCCATGAGCTGGTCGCCGGTTTTCGATAAAGAGGGAACCTCCGCAATCGGCAGTATTGCCGTGGCCAGTTCCAATCACAACGTGCTTTTCGTAGGAACGGGCGAAGCCTGCATTCGCGGCAATATTTCGCACGGCGATGGCGTTTACCGATCATTAGACAGCGGCAAGACCTGGAAGAACGTTGGCTTGCGCGATTCGCGCGCCATCGGCAAGGTCATTATTAATCCCACCAATCCCGATATCGTGTTCGTGGCGGCGCTCGGTCATCCTTACGGTTCGAATGCGGAGCGTGGAATATTCCGCACCATCGACGGTGGCAAGACGTGGGAGAAAGTTCTCTACAAAGACGAAAATACCGGCGGCATTGACGTGGCTTTCGATCCCCACAATCCCAACATTCTTTTCGCGGCATTGTGGCAGGCGCGCCGCACTTCCTGGAGCATGTCGAGCGGAGGGCCGGGCAGCGGCCTCTACCGTTCGAACGATGGGGGGACGACTTGGAAACGCCTGGAGGAGCACGGTCTGCCTAAGGGACCGTATGGAAAGATCGGCGTGGCCGTGGCGGCGAATTCGGACCGCGTGTATGCGCTGATTGAAGCTCACGATCCGGACGGCGGGCTCTACCGCTCCGACGATGGAGGCGAATCCTGGCAACTAGTCAATCCCACCCACAGCCTGTGGCAGCGACCGTGGTACTACATGCACGTGATCGCCGATCCGCGGGATGAGAACGTTCTCTACATCATGAATGTGGAGGCCTACAAATCGACCGACGGTGGACATCTTTTCAACAAGGTCCGCGTGCCGCACGGCGACAATCACGGGCTGTGGATCGATCCGCAGAATACTCGCCGCATGATCGCCTCGAACGACGGCGGCGTTACGGTGACGCTCGACGGCGGCAAAACCTGGACTCGTCAGGAGAACCAGCCGACCGCGCAGTTCTATCACGTGATCACTGACTCCGCGACCCCCTATCGCGTGTATGGACCGCAGCAGGACAGCGGCACGGTTGCGATCGCCAGCCGCAGCGACGACGGAGCGATCGACCGCAGCGACTGGTACGATGTGGGTGGCGGCGAGGCCGGTTATATCGCGCCCGATCCGCGCGATCCGAATATCGTTTATGCAGCCGACTATCAGGGAAACATCACGCGCTATGACCGGCACATCGGACAGGTGAAGGCGATCACGGAGCAACCGGAACTTTCCGATGCGCATGGGGCGGCAAACCTGGAACATCGCTTTCAGTGGACTGCGCCAGTCATGCTTTCGCCGCACGATCCCAACACTCTTTACCACGGCGGCGAGCGGCTGTTTAAGACGACCGACGGCGGCGTGCACTGGGAAGCCATCAGTCCTGATCTGACGCGCAATGATAAGGAGAAACAGAAAGTCTCAGGCGGCGACATCACGCTCGACGATTCCGGCACGGAGTATTACGACACGATTTTCGCGTTGGCGGAATCGCCAATCACAAAGGGATTGCTGTGGGTGGGCACGGACGACGGCCTGATTCAGCTCACGCAGGACGAAGGTAAAACCTGGAGCAACATCACGCCGAAGGAGATGCCGGAGTGGAGCCGCATTAGCCAGATCGATCCTTCGCCGTTCGACGCCGGCGCCGCGTATGTGGCCGTCGACCGCCATCAGTTCGACGATCTGCATCCTTACATTTACAAGACCAGCGACTATGGTAAGAGCTGGACAAAGCTGGGGCAGGGAATTCCGGACACAACATTTGTTCGCGCTGTGCGCGAAGATCCGAAAAAGCGCGGACTGCTCTATGCGGGGACTGAGCAGGGCATCTATGTGTCTTTCAATGACGGCGCGAACTGGCGTCCGTTGAAGTTGAACCTGCCGACTACGCCAGTGCACGATCTGGTCATCAAAGATAATGATCTGGTCGTGGCCACCCATGGACGGGCGTTTTGGATTCTCGACGACCTCTCTCCATTGCGCCAATATAGCGACGACATCGTGCAGAAGGAGGAGTTTCTATACACGCCCGCGACCGCTTACCGGATTCAGGCGGGAGCGGGGGGGGAACGGCATTCATCCAAACTGACGGCACAGAACCCCGCGGCTGGAGCCGCGATTTATTACTTTCTCAAAGATGCGCCAAAGGGTGGTACGGAAACCGAGATCGAAATCCTTGACGCCTCGGGCAAAGTCATTCGTAAATATTCGAGTGCGGACTACAACACCCTGGAGGAACCGCTTGATCCCGACGACAAGAAGCCGGAAAAGCAAATCAAACCCGAGGTAGGCTTGAACCGCTTCGTGTGGGACCTGCGCTACGAAGAGGCCCATCACGTTCCGGGATACTACCTCTGGGAATATGGCAGTGGAGCGCGAGGGCCCGTGGCGGTCCCCGGTCACTATCAGGTTCGAATCACCGTGGGAACTCAAACCCAGACTGTGGGGTTTGATTTAAAACTGGATCCGAGAGTCAAAGTCAGCCAGGCCGATCTGGAGCAGCAATTTAATCTGGAACTGCAGACGCGCGACGAATTGAGCCGGGTCTACGACACGGTCAATCAGATCCAGGACGTACGTTCGCAATTGTCCGGCCTCAAGAGACGGCTGCCGGAGAACGCGAGCGCCAAGGCGGTGGTCGCCGCGGCCGACGATCTGGAAAAGAAACTGGTGGCAGTTCGCGAAGATCTCATCAACCTGACCATCAGCGCCAACGAAGATTCTCTCGCCTATCCTCCGCAGCTGGACGCGAAACTCGCGTACCTCGCCATGGACGTGGGTACCGCCGACTCCGCTCCGACGGAGGCCGAGCAGAAGGAATTTGACAAGCTGAAGCGGCAGAGCGGGGAACTGATCGGCCGTTGGGAAGACTTGCAGCGTCGTGATCTGGCAGCCTTTCAGAAGCTGACGGCAGAAGGCAGCCTGTCGACGGTCGTAGTCCCGCCCGCAGGCAGATCGACGGACGAGCCGGGTGCGGCGCACTGAGTGTTGCGTTTCTGCAAGTTCCGAGGCTGGGAAAAGGCTGAGCGGGGTGAGCTTTTTTCCCAGGGCACGACCCTTCGCGTTACCCCTATTACCTCTGTGCCGGTTTCATGGCACTGTTGTGCCTTGTTCGCGCTCAAGCCGGTTGCTATTGTGACGATAGAGTCTGATGTTGCTTCCTCCCCTGAGGGTCCCACGAGTCGATCCTGATTGGGGGGTATATATGCGAATGATGCATTTGTGCTACGCGGCGATAGGCTTTGCAGTGGCCCGCTGGATTTTCCGGCGGCAAGGTCTGCCAGTCGCAGACCCAGTCACACGGTTCCGGTCGCAGGGTCTTCTGTAGAACGACTTCAAGCGTGGGCGTGCGTTCCCGTTGCGCTTCCATTTCGTCAACGCACGCCCATCTCTTGCTCATCCCTGAAGTACCGTTACCAAGGTTTGCCCGAATCATCCCCGTTTCTCCGATCTCTCCATACAATTGGCTCAGGACACAGCCTTCAGCGTTTTGGCTGGAGCGGTCTGTCATCGATCTGCGCTTTCATGCTGCGGCTTCCTAAGATACGTCTGCTTGTCTTGCTGCTGGCCCTGCCAGCTGCCCTGATGCCCCCGTCTCTGGTCGCTCAGAAAAATCCTAACGATGACGCGAACCAGGCTCCAAACGAAGTTCGGAACCAGGCTCCAAACCAGGCTCCAAACGACGAAGATCCGAATGACACTCCACTAGGAGACGTTGCGCGCTCCCTGCGCAAGAAAAGTTCGCCGTCTCAGGACGTGATCGACGACGACAATCTGACCAGGGTGATGGAGCAGGCGGAGAGCCGCCCCGCCACCGGCTCCGCGCTGAAGTTCCTGATGGCAGGCGAAAGCAAAGAGTTTCAGGTCGCCGCGCCGGATGTTACGTGCAGCTTGTCTTTTAACGCGAATGCGAAGTCGCTGCTTTCCAACGGATATGCGCAGATGGAGCTTCCGCCCGGCGAACTGCTCAAGCTCGAAGGGCCGGCCACGATCGAAGGAGATGCGCTGATCGTATCCGTTTACAACCGAACCGACTGGCACGTCAGCGAAGTGGCCGTGGCGCTGACGGTCGTCAAGAAGATCGATGCAGCTTTGTCGGGCGGTACGACGTTCAATAGTGGGGCGACACTAGCGCCGGCCGTCGTCGCGAATGTGCCTCCGGAATCTGAAGTTCGCCCCGAGAAGAAACCCGACGTGACTGTGATCTACCGCATGCGAGCGGCGGCGCCTCCGTCGGCAATCACAGTTTTCAGCGCGCCGTTGAACCTAGATCTTGCTTCCGACGAGGAGTGGCACTGGGCGATCGTGCAGGCCAGAGGATATCCGCCGCAGAGCTATGCTGGTAATCCGTCGCAGAAAGCGCCACAGACGAACGGGCCAGAGTCTGCCCAGTCCGTGCCGGGTCCGCCATTATCGATCCCGCAAAACCCGCGATAGAATTCACTCCAATGGCATTCCGAATAAGCGGTGGTCGATGATTGCGACCACGTAAGCCCGCGGCCAAGCAGGAAGATGAAGAGTAGGCTGGCAATCGCTCCGGCTGCGATCCAGGTGGCGCTACGCTGAATTGGCCCAAACGCTTCTTTTTCTTTGCTGGCTTTCCTGCTCCGCGTCATGCCCGGCAGGCTGAGAAGGCCTTTGCACCCAGGGTTGAGGGCAGAGCCGACGCAACGACCTAGAATTACCGGGCGGGATTGAGCAGTCCCGGGAGTCCCGCGAGAATTCCATCCGTGAAGTAGGGTGTCCAGCAGAGCCCGCGCCGTCTTCGCGAATTTTCAACCCTACCGCGAAAGCTTTTCAGTTCGGCGGCGACCAGCAGCATGAGCGCCGCCCGAAGGATGCTTGGCGAGCGTGCTAGACTGGGCTTAATTCCTATAACTGAGGGCAGCGATGAAATTCGGCGTCATCATCTTTCCGGGTTCGAACTGCGACCACGATGCCTTCTGGACGATTCAGCAAGTGGTCAGCCAGCCGGTGACGTTGCTGTGGCACGAATCGCACGATCTGGAAAACTGTGATGCCGTAATTATTCCCGGAGGCTTCGCGTACGGGGATTATCTGCGGACCGGCGCTATTGCCAAGTTTTCGCCGGTCATGGATTCGGTCCGGAAGTTCGCCGGTGGCGGCGGACTGGTGCTCGGCATCTGCAACGGTTTTCAGATTCTTTGCGAGTCCGGTCTGCTGCCCGGCGCTTTGATGCGCAACGTCGGTCTCAAGTATGTCTGCAAGCCGGTACAAGTGCGGGTGGAAAATGTCGACACACCCTTCACCAACGCCTGCGCCGAGAGAGCGGTGTTGACCATTCCGATCGGCCACATGGAAGGCAATTTTTTCTGCGATCCGGCAACGCTTGAAGAATTGCAGCACGACAATCGTGTCCTATTCCGCTATTGCTCCGCCGAGGGCGAGGTCAATTCAGCGGCCAATCCCAACGGATCTAATCCCAATGGATCTTTGGATAACATTGCCGGGATCTGCAGTCGCGGAGGAAATGTGCTGGGAATGATGCCTCATCCCGAACGCTCAGCCGAGCCGGAACTGGGCTGCACCGACGGACTGAAAATATTCCAGTCGATGGTCGGTGCGATGGCGAACCGATAATTTCCTTCTGAGAACGCGCGGTTCGCAGAATTTTCTAGGTTATCAACAGGCTGTAGGTATATGGTCTGTGCGTCTTCCCCAGCGATCGGGCCCCTAACCTGAAATTATGTTCCGCACACGCGGGGAGGAGTGTCTCTAATGACGCCAAAGCAGATTTTAGATTCTTTCTCAGAAACATTAGTACGAGACGAGCGGATTCTCAGCGCACAAGAACGCGCGCTGGTGGCGACTCTTCTACGGCATGCCAAGGCGGCTACCGGCGAGAGTCAGGAAATGCAAGAAGCAGTCAGGGTGGTAATTGCCTCGGCCGTGGGCGAAACCGTAGCTCAACGAGCCTTCGCTGTGCTCGGCGGAAGTATTGTCGAACGCATCCTGGAGGGCAGCCCGTTGCCGCTCGGCGATTCGGTGGGAGAGCGGACCGCGGATATCTTCGCAAGAGAACCGCAACCCCCATCGCAAGGACCGAGTCCGGGGCCGGCTGTTAAGGCGCCGCTCAAGGCGCCGCAACCTCCGAGTGCGCCGCTGGGTTCACCAGGAGAACCACAACCACCGTCGCCGCGACCGAGTCCAGGGCCGGGTGTTCACGCGCCGCACAAGGCGCCGCAACCGCCGGGTTCACCGACACGTTCGCCGGGGGAGCCCCAGCCGCCGTCGCAAGGACCCGGGCCGAGCGGGGTTCGCACAACGGTTGTTTCAGAAACGAGTGCTGCTGAGAGGCCGACCGTCCTACCGGCGCAATGTGTCGTTCTCGACGAGTTTCTTGTTCCGCAGGAACTGGAGGAACTCATCCGTTTTACGCTGGAACGTGAGGCCGACTTCAGCGCCAGCGAAGTAGTTTCTCCCAGCGCCGATGGCGGCATTATCAACTATGAACATCGCCGATCCCGCGTCTTGATGGACTTGGCTCATCACGGGGACGTGATACTGGCACGTATCAAGGCAGTCTTGCCGCAGGTTCTGGGGACACTCGGCATGGCGGAGTTTGCCATCTCCGACGTGGAGGCCCAGCTCACCGCCAGCAACCATGGGGACTTCTTCCACTTCCACAGCGACAACGGCAGTGATCGCGTAGCCTCGCGACGGCTGACCTTTGTGTACTTCTTCCATCGTGAGCCCCGGCAGTTTGAAGGTGGAGAATTGCGGATTCACGATGCACGTCTGGAAGAAGGTACTTACGTCAGTCAAGGAAGTTACCAGACGATCGCTCCGCAGCAGAACCAGATCGTCTTCTTCCCGTGCGAATTGTTGCACGAGATCACCTCGGTGAATTGCGCGTCGCGGCGATTCGCCGACAGCCGCTTTACTCTAAACGGATGGCTTCGTCGTTAGACAATTCGGCGTGGCTGCAGTGGATGACAACCCTGATGGGAGGGGTGTCGGAGGAACACGAGGCGGAGGGAGGAGTGTCGCGGCGCGCCTTTGCCTTGACGCTTCCTCCCGATCGTTTCTACTGCGTGCTGGATGAACTGCCGCTGCACTTGATCCCGCAGCGCTCTCTCCGGTCGCTGCAGCTGCAGGAAAATCGACATCAACCCCTTTATCTGAATCCCGAATGCATTTTGTGTACCGCTGATCAAATACCGGATGAACTGGCAGCCGAGAGGGCGTCGCTCTCAGGATTCGCTCTGCAGGGAGCGATGGCATGGGTGCGAAGCCGGGTTACCGGAAATCTGCTTCCTTTCTGGCTCGGGCCACAATTGGAAGACGTACTGGAGGACCTGCGCCCGAATGAAGCCGCGCCATCGTCAATACCGGACAGGGCGCGGTGTTTGCTGGCATCCGCGGACATTCTGATTCCGGACGACCGAACCAATCCGCACGCTCCTGAGAGCGAACGCCGGCGCGAAGAAAACCCCCGAAAGGCGTCCCTGCTTTTCCGCGAGAAAGGCTATGCGCCCCTGGCTGACCTGATCCATCCTTTTCATATCGCGGCCTTGCGTCGTTACTATCGCTACCTGATTCGCACCGGAGCAATACGACTTGGCGATGGACAAAGTCCGCGTCGTTATGTGGCCTACAACGAGCCTGTGGCGCGCTTCTTTCATCGCGACATCGCGGCGACTCTGAGCGCTGTCGCCGGGCAGTCCCTCAAACCCTCGTATGTCTATCTGGCTTCGTACTTGAGTGGAGCAGAGCTGAAGAAGCACACCGACCGGGAGCAGTGTGAATTCAGCGTAACGCTCTGCCTGGATTTCTCTCCCGAACCCACGCTTGCCACGCCGTGGCCCATTCGGCTGGATACTCCCACCGGCACGGTCACCGTTTACCAGGCTCTGGGAGATGGTCTCGCCTACCGCGGAACTCGATTAGCCCACTACCGCGACAATCTGCCCGAGGGGCAAACCTCGACTTCGATTTTCTTTCACTATGTGGGAACTGATTTTGCAGGGTCATTGGATTGACGATCCGGATTGAGTACGGAAAGGGTTGACGAAAGAAAGACGCAAGGGAAAAGGTCTTGGCGCCGGCTATTGCAGGCCGGAAATAAGGTATAGAACCGACAGAGTCTGATTATAGCTGTAGGCAAATCGTGATCCGTCGCGACTGACCTGCACAGGAGCGACCATTACCACTCCTGCTGGGACTCCCGGCCGCAACTCCTGCACCAGGGTCTGCTTGCCATTGTCGATCGCAACCTCATAGATTCTGCTGGGAAGTTCGCCCGTGTGATAGCCATAGAGCACAGAACCGTCGCTCGACCATTGCACTGGCAGGAAACCCGCTTCCAGCCCGGGAATTAGACGGGGTGAGCCGTGTCCCAGGGGATAGATGGCTACGGCGGAATTCGGTCCGACTCCAACCATGAGCCGACTGTCGGGCGATGACGGGCCGCATACCGTTCCCTCCGGGGTCACGGCTTTAGGTTTCCCGCCCGCCAGGTCGAGCACGTAACACCTGGTCGCACGCCCGGGCTCATTGCCGTTCGTGATGAGCCGTTGCCCATCCGCGAGGAAGCGAGCCCAGCCACTCTGAATACGCTCCAATCCGCTGATGTCGACCGAACGCGGTTGGCCCGGACCGATCGGCAGCAACGTAACTTGCTGTCGCTGGCCGGTCGAGACGGAAATTGCCCACTTCCCATCCGGTGAGAGTCCACCGGCACTGCCATCTCCAAGACGAACCGGCAAACTGCCGTCCAACTTTCGCAAGGCTACGGCATAGCCCGCTCCTGCCGCTTCGCTGGCATCTTCGAACAGCACAAACTTTCCGTCGCGCGAAATGTCCTTGGCGACATTCCAGTCGTGCCACGATAGTTCCACATCCTCCTTGCTGCCCAGCGCGCTGAACGCCATCGCCAGGCGCTTGGAATTCAACGCCACTAGAACACGGCCGTCGGAGGCTATGTCCTGCAGCGTGATTCCCATGGGCAGGTCAAGCACCGTGCGGACCTTGCCTGACAAACTGACCGCCATCAAGTTTAGGTTAGTGCCATTTTCGATCGCGGTGAACCAGATTTCTTTCCCCCTCCAGGCAATTCCCTGCTCGGATTCATATTCCCCGGTTAGAACCTGAACATGCCCTGCCAGATCAACCACACAGACCGCGCCACGATTGTCCCAGAGCGCAGGGTGATCCATGAACGCGATTCTGTCGCCTTGAGGGGAGAAGCGAATGTTGCTGATCCATCCGCGACTCGCGTACAGCACCTTGCCAATGGGATATTCCAAGCGGCTGTGACCGTCGACATAATCCACGACCGCCAAGTTGTCCAGCGCATCCCAATCGGCCCAGCGAACATCGGCTAGTAGCTCCTTTGGAGATCCTCCAGCCAGCGGCGCACGAGCCAGCATTCCGCCCACGGTTTCCAGTTCACCACTGTGGGTGCCGCGCAGCACGACCGCGAGTTCGTTTTTGCGTGAAATGCCCAACAGATTGGCCTCGCTCAGATTAAGCGGCTGCGCCATAAGCGAATTTCCCACCGTAGAGAACAGCTGCACCGGCTTGTTATTCCACGCGGCGCTGTAGACGATCGACTGAGCGTCGGATGCGAAGCGCGCCGAATATACCGTGCCCGCTTCAAACGTTAGACGACGGTAGACTGGAGGCGGGGCCACCGGGTGCAATAGCTGAGTAATCGCGAAAAGCATCGTCGCCACTGCCAGCACTGCCACAAGCGCCCAGGGCAGCACAGGAGTCGTACGCGCTCTTGTCTTAGAAGAAGAAGGGCGGACACCGGCAGATCCTGCGAGCGTTTGCAACGCGAAGACCAGATCTTTGGCGGACTGAAAACGATTCTCCGGGTCTTTCTCCAGACAATGTTGAATGATGTCCTGATATCCGGGAGGAATTAGGGCGTCTTCCAGATTAGTCCTGGCCGGTTCCTCGCGCAGAACCGCGGTCATGGTGTCGACTTCGGTTTCGCCACGAAACGCGCGGCATCCGCTCATCATTTCGTAGAGAATCGCTCCGAAGCTGAAAATGTCACTGCGGTGGTCTACCGGCTTGCTCCGCAGTTGCTCCGGAGACATGTAGGCGACCGTGCCGATCACGGCTCCATGCTTGGTCACCGTGGTCATGCTTTCCAGGGACCGCTCGGCATCCGCCGGAGTCTGCAGCTTGGCTACACCGAAATCCAGAATCTTGACGCGCCCATCGACTGTCAGAAACAGATTTTCCGGCTTGAGGTCGCGGTGAACGATGAGCCGTTCATGAGCGGCCGTCAAGCCATGTGCGATCTGCAGAGCGTAGTCTTCGGCTTCCCGCACTGGCAGTGGGCCTTCTGTTAAGCGCTGCCGCAGGTTTTTGCCCTCGAGCAGTTCCGAGACGATGTAGGGCACACTGCCGTCGAAGCCGACGTCGTAAATGGCAAGGATGTTGGGATGGTTCAGGGCGGCGGCGGCCTGCGCTTCCTGTTCGAAGCGCCGCAGATGATCAGGGTTGTCGCTGGAAGCCGGCCGGATCAACTTCAGAGCGACGTCGCGACCCAGTCTTTCATCGTGTGCGCGAAAGACCTCGCCCATCCCCCCTGCACCGATTTTCTCGAGGACCCGGTAGTGCCCCACCAGATGGCCAGCCATAAGTAATTCGCGAGATCGGTCTGTGCTTGGCATGTTAGGAGCGCTGGCGCAGACAGTCAAGGCCATCCGACAGGCCATCCAACAGGCCGTAACAGACCATCGTGAGACCGAAACGGAGACTTGGGGAGCACCCTCAATTTAACGGATCGGCTAACCACCTGACAGGAAGCTCAGCGTCAAAACAATGCTCAGAAAGGAATTGCAACGGATTTACTGCGGAGGAAACTACTCAGTGCCGGCGCCGAGCGCAACCTGTGTCTCCGGCTTGTCGCTGTCAGGATGCTCCACGGGAACGATATCCTGAGTATTGCGCCACTCGGAGTAGTGGCCGCTCACCATGATGTGGAAGACCCACTGGTGGCGCTCTTCCTCCGGTTCTACCAGGCCAAGCGCCTTCATATAGAAAAGGTAGTGCTCCATCCAGCGAATCTGATCTTTGCTCATGCCGCGACGTTGCAAGTCGACCGTCACTCCTGCTAGATGCGAGCTTGCGGTATCGCCGTCAGCCGGGGCGGCATTGCGGTTGTGGCGGCGAAGTTTCTTCTGAACCTTGACCGTGCGCACTGCGGAGTTTACCTGAATCTGCTGATGGAAGCGATTGTAATAGGCCTGGCTGAGATCCTCGACAAAATCGCGCGTCCACGGACGGCAGAAGCGCCGCGAAGGATCTAGCCGGGGATCGAAGCGCAGCATTTCGCCGGCGCGGATCTCCAGCAAGGAACCATCGGCCTTCAAAGCTTCGAGTTCGGTTTCATCCTCAATACGCGGCAACTCCAGGCGGTCGATCTCAGCGTTTTGGATGATGAGTGATTCGTGCGATGGTCGGAACATCGGGTTCCAGAGAAGCCAACGAAAATGCCTGCGGTGGGAGTGCTGGGCGACAGCGTGGTGCACCGCGAAGGCAGTCCCCGACAGTCCCCCGCCTGCGAGGGTCAGCAAGACCGCAGCCACGAATTGGAACTTAACGATGCGTTTCACGAAGTGGCCAATGCGGGGCGGGCACCCTTGCCCGCCAAGGCGCTCTCACACGTTCTGGCCGGTGCGAGTAGCGGTCATTCTATGCCATGCTGTCAAGTGGTCCAACCGGATACTAGCCGCCGTGCCGTTACGCGCGTACCTAGCACGCAGTTACCGCCTGCCTGGTTACCACCGATTACCGGGCATCTGTAACAGCAGAGCTCCACATTTCTATGGGCAAATGGCGGGCCGTTCCCCGGGGAACGCAATGCCCGACCCTATGTCCTCGGCCAGCCGCGACTTGGCCTGATTAAGATGACACGAAGCTGAGGTGCTGTTGTGGCCTTTTACGCAAAGTGACAAAAATCAGTGCCGCAAAAGGTCACCCAGCGCCTGCTTCATGACCCGCCCGCCGACCTCGGAAATGGACTTTGTGAGTGGAATGTCCTTCGGACAAACCTCGACGCAGTTCTGGGCATATCCGCATTCCTGTATGCCGCCGTCGCCCATCAGCGCCGCCAGCCGTTCCCGCTCCAGCGCCTTGCCCGTGGGATGAGTATTGAAGAGTCGCACCTGCGCGATGGTGGCCGCGCCTACGAAGCCCGTGTCCTCATTGAACTGTGGGCAGGCCTCCATGCAGCAACAGCAGGAAATGCAGCGTGAAATGGGATACGCGACTTCCTGCTCCTCGGGCGACATACGAGGCCCTGGCCCGAGATCGTACGTGCCGTCGATTGGAACCCACGCCTTGACTGTCTTCAAATTCTCAAAGAGCACACTGCGGTCCACCGCGAGATCGCGCACAACGGGAAACTTGGAAAATGGCTCCAGCCGAATCGGCTGTTCGAGATTGTCAATCAATGCCGAGCACGCCATGCGTGCGCGCCCGTTGATCAACATGGCGCACGAGCCGCACACTTCCTCAAGGCAGTTCGAGTCGTAAGTGATCGGTGTAGTCGCCTTGCCGTCGCGGGTGGACGGTTCCGCGGCAATATCCATGAGCGCCGAAATGACATTCATGTTCGGCCGGTAGGGAACTGAGAACTCCTCCCAGTAGGGCTTGGAGGTGGGAGTGGGTTGGCGCTTGATTTTGATGATGACGGATGTGTTATTAGCCATTCGCTTCTAGCTCTTAGCTCCGACCTTACGTCTCGCGCTGCTGTGATCCCGATCGGGAACCGACGCAGACTTCAATCGCTCGGAGAACTCCAGGGATCAATCGTGCCGTTTTCTCCAATCGGCGATGAGGCTGCCGACGACGCGATCGCAAACCCAAAAAACCACATCCGGGTCAAAACCACGGTCGCGTACCCGTTCAACGATGCCACCAACAATGCCAAACCTTGCGTAAAGCGCCCACTCTATCTTTTCCGGCGTTCCGTAATGCGTCGCGATGGCACTTCGTCGAACCTATCTTAAGCCGCTGAATCAATATTTCCGCGGCCGCGGCTGAATCAGAGACGTGTCCACCGGCTCGAACTCAAACTTCGGCTCGTCCGCATCTGGCGCGAAATATGCCTTCGTCGTCTTCAGCCAGTTTTTATCGTCGCGCTCGGGGAAATCAGGCTTGTAATGCGCGCCCCGCGATTCATCGCGCATCCCGGCGCCCTGTGCAATCACCCGCGCCAGCTGCAGCATGTTGTATAACTGCCGCGCAAATACGACGGTTGTGTTCGCCCAGTGCGTGCGATCGCTCAGGTTGATCTTGCCAAAGCGCTCCAGCATCTCGACCAGCTTGGCATCGGTCTGCTGCAGATTCTTGTTGTAGCGGATGACGGTGCAGTCCTTGGTCATCAGCTCACCCAGTTCGCGCCACAGCTTGAACGGATTCTCCCCTCCGTCAGCCTTCATCAGCGTGGAGTTGATGTCCTCCTGACGTTTCTGTTCGGCGGCAAAGCATCCATTGCCGCCGGATGCGGCCTGCAATCCCCGCGCATATTTCACTGCGTTCGGGCCGGCGATCCCACCGCCGTAGATGCACGACATCAGCGAATTCGCCCCCAGCCGGTTGGCTCCGTGGTACTGATATTCGCACTCGCCCGCCGCGAAGACGCCCGGGACGTTGGTCGCCTGCTTGAAATCGACCCACAGCCCGCCCATGGTGTAATGCATGCCAGGAAAAATCTTCATCGGCGTGTCGCGCGGGTCGTCGCCCACAAACTTCTCGTAGATTTCGAGAATGCCTTCCAGCTTGCGGTCCAGAATCTTCCGGTCGATATGTGTCAAGTCCAGATAGACCATCGGCTTGCCGTCGATGCCGAGGTTGTACTCGTAGACTACTTTGAAAATCGCCCGCGTCGCCACGTCGCGAGGAACCAGGTTGCCGTACTTCGGATACCACTCTTCGAGAAAATACCAACGCTCGTTCTGCGGAATCGACTTCGGATCGCGCGCGTCGCCCGGCGTCTTCGGCACCCACACGCGCCCGCCTTCACCGCGCGCCGACTCCGACATGAGCCGCAATTTATCTTCGCCTGGGATGCAGGTGGGATGCACCTGAATGAACTCGCCGTTGGCGTAGTAGCACCCCTGCTGGTAGAGCGCCGACTGCGCCGATCCCGTGCACACCACGGAATTTGTAGATTTGCCAAAGATCGCGCCGTTGCCGCCGGTGGCAATAATGATGGCGTCGGCAGGAAACGTCCGCACTGCCATCGAACGCAGGTCCATGGCGCAGACGCCGTGGCACACGTTGTTGTCGTCGAGCACTGCGGAAAGAAATTCCCAGTGCTCGTACTTCTTCACCTTGCCCTCGGATTCGTAGCGGCGGACCTGCTCGTCGAGCGCGTACAGCAGTTGCTGTCCCGTGGTCGCCCCGGCAAAGGCCGTGCGGTTATACAACGTCCCGCCGAATCGCCGGAAGTCGAGCAGACCCTCGGGCGTGCGGTTGAAGGGAACGCCCATGCGATCGAGGAGGTCGATAATGCCGGGCGCGGCGTCGCACATGTCTTTTACCGGCGGTTGATTGGCGAGGAAGTCGCCGCCGTAAATCGTGTCGTCAAAGTGCTGCCAGGTCGAGTCGCCTTCGCCTTTCAGATTCTTCGCAGCGTTAATTCCGCCCTGCGCGCACACCGAGTGCGATCGCTTCACCGGAACGATGGAGAACAGGTCGACATGGGCGCCCATCTCCGCGATCTTAATCACCGCGGCCAGTCCGGCAAGGCCGCCGCCTACGACAACAATTCTGGAAGTAGCCATGTTATTGCACCGGCCTTCCGTTCGTGGCCGTCGCGGGACGCGTCTCCACAATATTTGCGCCAGGCACCGCAGGTTCCTGGAAGCGCTCGCGGAAGCTGTACAAGCTCACCAGACCGACGACGCTCAGCAGCATGAAAAATACTAGACAGATTCGCAGTAGCCGCCGCTGTGCTCTGTCCCCGGAAACGATGCCCCACTTGGCCACGAACAGCCAGATGCCGTAAGCGAAGTGCCACGACGCCGCGATCAGGCCGATAATGTAGAACGCGAGCAGCCAGGGACTGTGAACCTCGGCCGCAACCTTGGCGAACGACCCGGCGGGATTGTCGTGCAGGTCGACTCCGGTAAACCGCATCGTGTACGTATGCCACACGATATAGACGAAGGCGATACCGCCTGTCCAACGCTGCATGGTGTACATCCAATTGCCCATCCACGGGTAAGCCAGCGTGTTTCCGTCTCCGCGGTACCAGAGGTAAAAGCCATAGAGTCCGTGAAACAAAATCGGCAGCCAGATGCCGAACAGTTCCAGAAAAAATACCAGCGGAAGATTGGCTAGAAAGCTGACTTGGCGCGCATAAGCGTCGGGCCCACTGATGGCCGTCGAATTTGAAATCAGAATGTGCTCGAAGAGAAACGCGCCGACCGGGACGATCCCCGACAGCGAATGCAGCCGCCGCAAAATAAACGAAGATCCCTGACTAGCGCGCAACGGAGCAACTCCGTGCGCCACAATTTTGGTTACGCCGGGAGCAGAAGAACTGGCTGACGCCACGTAACGCTCCTTATGAATTCAGCTAATTTGAAGAATGACAAGAGAACTTTTTATTATCGGGCGGCAAGAGAAGTGAAGTCAAGGAAGCGCGGGTAGAGATGGGAGAGAAGTGGGTCAGTTTCAGGTGGACACAGCGCTATCGAGAGCGCGCTTCATGTAGAACTTGCGATCATCCTCGTGTGTGGTTTGGAAGCCGAGTCGTGCGTAGAGTCGCAAAGCGGGGTTGATTTTCACAACGGCCAGGCGCACAGCTTGATTGAGACGTGCGGCCTCGCCGATTAGGCGATGCATCAGCTCAGTGCCGATGCCTTTCCAAAGAGCTGAGCAATAAAAAGACCATCATCTTGCATTGTGCTCTGCAACCAGCCAACGTCGGAACTGTCGACGGTGATGATGCGGACCTGCGTCAACGTCCATTGCTCGC
>Ga0182018_10002091_pt1 | contig 20880 bp, 19 predicted proteins | sample 812P2MmetaG_FD_120490 | JGI IMG/M metagenome (GOLD analysis project Ga0182018, IMG submission 120490) | Permafrost microbial communities from Stordalen Mire, Sweden - 812P2M metaG | ecosystem: Environmental > Terrestrial > Soil > Wetlands > Permafrost | place: Sweden: Stordalen | collected...
ACTTCTGCATTCTGACTTCGCCCTTTGCATTCCCTATAATGTTCCTTCCCATGTCAACCTTCGCGCCTGTCGACGAGCAGCTCACCTACATCAAGAAAGGTTCTGCGGAAATCATCCGCGAGTCCGAACTCCGCGCCAAGCTGGAAAAGTCGCGTAGCACGGGCAAACCCCTGCGAGTGAAGCTGGGCATGGACCCGACCGCTCCTGACTTACATCTCGGCCACACCGTCGTGTTGCGCAAGCTGAAGCATTTCCAGGATCTGGGCCACACCGTGATTTTCCTGATTGGCGACTTCACGGGCATGATCGGCGATCCTACGGGACGCTCCGCGACGCGTCCGCCACTGACTCGCGAGCAGATTGCGCAGAATGCGGAGACCTATAAGACGCAAGTCTTCAAGATTCTCGATCCGCAGAAAACCATCATTGACTTCAACCGCCGCTGGTTTGGGCAGTTTACCGCGGACGATTTCGTGCGGCTCATGGCCAAGTACACCGTCTCGCAAATACTGGAGCGCGAGGACTTCCACAAGCGCTTCCAGGCAGAAAAGTCTATCGCCGTGCACGAACTGCTCTATCCCTTGGTGCAAGGTTACGACTCCGTCGCGCTCGAAGCCGATGTCGAACTGGGCGGCACCGACCAGAAATTTAATCTTCTGGTGGGCCGCGAACTGCAGCGCGCCTACGGCCAGGAGTCGCAAGTGGTGCTGACCACGCCGATCCTCGAGGGCCTGGACGGCGCGCAGAAAATGTCGAAGTCGCTAGGCAATGCCATCGGCATCCACGAGCCCCCGCTCGAAATATATGGCAAAGTGATGAGCATCTCCGACGAAATGATGTGGAGGTATTACGAACTGCTGACGGACTTGCCGGTGGCGGACATCGAGAAGATGAAAACCGACACTCACCCGATGGCGGCGAAAAAGGATCTGGCGCGGCGCATTGTGGCGGACTTTGATTCGGCGGAAGCGGCCGCCAAAGCCGCAGAGGATTGGGCAAAGCAGTTTCAGAAACGCGAAGTACCAAGCACAGTAGAACTAGTTTCAATTTCCCTGGAGAAAGTTCACGCGATTGGTGCTAAAGAGCTTTCGGACACTGAGTCCTACTTCCCGATTTGCGACCCTAAGGACGAGAATGCCAGGCTAGTATGGTTTGATAAAGTTCTAATAGAAACCGGCCTAGTGGTGTCGCGGACCGAGGCCGGCCGCAAGATACGGGAGAATGCCGTTCACGCCAACGGCAAAACCGTTCTCCGACCGCTGGTCTCAATTCAATTGAGATCAGAAATTGTTATTCGCCTTGGAAAAAGAACAAAAACAGTATCCATCACTGAATAGGGGGCCATGTGGGGACAGCCGCCCTCGGCTGTCCGGGCGGGCAAGGTACGTCACGGCCTGGTTGCCGACTGGACCAACGATCCGTGGTGGTGGAGGAAAGGTTTCGTAAATCCGTTCGTTTTAGAACGGTGACGCTCCTCGCGGAAGCCGCTGGGCTCGCCCAGCTGAACAGCCGGGGGCGGCTGTCCCCACACATGAACTGATTCTGCTACCCTCGACCACGCACATGCGTGCTGCTGCCCTCCTCGGGTTGGGATCTACGGCGAAAGACCTGCACCCATTTCAGGCCGCACGTAGCGCCGAATGGTGCGTAGGCATGCCAGCCTCGGGCGATCAAACCGACCTGATCCTGCTCTTCGGTGGCGACGGGACGGTTCATCATTACCTGGGGCAACTGGTCAAGCTGGGTTTGCCAGTGCTGGTCGTGCCTGCAGGCAGTGGGAATGACTTTGCCTGCTCAATGGGATTGCGCCGCGTGCGCGATTCGATCACGGCATGGCGGAATTTCTGCGATGGCACGGGCAATACGCGCGGCATCGACCTGGGAGTTATCTCCGCGCTGGAAAACGCGGGCGGGGTGCTCGCGCCACCTCGTTCTCGCTATTTCTGCTCCGTTGCCGGCGTAGGACTCGACGGAGAAGTTGCCCGGCGCGCCAACCGTCTCCCCCGCTGGCTGCGCGGGCACGGAGGATATCTGCTGAGCCTCGCACCAACGATTTTCACCTTCGCCCCGCTGCCGATGAAGATTCTGACGCCGGTCGAGGGCTGCAACGAAAACTCAGGTTGGATCACTCGCCACAATCAGCCCACCCTCCTGGCAGCCTTCGCCAACACTCCCTCGTACGGCGGCGGAATGAGGATCGCGCCGCGGGCCAAAATGGACGACGGTCTGCTTGATGTCTGCATCATCGGCAGCGTCGCTCGCTTCAGGCTTTTACGCTTGGTTCCGACGGTTTACACTGGCCGTCATCTCAACGTGCCGGAAGTCGAATACCTCCATGCCGCCCGGGTCAGGGTCGAGACTGAATATCCGCTCGATGTTTACGCCGACGGAGAATTCGTGTGCCGCACGCCCATTGATGTTGCCGTCGAGAGCGCAGCGCTCAAGGTGGTCACGTTTTAGGCCAGGCAGCTTTGTGCCGTGCCGAATCCCGCGTGCTAAACTTTCCTCATGGCTGAGGGACGCTCGCGTACGCTGCTCTGGGTTCTGATTGGTGGAGGAGCTTTTTTCCTCTTCGTGCTGGCCGTATTCACGCTCGTCTACCTCACCTTGCACGCGGGTGGAACTGAGGCCACGATCACCGGCTTCGGCGACCGCATCGGTGTGGTCGATCTCGATGGCGTCATCCTTTCTCCCCAGCCGGTGGTCGGCCAACTCAAGAAGTTCGCCGACGATTCGTCGATTAAGGCCATCATTCTGCACGTGAATTCTCCCGGCGGCGGCGTGGCCGCGTCGGAAGAGATTTATCGCGAGGTCAAACGCATTCGCAGCGAGAGGAAAAAGCGCATCGTGGTTTCCATCGAGACCGTGGGCGCCAGCGGCGCTTACTACGTGGCGGCGGCTTCCGACAAAATTTATGCCGACTCGGGCAGCATCGTCGGTTCCATTGGCGTGATCGCGCAGTGGGTCAACTATGGCGATCTGCTCAAATGGGCCAAGCTCAAAGACGTCGTACTCAAAACTGGCGAATTCAAAGACACCGGCAATCCGGCCCGCGATCTCACGCCGAACGAGCAGATCTACATGCAGTCGTTGATCGATAATATGTTCGGGCAATTCGTCAAGGCCGTTAGCGATGGGCGCGGCCTGAAATTCGACGACGTGAAGTCGATTGCCAACGGCAAGGTATGGACCGGAGATCAGGCTTTGTCGATGAAGTTGATCGACGGCGTCGGGGATTTTGAGACGGCGGTCGCAGACACTGCAAAATCGGTGGGGATAAAAGGTGAGCCCACCCTGGTGCATCCAGAACGTGACCGCAAGACTCTCATGGATCTTCTACTCGGCGATGTTTCTCAGTTTCTGCCCGGACGCGAGAAGATGCTGGAGCAGCAAGTGGGATTCTATTATCTCTGGAAGTAGGCGCACGGTCTGGGCCTTCGAGAGTCGGCCTCAGAGTATGCAGGGGTGAGAAAAATCCTGTGCTGGATTTTCGCATGCCTGTCCCGGTTGTACTTCCTCACTCCTTTTTAGATCCTTCTGTTCACAATTCGTCGACACTACGCTTTCCCAACTCTTCCCGGTCTGCTCGCGACTGAGGTATTCTCGATTGTTGTGGCCGTCATCTCGGGATGGCGTGCGTCGGTGACGGGGCCCAAAACCATAACTTGCGCACAACCCCTGAAATTTGAGAAGGTTATAGGGATGCCCAGCGAAGCACCGGACGCTGGAACGCTTCGAGGGCATCGATGTTTCCGGAATCTTGGCGGCGGATCAAAACATCGAGGCGACTGCCGGAAGAACAAAGAGGGGCTATGACCAAAGCCGATCTGATCGATGAAGTCTCGCGTTTAGCGGAACTTACGCGCAAAGACAGCGAAGTGATTGTAGAAACGATCTTTGACAGCGTGGTGCGCTCGCTGCGCGCTGGAGACAAGATCGAAATCCGCGGCTTTGGCAGCTTCCGTACCCGCCAGCGCAAGCCTCGCGTCGGCCGCAATCCCAAGACCGGAGAGCGAGTGGAAGTCCCGGCCAAGAAAATTCCCTTCTTCAAGCCGAGCAAAGAATTGAAGGACTTGGTAAACGAGGGCAATGGTACGGCCCCGGTAGCTGCTGCTCCGCCTGCAACTTCAGTGCCTCCAACGGCGTAGGTTATTCCAAGTTCACTCGTAGAGACGCGGCCGGCAACGTCTCTTTTCTTTTGGAGGACGCTTCTACTGGATGCCGCCGCACTTCGCGCGGCGGACGGCCGAAGGCGACTGTCCCCGCACAACCCCTACCTACGGCTTGGTCCCCAGGTACAGGTCGGCGACTTTCAGGACCAGTTCTTCTGGATCAATGTCGGTGCGATTAGCCAGCACGATGATCGTCAACTGGTCGTCGGGAAAGCGCTGGATCGTAGTCCGGAAACCAATCGTGCTGCCATCGTGCGACATCCGTTTGTGGCCTTGGTACGGATCCAGAAACCATCCGAAGCCGTAGCTCACGGGCTTGCCATCGGGAGCCTTTGCTGGACCATCGGTGGGCTGCACCGGTGTCAGGGCTGGCCGCATTTCCTCCTCGCTAAGCAAGGTGTGCTCGCGCAGAGCGCGATCCCATTTCGCCAGGTCATCCAGCGAAGAATAGATCCCGCCGTCGCCCAGCACGGCCGACGTGGGGCTCTGGTCCGTTTCGCGCCAAGCCCCGTCATTCTTGCTGTGCCCATACGCGCGGTGCGGCACTTCATTCTTGCCTTTCTCGTAGGCCAGCGTGTTTTTCATCTTCAGAGGAGCGAAGATTCTTTCCTGAAGAAACTGGCCGAAACTCTTGCCTGAAACATCTTCCACGATCATCGCCAGCACCGCGTAACCAGAGTTGCTGTACTCCCACTTCGCGCCCGGCGGAAACTTGCCGCTGCTCTCGTGCTCCAACAACTTCAGCACCCCCTCGTCGTGAATCTGCCGAACGTTCTCCTCCGGACTGTCGGGGTATTGCTTCATCAGGAGGTCTTCGTAGTCGGGCAGTCCGGAGGTGTGATTGAGCAGATTGCGGACCGTAATGGATTTTCCGTAGGCCGGAAACTCCGGGAAGAAATCGTTGAGGTGCGCGTCGTAGTGGAGCTTGCCATCCCGAGCCAACAGCATGATGGCAGCAGCCGTGAACTGCTTCGTGAACGACGCCAGCCTGAAATTCGTCTTCGCATCGATCGGTCGCCGCCAGCGCAAATCCGTAACCCCGTATCCGCGGCGAAACCCGGGCTTTCCGTTGCGGACGACGAGAACCGCTGCGCCCGGAGCGTTGCTGGATTTCAGCGAAGCAAAGACAGCATCGATCTGGTCGGCGGAAACCTGGGCTGAGGCCGTAACGATTGACAGACTGACAGCAGAAAAGGCGAAAGCCAACCGCGCTGCGGATGCGAGTCGTGTCTTCAAGAAGAGTCCTCTACAGAGTTAGATACCTGGGTCCACCGGCACGATAGCACAAAGGAATGGAACAGACTCCCCTATGAGCCGACCGCGAAGGGAATGGCGATGCAGCCACAATTGCCGGTGAGGTCATCTGTTGTTGGCTTTGGGTTGGCTCACTCATCCCGCATGGGGACAGGTTTCACGGAGCCGCAATCTGTGCCTTTGTAGATTCCGGACGACGCACTCCTCCACTCAATCGGTTTGCTACTCGGGCCCACCTGCATCGATCCCACAAAGTGGACTTTGCCTGTGGCGTGCTCACCATCGGTCCAGGAAGACTCCAAACTCATCTTACCGCTCATCTTTCCAGTGCATGCCATCTCGCCGGTCATGTCGTTGGCTGTCTTGACTAGATGGGTAAGGCGACAGCCGGGGATCGGCGGAAGTATGGCGCCGTACTTGTCGAAATACTGTTGCGTGACGCAAAACTGACTCGTGTGCGGCATTCCGCTACTGGGCTCGGCATTTCCCGAAGGAGATTGTTGCCAGGTTGTGGTTGTCGTCAACTCCCACAGACCGGCTTTTCTCGTCTGCGCCAGGGCGAACAGCGTCAGCACCGACAGGCAACAGACCACGCCGATCCATCTATGAACTGTGTCCATCAATTTCTCCTTTTTAATTGCGCGAAATCTTTCCGCGCACAGCTACTCTACGTGACCGAATGAGCGGAAGAAAGGGAGATTCCCCTTTCTCTGGAATTATTCCAAAGAACTGCTCCCGCCAGAGTGAGCGCCGCGAGCCGCGCGCCTTAATTCCGAATTCCGGCCACTCCCATCATCCGTCCTGTCTTGCCTTTTTCGGCGCGGTAGGAAAACAGCAGGTCCGGCCGACAGTTGGTGCAATGCGGAGACACCTCAATGCTCTTCGCCGGTACGCCCGCAACCCGCAACTGGCGGCGGTTGGCTTCCACCAGGTCCAGAAAAATCTTCTTCGGCAGCTCACTGTGTCCCGGAGCACGAGCGCTCAGAAACAGAAGTGGATATTTTTCGCGAACCGGATCGGACTCTTTGACCTCGCGGAACAGGCTGTCGCCGTAAGCAAACTGCGATTCAAATTTGGTGCGAACCTCTTCCCCGACTTCATAGCAACAGCCTCGAATACCTGGACCAATCGCGGCCTTTAGATCGCGGGGATGGCTGCCAAAGCAGCGATGCATCTCGCCCACACCTTTCTCTACGATGCGCTTCACCGTGCCACGCCAGCCCGCGTGAAACACGCCAACCACGTGCCGCCTGCTGTCAACCAGAATCACGGGCAGACAGTCGGCGACCTGAATCCCAAGCAGCAGACCGGGAGTCGCGGTGATCATCCCATCACCGCTGAGTGGTTCTTCCGGAATCGAGTCGACGCGGCGAATGATGTCGGAATGAATCTGGCGCAGGGTAATTAGCGGCCACAGCGATGGGCTGACTCTGCGCGAGCCACGTCGCTCGCGGATTACCGCCCCCAGTTCACGAAGAAAACGAACGCGGTTCCGTTCCACCGACGCTCGGGCGTCGTCTTTAGTGAAGCCAAGGTTGAGATCGCTTTTGCCGTAAGCCCGCGAGAATCCACCCGCGCGGGTAGAAAAACCATGCATCAACCACGGAAGTTTACCGAGATGCTGGGCGCGAAGAATAATAGGTTTGGATTTGATGGGGGCCCGGGTCGCCACCCCTCCATGTTACCTGAAAGCAACGGTAGGGCGGACAGTCCTGTCCGCTGCTTTTGTTTTTGCTTCTTGTTTCTGTTTCTTACCTTTGTTCCTGTGTTCTTGCTTTTGCTTCCTGCTTTTGCTTTGGTCCCGCCCTCTAGAATCAATATCAACAGCAGCGGACAAGAGTGTCCGCTCCACCCGCCACGTTAATACTGCCAACTCTTCAAGTCCGCTCCAGGGGGAGCCGTCTCCTCCATGTGTTTCACCATCTCTGGCCAGTAATGCTGGTTGAATCCCACCGCCGGATCGTACTCTCCCGTGTAACAATGCGGTTTGCGGACGCCGAAGTCGAAGCTCCCGCGGTAGTAGGGATCCGTGGTGGTGTCCAGAAAATCTTTGAGCAAATGCACCGCTCGATCAAGATAGAACGAGTCCGCTTCGCCGACATAGAAATGCAGCTTGCCGACGAGTTTCGGACCCAGCGTCTTCCAGTCGCGCTGCATGATCGCGCTCAGGTCGTAATGCTCCTTCCAGTATTTCGCGACTTCGTGATCGATCTCTCCCGTGCGTTTGTGGAAGATCGGCTTGGGATATCCGTCGTCTCCGACCGAACTGAACACTGCCTGCCATATATCGAATTGCTCGCCGGAACGACCGTGCGTTCCCTGCACGAGTTCGTAGCGATTCATCTGCTCCATAGTCGATAGGACAAGCCCGTCTGCTTGCCGCATGGAGGGCCTGGGCACGCTCGCGTACGGACTCTCGATCCAGAAGGCGTTCTTATCCTGGTAAAGATTCGTGGTCATGTAGGCGCGAAAGTCCACGACGTCAGGGCAGAAGACCCAAGCGCCATTATAAAAATCGGGATAAAAGACTTGCGAGGCCAGACTTTCCCAGCCGCCAGTCGAACCGCCATAGACGGCTCGCGCCCATTCTTCGCCGATCCCACGAAACTTCTTTTCGACGTACGGAATCAGTTCCTGCGTAATCGCGTCGCCATAGGGACCGACGTTTTCCGAATTCACGGCGTAGGAATCGTCGAAGTACGGCGTGGCGTGCTGAATGGTGAGCACCAGGACGCGCGGCAGCCGGCCCGATGTCCAGTCCTGAAAGAGCTGGTAGCCATTTTTCGCTGCTCTCAGTTCACCGCCTTTCAGGTTGTCGCTTGGCGGCTGAGTGCGGAAGGCGATGACCGCCGGGAGGTCGCGACTAAAATGATCCTGCTCGACAATCAGCGGGTAGTGCGCGTCGGGATGATCCTCCCATCCGTCGGGTAGCAAGATAACGGCTCCGAGATAAGTCGGCCTTCCCCAGAACTTGGTCAGCAGGTCGCTTTGCATGCGAATGTGCTTGACCCACTGGTTGTCGACGATGGCGTGTTCGTCGTTAGCGCCGTCCCATCCCAACGCCGAGTCGACAATTTTGGGATCATCTTCTACAGACGGAATTTTCTCGGTGAGCGAGATACGGATCGTTTCCGCTGACCTGTGATCAATTCGCACCTTCTGCGGTTTGCTATAGAGGTTGCCCGGCTTCACTTGCCAGTGCTGACCTTCGCCTTTGTCCGGCGGCAGCTTGAGAGTGCGACCGTTGCCCAGATGAAACGTTTCATAGAGGTTGAAGACTCCCTGCACCCAGTAGTCGCCCGGCGGCACATGGTTCAGGCTCTGGGCGGGATAGCCCAGCGTTGACGCATCAATCACGGCAGCGGCGTCTGGAGCCAGTGCGTCGACATCGACGCCAAAGACCTGCTGCGAATCTGCGGTCTTGAAACTGATCTGGAAGCGCGGTTCCTTTTCGTCGTTGTTCGAGATCAATAGCAGAATATGTCCGTCCAGCGGTGCGACGCTCACTTCCTTAGGAAACGAAATCTCAAATCGCTGGCTCGCCGGTTTGGGAGCAGCCTTTGCGGTCGTGGCCTGGGCCGCTACCGCGAAGAAGAAAAGGAGGATGATTTCAAAGAAGCTTTTATTGATCATCAGTGAATTCCTCGGACGAAGGCAGACATTAGCAGCGAGCACCGCGCGGGGTCAAGGAAACCGGACATAGGGTCGTTGATAACGTTACCGAAACAGCGATGGAGACCAGCCGTCCCCTTGGCTGTCCGTCGAGCGTCGCTCGACAGCCCTGTCGGTCACAACCGGCCGAGACCCTCTGAGGTCGTCCACCGGCTGAGCTTGTCGTTTGCCCCGTTCGCCAAGCGTCGGCTATAGTTTTATCCATGTTTGCGAACTTCACCGCCCCCGATCGCTGGTCGAAGAAGTCGGTCCATTGCGTCTATCAGGCCATGATCGTGGCCATCGCCACGCGACACGCGGACGCAGTCGACATCAAATTCCTGGTGGATGGCCGAACGGTCTGGGTGGCGCTGCCGCATCCAGCCTGGGTGGAATATAAGAAGCGCACGGGCAAGTCCATCACGGATTCGCTGGCGGTAGAGATTGCCGGACATTACCTGCAGTCGGCGCTCCATGCGGGTGAGGGCGTAGGTCGCGAAATGTACTCGTTAACGGTAGAAGAAACGCTGGCTCATCTAGACGCCGCCGTGACGGAAATGCAAGCCCAGCCAGCCTAGCCGGTGTGGCGCCGACACTTTGTCCGCGAAATGCCGATGGGACCTCGAAACTAAATCACCACCGCTTCTTTGTATTCCCCAAACACCCGCCGCATCGCGTCGGAAACTTCTCCCACCGTGGCGCAGGCCTCGACCGCGGCCAGTATGCGCGGCATAACATTTGTTCCCGACCGCGCCGTCTCTTCCACGCCTGCCAGCGCGGCCTTCCAGGGGCCCGCATCCCGCTTGGCCCGCAGTGCGCGCACCCGTTCCATCTGCTTCGCTTCCAGGGCGGGATCGATTCGCTGAATCGGAATCGGTTTTTCCTCTTCGACTGCGAACCGGTTTACTCCCACTACGATCGCCCGTTCCTCATCCACCGACTGCTGATATTCATAAGCGGCATTTTGAATTTCCTGCTGCACGTAACCGCGCTCGACCGCCTTCAGCATTCCGCCCAGAACTTCGATCTTCCCCAGGTATTCTGCCGCCCGCTTCTCAATTTCATTGGTGAGCGCCTCCACGTAATACGATCCTGCCAGCGGATCAATGGTCTGCGGAGCGCCCGATTCGTAGGCAATCACCTGCTGCGTGCGCAACGCGATGCGGGCCGCCGGTTCGGTAGGCAGGGCCAGAGCCTCATCATAAGAATTAGTGTGCAGCGACTGAGTTCCGCCCAGCACCGCCGCCATGGCTTGAATCGCAGTGCGCACAATATTATTTTCTGGTTGCTGCGCTGTCAGCGTCGATCCGGCGGTCTGAGTATGAAAGCGCAACATCCACGACTTGGGATTCCTGGCCTTGAAATGTTCGCGCATGATGCGCGCCCACATCCGCCGCGCCGCGCGGAACTTCGCCACCTCTTCCAGAAAATTGTTGTGGGCGTTAAAAAAGAAGGACAACCGCGGCGCGAACTGATCCACATCCAGCCCGGCCTTGATGGCCGCCTCCACGTAGGCCATCCCGTTCCCCAGCGTGAACGCCACTTCCTGCACCGCGGTCGATCCCGCCTCGCGCATGTGGTAACCGGAAATTGAAATCGTGTTCCAGTCGGGCAGGTTTTCATTCGCCCAGGCAAACATGTCGGTGATCACGCGCATGGCCTGCTGCGGGGGATAAATATAAGTCCCGCGCGCGATGTACTCCTTGAGCACATCGTTCTGCACCGTGCCCGACAGTTTGCGGATGTCCGCACCTTGCCGCCGTGCCACGGCCACGTACAAGGCCAGCAGGATCGACGCCGTCGCATTGATGGTCATCGATGTAGAAATCCTGGTCAGCTCGATGCCAGCGAACAATCGCTGCATGTCTTCGATCGAATCAATGGCGACGCCTACTTTGCCCACTTCGCCGGCGGCCAGGGGATGATCCGAGTCCAACCCAATCTGCGTGGGCAAATCGAAGGCCACGGACAGCCCGGTAGTTCCGTTGGCCAGCAGATACTTGTAGCGCTTGTTCGATTCCTCGGCATCGCCCATGCCCGCATACTGGCGCATGGTCCAGAGCCGCCCGCGGTACATGGTGGGCTGCACCCCGCGGGTGAACGGATATTCTCCCGGATACCCGACTTCGCTTTCGTAGTCGCAGCCCTTCAGGTCAGCCGGCGTATACAGAGGATTCACCGGAATGTGGGAGGATGTTTCGATCTCGATCGAGTCTGCAGGCCCCGAATTCGGGCGGAGATCCAGCTTTTTTGTCATCGAGTATCACCCGGAATATCAAGCCGAGGATCAAGCGGAATTCCCACTGGGCAGCCTTTCTTGCCATACGCCAGCCACAGCCGTTCCCGCCAAACTCACCGAGGTTGACTCTTCTTTCTGCCCCGCCAAAACGAGCTGAGCCCGAACCAGGCAAACGTCAGGGTGAAACAAACGGCAATCGCAACTCGCCCCGCCGTGGCACGTCCCGCGGCGTATTTCATGTATTCGCGGACGCCCGCGACACCGCCGAACAATGCCATCGCCAGGAACACCGTGCCCGTTACTTCTAGCCATAACTGGTGTCCCGCGCGCGCGAACGACCGCGCCGTGGTGCGCACCCCGCTCATCACCGCGCCCAAGGTACGGTTGCGGCCGGCCTGCTTCCTCGCCACCCGGGCGACAATTCCCAGCTTTCGTAGGGTAGAAACCTTGTTCACGGCCTCGATTTTAACAGCCTGCGGGGATACAATGGCGCAGCCCACAAGGCGACGAACCGTTCCTTCGCCGCAGGCATCTAACAGATTGGCGCTCATGCAAACCGTTTCACCCGATTTCGCGCAACTCAAGTCTGGAATGAAAGCCACCTGGATGGCCGGCGATTTCGGCCAGATTGCGAATTTCATCTCCGGCGAAGCTGCCGATTTTGTTGCCCGCATCGACCTCAAAGCCGGCAACCGGGTGCTCGATGTCGCCTGCGGCACCGGCAACAGCGCAATTCCCGCCGCCCAAGCTGGCGCTAAAGTGATTGGCGTCGATATCGCCACCAACTTGCTCGAGCAAGCCCGGAAGCGGGCCGCTTCCGAGCACCTCGAAATCGGTTTCGAGGAAGGCGATGCGGAGGAGCTGCCGTTTGCCGACCAGTCGTTCGACGTGGTTTTGAGCATGTTCGGCGCCATGTTCGCGCCGCGTCCCGAGCGCGTCGCGGCAGAATTGCTTCGCGTCTGCAAACCCGGCGGTCTGGTCGCCATGGCGAACTGGACTCCGCACGGCTTCATCGCGAAGATGACGCAGGTGACCGCCAAAATGGTCCCTCCTCCCCCCGGCGTCCCGCCCCCGGCGCTTTGGGGAGATCAAGCAACCGTGCGGCAACGATTTGGGCAAGGGACCAAGCAGGTGACCTGCACTCCGCGAAAAGTACGCCTCGCGTACCCCTTCCCGCCGAAAGAAACCGTAGACTTCTTTCGCCGCTACTTCGGCCCGACGCAGATGGCATTTTCGAGGCTGGACGCCGCTGGAAAAGCCGCACTGGCGGCACAACTGGAGTCGCTGTGGCTGGAACACAACATCGCAACCGACGGCACGACCGCCGCAGAAGGTGAATATCTGGAAGTGCGCGCAATTCGCGCCTGAGACGCGATCGTGATAAGTTGAATTTAACAGGGGGACCCGGTGGATCCACAACTGAAGCAACTCATGAAAGAGCTCGGCGACGCGATCAACGAATCTCTTTCCGACTCCGAGCAGATCTCTGAAGTTGTCTCCCGCATCAAGGAGGGTGGATACGACATTTTCCTGGTTCTTGAAGCCACCATCGGCGTCAGCAAGCAGGGCGATAAATCGTCGGACAAGACTTCGCTGGTTACTACCTTGTCCACGAATCCTGAATTCAAGATCAACGACCAGGACCTCAAATTCCTGAAGTCGCTCCGCATCAAGATTGACGAAGACAAGTACGACCCGGACCGGCACGACCGAGGTGGGGTTGATAAAGACCGAATTGATAAAGATCGACCCGACAAAGACCGGCCCGACAGAGACAAGAGCACGTAACCGGATCGCTGAAAATTTGCTCGCCGAAGCAGCATCACGCCAATACCTGATCCAATAACTGAGCGACTGCGCGGTCCGCCTCGATAATCGATGATCGATGGTCGGCCACGCCCGATAGATCGGTGTTCGCGAAGGCGATTCTTCCGAACGGCGCCGCTCGCAAAACTTCGCCTGCCGCGGGCTTGCCGTTCTTGCCGAAAAAAAATCCCGGCGCAGGGCTCAGATACGCATGTCCCCAGCGGTTCAGAATGATTCCGGCAATGTCTCGCGCCGGGTCGAATCCCGAACGGGCAAACATATCCGTAAACTGCTGCCGTATCTGCCGCTCATACTCGCGAAACGGGGTAGAAATCAACTCCGCGCGTCCCATGTGCCCCTGCTGCTCGGTCGATTGTCCAGGATAGGTATACAAAACTTTGATCGAGAGGACGGTCGGCGAATCCGGGCCTATTGTGGGTGCGTCGGCGCCGCAGATCGCCAGCTTGCGGACCTGCAGGTAGCTTCCCAGCCCTTCGAACCACTGGCAGCCCGAAATCCCCATTTTGTAAAGGAATCGCCAGTTCCGCACCGCGACGTTGACCATCATGCAGGGCGTTCGATAGAACTGGCCGTAAGCCTCCACGCGATCCGCCGGAAGATCGCGAACGATGTGGCGCGTCGTCCAACTTCCGCCCGCCATCACCACCGACCGCGCGCTCACGCGGAACGTCTTTCCGCCGCGCGTGTAGGCGACGTTGACGAACTCTGACTTTGCCGGCTCGCCCTCCTGCTTTGCGTCACCATGTTTTACCCACACCGCGGTCGAATCCAGTCGAATGCGAACAGCCGCTCCCGCGCGGTCGAGCGCGCCAAAGTTCACAGAGTTTCGGCACACGTCTTCCAGCGATCCATCGCCCGCAATGGATTCCGGAATCAGGCTCTTCGTGATCAGCCGCGCGATGCCGCCGTTGCCGTCGGGAAACATCTGCGTCCCGGTCTCATCGCTAATATCGAGAGGATGCAGCATGTCCGCCGCGTATGCGGTGTAGCCGGAGAGCGCGTCGGGACCGAGTCCGTAGCCTCCACCCTCTCCCGGCGACAAGAATTCGCGGATGGTCTCGCGGCTAATCCCGTGCCGCTGAATCATGTAATCTTCGAGCGTGATGGTGTCGAGCCGCCGCGAAATGGCGTCGCCGGCGTACTCTGGCGTCTTCGCGTCTGCGTCGCTCACCGACTGAAACTTCAACAACTCCGCGCACGCCTTCGGCGAAATCGGAGCTTTCTGGGAATCCTTTCCCCAAGGATCGGTGAGCCACAAACCGCGTGGCTGGCCGAATTTGGCTCCGAAGTAAGTGCTGCTTGGCGCCGAGCCCAAATACGGTGTGCGGCTAAGTTGGATCTCTGGCGCGGAACTTCCCCACACTTGATACTCAAGTCGCGGCGTTTTCAATCCAATCGATTCGTAAAAGCGCGCAATGAAGCTGTGCGGATACGGAACCGGAAAAAACGCCGACCCCTGATGCGCCATCAACCGGTGTCCATCCACCAGAAACTCGTTGCGCTTGGCTTCGCCACCGAAAATCGGGTGATTGTCGAGCACCAGGCAACTCTTGCCTAGACCCGCGCGCTGTTTAAAAATCAGTGCCCCCGCCAGCCCACTGATGCCGCCGCCCACCACCACACAGTCGTAAGTCTCACCCGTCTCGATCAGGTTCCGAGGAGGGTTTTCGAACCAGCCATCGCGAATCCCGTGCCCCGCTTCCAGAACTCCAAGCGTATTACCGTTGGACTTGGCGTAGTCGCCAACGCCACCGTAACCGGTCCATTCATCTCCACTGGAACCGGAGTTCGCATTCGCAGCCAATAGATGGGCTGGCGATACGTTATTCAGCAGCAAGCCTCCGGAAGCCAGCAACGAGGCGTTCAGAAAATCCCGCCGCGTGATGGATCGCTCCATGCCGATCGCTGCGTCGGCGCGAGAGTTCTCCCCGCCCCGGGGCGATCGCCTCGATTCCTTCCATCTCATCACCGTTTTTCTTGGCAATTTCGACTCCTCCACCCGAACGCCGTCACCGTGCAGCATTATACGGACTTGCCGATCGAACGTACTCGTTAGCAACCTTCTCACCTGTGCTACCATCTACTGTTTTCTTTTCGCATCTGCCGTGCGGAAAGCAAGATTCCGGGTGAGCGCCGGAACGGAATCTGAGGGGTGTAATGAAAGATACTCTCGGGGTTCTTTTGGCAGGCGGAGCCGGAGAACGACTCTATCCTCTTACTCGCGACCGCGCCAAACCCGCGGTGACCTTCGGCGGCATCTACCGCATCATCGACATCACTCTTTCCAATTGCCTGAACTCCGATCTGCGCCGCGTCTACATCCTCACGCAGTACAAGGCGCTCTCGCTCAACCGGCACATCCGCGAAGGCTGGAATATCTTGGGCCGCGAGGTGGACGAGTTCGTGGAAGTCCTGCCGCCCATGAAACGGGTGAGCGATCAGTGGTACCAAGGCACCGCCGATGCTGTTTATCAAAATATTTATTCGATCGGCTCCGAGCAGCCGAAGCACGTCCTCATCCTTTCCGGCGACCACATCTACAAAATGGACTACGGCAAGATGATGAGGCAGCATCAGGACTCGGCCGCCGACATTACGCTCGCGACCATCCAGATCGATCCCGAAGAAACCTTTCGCTTCGGCGTCGTCGACGTCGATAAAGACGGCTGCATCAAGGGTTTCGAAGAGAAACCCAAAACCACCGCGCTACGCTCGCCCATCAATCCCGCCAAGGTCGCGGGCTCGATGGGCATCTATCTCTTCAATGCCGACGTGCTCATTCCGGTGCTGCTCAAGGACGCCGAGAATCCGCAGTCCAGCCACGACTTCGGCAAGGATATTCTGCCGAAGATGGTCGACGACTACCGCGTCTACGCCTACGACTTCGTCGATGAAAACAAGAAGGACGCTCTTTACTGGCGCGATGTAGGCACACTCGAAGCCTATTACGAAGCCAACATGGACATCGTCTCGGTCTCGCCCATCTTCAATCTTTACGATGAGCAGTGGCCCATCCGCACTCACCAGCGGCAGTACCCGCCGGCGAAATTTGTTTTCGCCGAATCCGGACGCACTGGCACCGCCCTCGATTCCATCGTCTCCAACGGATGCATCGTCTCCGGTGGCGTCGTAAAGAACTCCATCCTTTCCCCTGACGTGCGCGTCAACTCCTACTCCGAAGTGGACGACTGCATCCTGTTCTCCCACGTCAGCATAGGCCGCCGCTGCCGCATCCGCAAAGCCATCCTCGACCGCGATGTGCATATTCCCGAAGGCACCACGATCGGCTACGACGCCGAAGCCGACCGCCAGCGCTATTTCGTCACTGAAAGCGGCATCACCGTGGTCACCCGCGACTATTCTCTGTTCGAAAATCCCGTCACCGTGGATTACTTCACCAGCGAGTAGGTAGTGGATTAATTCTCCTCATGGACACTGCTGAACGAGCCCGGTCGTAATTGTTATGCGAATAGCCCAGGCGAAACCTCAGCCGGGACTGCGGAAACAGGCTGAGATCGACGTCGCTCATGCGTCGCGTCGTGTCAAATCGGTTGGGTGAGTTGAGCGCCGGGATCGGGAGCGGACTGGAGGATGGCGCCACGAACCGTCCTCGGCTACGATCTTTCGGTTCTCGGTCTTATTTCTTTTCGCTGCGATCGCTTTCACTTCAGCCCAGGCTTGTCTACCGGTTCAGGCTGTCGACAAGAACGCTCCATCCGCTGCCCCATCCGCGCCTGCTGCTTTTTCGCCGGATGTCTCCAAGTCTGTGGGAGCCGAGACTTGCAAGACCTGTCCCGAAGAGATTTACATATCAAGAACCAAATGCTGAACATCCCTCACAGCATCGTGGACCCGTCCAGGCGATTGGACGAACTCGAAGTGAAACGCGCCGACCAGAGTAAAGAAGAATTGCCCGAATATCCGCCCCCCTTGGCCAGCAGGTTAGCGGAGCAAAATAGACCCACATGTGGCGAGGGCCGCCTCGGCCATCCCGCCGGGGCAAGCAAGGCGGAGCCCGCACAGCAGTCGAAGCCATAGGGTTCGCAACGCGGTTGTTGCCTGGCGCTCGGTCTCAATCCACACTGCTACAATTCCTTGTCTCGGACTCAGGCTCACACCCCCGCGAACTTCAACCTCCACAATCACGTACTGTCTTGTGGGAAGAGTTGGGAACGGCTGAAAACAGCAGAATGCTCCACTGCGCTTAGCCTTCCTTAGCGGAAGTCTAAGTTCCGGTCGGAATGAAAGCGTTTTTGACGGCGCTGAAGGTTTTGTCTCAGGGTTAGCAAGGTCAAGATTTCCGGGGAGTACAAGTGGAAGACGTCCAGGTTGTTGCGATGCTGGTCCGGCGCTGCCTTGCCGGTGATGCCGCAGCCTGGGAGGAAATCGTGCAGACCTATAACCGCCGCATCTACAACATTTGCTACCGCTTTGCCGGATCGGCCGACGACGCCCAAGACCTCACCCAGGACGTTTTCATAAAGATGTACCGCACCCTGTCGAGCTACGACCACACCAAGGGAGCGTTCGTCACCTGGGTTACCACCATCACCCGCAACCTGTTGGTGGACCATTTCCGCAAGACCAAGCAGGACCGGATGACCGACTCCATGGACACCGCGGCGTCGGAGCACGAGGACGCTCAACCCCTCAGCGAACGAATCCCGGACCGCGCCGCTCCCCCGGACGCCCATGTGCGCACCCGGGAGGTCAGCGAAACCCTGCACGCGGCCCTGGCCAAGCTTTCCCCCGAGCTTCGGGAGGCAGTGATTCTAAGGGACTTACAAGATATGGACTACCGTGAGATTGCGACAGTTTTGAAGGTTCCGGAGGGTACCGTGAAATCACGAATAAATAGAGGGCGGGCGGAACTTGCCAGGCTCCTACAACGTATCTATAGGCAGGTGATGTGATGCCAGACCTAACCAGGAACGGAATGCAGTGTAACGAGTTCGACCTCCTGCTCAGCGATGCCCTCGACGGCGTCCTGACCGGGACCGGACTCGACCGCTTCCAGGCCCACGCCCGGGTTTGCAAGGTGTGTGGTCCGTTGCTCGCTGAAGCTGAAGCGGGCCGCAACTGGCTGAAAGGTCTCACGGAGGTGGAGCCTCCAGCCAGCCTAGTCATGAATATCCTGGCATCCACAACGGGCGTTGACACCCAACGCCTGCGAGCCACCACGCGCCCCCAACACATTTCCTGGTGGGAGCACGTGCAGGCCTCGCTGCTCGAATCCGTGATCGGACCGATCTGGGAGACTGTCCGCCAACCGCGCTTCGCCATGTCATTCGGCATGGCTTTCTTCGCGCTGTCGGTAGGCCTGACGGTAGCCGGCGTGAAACCTGCCGACCTGCGCCAGATCAGCCTGCGGCCGTCTGCGATCCGGCACACGTATTACTCCACTCAGGCCCGGGTGGTGCACTATTACGAGAATGTGCGGATCGTGTACGAAGTCGAGTCGCGCGTGCGCGAAATCAAGCGCAATGTCGCGCCCGCCGAACCCGGCCCCCGGGAGTCTCGACCGCCCAAACCGAAGGACGATAAAAACGACACAACACAACAGCCTGAGCAGAAGCAGGAGCGCAATTACAGCCAGACCGATAACCAACTGATTCTGGCAGGCGTTCCTGTTGGTCCCTCTCCATGTCTACCTCTTAGCGATCTGCCTGTAGTGTCGGTGACCACTGACAGGAGGTTGGTATGAACTGCGCCACGCACGGAGATACTGCTGCTGTGGCCTTCTGCCGCACCTGCGGCAAGCCACTTTGTAACCAATGCACCCGCGACGTTCGCGGCGTGATCTACTGCGAAGCCTGCCTCGCTGCGCGCATGGAAGGAGCCGGCTCCGTCCCGGCCGCCGGATTTGTTCCGCCGGCGCAGACGGTGTATCCACCGTCATCGTCCTTCGCGGCCGGACCGCGACCCCCGCTCAATACCGGCCCCAATCCCGGAATCGCCGGAATTCTTGCGGGAGTCTTTCCCATTGGTGTCGGCGCCGTCTATACCGGCCAGTACGCCAAGGGACTGGCGCACCTCGTCATCATGGTGCTGTTAATCCTCGGAGTCAGTTCCGATCTTCCCTGGCCCGTGATTATGGTTTTAGGGATTGCAATTGGCTTTTTCTACGTCTACCAGATCATTGACGCGGTGCGCAGCGCCAAGGCAATCCAGCTGGGCGAACCTGCTCCGGATCCATTCGGCTTGGCACAAACCTTCGGCGCCGGCGAGAAATTCGAAGGCACCAAGGTTCCCGCCGGAGCGGCCGTTCTCATCGCTTTGGGCGTAATCTTTCTGCTGCATACCGCCGGACTCTTCGAGTTCGGACTGGACCGCTTTTGGCCACTCATCCTGATCTTTCTCGGTGTGTGGCTCTTCGCCAAACAGTGGGGCCTGATCGGCGGCAGTCCGGTCGGGTGCCAGTGCGAACACTGCCGCACCCGCAAGGTCATGGGGCCGGCAATGCTGGTTACTTTGGGCGTACTTTTCTTGCTCGACAGCGTTTCCCGCATCGGCTTTGGCAGAACTTGGCCCGCCATATTGCTGGTGATTGGAGTGGTCAAGTTGATGCAGAGCAATGCCTCCTACAACGGACACATTGGCCTGCGGCCTCCGGTCGCGCCGCCCGTTGTTCCACCGAATGTTACGCCGCCGGTTCCACCGGCTGTCGCGCCGCAAGCATCGCAGAATCCGGATCAGACGGCCTCTTCTGGCGAGGTGAACCATGTCTAACCCAATCATCACTCCGGGCGTTCCGCCGGTTATTCCGCCGGCACCGCGGCGGCACCGGTCCCTTGGCGGACCATTCGTTCTGATCGTGCTCGGCACGGTCTTCCTGATGGCCACCATGCGAGTTCTGTCCATAAGCCGCCTGGCCCATTTGTTCGCCAATTACTGGCCGGCGCTGCTCATCGTGTGGGGCGTAATCAAACTGATCGAGCACCAGCGTGCGCAGCGCGAAGGCTATCGCGCCTCGGGCATCGGCGGCGGAGGAGTGGTCCTGGTCGTCATGATTGTTGTCTTCGGCCTGATCGCGACTCAGATCGAGCACGTCAACTGGTCCGGTCTGCACGACCAGTTCAACTTCGACGACAACGACTTCAGCGATATCTTCGGACAAACCTATAACTTCAACGACCATCTCGAGCAGGACTTCCCCGCCGGGGCCGGCCTTAAGATCATCGACGCTCATGGCGCGGTCAGCGTTCACGCTTCCGACGACAACAAAATCACCGTCGTGGTCCGCAAGCGCGTAGGCGCAGACAATCAGAACGATGCCGACAAGTACGACCACGAAGCCAGGCCCACGATCACCGCGATTGGCGGCCTGCTTACACTCAATGCCAATGTTGAAGCCGCCGGAGATCATCCCGTCGAAACCGACCTCGACATTTCGCTTCCGCGTAAAGCGCCGGTCACTATCTCCTCGCGTCGCGGCGACGTGAACCTTTCCGGCCGCGACGGCACCGTCGATATCGGGGCCCAGCACTCCGACACCACCGTCGACGACGTGAACGGCAACGTCAAGGTAAGTCAGGAAAAAGGCTCGGTCAAAATCGAGCAAATCACGGGCGACGTGCACGTCCAGGGCCGGGTCAACGAAGTCTCCGTGGCCGACGTAAAAGGTGCAGTACAACTCGACGGCGAATTTCAGGAAAGCATCAAGCTTGCCCGCATCACCAAGATCGTGACCTTCAAGTCTTCCCGCACCGACATGGAGTTCTCCCGCATTGAAGGGGA
>Ga0182018_10002093_pt1 | contig 20873 bp, 13 predicted proteins | sample 812P2MmetaG_FD_120490 | JGI IMG/M metagenome (GOLD analysis project Ga0182018, IMG submission 120490) | Permafrost microbial communities from Stordalen Mire, Sweden - 812P2M metaG | ecosystem: Environmental > Terrestrial > Soil > Wetlands > Permafrost | place: Sweden: Stordalen | collected...
ACCCTGGTGGATAGGGCCGGCGGATTGCCCGTTGATGGTGACCTGAGCATCGGTCATAACACCTTCGAACTTGACGAAAACGGTTTTGTCTCGCCAAGTCGCAGGCGTGGTAAAGGGCCGTTTGTAGATGCCGTGAGTGCGAGGCCAACCGCCCGCCGGAGTGCCCCGGCCGTATTCGTAGATGCCGAAGCCCTGCAGTTGCCAGTTCGACGGCACGCCGATCGTAGACCACTTCCCCGCGTTTTGGCCCTTGTCGCACATAAACTCCCACTTCACCGGATCGTCCTTGCCCAGGCCGGATAGATACTTGGTCTCAGTCTCCGCAGCTCTTGCTACTGAAGCCACAAGCAGGACCAAAACAGCAGCATGTCGAACTGACAAACACATCAGAAGCCTCCCAATAGCCATAATCTCGAAGCGATCAATTGTGACATGAGTGTTTCGACGGGTACCAGCCCTGGGCCAAGCTGCCCGGCGCGACTGAGGTGGGCCTCGCAAGTTCCAGGACGACGGACGAACTACGCCTTGCGCGGGTCGTAGCGGTCGAGGTTCATGACGACAGAGACTGCCCTAGAAGCTCAACCGGCCAGCGAACTGCCAGTCGCGGGGTTGTGTTGTGGGTGCGCTCACCTGACCGAATGAGCTGTTGTACATGGGTGGGTTCCCCTGAGTTGTGATTCCCCAGCTTCCACCCGGTATGCCCCATTGCATCTTGTTCCAAAGGTTCGAGACGTCCGCCTCGAACGTGAAAGCCATCTCGCGAGGCAGAGAAAACGACCGCCGGATGGAAGCACTAGTCTGCTGGTTTCCAGGACCGTTAATATTGTAGGGCCGCGTCCGAGCGGCGTTGCCGGTCACATATTGGTGGAAGCCGGCAACGGTTGACAGGTCCGCTGGCTGCGCAAATATGGCGGGATTGACATAGTGAATGTTACTTGCGTTGGCAAACGTTACGCCGCCCGGTCCAGTCCCATAGCTTCCGTTAATGCGGGCCGACCCGCTGAACGCCGAATTATACGATGGCATGCAGGAGCCCGCGTTCGGTGTATTGTTGGCGCAGTTGCCGCCTGCGCCCCAGACCGGAGCGAACGGGGTGCCGGAGTAATATTGGTATATTCCGGACACCTGCCACCCGCCCACTAACTCACGCACCAGCAGCGAGGTCCCACCGAAGTGTCCCGCAGTGCCGAAAGGCAGTTTATAGACCCCATATATGTTCACTTCCTGGAGCTGGGAGGTGGTCTCCCACGAGTGATCGATACGGTCCTGCGACCACGATTTGGAGCTTCCGTCAATGGCGCCCGGCGGAAGGGCAAAGCCATTGCGAATACTCCCCTTGTAAAGTCGCCCTGCTCCATCAGGGTTGTAGGAATTGTGGTCTGATTCGGAGCGATACTTTCGCGCGCGTGAAATTTATCGTAGGCAATAAAGAAGAAGAGCTTCTTCTCCGTATGGGAATATATCCGCCACCATAGATAGATAGCTCATTTTGATGCTCGATGTTCTTGGGAGTGGGGATTGTCGCACCGGTGGCGGTCTTGTAGGTGGCTTCCTCTTGAGAGAAGAGCCAGGCGTCGAAGATCGTGTTGTGCACGAAATCATTTGCGCCGCCGTGAAATTGCAAGCCGCCCGACTTCATGGTGAAATTCAGGGAACTCGCGCCTGAATACTGGGCGGGCGGCACGCTGGACGGGACATCTCTCGGGACACTAAGCCTGCACTCGATCGCAGACGGACTCCCCGAAACTCTGAAGCCTGACGTTGCCATCATTGCCGCGGCCCACCGAGGTCGACTTATAGGCTGCCGGGTCATAAGGTTGCGGGGTCCGCTAACTGTTTGTGAAACTCTATTACCCTGCAATCCAGCCGAGCATGAGAGTTGGCGATGAAGGTATTCCTGTCGTGTGTGAGCAGCGAATTTGGATCGTACCGGCGGAAGCTCGCGAACCATCTGGGCGCGGTCCCACGTCCAGGGCCGAATGAACAAGGTCGGCAAAGGCAAGCTGACCCCCCAACACGTCTGAGCAAATCAAAAGCGACGTCAGCGCCATCTTCCAGGCCGGCCAAGCTGAGCTACGATCTGTTCAAATTCATTTTTACCGGTAACTCCCGCCACTTGAAACCGCCAGAAAACGGCACGGCTACTTGCCGGTCTCCGGGGAAGATCGTGAATTCGCTCTTGCCTTCAGTTTTTCCAGATGCTCGCGTTCCAGCTGCGCGTCTGCGGGTCTCTGATCCTGAACATACGCCGCAATGAGGTCCTCAGAGATTCCAGGACTGTCGGGATTTAGTCGCGCGGCAGTCTCAAGATTTGCGATGGCAAGTTTTGCGATGCCGTGTGCCAGCTGCAGCTTGCCGATGCGGTGAAAGACGTCGGCATCCTGCGAGGTTTCAGGACTGGCTACCCCTGTAAGCTGCGCCAGCAGCGGCTGCGCCTCAGAGTCTTTTCCAAGCGCGAAGAGGGTCACTGCGAGCTGGAATTGCGCCTCCGCATTCAAAGGCCTCAGCTGGACAGCCTTGCGCAGCTCCGGTTCGGCCTCAGCAAAGTTTCCCGCGGTGGCGAGCGCACGACCGATGGCCAGTGGATAGATGCCCACCGCGGGCTTGTCCTGCTCCAGATTGTGTAGGCGTTGAATGCCGGCTGCGCGATTCCCGGCGCGTGTGAGCGATTCAGCGTAAGCGTAGGCAAGCACGGGGCTCGCATCGACCGCGTATTCAATAGGAGCCAGGACCTCAAGCGTTCCCGCATAGTCGCCGGTGAGAAACATGCTCATGGCCAGCGGTTCGCGAACTCCGGACGCATTCGGATGTGCCCTCAGGTAGCGTGCCAGGCTGCGCGCGGCCTTGGGATAGTCGTGGGCCGAGTAGGCGGCCTTCCCCCAGTTGAAGTCAATCTCCTCAGCAGCAGGGTTCCACGCGGCCGACTCGGCAAAGTCCTCCATCGCCTCTTTGTAGTTTTCGTCCTGCGCCGCCACGCCGCCGAGGTTATTGTAGCTATCCGCGATGGCGGGGGACACACGATGTTCGAAGTCACTTTCGGCGGCCTTTGCTGCGCTGTCCGCGATCGCGGTCGCCGGGGCGGTTGGAAACTGATATCCGGCGAGCGGTTTGCCAGTCAGATTGACCTCGTCCAGCATCCGGTTCTGCAGCAGCAGATCCTGCGTGATCTGCATCTCGCGTTTGCCGTCGACCGTGTCGCCCCGCTGCAGCAGCAGACGTCCGAGCTGGTAATGGGCGCCGCGGATCTGGTAGTGGTTGCGCGAGGGGTCTGTGGTCACGGCGATGGCGCTGCGCAGGGCAACCTCGGCGTCCGCGGGCCGATTGAGATCCGTGTAGACCTGCGCGAGGAGCAGAAAATTGTCCGGGTTCTGCGGGTTCAGGATCGCGGCGCGGCGCAGGTCCTCTTCGGCCTCCTGCAGGTTGCCCTTGTTCTTCGCGATGTAGCCGAGCTGCGACAAGCTAAAGTAGTCGTCGGGATGCAGCGCCAGTTCCTTGTGAAACTCGGCCTCGGCTTGGGGAAAGTCCGTATCTCCGGAACGCAGCAGGTACGACGCACCGAGACAATAGTGCGCCTCGGGGAAACTGCTGTCGCGGGCAAGCACCTGGTTAAATTCTTTGATCGCTTCTTCGGGGAAGTCGGCTTGCCCATAGGCTCGGCCGAAATCCATGTGGATCGACGCGCTGTCGCCATAACTGGCGAGCATCTCCGCGAAGATCGCGGCCCCGCTCTTCTTGTCGTCGAGCGCAAGGTATGCCTTCGCGAGGGCGTATCCATGCTCGAAGGTCGGCTCGATCTCTACTGCCTTCTCGAACCGATCTTTGGCGCCTTTGATGTCGCCGGTGCCGAGCAGGGCGTCGCCCAGCAGCAGGTAGGCCCGCGCACAGGAAGCATCGTTGCAGTTCCCAGGGCTTGAGTCCAGCGCCTGTTGCGCAAGCCTGCGGGTCGACACAAAATCCTTTGTCGCTGCCGCGGCGGCCGCATAGTCGAGACGGAATTCCCGGTTGTTCGGCGCCAGGGTCAGCGCTCGCTCAAACAGCGAGACCGCGGCGGGATATTCGCCAATCTCCGCGCGGTCAACTGCAATGCAATCGAGCGCCTGCGCAATGAACAGCTGGAACTCATGGCTCGCCTGGTAAATGTCCTGGCTGGACTGAAGCCCTTGGGCGGCCGTGTAATGCGACTGCAAAGAGGACTCACAGGACGAGGCTGGCTGGGGTGTCTCCGCCCGCATTGTGGCGAGCCCACAGAGCAGAAGCGACGCTGCCGCAAGCGCCGCACGGCTCAGCTGGCCGATTTGCCGCGATAGATTCGCCATTTTCGGATGTCCGCCCTCAGGCTGCGATCAAAACAGAAATCCGGCCACCTGTTCCGCGACCGCCTTCGCCTGGTCTTCCATGGTAGCGCGGTTGAAGGGCGGTTTGGACCGCGCGTTGATGCTTACAGTGACGATAAAAGCCCGGTCCCGCACGCGTCCTACCACGCGCTCGGCATAGGTCTGCGGGCTCTTGTCGGCGCGGCACAGGATGGCTTCGTTGCCGATGGCGGTCAGGGCCACGCCTGGAGGACGGCACCTCGCACGGTGAGGCGCGTATTGCGTCGCGGGATCGCTCATCTGGACGACCGAAATCTCCAGAGTCGTCGCCTCACCCTTTTCCTGCGCGCGATAGGTGCACGCAATGCTGGGCGCCGAACCGCTGAGGACTGGCGCGCCCAATGGCGCACCCACGAGGCCGGATGCAGTGGCCTGGTTCATCCATGGGCACACGGCCTGCGCCGTGCAGAGCACGGGGGAGAGGAGCAGGCCGATCGCCAAAGCCAGGCCCGGCGCGAGAGAGAGGGGTCGGTTTCTCATGGAATAGAGCTAGCGCCCATCGTTTAGTCCCACCGTGCCCTGTGGCGTGAGCGCAGAGTGTACGTGCCAGGGAACGCTTTCGGTGGTGATCTCGGGATGGTTGCGCAGATAGCTGAGCGAATAGCTAGGCGCCTGCGGGTCCAGCTTCTTGGTCGCGAACAGGGCGGCCTGCTGCTTTGCCTCGTCCTTCATGCCCATGCGCCGGTAGAGCAGGGCGAGGTTATAGTGCGCCGCGAGATCGTCGGGATCGATCGCCTGCAACGCCTGGAACTGCTCCATCGCATGCTGGTTGTCGTCGCGCTGGTAATAGGTAATGCCGAGTTCGCGGCGGGCGTCGCGCGATTGCGGGAATTGGCGCACCACCTCCGTAAGATCGGCGAGCTCGGCGTCGGAGTGGGCTTCGCGACGCTCAATCAAGCCGAGATAGTAGAGGGCCCGCGCATAGCCGGGGGAGAGCTTGAGCGCGTGCTCCAGTTCCGACCGTGCCGGCGAGTACTGCTCCCATTCGATATTGGTAAGGCCAAGGTTGACGTATCCATCCGCATAGTCGGGGCGCAGCTGAACGACATGCGCAAACGCGTCGATGGAATCGGCGTACTGCAACTGGTCCAGATAGGCAATGCCTAGATTGTTCCATCGCATCCAGTCGGGGTTGTCCTGGGGAGCTGGAGGGCCGGCAGGATTGTCGCCGATGTTGAGCGTGCGCGAGCGGGAGGTCAGTTCCACGATTGGATAGGCCGGATGGTCCTTGCCAAAGACGTTGTTGAGGTAGCTCTGCCGCAAATGCCGGTAGTTGACCTTTGCGGTAACAGTGAGTTGGCCTGAGGCGTTGGCCGGAATCTGGAACTCGTAACGGACCAGGACCGATCGGCCCGCCGGGATGGTGTTGTCGTAGGCGACCGAATGAATCGTAAAGACCTTATGATTGTCGACAAACACGCCATCGGTGTTGACAGGACGATTGGTGAAGCTGTGCGCCCGCTCATCCAGCATTCCGTTCGGCTTGATGAAGCCGCTGTGGAAGATCTCGTTGCCGTTTGAGTCAGTAACCGTGAACTCAACCCACGCCTCGTATAGGTCCCGCACCTCAGGCAGCAGGGAGTGGCCGATGTTCTTGTTCTGCAGCACCACCAACGTCTGCAGGACATCCCCGGCGGCAAGGGTGAAGGGAGTAGACCCGAGTGGCGCGATGGTCTTGCCTTCTTTCATCTTGCGCAGCGCGAACAGATCGACGTTCAGATAGTTTCCGGACTTGAGGAAGGCTATGGTCTTTGAGAGCTGCTCGTCAAAACCATAGTAGAAGGGCACGGCAGTGTTGCCGGCGGGCCAGGTATGGGTGGCGAAGGTGCCATTCTTCGCTCCCGGCTCAGGAAGCGTGTTGGCAGCGCGGCGCATGTGGCACCCCTGGCAGGGAGTGAAATCGGCCGTATAGAACGTCAATGGGTTGCGCTGCGAGAACTTTGAGTTCTGCCATTCGTCGTAGGTGGTGAACGCGGTGATGAACTTGTAGTCGTTGAGCGGCCGGGGCAGGTTGGCCTTATGGCATGCGGCGCAAAACTCCGGTGTATGGTAGAAGTCCTGCATCACCGCCTTCGAGTGGCGGTCGGGGTGCGCGAGAATGTCCGCGTAGGAAGCCTCTCCCGGAATGCGCTTGCAGTTTTCGTCCACCATCACCGCGGGCACGCCCATCACGTAGCCACCGTTGCCGGCCGTGGATTGCAGCTTCTGGATGGAATGGCATGTGGTGCAGGTGAGGCCGTCCTTATCGAAGCTGCGGTTGACCACCGAGTTCTGGGTCAGGCCGCCGGAGAGGACCGCGATGGGGTTGTGGCAACTATCGCAGTGGCGCGAGAACTGAATGCCCTTGGTGTTGTTCAGGATGTTGACGCTGGTCCGGTAAAACGGTGTCCGAAACGAGTTCGAGTGCAGCGCCTGGCGCCACTGGTGGTACGCCTCCTGGTGGCAGTGGCCGCAGTACTCGGCTGTCGGGAAAGCGCCTGGCTGGATAAAGGTGTTGCCCTCCACGGCGGCGTTGCCCGGGGTGGAGATGTCGCCCTTGCCGAAGAAGTAGTTGTAGCCCGAAGCCACCTTGGCCGCGTACTCGCCGCGGTCGCCAGGAGTGGCGGCGGTCTTCTGATAGGTCTGAGTCGAATCGGACTGGGCGTGAATCGGATGGACAGAAGTCAGCACGCCGCCGACGCAAAAGACCGCGGCGAACGTCGCGGCTGCAATGCCCCACGCAAAGGAGCGCGGTTGCGGCGGATTTGGAGAGCTATTTCGCAGCATGTTTTTGCTCGCCTTCCATAGCGGTGGCAGACTTCATCGAGTCGTAGACTCCCGGGACGATTCCCTTCCCCTCCTCGAGGATGAAGTAACGATCGACCGAAGGCAGTGAAACCTTCTCCTTCACGCCACTGGGCCAATGGATCTCCACGCCATCCACTGTAGTGGATTGGCCCAGGCCGAAGTGCAGGCGCTGGTCGTTGTTCGACTCGTAGCTTCCTCCGCTCATCACATCGCCACGCTGGCGCATGCCACCCGCGGTGAGGTAGACCGTGGCGCCCACGGCGTCGCGCGGGCTCTTTGGCCCGCCCACCAGCTTCAGCCCAACCCAGTGGTTGTGGTCTGCGTTGACATTGCGCAGAAGCACCGGCGCATGGTCCATGCAATTGATGACGACATCGATCTTGCCGTCGTTGAAGATATCGCCGAACGCCGCGCCACGTCCCGGAATAACGTCGGCGAGGCCGGTGCCCTCGACTGCGGGGACGGGCTCGAACTTATTGCCGTGGTCCACATTGTGGAAGAGCGTCGGGCGCTCGGAGTATGTGGTGCCCCAGTTATGCTGGTCGGCCTGCGGAAAGATGTGGCCGTTGATCGACATGATATCTTTCCAGCCGTCGTTGTCGTAGTCGATGAAGCCTGTGCCCCAGCCGAGGAACGGATAGGTGACCTCCGCGATCCCTGCGTGCGCGGTGATCTCGGAGAAGTTCGCATCGCCCTTGTTCTCAAACAGCGGCTTGTAGTCGTCAGAGAAGGTGGTGGTGTAGAGGTCGACCATGCCGTTGTTCTTGTAGTCGCCCACGGCCAGGCCCATGGAGGCGGTCTCTCGTCCGGACTGATTAAGCGCGAAGCCCGAGCTGTAACTCTGATCGTCAAACGTGCCGTCGCCGTTGTTGATGTAGAGGTAGTTCGCGGACGAGTCGTTGGCCACCAGCAGATCGACCTTGCCGTCATTGTTTATATCGACGAAGGTGGAGGTGAACCCATAGTAGTGGTGCGGGTCGCTGACCCCGGCCTTCACGCTGACATCGGTGAAGGTGCCGTCGCCGTTGTTATGGAAGAGATGGTCCGGCTCGCCATCCAGTCCGCGCGGTCCACAGCTCACGGTGACGCCACGATACTGGCAGAAGGCGAGCACCGCGGCGTCGGAGCCGGAGCGGGGCGGGTGTGCGAGATCGTAATGCACATATCCGGGAACGAACAGGTCGAGCCGGCCATCGCCGTCGTAGTCGCCAAAGCTGGCGCCGGTGGACCAATTGCCCAGGGTGACGCCCGCCTTCTCCGCGACGTCGGTAAAGGTGCCATCGTGGTTGTTGTGATACAGGCGATTCTTGCCGAAGTTGGTCACGTATAGGTCGGGCCAGCCATCGTTATCGTAGTCCCCGACGGCCACCCCGAATCCCCAGCGGTCATTGGTGACGCCGGCCTTCGCGGCTACATCGGTGAACGTGCCGTCGTGATTGTTGTGGAACAAAGCCGCATGTGGCGGCTCGACTTTTCCACTCATGGCGTCGTAGGTCGAGCCATTGACCATGTAAATGTCCAACCAGCCGTCGTTATCGTAGTCGAGCAGCGCGACTCCAGAGCCGATCTGCTCCAGGATGAATTTCTTCTCGGGAGTGCCCATCTTGTGATGCCATGTGGTGAGGCCGGCCTTCTCCGAGATATCCTGAAAGATGATGGGCCCGGTCTTCACAAAACCGCCCGCCGTGATCGGACGATGCTCCGCGTCCAGCACCGGTGCATACACCCCGCCAGTCGCCGAGCCGCCCTGCGGCGGCGCCTGCATCCCGCTATCGGAGACTACCTGGCTCGCAGGCAGCTGCGCGAACGATGGCACAAGCAGGGACAAGAGGCCCGCCAGCGCGGCACTTTGGAGAAGCTTCGGTTTGCGGGCGATTCGTGTTCCCATGAAGTGTCCTGACATGCGTGCAACCTGCTACGGGAAAGACTTCTCCGGATCGCTCGAGGGCGATCGTTCGGCGACGGTAGTGGCCTGAACAGTAGTGGCCTGAGAGCTGTGACACGCGGCGAGAAAGCCGGCGAGCTGATGGACTTCCTTGAGCGTGAGCGCGTCGCGGAAGGGGGGCATATTCAAGCCGCCTGCCAGCATCTGGTGTTCCATCCGAGCGACCGTAAGGCGGCTGCCCACATCGCTGAGGTCGGGCCCCTTGGTTCCGCCGGCGCCGGCTATGCTGTGGCAGTGGGAACAGCCCTTCTGCTGGAAGAGCGCGGCGCCCGAAGCCTTCGCGGACTGTGCGGATGCACTCGACACCAGGATCGCGGCGCTGAGGCAGCCTAAGGCGGGTCGCAGAAACCGCTTCGACACCCGTGCGACGAGTGCACTCCCGGGAGCGAATTCGGTTGAATGCGGGTACTTCATAGAGACGACTTTCAATTGCCCGTAACGCGTCGAACGAGTTAGCTACAGACGATCATTGCACAGCACACAAAACACTGGGAGATTGATTCGTAATACAGCGATGGCGAAGGTCCCGTTGACCCTCGCCATCGCTTATGTACCGCACGCCTAAAACTCGTACTTGATTGCTAGCTCGATAATACGACGAGTGTCGTTCCCTGCCTTCTGGGTGGTCGTACCAAAGTTCGGCACCGTCTGCGTGGACAGAGTGGATGCTTTGGAGGTGTAGTCGGTTGTGTAGTAGAGCTTGAGCTGGTTCCCGGAGAACGAGTTCAGCGGGTGATTCAGCCAATCGTAGGCCGAAGCCCGGAGCGTCACCGTGTGATTCTCAGTGATATGGATCGTCTTTGCCAATGCCAGGTCGGAATCGAAGTAGGCAACGCCCTTGATATACGGATAGTTCCTCGGCCCATTGGTTCCGATCGCGGGCACAGCGAAGCAGCTGTCTGTTAGGAATTGCTTCGGCCCCCTTCCGGACAGCGGACTGCAGGTGAGCTTTGGCTGGATTGTATATCCCGCATTCGTACCGAAGTACGTGGCTGCGGAAAGCCCGGTGCCTACGCCCGCCGGCAGCGTACCCGTGTATGTGTCGCTAAACGAGAAGTTCGGGCTGCTGAGGGCCTGTAAATTTCCGCCTGACTGGTAGGTAGTATAGGAGGAAATCATCCAGTTGTTGGCAAATCCGCCAATAATACGGTTGTCTCCGTGGTACATCCTCTCGTTGTTGTAGGAGAAGGACGTATTGATTACATTCGGGCGGTCAATGTTCTCCACTCCGTAGTTGCCACGAAGGGTGAAGGGGTCCTCATTGAGATCAGTACCGAGCGTCTTCGAACGGGTGTAGTTCAGATTGAGGTTCAGGCGAGCGGAACGCTTGACCACAGCAATCTGCAAGCCGTTGTAGTTGGAGTAACCGACGTGCGTCAGGAGATACACGCCATTGGTTCCGTAGTACTTGCCAAGAGGGTAGTAGTCCGATTGCTGGTTCCCGGTCGGAGTGCCGTTGAGGTACTTCGTCACATCCTCTGGATTCGGTGCGGTGATGCCGGTGACTGGATCTGGCTTGAAGAGCGCACCGATCGGCTCCTTGTTCAGATTCGTGATACCGGACCCGGAGCCAAGGGTTGCGCCGCTGCCTCCACCAAGAAGAACATGCTTGGCCTGGTCGCCCACGTAAGAGACCTCGAGCAGTGCGTTCAGCGGTACACGCTGCGAGATGGTGAGATTGTAAGAGTAGTTGTCGGGGGTGTAATGATCGTCCGGATTCATGGCGCTCTGGATGGCGCCCGAACCGGCTGCCGAGGGAGTCAGCGCTGGGGGCGAGGATGTGCCGATCTGGGTCAAAGTCACGCTGTAGCCCCCCGGCAGACCGAAGCCCTGGACGCCTTGCGCGAGGCCAAGACCGCCGCTATAGTCGCCCCAGTTGTCCCCGAATCGGTAGACACCGATGCCTCCACGTACCAGCGTTTTGCCAGTACCGAAGACGTCATACGACATGCCAAAACGCGGTGAGAGGTTGAGCATCGCAGCGTTGACCCCGTCCTTGGGTATCCCGGAGTTGATCGCATGGTACTCGAGGCCCGGATCGACGATGTGGGCGGCGTAGTCCGCCGCAACGCGGTCCAGCTGGAAGACCGGCATGCCCGCATTCCCACGGTCATACCAGTTCCCAATGTGATCGAAGCGCAAACCGTACTCCACGCTGAGGCGCTTGGTCGCCTTCCACGAGTCATCGGCATAGAATGCGAACACCTTGGACGCCATATCCTGGGTCGGATTCGAACTGTTCTCCGAGTAGCTGGTTGCATTGCCCAGCAGCAGGTTTGCCAGCGGGTTGTTTGGCGATCCCATGGGTGTCCCGGTAACGGCATTGTTGTTTACGTTGCCGCCGGTGCCGAAGCCCACGCTTCCGTTGGGCGTGTTGAACCCGCCCTGATTGTTGTCGATCATCTCGTAGAAGACGCCGAGCTTGACCGTGTGCGGACCGAATACCTTGATCAGGTTGTCCGCAAGCGAGGGCTGTGGCTTGAATAGGTTATAGGCTCCGCCAGTGAAGATATCCTGCTGCGAGTGGTCCGGGAAGGTTTGGTTCCCAGCACTTCCGTAGGCGGGGATCTCAGGATCGCCGGTGTTGAAGATGGTGCTTCCGGTATAGCCAAGCGTGGCCTTGGAGACGGCGGATGCATTCGGGATGAAGGTTGCGTTGTGAGCATTGCCGAGCGTGCCGATTGTTTCATTGGTCAAGGTCTCGCTGAAGGTATGGATAAAGTGTCCAGAGAATATGTAGGACTTCTCCGAGCTGGTCAGGCCGCCTCCCGGGAACGGGACCGAGTTGCCCGGCGTCCAATAGATGTGCGCGCCGCCGCCGCTGGCCGGAGACGTCTCCGTGCCGTACTGGTACGAGAAGTATGCCTTGGTGCGATCGCTGAAGTCGTAGTCGCCGCGGGCACGGTAGATGTAGCCGTCCTGCACGCCGGGCACCGCCTGGATGTAATTCTCATAGCCATTTGCGGCCGTGGGTGTCGCGTTCGCAGCCGGCCAGATGCTGGCCAGCGACTTTCCGTCCAGGGCAGCAGGCGAGGTGAGAAACGCCGCTGGAATCATGCCAACAGGCCGACCGGCAGTGACTCCAATGATGGTTCCATCCGGCAAAACGGTACCCTGAAGATTGTTGCAATAAGTGCCGGTATTGGTGGCGGAGAACCCGCTAGGACACAGTGCCGTGTTCGCAGCGGTAGCAGTAAAGTTGCCGGAAAGCATGTCCGCCGTCGGAATGTAAGACGTTAGCGTGGTCGCGTTTCCCGTGTTCTGAATGAACTTCTCATATCCGAACCAGAACTGAAGCCGCTGGTGGGTGAATGGCACAGGCCCCCCGATGCTACCGCCGGGATCGTAGTAATGGGCTGTTCCCCTAGGGGTACCAACGGAGTTGTTGTAAGCGCTGTTGGCATTAAATGCGTCGTTCTTGAGGTAGATATATCCCTTGCCGTGGTACTTGGCGGAGCCGGACATACTGATGTTGCTGACAACCTCGGGGCCGTGCGCCACATCCGCGCCGTAGTTGCCGGAGAGCACCGCGACTTCCTGCACCATGTCTGGAGTGATGCTGGCGATCTGATCGCAGTTGCAACCTGGGTCGTTGATGTCCGCCCCGTCAAGCAATACAGACGTGCCGCCACTGATCGGCGCCCCGTTAAAGCTCACACCGCCTTGCAAAGCGCCGCTGCCTTCCACGTCGTTTTCCACGTCGCTATTGCTTAGGCCGCCACTGGTTTCGGGATGGATCGTCACGCCCGGCAGCACGCGGACAAGGTCGTCCACGTTGCGGCTTATCAGAGCGAGTTGTTCGATGTCCTTCGAATCGACGGTCGCGCCCAGCGAGCCGTTCTCGGTCAGCAGAATGTCACCGCTCGTTTGCACCGTCACCGTCTCCGAAGCGCTGCCGATCGCAAGCACAGTATCCGGAGCGGTGGACCGGCTGCCTGCATAGACCGTGAGGCCTGACTGTTTGGAGATCTTAAATCCCTTGGCATCGACCTGGACCGTGTACGTGCCGGGCAGCAACACCGGAAACGAATAGGTACCCTCCGCGCTGGTTACGGTGTCAGCCTTGTCGTTCGTAGCCTCGTTGATGAGGGTGACCTTCGCACCCGCCACGACGGCATTGGTTGAATCCTGCACCCGGCCACTGATTGAGGCCGTGGTCTGCGCGCTCAGGCGGGGAGCCGTAAGCATCAGAGCGAGAGCTGCGATGCCATACAACCATAGAGAAGCGAGTTTGCTGGATTTACGACCTGCCATGTTGCCTCCGAAAAAATTGTGGAACTTCTTTACTGCGGGCTGCGTAGATCACAATGGGACCCGGTGATGCGAGGAACCGAGACAAGCCGGTCGGCATGATCTGCTGAATTTGACTCGGCCTAAACCGGTTTACTAAATCGTTTATGAATTTGACCGTCCTGATATACAGGACTTCGACTGCGCGTGTCAAACATTTTTTGCACATGCCGCGGGAAAGATGCCCGGGTGCCGCGGCAGAATGCAGGGAGAAGCAGCAAGTCATTCGGATGAAATGACTTATCTCTGGATTTGACTCTTGATTCGCATGTTCCTATGGCCTTCGGAAGTGGCGGGGATCCCTCTTGATGAGGCCATGGGACCTGCCGAATCGTTTTTCAGGCCATCATTCTTGCCCTTGCGTCAGCGGGCTTTGGACCTGGGCAACTGGCGCGCGGCGCTGGTCGTTTCGCGGACCATTAGTTCGGGTTCGAACACGATCGTCTCGGGATACGCTTCCTTCGGCGACTGGATGCGCCGGAGCAGCAACTGGGCCGCGATCTCGCCCATGCGCCGCAGCGGCTGGCGGATCGTGGTCAAACTGGGAGTGTAGTACATGGCGCTGGAGATGTCGTCGAAGCCGACGACGGAGATATCGGCGGGACAGGACAGGCCTGCATCGACAATAGCGCGCACCGCGCCCAGCGCAGCGATGTCGTTGAAGCAGAAGATGGCGGTGAAGTCGCGGGTCTTGGCGAGCAAGTCGCGCACGAACGGATACCCTAGCTCAGGCGACCAGGAATTTGCCTCGAGGAAGACGCACAGTTCCGGGTTAATGGCGATGCCGATCTTTCTGGCGATCTGCTGGATACCCTCCCACCGGTATTCCGAGTCCAGCGCATGCCGCTGGCCCTTCATGAATGCGATGCGGCGGTGGCCCAGATCGTACAGATGCTTCAGGGCCAGCGTCGCGGAACGGTCGTGATCCAGCATGATATTGGTGACGTTATGCATCTTACGGTGTCCGGAGATGGCGACCACGGGCACGTCGACCGGATCGTTCAGCGACGTATTCACCAGGATGAAACCGTCGACGGAGCGCTCCGAGAGTAGGCGGGGATACTCATCGATCAGATCGGCTCTGCCCTGATGGGTCACGACATAGTGCAGGTAGCCGGATTGCATCAGGGACTCTTCCACCCCATTCATCACCATGGTGAAATAGCCTTCGCTAAACTCCGGCACAATCACTCCGACGGTGAACGTCTGCCTTGTCCTCAGGGACCGGGCGATGGAGTTGGGGCGGTAGTGCAGCTTCTTTGCGGCAGCGAGGACCCGCTCGCGCGTGGCCGGAGCGATTGACTTGGCGCCTGGCGCATTGTTCATGACCAGGGAAATGGTCGCAGGCGAGAGGTCGAGATACTCCGCCAGCACCTTCAGGTTGACCGGTTTGTCATCGGACCGTTCCGTTTTCGCCGTCATGGGGGTTGAGACTGTTGTACCACCCGACACGATCGCGAAGATCGGACCTCGCTCAACTTGTCACTCTTCGTTTGGCTCGTCTGGGCCGGGCGGCGGGTTTGGACCGACTGGACACCTGGGCCGGGGATATGCTCTTATTTATCTCCATCAGTCGCATAAATGCCCTAATAAAACGATTCAGGTGAAAAAACGTGCCAAAGAAGTGGAAACTCCGGTTCCCCGCCTCTTGCTCTCGTTCCGCGCTAAGTTCGCTTCGCCTGTGCCGGCGCTGCTGCCTGGCGCTCCTCTTCCTGTCCGTTGTAAACATGCCGGCGCAGCAGTATCCCGCGGCGTCCCCCGCGTCCCAGCCATGGAGCAACTCCGCTTTGCCGCCCGAGGAGCGCGCGCGCCTGGTATTGGCTGCCATGACTCTGGACGAGAAGCTGCAGTTGGTGCACGGGACGGGATGGGGCGTGCTCCGGACCGGCGCCCCGGTGGCCGAGAGACATAATGGTGGCGCCGGGTTTGTTCCCGGCATCCCGCGTCTCGGCATCCCGGACATCAATCTTGCCGACTCAGCCGTCGGCGTTCGCATGGCCGCGCGAGAGAGCCGCTACGCGACGCTGCTTCCCTCCGTCCTTGGCCTTGCCGCAACGTGGGATCCCGACGCCGGATTTTTATATGGCTCGGTCATCGGCCGCGAGCTCCGCGACCAGGGATACGACATGTCCATCGGCGGCGGCATGGACCTGATGCGCGAGCCGCGCAACGGGCGCAACTTCGAGTACGCCGGAGAAGATCCCCTGCTGGCTGGCACGCAGGTGGGAAACCTGGTCAGAGGCGTGCAATCCAACCAGATCATCGGCGATGTCAAACACTACGCGTTCAACGACCAGGAGACGGACCGCAACACTCTGAACGTCGTGCTGGACCGGCGAACGATGCGCGAAACCGATCTCCTGGCCTTCCAGATCGCCATCGAAACCGGTCATCCGCTGGCGGCGATGTGCGCCTACAACCGCATCGAAGGCGACTTCGCCTGCGAGAACGACTACACGCTCAACCAGGTCCTGAAACATGATTTTGATTTCAAGGGCTTCGTTCTCTCCGACTGGGAGGGGACGCACAGCACGGTGCACGCTGCTCTCGCGGGCCTGGACATGGAGCAACCAGGTTCGGATTATTTTGGGTCCGCGCTGAAGCAGGCGGTGCAATCCGGCGCCGTACCGGCCTCCCGTCTGGACGACATGGTGGGCCGCATCCTATACAGCCTCTTCGCATCCGGTGTCGTCGATCATCCTCCTGTGCGCCGGGTTGTCGATCCCTTCCGCGGCCTGCGCGACGCCCAGCACATCGCGGAGGAAAGCATCGTGCTGCTGCAAAACAACGACGCCGTCCTGCCACTCGATAAAACTCGCAGGGGAACGATTGCCATCATCGGATCGCATGCGGATGTTGGAGTGCTCTCCGGCGGCGGCTCCGCCCAGGTCGATGCGCCCGGCGGAAACGCGATCGATCCCAGCCAGGGAGCGTCGGTATGGGGCAGTCCCGTCTACTTTCCCTCAGCTCCGCTGGAGTTTATTCGCGCGAAAGCGCCTAACGCCACCGTGCAGTTCGATCCCGGTGACGATCCGCGCTCCGCAGCCGCGCTCGCGGCAAAGGCGGATATCGCGATCCTTTTCCTCCATCAATGGATGAGCGAGGGGCAGGATGCGCCTTCGCTGTCGCTGCCCGACTCCCAGGACGCGCTGGTGGAGGCGGTCGCGGCGGCAAACCCAAGGACTATCGTTGTGCTTGAAAACGGCGGTCCCGTCAGCATGCCCTGGGCGCCGCGCGTCGCAGGCATTCTCGAGACCTGGTACCCGGGGATCGGCGGAGGCGAGGCCATCGCCAACATCCTGTTCGGCGATGTCAATCCGTCCGGCAAGCTCCCTGCCACCTTCGCCCGTTCGGAGGAAGACCTGCCTTTTCCGCAGGTCCCTGGTCTCACCCCCGCCACCGGCAACAACGGCATGAACGCTCACGCCACCGGGACCAGCCAGGAGCAGGGGGTCACCGTCGACTACAACCGCCAAGGTCTCGAAGTCGGTTACAAATGGTTTCAGACCCAGCAGAAGAAGCCGCTCTTCGCATTCGGGCACGGCCTCTCCTACACCACGTTTGCCTACTCAGATCTAAAGATCGAGGGCCCGGCAAGCAACGTGGTCTTCCGCATTCAGAACACCGGGACCCTTGCGGGAGTAGAGGTCGCCGAGGTTTATGCCACGCTTCCCGCGTCCACTGGTGAGCCTTTCCGCCGCCTCGTCGGTTGGAAGCGTGTAGCACTTGCACCCGGAGAGACGCAGACGGTATCGATCTCGCCCAACCGCACGCTGCTCTCCGTGTACGACGAGGCCTCGGACAGTTGGAAGCTGACGCCGGGCACATATCAGATCGAGGTGGGCGGAGCGTCCGATGACCTGAAGATCCGGGCCAACACGGAACTACCCTGATCCCTGATCTGCCGGGCCATGGACAGGAAGTAGCGAAGTGTTATGGATGGCCGCTAGAGCACCTGCGACGCCGGTCGCGGACGCCACCAACACCACGCCCGCGGTCACCGGCACAATCATCCCAATGCGAAGAGATCCTGCCTGCGTGGACAAGGCGCCGGTGAGCCAGGGAAAGATCGTTCCGCCCAGGCCAGCTGCGACGAAGATGGCATTTCCCGAGACGCGCGGAAGCACGGCCGCCAGCAGCAGGGGATACACCGGCCCCACGCCAAATCCGATCAGAAAGGCCGCGATTAGAAGAGTTGACTGGCTTCGCGTAGCCAGTAGCAACACACAGCCGGCAGCAGCAACCGCCGTCGAGAAGCGCAGCAGGACAGGCTCCGTGAAGTTCCGGACCAGCCTGGTGGAGTAAAGCGCCCGCGCTACCAGCAGCCCCAGCCAGAAGACCGTTGTCGCCGCCACAGGCGCTTCGAATTCGCTGCGAAGCCTGTCGGCATAGGTCGCAATCCACGCTCCTGCGGAACTTTCCAGTCCGGTCGCCATCAGCGTCGTCAGGGCGACGATGGCCGGGAGCTGTGACCCAGAGCGGCGCGCAGCCTCGGACTGTACCTCTACCGGAAGTACCGTCTCGCGTTCCACCAGCAGCATCCACGCAGTGAACGCCGCAAACGCCGCCGCCAGTGCAAGGAAGAGGGTGCGGACGCCGGTCAGCCTGAGAAACTCGTTCGCGAGCCACGGGCAGGAGAAGGCGCCGAAGACCCAGACGAGGTTCAGCCGGTTCATCTCAGTGATCCGCGAGTTGGCGCAGCGCTGCGATCGCAGGCGATTGATCGAGGTGATGACGATTCCCAAACCGAGCCCGTACACAAAGAAGACGGGAAAGACGACCCATCCCGACGCGAAAGCGAGAGTGCAGCACGCCGCAACAAGCATGGCCGCGCCTCGGGTGACGGAATGAACCATTGCGCCGCGGCTGAGCAGCGCTCCCAGGGACGAGCCCAGAAAGATCGCGAAGAACAGCGCGCCGCCTCGCCGGTCTGTCAGAGACCAGTGAGCCAGCATCGCAGGCAGCGTGGCTCCCAGCAGAGCGATTCCGAAGCCGGTGAGCGCGAAGGCAAGGTAGAGAGCCAACGTGGAGGCTAGAGTCGCTGAGGCCGGCCCACGAGAAACAGTCATGTTCTCCTCCTGGTTCGTCGGCTCAAGCGATCGCTTTTCGTACCGGCTCAATGGACGTCTCCTCGTCAGCGAAAATGCTACCTGTTTCCGCGATCGCTGGAGCGGAGACCGGTACGCGCTCTTATACCTGTCCTGTTCCTCAAAAATGCTTAAGGAAGAACATCACGGAAACGAGCGCATCCCCGCAACCATGCGCAATCATTCCGGGTATCAGACTCCTTCGCCAGAGCGCCGTCAGAGTCAAAACCAGCGCAATCAGGACCACAGGAATCAGTCGAAGCCAGCCTTGGTAGAGGTGTCCATAGGTAAAGATGGCGATCTGCGCCACGGAGGCAAGAGCCGTATTGCCGAAGAGAGCTTGAAACTGCCTTTGAATGTACCCACGAAAGACAAATTCCTCCACGATTCCAGCGCTGAGCGCGAGCACTAAGAAGGCCAACGCCTCAACTGGAGTCTGGGCGACCATCGCATGAAACGCTCTGCTGTCGTGCTGGAAAGGACCGAGGACGGTGTTCGAAATGTTTCCGATCAAGACCATCACGCCAAAAACGAGAACGGCGACGCCAAGATGCAGGGCAATCGTGATTGGGCCGCGCCATTCTGTCCCAATGATCTGCCGCCATGGAATCGTGCCCCGTCTTCGAATGCCGGCAAGCGAGATGAGGAAGATCGTCCATAAGAAAACTGTCAGGACGATGCAGAATCTCAGAAATGTCGGAGTGTGCCCCGGGCTTTGCGGGTCCGCAATCGTGAGGGCCCCGGTCCATCGCAGGATCAGAGGAAAAATAAGAAGCACTGCGAAAAGCAATGCAAAGTTTGCTGGGCTCGCAACCCCATCCCGCAAACGCCAGTCGAATCGCATGATGTCGGTCCATCCAAGGGAAAAGAGGTCGGACGATGGTCTCTATATCGCTATTGTCCATTCCTAAATCTGTGTTTTCAACGGCCAAAATGCATATACGGTAATTGTTGGTTTTGCGATGCTCGGCAAACCAACTCGAAACCCCTTGTTTGATCGTATGTGCCTGAACCTCCTTCTCAAAACGCACGATGGGATTTGCACGGCTTCGTACCGTGTAACGGACGTGGTTAAGAAAATCCAGCGATCTGCAGTGGCCCAAATGATCGCAAGCTACCCACAAGAGGTCGATGGCGGTGCGGGCAGTCTGGACCAAACTCGTCTCCGGCTGCATTTCCCTGCGAACAGGGAAATTTACAGGGAATTCGCCGTTTTCTGGGCTACTTCTCAGCGTCCGCTATGCAGCTAATCCGCAGATTTTATGGCCCTTATGAGGTTCCCGAGAGTTTGTTATCTCTAAATGGAACAGGGAATCAATTCTTCGTATCAGGGAATTGGTTTTCCCTGATACGGCTGGAAAGTGAAATTTTCTGGGATTTATTTTCCCACCCTTGTCGCTAAAACGGCCTCGATTTCCCACTATTAAGCAGAAGAAAATTTCAGGTGCGATTGCAACCGCTTTGGCGATGCAGCCGCCCCATTTTGAGTTGGTGAAACCATGGAGATCGTCGGCAGTCCAAACACTCGTTCCCGCGTGGCTCACTACGTCCGCATGTCAACTGAACACCAGCAGTACTCGCCCGAGAACCAGGCAGACATCATTCGCCAATACGCAGCGGACCACAACATGGACATCGTCCAGGTTTACTCCGACCATGGGCGGAGTGGCCTGAACATCGCTGGCCGGGAAGGTCTGAACCGGCTTATGGCCGATGTCGAGGCGAAGCGGACCGATTTCACCTCCCTGCTGGTCTACGATGTCAGCCGCTGGGGACGTTTCCAGGATGTGGACGAGAGCGCCTACTACGAGTACGTCCTCAAACGAGCCGGCATCCGGGTTCACTACTGCGCAGAGCAGTTTGAGAACGACGGGAGCATGTCTTCCTCCGTTCTCAAGACCCTGAAGCGCTCCATGGCCGCGGAGTACAGCCGTGAACTGTCGGTCAAAGTGTTCTCCGGTCAGTGCCGTCTTATCGAGCTGGGGTTTCGGCAGGGCGGACCCGCCGGCTACGGACTTCAGCGCCAGCTGATCGACCGAGACCAAACTCCAAAGGGACTTCTTGGGCGGGGCGAGGCGGTGGACTTAGTCTGCAGCTAACATGCGATCGCGAAGCTCGAACTCGCCGATCCATACGGGCAGCGGGTATCCACTTTCAGAGACTGCCCTTAAAAGCTCAACCTCCCAGCGAACTGCCAGTCGCGGGGTTGCGTTGTGGGTGCGCTCACCTGACCGAACGAATTGTTGTACACAGGTGGGTTACCCTGAGTTGTGATTCCCCAGCTTCCACCCGGTGTGCCCCATTGCATCTTGTTCCAAAGGTTCGAGACATCCGCCTCGAACGTGAAGGCCATCTCGCGAGGCAGAGAAAACGACCGCCGGATGGAAGCAC
>Ga0182018_10002095_pt1 | contig 20857 bp, 15 predicted proteins | sample 812P2MmetaG_FD_120490 | JGI IMG/M metagenome (GOLD analysis project Ga0182018, IMG submission 120490) | Permafrost microbial communities from Stordalen Mire, Sweden - 812P2M metaG | ecosystem: Environmental > Terrestrial > Soil > Wetlands > Permafrost | place: Sweden: Stordalen | collected...
GCGCTCTGGCCGTCGCTCCCTTCCTTCTTCCGAATCTTGCGTTTCTTGCTTCTGGACACCTTGCGCTCCTTTCCATGAGACGTGCCCAAATTCAGCCTGTCTCATTTTAGGGGCGCAGTCCACAACCGGCGTTCGCGGGCCACCCAACCGGTCAAGCCTTCATTCAGTTTCAGCCGGATCTTGCCGATAGTCGAAGGGTGAGGCGTGTTCAAGCGTTCTTCATCTAGCTTGGGCGGCCAAAGGTCCAAAATGAAGCGTTCCCCGGAAACCGGGCAGCCCAGCCAAGCATGCCAAATATGGCGCGTGCCGGAGTGCCCGTTCCCGATCGAGTGGTCCGCGGCCATGATGGAGCAGATTCGCCTGGCCGCCATGGAGGCGCTCTTCTCGGTTCCGCATGGCGGCGCGGAGATCGGCGGAGTGCTTTGGGGCACGCGCGCGGACGGTCGCGTGCGCATCCTGGCGGCGCGCCCACTATTATGCGAGTACGCGCTGGGCCCCACGTTTACGCTGTCCGGCAAGGACCGCGTGCGCCTGGAGGCACTGCTGCAAGATAGGCCGCAAGAAGATTGGGAGCCGGTCGGCTGGTACCATTCCCACACGCGCAGCGAGATCCTCCTGTCCGTCCGTGACGTGGAAATCCACAATCGTTACTTCCCCGAACCCTGGCAGGTCGCCCTGGTGGTGCGTCCGCACGCCATGCAGCCGATGCGCGCCGGATTTTTCTTCCGGGAGGCCGGCGGCGCGATGCATGCCGACTCCAGCTATAGCGAGTTTCCGGTGCTACCTGCTCCACAGGCTGATGTGGTGGTGCCACCTGCTCCGCAGCCTGATATGGTGGGGCAGCCCGCGCCGCAGCCTGTGGTGGAGCCGGCGGTTTCGCCACCCATCGCCGCCCGCCCCGCGCCCCCCGCGAAGCGTTCCCGCCAGTGGCTTTGGTGGGTTACCATCGTCCTGGCCATGGCGGAAGTCCTGTTCGTATTCAAGAACGACCTGTTCAAGCAGGATTGGACGCGCGCCTTTGCCGCCGATCGGCCGTCCCCCGTCTCGTTGATGGCGTACGATCTCGATGGCCAGTTGCAGATCCACTGGGATTGGGCGGCGGAGCCGATTCGGTCCGCGGAGGCGGGGACCCTCGAAATCACGGATGGCGCGAAACACACCGTGGTCGCGCTCGAAAAGCAGCGGCTGCGGAGCGGCACGGTCAGCTATGCCCGGATCGGCGCGCGCGTGGACGTGCGCCTGGCCCTACGCCAACCTGGAGGCCAGATCCGCGAGGAGTTCACCACCTTTCTCGGCGAAGCCGGCGGCCCACTCCCCGTTGCCTCTGCGGCCAACCTTCGCCGCGGATTGCGGGACCAGGCCGTCCGCACCAGCGAACTGGAGCGCGCCGTTGCCGATCTGCACTCGACCGCCCGGCACGGCCAGAACCAGCCCCGGCAGGATAACCCGCGCTAGCGTGCTCGTGGCAACCCGATCAGAAAATATACTTCAGCCCCAACTGAACCTGTCGCGGCGGCTTATTCCCGTAAGCGTTCTCGGACTGCACCTGTCCGAAAGTCGGATCGCCAAACACGTGGTCCGGGATATCGAAGTTCGGGTGATTGAACAAATTGAAGGCTTCTGCGCGAAGCTGCAAACGATGGCTCTCCTTGCGCAGGATAATGTTCTTGTACATCGAGAAATCCACGTTCTCCAGTCCCGGCCCGGTCATGATATTGCGGCCGGCATCGCCAAACTGCCCGGCCGCCGGCTGCACGAAGGCGCAAGTGTTAAACCAACTCGACGGCTTGTCTACCACGTCGGCGGCCAGCCCGCCTTGCGAGATGGTGGTGTGGCAGGCGGGGTTGGGGTTCGCCATCACCGGACCCGCCACATAGGGATTCGCGATCACATCCGGCCGGTACGGATTGCCAAAGGCGGCGATGGCCGACCCGGTTTGCGATGCGGCCAGGTTCACCGTAAACGGAGACCCCGTCTGCGCCGTCAGGATTCCAGCCGCCTGCCAGTTGCCTAACAGGCCCCTGCGCCATCCCGGCTGCGTGATCCACTTGCGGCCGAACGGCAGATCGTACACCGAGCTAACTACAAACCGGTGCTTGGCGTTGAAATCGGAGAGCCCGCGGTCGGCCTGCGGGTCGTACGAATTCTGCGGCAGACCCGAGCCTACGCTGCCTCCGAACACGGACGAAACGTCGTCAATCGATTTCGAGAACGTATACGCCGCCAGGAAAGTGAGACCTTCGGCCACGCGCCTTTCGGAACGGAACTGCATGGAGTTATAAGAACTGGCGGCGGCCGACTCTACGTAAAGGATGGAGGAGAACTGCGGGTACGGCGACAAACCGGTGGCCGGGTTCGCCTGATTCAGATCGCGCACGTCCGCCAGGTGCGTGCCCTTGGATCCCACGTATGCCAGATCCACCATCCAGTACGGCTTGATTTCATATTGCAAGTCCACGTTCCATTGCTGCATGTAAGCATCCCGGAAGTTGCGCGCGATCATATTTGGCTCGACGATCGCCGTGGCCGTCTGGCTGAGAATATTCTGGATCGTGTCCGTGCCGCTATTGGCGTAATAGGCCAGATCGTAAAACGGCGGGTTGAAGCGCGGAAAAACGTTGATATTGAAGATGCCCACATCGTAGAAGATCCCGTAGGCGGCGCGCACCACCCAGCGTTCCGTCTTCAAGGGCCGCCAGGCGATCCCGATGCGCGGGGCGAAGTCGGTTAGCGTCGGATTGTAAGTAGCGCGCGGAACTCCGCCCGTCCCGGCTTGGATGAACTGGCAGTTGGGAACCGGTGTGCAGGTCGCGGAATTCGCGCTCAGATCGGGAACGCTGAAGCGATTGTGATCCTCCACTCCAGGGCTGTTGTACTCATACCGCAGACCCACGTTGAGCAACAAGCGCGGCACCACATGGATATCGTCCTGGACGTAGTAATTCATGCCCGTGCTGCGCACCGTGTTAAAGGTATTGCCCGACACCGCCACCGCATAATCGGGAATGCCTACGGCCAACTGCGCCAGCGCCTCCAGCGGTGTTCCGGCCATGCCGTCTTCCGTGCCGGCCTCGAAGAAAAAGTCGCCGCGCGCCACAAAATCAAGGTAATTGTCGATCTGAATGTCGCGGACGTCCGCGCCGAACTTGAACTGATTGCGTCCCTTGATCCAGGACAGGTTGTCGGAGAGGTCTACCGTGGTGTCGTGGCGGTCTTGCGGATAGTTGAGGGGCTCGCCGATCCCGTCGAATCCCAGAAGATTGACCTCGGGATATCCCAGATCCACCGGATTGGTCAAAACGTCCGGAAAGCCCAACGCGGCGCTCTCATTGTGGCCGTAGCTTTGCTGTAAAGCGCCGGCCTGCATGCGGTTGTATCCCAGGCGAAACTCGTTGATCTCGGCCGAGGTGAAGATGTGTGTCCAGCTCAGCCCGCCGTTCTGGCCGTCGTTGAGCGTGTAGCTGCCGTAACCCGGCAGGTTGGTGAACGCATTCACCGGATCGAAGGGATTGAAACGATCCTCGTCGAAGATCGCCCAGTGGGCCGATAGCGTGTCGTTCGGCCCCGCATGGTGGTCCACTTTCACCAGACCCAGGTTCTCCGTATTTCGAATCACCGGCGCGGAAACAAACGTGTTCGAACTCGCCAGATCGGACCCCACATTGGCCGCCGGATACAGATTGAGGATCGCCTGGCCGGCCGGATTCACGGGAATCCCAACGCTGGAATACAATCCCTCGATCTCCGATAACTGCGTTTGCGAGGGCACCGTGGCCTCGCGGGTGGTTGCCTGCCGCAGACGCAGACTCTCATACGAAACGAAGAAGAAAGTCTTATCCTTGCGCATGGGACCGCCGAACGTCGCTCCAAACTGATTCCGGTCGAGCTCTGGAATCGGGCCGCAGGTACCGGTTACCGAAGCGGGCGTGCAGGAGGGGAGATCGAAGAAGTTCTTGGCGTCCAGGTTCCGGTTGCGCAGGAACTCGAAGAGTCCGCCGTGGAACTGGTTGGAGCCGCTCTTCAGGATCACGTTGATCTGCGCGCCGCCGCTACGCCCGAATTCCGCCGCATAATCGCTGGACTGCACCTTGAACTCCTGAATGGCGTCAATCGACGGCAGCGCGACGTATTGGTTAATGTACGGGTCGTTGTTGTCGACGCCTTCCAGCAGGAAGTTGTTCGACTGCTCCCGTGCGCCGTTGACGCTCACCGCGCCGCCCTGCGTGGAATTCTGAGAGCCTTCGACCGGCAATTGGCTGCCCGGCGCCAACAGGGCGAACGCCAGGAAATTGCGCTCGTTTAAGGGCAACTCGTGCACCAGGCGGCCGTCGATCACCTGTCCCAAGGTGGAAGTGTCGGTTTGGATGATCGGCGGCGTGTCGTTGATTTTGACCTCCTCGGTGAGGATGCCGATTTGCAGCGTGAAATCGACGCGCGCGGTTTGCTCCACGTCCAGGCCGACATCGGTGAGCACAGTCCGGCGAAAGCCTTCCTTTTCTACGGCCACCCGGTAGTGCCCGGGCGGCAGCAGGGCCACCGTGAAATCGCCGTCGTCATTGGTCACCGCGTCGCGGAGGGCATTGGTCGCTCGGTTGCTCACCGTCACGCGCGCTTTGGGGACGACACCACCGCTGGCGTCGGTCACCGTGCCGGTAATAGTGCCCGTGGGATCGTTCGCCAGCAGCGGAAAGACGAAGGCACTCCACACCAAAGGCATGCGTACGAACCGTCGAAAGCACATAACTGTTCTTTCTCCGTTGATGCAGTTGCCAGCATAGCAACATATTGGACGTGCGCACTCTGGAGATGTCTCGGCGCCCAGCAATGCCCCTGGCGTTAGGGAAAAAATGAACCTATTATGATAATGCCTCGTTTCTTTAAGTGTAAGCCGGATGAAGACGATAGGCCGGCCGGTAGCACTGGCGTGAGCCAGTTTTGGCTGTTCGGGAGGACACGAGGGAATTATGGCGGCCGCAGCCCTGACGATGGTTTCGGGCGCTCCGTTACGGGAAAAAACGGACAACGGCGGTCAATATTGGGTAAAACAGAGTTTGGACCTCGATCACAGCCTGGTGCAGCGGTGCTTGAGCGGCGACGAAGCCGCCTGGGAGGACTTGGTCCGCACCCACACCCGCCGCATTTACGGGCTTTGTTATCGTTTTACAGGGAAGGACGGCGAGGCGCAGGATCTCACGCAGGAGGTGTTCTTGCGGGTCTACCGGACGCTGAAAACCTTCCGGGCGACCGAAGGCGCTTTTACCACCTGGCTGGCGCGCCTGGCCCGCAATTTGCTGATCGACAATTACCGGCGCAGCCGCCAGGAGCGTCTGACGGATTCGATTGAAGAGCAGCTTCCCAGGGTCGAGGAATCGGTCTCGGCGGCTTCCCGGCCCGATAGCATGGTGGCCGGCCGCGAGGCTAGCGAGATTTTGCAGGCGGGCTTGCAGAAGCTGTCGCCGGAGTTGCGCGAGGCGGTGATCTTGCGCGACTTGCAGGATTTGGAGTACCGGGAGATCGCCGCGATACTGCGCATCCCGGAGGGAACCGTGAAGTCCCGGCTGAACCGGGGCCGGGCCGAATTGGCCCGTGTTTTGCGCAGGCAGAAGGTACTGGTATGACGTGCGCGGAATTCGAAATTCTTATCTGCGACTACGTTGACGGCACGTTGGGGCCGGACGCCAGAACTACGGTCGAGCAGCACCTGGCCGACTGCCGGAATTGCGCCGAACTGGCCCGCGACGGGGCCGCCGCCGTGGGATTCATGGAGCGCGCCTCCGCGGCGGAGCCGCCCCCGGAGTTGATGACCCGGCTGCTGTTCCAGGCTCCCTGGGTACATGCCAAGACGGCCACCTCGGGCGTCAAGAACTGGTTCCGCAAAGTCCTGCACCCGATTTTGCAGCCGCGCTTCGTCATGGGCATGGCCATGACCATCCTGTCGTTCGCCATGCTGGCGCGGTGGGTGGCGCCCTCGCGCCAGTTGCACCCGGCGGACCTCTCGCCCACCCAGGTTTGGGCTGGCCTCGAAGACCGCGTGTACCGCGGTTGGCAGCGCACGGTAAAGTTTTACCAGAGTCTCAAGGTCGTTTACCAGCTTCAATCCAAGCTGCACGACTGGCAGCAGCAACAGGAAGAAGAGCCAAAGCAGGCGGATACGGAGAAATCCGGCCGCGGTCCGGACACGCACCGGCTGCCGCTCAAGGGACCGGAGGACAGGCCAGCAGGCCCGTCCCATTAATGTAAGGGGATACCATATGAACTGTTTCAATCATTCCGATACGCCGGCCGTGGCTTATTGCCGCGCCTGCGGCAAGGCGCTCTGCAACGAATGCAAGCGCACCGCGCAAGGCACCATTTTCTGCGACGAGCATGCGCCGGCCGCCGCCGAAGGCGCCGCGCGACCGCCCGTGGTGGACCACATCGCGCAGAAAACCGCCGCCGCGGCCGCCCCTCCACTCCCGGGATCCGTCGCCACCAACGATGTGTCTCCGGGCCTCGCCTGCCTGCTGGGCTTCATCCCCGGAGTGGGCGCCATCTATAACGGCCAATACGCCAAGGGCTTGGTGCACGCCATCGTCTTCGGGCTGCTGGTTTCGATCACCAGCTCGGGCACGGCCGGCGATCTGGAACCGCTCTTTGGCATCCTCATCGGCGTGTGGGTCATGTACATGGCTTTGGAGGCCTATCACACCGCCCGCAAGCGCCGCGCCGGCGAGCCTGTGGATGAGTTCTCCAGCATTCTGGATGTGCATGGCCGCCATAGCGGCTTTCCGGTCGGCGCCATTACCCTCATCGCGCTGGGCGTGCTGCTGCTGCTCAGCACCACGGATGTCATCCAGCTCCGCTACCTGTTGCGATACTGGCCCGTTCTGCTGATTCTGACGGGCGCTTACATGCTCTACGTGCGGGTGGCCGGCAGTGAAATCCCGATCCGGCCGGAGGTGCGCCATGAACGCCAGTGATGTCAACTTGCTCCGCGCCATTCGCTGGCCCGTGACCCTGATTACGCTGGGCACCCTGTTCGCCCTCAATAACTTTACGGATTACGGCTTTCATCAGACCTGGCCCGTGCTGCTGATCGTGTTCGGACTGTTCAGCCTGCTGGGACGCACGGCCGCAAGGCCGCCCGCCGGGCCGCCCCCATCTGCATCCAGCCCCGGAGCGGGAGGCGTGCGATGAGACGCCGCTCGGTGACCGGCCCAATCCTGCTGATCCTGCTCGGCGCCGGATTCCTCGTTTACAATCTCCGGCCGGATATCGAGCTCTTCGATCTCCTCTCGCAGTACTGGCCGTTTCTGCTGATCGCCTGGGGCTCCTTGCGCCTGGTGGAAGTCCTGGTCGATTATTTCCGCGGCAGCCTGGCGAACGCCACCGGCTTCAGCGGCGGGGAAGTCGTGCTGATCGTTTTCATCTGCTTCATCGGTTGGGGCGCCTTTGCGGCCCATCGCGAAGGCATCCACTTCCGGCCCGCGTGGGAGGCCTTCGGCGAACATTACGATTACAATGTCTTGGACCAAAAGCCCGCGGGCAACGCCACCCGCGTGGTGTTTGAAAATAATCACGGCAACTTGAAAGTCGTCGGAACCGACACCACCGATGTCAAAGTGACCGGGCGGAAGACCATCCAGGCCATCAATCAAACCGAGGCGGACCGCGGTAACAACGGCACGCCGCTGGAGATCGTGGTGCAAGGCGACACCATTACGGTGCGCACCAACCAGGACCACAACCCCACCCGGGGCAAGATCTCCGAAGATCTGGAGATCGCCGTTCCCAGCCGCGTCAGCGTGGAACTGCATGGCAATAATGGCGACTATGACGTCAGCGAAGTGAACGGCAGCGTGGACTTGCGGTCCGATCGCGCCGATGTGCGCTTGAACAAAATCGGCGGCAACGCGCGCGTCGAGCTGCAGCGCAGCGATCTGGTCCGCGCGGCGGATCTGAAGGGCAAACTGGATTTACAGGGCAAAGGCTCGGATATCGAGCTGGAAAACATCGCCGGAGAGGTGACCATTAACGGCTCCTATTCGGGCAACCTGGAGTTCAAGAACTTGGCCAAGCCGCTCCATTTCGAATCGCCCAACACGGATCTGCAGGTGGTAGCGCTGCCCGGCCAGATCGGCATGGACTTGGGAGAGCTGACCGGCAACAACCTGGTGGGTCCCGTGCGTCTGGTGACCAAGTCCAAGGACGTGAAGATCGAAGACTTCACCAACTCGCTCGAGTTGGAGACCGACCGCGGCGATATCGAGTTGCAGCCCAAGCACCTGCCCTTGGCCAAGATCGATGCGCGGTCGCGCAGCGGTCAGATCAGCCTGGTGCTGCCGGACAAATCCGCCTTCCAATTGGTGGCCACCACGGACCACGGCGAGGCCGTGAACGACTTCGGTTCGCCCATTCAGAAGGAAACCGATGGCCGCTCATCTTCATTGAAGGGGACCGTCGGGCAGGGCGCTGCCATCCACGTGGTCACCGAGCGCGGCACCGTTACCGTGCGCAAAGCCGGTTCCGAAACCGAGGAGCCGGAGAAGCCGGAAAAACCGGAAAAACCGGAGAAGCCTGAGAAGCCCGAAGCCGAAACGTAGGTGGCGCAGGCTTTAGCCTGGTGATAGGCTAGGGTTTCCTTGCGGCTGCCTGGAGAGGAGCCAGGCGAGCTTTGTATAGGGTAAAAGAGCAGGTGTTGCATTCCGGCCTGTATCGCTGCACGACCTGCGGCGTAACGATTCCGGTAAACGCGAGTGAAACCCTCCCCGCCTGTCCCAGCCGGTGTGCCGACGCTATCTGGACCTACTTCAACGAGAAGTGGAGCGCCCCGCCGGAAGAAACCCGGGAAACCGCCGAGGCCTTTCCAGCTCTGGACCTGACCGGAGATCCGCGCCAGATCCCGGTGGGCGCACGTCTGACCGAGGTCAATTTGGGGCCGGAGCGGCTAGCCGCCTTCCACTTTGACGGCCAGGTTTATTTCGGAAGCACCGACGAATTGTTCCAAAAAACCCGTGTGATCTCGGGGTAGCGCAGGCTTCCGCCTGTGACCCCCGCCGTCATAACCGGGGCCATCCCGGCACCTCTCCCACAAGCGGCGCCGCATAGTCCCGGAACGCGGGCAGCGCGTCGTTGCCGTCCGCATGAATCCATTCCGCGGGAAGTAGCCGCTCCACGCGCGCGACAGTCTCTAAGGGAGTAAGGAAAGTGCTCGCATCGCGCCGCAGCGCCACCATCACGTCCGTATGCCCCTCGCCCGCCGCCACCGCCGCCGCGTGCCCGCACGCAAATGCCTCTCGCCGGTCGCGCGGCGCCGCGAATTCGCCGCAGCAGCGTCCCAGCAATCCCGGCTTTTCGGCGCGTGCGCGTATGCCCAGTTTCTCGCTCAGCAGGCGCGCCAGCGTATGCCCCAGATTGGAGGCCAGTCGCTGCGCTGCGCTCCCGGCGCGATCCACGTCCGCTCCGAACGGCCGTCCGCCGTCGTCAAGCTGTCCTTCGCACACCGCCACCACCACCCGGCCCAGGCGGCGATAAACGCCCTCCACATCCGCGGCGATGCGATCCAGGCTCAACCGCCGCTCGGGAAAGTAGATCAGGTGCGGGGCATCCTCTTCGTGGTGCCGCGCCAGCGACGTGGCGGCCACAATCCAGCCCGCGTTGCGGCCCAGCGTCTCCAGCACGCACACCGGCGAGGGCAGCGAACGGTTGTCTTCGCCCACATCCCGCGCGGCACACGCGAAGAAGCGCGCCGTGGATGCATATCCCGGACTATGATCGGTAACCCACAGATCGTTGTCGATGGTCTTGGGAATCCCGATTACCTGCAGGTCGTAGCGCGCGCCGCGCGCATAGCGCGCAATGCGTAGCGCCGTATCCATCGAGCCGTTTCCGCCAGTGTAGAAGAATGTGCGCACCTCAGCGCGCCGGAACACGTCCAGCAGGCGCGCATAGTCTTCTTCGGCGAGGGCCAGCCTGCTCGATCCCAGCGCCGAGCCGGGCGCTTCGCCGATCTGCCGGACCAGCTCCGCATCGAGCGCCAGCAGATCCACCAGTTCGCCGCGCACGAGGCCGGCCAGCCCGTAACGCGCTCCATAAAGGCCGTAACCGCGCCTCCGGCACTCTTCGATCAACCCCGCCATGCTCGCATTGATCACGGCCGTCGGTCCGCCGCCGTGCGCCACAACTGCGTTGATGCGCATGCTTGACGTCAAAGCTTATGAAACTTGGGTACGGGCGCATCCGCCCAAGCTTCGATGCATGCAAGCGCTGCGTCGTCGCCCAGACTCTTGCGCATGCTGAGCGCCCACCAGCCGGTCATAAGTAAGACCACCCCGTACCTGGCCAAGTCTTCGCAAACGAGCGCCATAATGCGATTTGACCACACTTCGTCCGCGCTACCGGCATCGGTCACGCATCTCGCATTCCCGCGCGCGTATTGAAAACAAACGCTCAAGGCCAATCAGTCAACCGGATTCCCTTCGCCGCCGTGATACGCTTACATCGACTAAGATCTTTGAAATCCGAACACTTAAACTTAGAAAAACTAAAACTTCCCGTCCCTGGTCTCAAAATGCGTAGGCTTATCCCAACCCGTTCCGCCGCTCCGAATCCATTCCGCCGTCCAAACGATCGCGGTCTCCGCGCTCACCAATGGAGCGCCGAACAATCCATGGCAGCGCGCCGCGTTGTTGAGCAGCGCGGTGTCCGCCTCGCGGCCTTCCAATACCGGTTCGCGGCCGAACAGCCGGCCGAAGCGCCCTGCAATCTCGCGCACGGAAAGCGTCTCCGGCCCAGTCGCATTGAGCACGGCGGCCGGCGATTCGCACAAAGCGAAACTGCGCAGGCAGACCGAATTCGCATCGCCCTGCCAGATTACGTTCACGTGCCCCATGCGCAGATTCACCGGCCGGCCTTCGAACACGCTTACGCCGATATCGCGCAACACTCCATAGCGCAGTTCGACGGCGTAGTTCAGCCGCAGCAAACACACGCGCGTCCCATGGCGCGCGGAGAAGAATTCGAACATGCGCTCGCGCGCCAATACCGACTGCGCGTATTCGCCTACCGGTTCAGGTGCGGTCTCTTCGCTGGCACCGCCGCTCGTCACCGGAACGAACGGGTACACGTTGCCGCTCGAAAAGGCCACGATCCGCGCATGGCGATAGCGCTCGGCCACGCGCGCCGGCAGGTAAGCATTGCTGGCCCATGTCAGAAATGCCGGAGATCCGAACTTACGCCCCGCCATGAAGATTACATTCTCCGCATCCGGAAGCCGGGCCAGTTGGCCGAAGTCCAGCAAATCGGCGCTGATGGTTTCGATTCCGGCGTCCCGCAATTGCCTTTCCGCGGCCGCGTCCGAGAAGCGCGATACCGCCACGATGCTCTTCGATATGCCGGTCTCATCGGCCGCCCTGCGTGCCCGCCGCGCCAGACTCGGACCCATCTTGCCGCCGGCCCCCAGAATCAGCAGGCCGCCCTCGATGGCGCGCATAGCGTTCCTGTCCGCATCGCTGGGAGCAGACAACAAATCGTCGAGTTCCGCCTCGGAGCGAATCAGTGCCATCACACCTATCAAAAAGCAGTGCTGGCCGAGGTCGAATTGCCTTGACTATTCACCAGTTGCACCGATACCGATCCGATCGCGCTGGCGCTGCCAGTGGTCACCGTGAACGGCAGAGTCAGAATGAACTGGCTGCCGTACTGAGCCGAGGTGCTGCTTTGGAACCACGTGGTGGCCGCGCTCGAGAGCGATACCGTCAAAGTCGTGGTCTGCAGTGCCTGTCCCGCGGCGGGCGTGAACTGCAAGACGGCTTGGGACACCTCGCGCGTGTTCGAATACCCGGTCACCACCACCTGAAAGCCGGACGTTGACGTGCTCTCTGTAACCCCGCTGACGACCGGCACGGCCGGCGCGATCTGGATAGTCTGCGTCAGCGCGTCGGGTACCGCTAGAGTCGCGCCGCCCGCCTGCCAATCGACCGTGAGCGCGATGCTCCCGGCCACGGTTCCGGTTTGCAGCGAGAAAGACACGGGCGTGGTGCTGTTGGCGGGTATCGTAAAGCTCGCGGTAAGTCCGCCAGTCGAGAACTGAATGGATGGGTCGTCTGCCGGCGCAGCCAACGATGCATCCGGCTGGAAGGCCAGCGTGACTTGGCCGGTGATCTCCTGCGGATACGCCGCGCCCGGAGCCAGTGTGAAGCTCAATTGCTGCGCCGCGGCAGCCGTGCTCGATAGTCCGCTGAAGCTGGCCGAGATCACCGTCAACGTGAAAGCCGCCGCAGCGGTCGCCTTCGTGCTATCGGTCACCTGAATCGTCACACTGGAAGTGCCCGCGGCCGTGGGCATGCCGCTAATCGTCCCGCTGGATGCATCCAGCGACAGACCGTCGGGCAGCGCGCCTTGCGCCACAGCCCAGGTGTAAGGCGCGGTTCCCGAGGCGGACAGCGTTTGCGAGTACGCGGTACCCACGGCGGCGCTGGGCAATCCCGAGGTTGTGATCGCCACGCCGGTGATCGCGATAGTGAACTGTTGCGCGGCCGTAGCCGACGCGCTGTCGGTCGCCTGGATCGTGAAAGTGTACGAGCCGGTCGTGGTGGGCGTGCCGCTGAGGACGGCGCCGCTGAGTGTCACGCCGGGCGGCAGCGAACCGGCGCTGGTGATAAAGGTGTAGGGCGGCGTACCGCCTGTGGCCGTCAGTGTCTGGCTGTAGGATGCACCCACCTTTCCGCCCGGCAGCACAGTTGGGTCGATGGCCAGCCCTCCGCCCACGATCAGAGTGAACTGTTGGCTGGCCGTGCCCGTAGCGCTGTCCGTCACGGTGGCCGTAAATTGGAAAGTGCCGGCCGCGGTGGCCGCGCCGCTAATGGCGCCGGCCGCGCTGAGCGTAAGTCCCTTGGGTAGGGCGCCGGCCGTCAGCGTCCAGGTGTACGGCAGCGTGCCGCCGGCGGCAGCCAGGGTTTGCGCGTAGCTCACATTGACGGATGCGTTGGGCAGCGTGGCAGGCGTAGTGATCGAGAGTCCCGCTACCACGGTAATGCTGAAATGTTTCGTCGCGGCGACCGCGGCGCTGTCGACGACCTTGACGGTAAACGAAAACGTCCCCGCGGCACTGGCGGTGCCCGTGATGGATCCGGCGGCGGAAAGCGTGAGTCCCCCCGGCAGAAGCCCGGTCACAAGCGACCACGTATAGGGCGGCGTTCCGCCGGTTGCGGCAAGCGATTGCGCATAGGACGCTCCCAGCGCTGCGCCGGGGAGCGCGCTGGTCGTAATGCTCAGCGCCGGGTCCACCGCGATGGACACTTGCTGGGCGGCCTGGTGCCCCTGGCTGTCGGTCACTTGCACCGTGAAGGAAGAAGAGCCGGCCAGCGTGGGAATACCCGTCAGGTTCCCATTGCTTCCGAAGAGTAATCCGGCCGGCGGTGTACCTGACACCTCGTTCCAGGTGTAGGGCGCGATTCCGCCCGAAGCCTGGAGCACATCGGTGTATGGAACGCCCACAGTCGCTACAGGTAAGGTGGGAGGAGTGGCGATGGTCAGGCCAAGGGCGATGACGATGGTGAACTGGCGGCTGGCCGTGGCGCCCAGTGAATCCGCGACCTTCGCGGTAAATGAGTACGTTCCGGTGGCGGTGGGAGAACCGGTAAGGGCGCCGGCGGGGGAGAGTTTCAGGCCGGGCGGCAGCGGGCCGCTGGTGAGCGACCACGTGTATGGACTGACTCCGGCGGAGGCCGCCAGGCTCTGCGAGTAAGTCGAATTCAGCGATCCGCTGTTGAGCGCTGCGGGAGTGGAGATGCCCAGCGCGCCCGCGATAGTAACCGCCAATGCCGCACTAACAGCGACGTTGTTGCTGTCGGCTGCCTGCACCGTGAAGCTGAACGCGCCCGCCGCGTTCGGCGTGCCGGTGAGCGACCCGTTTGCGGCGAGCGTCAACCCGGCGGGCAGTGCGCCGCCAGTTACGGACCATGTGTAAGGGGGCGTGCCGCCGGCCGCCGCCAATGTCTGCGAATACGCGATGGCCGCTTCTCCGCCAGGCAGCGGCGAAGCCGTAGTGATCGCCGGCGGCGTGACAACCGTCAGCGTCAGGGTTTGTTTGGCGGTATTTAATGCGCTGTCGGTAACCGTAACGGTGAAGGTGGCTGCGCCTTTTGCAGCCGGCGTGCCGGTAATCTGTCCGTTAGATGGGTTCAACGATAGCGGCGCAGGCAATGATCCGGTAATCGACCACGTGTAAGGCGCCGCTCCGCCGGCAGCGGTGAGAGTTTGAGAGTAGGCCACACCCACGGTGGCATTGGGAAGCGCCGCGGTGGTAACTGTAAGTCCCGCGGCGACGGTGATGGCGAACTGCTTGGTAACGGTGTTCGCCGGGCTGGTACTGTCAGTCAATTGGATGGTGAATTGAAAGGTCCCCGTGGCGGATGGCATCCCGCTGATCACACCAGTGGGAGCGAGCGACAGACCGCCGGGCAGGGAACCAATCGTCAGTGACCACGTATACGGCGTCGCGCCGCCGCCGCCCGTCAAGGTCTGGTTATAAGCCACGCCCACGACCCCTTCGGCCAATGGCGAACTGGTGGTAATGGCCGGCGGAGCGTTGATGGTAAGGGCAAACGTGTTGGATGCCGTGAATTGGTCGCTGTCGGTCACCTGGATAGTGAAGGTCGAAGTAGCGGCCGTGCCGGGCTGGCCGCTGATTAAGCCGTTGGCCGAATTCAACGTGAGGCCGGCCGGCAGGCCCCCCACGCTCACGGACCAGGTATACTGCCCGCTGCCGCCGGTGGCCTTCAAGGTCTGCGAATAGCTTACGTTTACCGTGCCAGTCGGCAAAGGCGAAGTGCTGGTGATGACCAGCGCCGGGTCGATGGTCATCGTAAATTGCTTCGACGCCGTAGCCTGGTTGCTGTCGGTCACCTGCATCGTGAAGCTCGCCTGTCCAGGCGCGGTGGGCGAACCGCTGATGGTGCCCATAGTTGCATTCAACGAGAGACCACCCGGCAATGACGACCCTGTAACCAGCGACCAGGTATACTGCCCGCTGCCGCCGGTGGCTGCCAATGCCTGCGCATAATTCACGTTCACCGTGCCAATCGGCAAGCTTGCGGCAGTGGTGATGACCAGCGCCGGGTTAATGGTCAGCCCGAACGCCTGCGTCGCCGTAACTTGATTGCCGTCGGTCACCTTGATCGTGAAGTTTGTCTCTCCAGCGGTAGCGGGCAGGCCACCGATTACGCCGGCTGGGCTCAACGAGAGACCGCTTGGCAAGGACCCCAGGCTCACTGCCCACGTGTAGGTCCCGCTGCCGCCGGTGGCCTTCAAGGTGACCGAATAGCTCACGTTCACCGTGCCAGTCGGCAAGGTTGCGGCGGTGGTGATGACTAGCGCCGGGTTAATAGTCAGCGCAAACGTCTGCGTCGCCGTGACTTGATTGCTGTCGGTCACCTGAATCATGAAGCTTGCCTGTCCCGCCGCGGTGGGCGTGCCGCTGATTATGCCGCCTGGGCTCAGCGAGAGACTAGCTGGCAAGGACGACCCAGTGCTCACCGCCCAGGTGTAGGTCCCGCTGCCACCGGCGGCCTTCAAGGTCTGCGAATAGTCTACGTTTACCGTGCCAGTCGGCAAAGGCGAAGTGCTGGTGATGACCAGCGCCGGGTCAATGGCGATGGACAGAGTTTGGGAAGGCGGCGAGATATTGCCGGCGCTGTCCTGCACGGTCACGCTGAACGAAAATGGGCTTCCCGTAGTAGTGTTGGGCGTGCCGCCGATCTTTCCGCTGGAGCCGTTTAACGACAGCCCGCCGGGCAGTGCGCCTGAAACCACCGTCCAGTTGGTGAAGCCGCCGGCGCCGCCACTGGCCGCCAGGGTCTGCTGCGGATAGACTACACCCATGGTGCCCGTCGGCAAGGGTGACGTAGTTGTAACGACCAGCGCGGCATTGACGGTGAGTGACAGGGTCTGTGCCGGCGACGTGTTGCCGGCGCTATCCTGCACGGTGACACTGAACGAAAATGGGCTCCCGGTCGCGGTGGTGGGCGCGCCGCCCAGAACCCCCGACGATGACAGCGTCATCCCGGTGGGCAGCGCGCCGCTGCTCACCGCCCAATGGCTGTAGGGAGGCGTGCCGCCCTGGGCCTGCAGGGTGGTGCTGGGATAGGTGGCATTCACGGCGCCGCTAGGTACCGTGGTAGTGGTGATGATCAGGGGATCGACCGTTGTACCGCTGTATAACTGGCTCCCGGTGAGCGGCAGTCCGGGCGTGCTATCGGTAGCCACCACGGTGAAACTGTACGGACCGGCGGGGTCCACCAGCGTGCCCGTGATGCTCTCCTTGCTGGTATTCAGCGCCAAGCCCGGCGGTAACGTGCCCGTAATGCTCAAGGTGTAAGGCGCCACACCACCCGACGGCGCACACGTCACCGAGACCGCCGTCCCGATAAATTGGGGCAGCGTGGCGGGCAGGCAATTGGGGATGACTTGCGCCCACACGGCGCCCCCGGCCAAAACAACCAACGCGATCGATCTTGAAATGATGCGCATCATCACGGTGCACCGAAGCTCGGGCTACCCGGGCTGATCACCGCACCGGTAGTTGCGGTGGACGGCGTGCTTGTCGAGGATTTGCCTTTCAACGCGACCGCCGCGCCTGCGGCGGCCGCGCCGCCAATTAGCGCCACGATCAGGATGATCTTGGACGAACTCCCGCCCTGCGCGGGCTCCGCATTCGTCTGCAAGATGTTGGCCGTGGTCATCTGGCCCTGAAACGAGGTGGTCACCCGGATCTCGAATTGTCCGGCGCTGCCGTTGGGCCGCAGCCCATGCCCCACGGCTCGGCCCTTGTCGTCAGTCATGACCGTCAGGGAGCTTTGCCCGTCCGTAAACGTTCCGCTCGCGCCCTTGCTGGGCAGGAGGAAAGTCACAGCCGCATTCGGGATGGGGTGGCCGTCTTGATCCAGCACCTGCACTACCGGCTCCTTCGCGCGGTGCAGACGGATATTATTGATGGCCCCGTCGCCTTCGAGCACCTCGATCCGGGGTACCGTCGTAGCGGACCGCGCCAGCACGGCGCACAACAATACGGCCAGGAATTGGGTCGCCAGGGGCGCCCACCGGGCCTGCCGCCCGTCCATATCGTTCCTCCGATCGGCCATCCCATGAGTATCGATAAAATGACCTAAGCTAGGATATTGTACCTTGCTACGGCAGGATTGGCATGGCAACTATGACCGGAACGGCTGTGGCGTCGAAATTCGCAACGTGGAGCGCTCCGGGTCACGCCTTCCGCATCGAGTATTCCACGGCGGTGCTCGAGCAGATCCGGGAGATCGCGGTGGACGGATACCATCGCGTGCCCCACGGCGGCGTCGAGACCGGCGGCATTTTGTTTGGCGCGTATGAAGAGAACGTAGCGCGCATCATGGCCTGGCGCGAGGTTGTCTGCGAGTACGCCAAAGGCCCGTCGTTCCTGCTTTCGGAGAAAGATGAGGCGGCTCTCGCGGAAGCGCTTGAGTCGTGGCGCGGCGATGCGGATCTGGCCGGGCTGGAACCCGTCGGCTGGTATCGCTCCCACACGCGCAGCGAAGTCTTGCTTTCGGATACGGACCTGGCTTTCTTCGACAAATTCTTCGCGCAGCCCTGGCAAGTGGGTCTGATTGTCCGCCCCGCCAGTTTCGCGCCTGCCCGCGCGGGATTCTTCTTTCGCGAGGCGGACGGCAGTCTTCACTCCGAAAGCAGTTACCTTGAGTTCACGTTGGCGCCGGTGGCCGCGGCCCCAGCGCAGCCCGCGGACGAAGTGCCCGACGTGTCGCCGGCCGCCGTGGCCGCGGCAACCGAACCCAGTCCGGTGTTGCAGACCGAACTGCACCGGCCTCTCCGCGGCAGCGGCGTGCCATGGAAATGGTACGCCGCGAGCCTGGCCGCACTGGCGGTTGCGGCTTTGGGATTATGGCTGCTGAAGCCTTCCCACGCGGGCTTGACCCTCTCCGCCACGGATTTGGGTCGCCAACAACTGCGCATCGCCTGGGATGGCGCGGCCCGATCGATTGGCCACGCCCGGAGGGGATCGATCGATATCGACGACCATGGCGTCCGGACGCAGGTGAACCTGACCCCGGCGGATCTCCGCTCCGGCAGCGTCTTTTATGAGCGGCAATCCGGCGACGTAGCGGTGCGGCTGACGGTGGATGTGCCGGGGAATCCGCCCGTCGAGGAGGCCACCCGTTTCCTGAGACCCGGCGAGACTGCCACGGCGCCCGCACCGCGCCTGGACGCCGCGAAGCAGCCGGAGCCACCGCCTCAACGGGAAGCTGGTCTGGCGCGCGTCGCGCCGCTACCTCCCGAGACGCCGCCTCCGGTTAAATCCACGCGGCGCGTGATTCCTTTCCGGGCGCCCAACCTAGCTCCGCGCCAGGCGTCTACCGACATAACGGGCATCGCACCGCCGAAGATCGAGAACCTGCCGGCGGCTTCGCCCGCGGGTCTCACATCGGTTATGGGACCGGCCCCTTTTTCGCCGGCCGCTCCCGCCGCGCCGCCGCGTGCCGTCATCGCCGCGGCAGCCGCCTCGGGTAGAATCATCTGGACAGGCAAGCTCGCGAAAAACAGCCGCCTGGTGGTCGAACGCAATCACGCCTCATCCGGCGCCATAAGCGGTGTGCTGCCCGCGGTGGCGGCTCGGGTCAGCGCATATCCCGGAGACCTGACAGCCGGCGGGATTACCCTGTTCACGGCGGATCCCAGGTACTACCAGCCTCTAACCGAGAAGGCCGGCGCGGAGAACGGCTGGAATCCCACGACCTATACTTGGAACCCCAAGCGCGCCGGCGGGATTAGGGTGGTGGAGCAACCCGGGCCGCAGAACGGCTACAAGCTGGTGCTCGTAAGCGATATGCCCAAGCTATCCGTGGTGATGCTCGAGTGGCGCGCCACGCCATGAGTCGGATTACTGGCCTGGCCGATGGGCGCGGCGTTGCGCGCGCATGCCGATGAGGTCGGCGACCTGGCCGAGCAACGCGGAAACGTTCTCCGCATTGACGGAAACCTGCTGCTCGTCGCCTACCGGATAGCGGGGGGCCTTGGCTTCCCTATAAGCAGTCACCAAGGCCGTGGCAGGCTGATATGGCTTCACCCGGGCATACGAGAGCACGCGCAGACCGGCTTGCGGCAACTCCACCTCGGCCTCGCTCAGGACCAGTTCGTATTGGCCCTCATCCAGCTTCGAATAGGCCTCCGCCGCCGATCCCGCCACGTCCACGCTGTAGCCGCCGGCTTCGAGGAGGGTCCGCAGGGTCAGCCGGGAGGACACTTCGTCGTCTACCACCAACACGCGCGCCAGTTCGAGGCTCTTCGGCATTACCGTACAGATCTACTTTACCCGAAAAGCCAAAACATTACGAGCAAAAAATGCGGCGCGTCCGGAAGCCGGGAATTCTGCGTTAATTAGTTGAAAACGCGGCGGAAAATGGCATCCACGTTGCGCAACTGACGCGCCAGCGAGAAGCTTTCGGCGATCTGGTTTGGGTTGAGGATCGCACGAATTTCAGGGTCGGCCTCGATGGCGGCCCTAAAGTCCGATTCCTGTTCCCAGGCACGCATGGCATGATCCTGTACGATCCGGTACGCCGTCTCCCGCAACATCCCGGCGGCCGCCAGATCCAGCAGCAATTGCCCCGAAAAGACCAGCCCGCGAGTCAACTCCAGGTTGCGCCGCATGCGCTCCGGATAGACCAGGAGTTGATCGACCAGTTGTGTGGTCTTATCGAGCAGGTAGTCGGCGAGGATGGTGGAATCGGGCAGGATGATCCGCTCGACCGAGGAGTGCGAGATATCCCGCTCGTGCCACAGTGCGACATCTTCGAAGGCGGCCTGGACGTTGGCGCGCACCACGCGCGCCAGGCCGCAGATCTGCTCGCAGGTCACCGGGTTGCGCTTGTGCGGCATGGCCGAGCTTCCCTTTTGGCCGCGCGCGAAGTACTCTTCGGCCTCGCGCACTTCGGTGCGCTGCAGGTGCCGCACCTCCAGCGCGATCTTCTCGCACAAAGCGGTGGCTAGCGCCAGCGTGGAGATCAGCGCGGCGTGCCGGTCGCGCTGGATCACTTGCGAAGCGGCCGGCGCGGGCTTCAGGCCCAGCCGCGCGCAGATGCGCTCTTCGGCTTCCGGACCGATATGCGCGAACGTCCCCACGGCGCCCGAAACCTTGCCCACGCGCAAGTCTTCGGCGGCCGTCCGGAGCCGCGCCAGATTGCGCCCCGCTTCGCCGTACCAGATGGCCAGCTTCAGCCCGAAGGTGATGGGCTCGGCATGCACGCCGTGGGTGCGCCCGATTTGCACCGTGTCTTTGAATTCGAAGGCCCGCCGCTTCAGCACGGCTTGCAGGCGCTCCAGCCCGGCCAGCAGAATCCCGCAAGCCTGCCGAATCTGCAAGGCCTGCGCGGTATCCACCACGTCGTTGGATGTGAGTCCGTAATGCAGCCAGCGGGACGCCTCGGCATGCCCGGCGGCCTGCATGCTCTCGGCCACCGCCGTGGTGAAGGCGATCACGTCGTGCTTCACTTCGCGCTCGATCTCGTGGATGCGCGCCACGTCGAAGCCCGCGTGCGCCCGCAGTACCGGCGCCACGTCCGCGGGCACGACGCCCAATTCGGCCAGCGCCTCCGAGGCCGCCAGCTCCACTTCCAGCCATTGGTGAAACCTGTTCTGGTCGCTCCAGATCCGGCCCATTTCCGGCCGGGTATATCGGGGAATCATAGGGGGTTCGAGTAGGAAAGACTTTGACGCAGAGACGCTGAGACACAGAGAAAACTTAAAGAGAACGAAGTAGTTTCTTCTCTGCGCCTCAGCGTCTCAGCGTCAAAGTTCTTTTCATTTTCTAAAATCGATAAACCTCCGA
>Ga0182018_10002097_pt1 | contig 20825 bp, 19 predicted proteins | sample 812P2MmetaG_FD_120490 | JGI IMG/M metagenome (GOLD analysis project Ga0182018, IMG submission 120490) | Permafrost microbial communities from Stordalen Mire, Sweden - 812P2M metaG | ecosystem: Environmental > Terrestrial > Soil > Wetlands > Permafrost | place: Sweden: Stordalen | collected...
GATCCCGTGCGGATCGAGGCCGTCCTGCCAGGTGCGCATGAGACGCTGCTGGCCGACGGCGGACACCGCCTGGAGCAGCGCCGGGTCGTCGGGCCGCTTCTCGCCCCGGCCCAGCGCCGTCCACCCGGCGGCGATGGCGCCCGAGCTCACGACGACGACGGCATGGCCGGCGGCGCGCAGGAGCGCGATCTCCCCACAGAGGCGAGCGACCGTGGCCGGGTTGACCGAGGACGAGCCCACCTTGACGACCACCGACCGGGGTGGTCGCGCCGGGCTCACGGCTCCCCCCAGGTGAAGGTCATGGTGCCCACGGTCACCTCGTCGCCGTCCCGCACACCGGCCCGCGCCAGGGCACGGTCGACACCCAGGCGACGGAGGCGACGGACGGCCTCGCTCAGGGCGCCGTCGTCGGTGAGGTCGGAGAAGGCCACGGCCCGCTCGGCCACCCGGCCCTCCACCCGCCAGGTTCCCGGGCTGACCCGCTGCACCGTGACACCCTCGGGTGCGGGCCGGTGGGTAACCACGGCGCTGGTGGCCGCGACCACGGCGGCGGCGCGCGCCTCGTGCACTACGGCCGCCAGCTTCTCCACCAGGACCTGCACGCCGGCGCCGGTCGCCGCCGAGAGGACGAGGTCACACGGCTCTTCCGCTGCCGTCCCGGGTGCGGGCGGGCCAGGTGCGGGCGTCCCCGGTGCGGGCGACAGGTCCTGCTTGCTCCCGACGACGAGGCGCGGCCGCTCCAAGAGCTCGGGCTGGTAGCTGCCCAGCTCACCGAGCAAGATGCGCAGCTGCTCGGCCGGGGCGTGCACGGCCAGCGGATCGAGGTCGAGGAGCACGACGACCACGCGGGCCCGCTCGATGTGGCGCAAGAAGCGGTGCCCGAGGCCCTTGCCCGCCGCGGCACCCTCGACGAGCCCCGGGATGTCGGCCATGACGAATTCGGTGCCGTCGCGCGTCCCGCCCACGCGCACCACGCCCAAGTGCGGCTCGAGTGTGGTGAACGGGTAGTCGGCGATCTTGGGCTTGGCCGCCGAGACCGTGGAGATGAGGGTGGACTTCCCCGCGTTGGGGAAGCCGACCAGGGCCACGTCGGCCATGAGCTTGAGCTCCATGTCGAGCCAGTGCTCCCCGCCCTTCTCCCCCTGCTCGGCAAAGGCGGGGGCCCGACGCCGGTTGGACAAGAAGCGCGCGTTGCCCCTCCCCCCCTGTCCCCCCTCGGCCACCAAGAAGCGGTCGCCGTCCTGGGCGAGGTCGCACATCACGGCACCCCCGGCGTCCCGCACCACGGTGCCGACGGGGACGGGGACGACGACGTCCTTGCCCCGGGCACCGTGCTTCTTCTGCCCTGACCCGTGGCCGCCGTCGGTGGCACGGCGGAACGGATGGTCGCGAAAGCCAAGGAGAGAGGACTGGTTGACCGAGGCGACGAGCCAGACATCGCCACCGTGGCCACCGTCCCCGCCGTCGGGGCCCCCCCGGTCGACATGGGCCTCGCGCCGCCACGACACCGCGCCGGCGCCCCCGTCGCCGGCGCGTGCGTGCAGTTGGGCCTGATCGACGAACGCCGCCATTATCTGTCCAGCTTAAAGGGCAAAAAGGCGGTGGGCCCGCTCCCCCACCTCCGCCCGCGCCCGCGCGCCGTCAATGTGCACGCAGTCGCCGCCGACCACCACGGGTGCGCCCCCGACCCACACATCGGTCACCAGGTAGCCGGCGCCCGCCCACACCAGGTGCCCCAACAGCTCGGCCTCGTTGAGCGCCGGCACGAAGCGGTCGTCGTCGGTGCGCAGGCGGATGAGGTCGGCCGGCCGGCCCGGCTCCAGGGCACCCACGGGGAGGCCCAGCGCCTCGCCGCCGCCCCGGGTGGCCAGGCGGAGCGCGGTGGCAGAGCTGACGATCTCCGGATCGGCCGCCGTGGCCCGGGCCAGCAACGCGGCCAGGCGCATCTCGTCCCACAGGTGGAGGTCGTCGTTGGACGCCGGCCCGTCGGTGCCGAGCCCGACCCGGATCCCGTGGGCCAGCAACGCGGCCAGCCGGGCGACGCCCGATCCCAACTTGCCGTTGCTGCCCGGGCAGTGGGCCACGGCGACCTCGTGGTCGGCCAGCAGGGCCATGTCGTCATCGTCGAGCCAGACACCATGGGCGGCCAGCACCCGGCCGTCGAGCACACCCAGCGAGGCGAGCAGCGCCGGCGCCCGCAGGCCGGAGCGCTCCTCGATCAGGTGCCCCTCGGCCTCGGTCTCGGCCAGGTGGATCTGGACCAGGGCGTCGCGCCGTTGCGCCTCCTGGGCCACGGCGGCCAGCCCTTCGGGCGGGAGGCTGTAGGCGGCATGGGGACCGAAACCGACGTGCAGGCGCCCTTGGCGCCCGTCCATCTCGTCGAAGACGCGACAGGCTTCGGCCAGGTGCGCGGTCCACGAGCCGGCCGGGTCGATGCCGGGGACGTCGAACACCCCCGGGGTGAGCACGCAGCGGATGCCCGATGCCAGTGCCGCCTCGGCCACGGCGCCGGGGTGCAGGTACTGCTCGCAGGTCGTGGTCACCCCGTTGCAGAGGAGCTCGTGGGCCCCGAGGGTCATCCCCCAGAAGACGTCGTCGTCACTCTGCAAGGCCTCCCTCGGCCAGACCGCCTCGGAGAGCCAGCGATCCAAGGGCAACCCGTCCCCGGCGCTGCGCACCAGGGTCATCGGCGAGTGGCCGTGGCAGTTGACCAGGCCGGGCATGAGCAACCCGCCGAGCGCGCGCACCTCGGTGTGCGCGCCGGGCGGGGTCAGGCGGGGATCGCCCACCCAGGTGATGCGCCCATCCTCCATCTCGACCGCCCCCGGGCACCACACGGTGTCGCCGGCATCGACGGTGAAGACGGCGTCGGCGACCAGCCGGAGGGTCACACCTGCCCGACGAAGAGGCGGTCGGTGAGCGCGATCGGGAGGTGCAGTGCCTCGTCGCGGCCCTCGATGGACACCGCCAGGTTGCCGTCGCCGTCGCGATCGCCGACCACGGCAACGACACCGGGGATGAAACCGCCCTCGCCGAGGATCGTCAGCGACCCCAGGTTGAGCTCCACCTCCTCGCTGATGCGTATGAGCCGGACACGCTCGCCGGGGTCGACCTCCGCCAGGCGGCGGGTGCGCACGGGCGCGGCCCGGGAGCCCGAGCCAGGGATGGGGTTCCCGTGCGGGCACGTGGCCGGATCACCGAGCAGCTCGACCAGGCGGGCCTCGACGTCGTCAGAGATCACGTGCTCCCACCGTCCGGCCTCACGGTGGACCTTGTGCCATTCCAGCCCGATCACGTCCACCAGCAGCCGTTCGGCCAGCCGGTGCTTGCGCACCACCTTCTCGGCCAGGGCCCGGCCGCTGTCGGTCAGATCGAGCCGGCGCCCGTGCCGGGAGACATAGCCGTCCTCAATCAACCGTTCCAGCATCTCGGAGACGGAGGGGGCGGCCCGCCCGAGCCGTTCGGCGATGCGCGCCTGAATGACGGGGACGCCCTCCTCAGCCAAGGAGAGCATGGTCTCGAGATACTCCTCTACCGGAGGGTGGTACTCCTGGGGTGAGTGGCCCTGCTCACTCGCCATGACAGTGGGCGTCCCCCCCGGCGACGGGCGGCACATCGAGCGCGGGATTGCGGTCGAAGAAACCGAAGGGAACCAAGCTGAACCCGGTGTACTCGACCGGCATGACGGGCCAGTCCTCGGGCCGGGGGATGTGGGTGACGCCGAATGAATGCCACAGCACGATGTCGGTGTCGACCACGCTGCGGTCCTGTGCCGTCCACTCCGGCAGGCCGGCGCCCCCGCTGTGCTGGTTGGGGTAGTCCCCGCCGGCACGGCGCTCGTCCTCCGCAAACGGCGTCACCCAAAGGTTGTGCGCCGCGAACGTCGCCCGCTGCCCCACCGTCGAGGACGGATCGGCCAACAGCGTGGGGGTGGATCCCGGCACGAGCTTGTAGGCCGTCGGTTCGCCCACCGCGTTGCGTGTGCCGCGGTTGACAACCTTCCACGAGCGGCTGCGCGTCGGGTCGACGGTGCGCCGGGCGGCCAGTTCCCTCTCCAACAACGTGCTCACCGGGGCGAAGGCATTACCCCACGGGTTGTCCGGGCCGAGCGGCGACCGCACCGCGTCCACTTCGAAGACGGCGTTGTCGGGGCCGTCGACCTCCATGTCGAGCCGGACGTTGAAGAGGTGCTGGTGGAATGGCGCCGCCAGGCCCGGGGCCACCATGCTGGCGTGCGCCTGGCCCACGCCGTCGGCCACGCCCATGGTCGACATGATGCCGGTCAGCTTCACCTCGAATTGCATGGTGCCGTCCTGGTAGAAGTACCAGTAGAAGCCGTACTCGTAATTGCCCACCGTGGCGATGGAGCTGACGACCAGCCGGCGCGAACGGCGCGTCTCGGTCCGACCCGATGTCATGTCCAGGTGCTTCCACAGAATCCCGTAATCCTCTTCGTGCAGGCAGACTGAGTTGGGCCGGGTGTGCGGCCGGCCGCGCTCGTCGGCGAACACGTCGTCGAAATAGGTGATCTCGCCGAGACAGTCGCAACCCAAGGTGAGCGAGTTGGCCATGCGCCCGAGCCCCCACTCACCGGCGTCGAAGGCGCTCTTCCACGAGTGCATCGGCCCCGGATCGCCATAGGGGACGACCATCTCGCTGACGGCGGCGCGGTAGACGAGTGGCCGCACGCGGCCCTTGTCCTCGTAGCCGACAGTGTGCAGGACCAGGCCCTCGATCGAGTCCATGCCGACCCGCAGCGACCACTTCTGCCAGTTGATCAGGTTCCCCTCGACCGTGAAGCTGGGACCCTCGGGCTGGCTGATGATCAGCGGCCGCAGGTCGGTGCGCAGCGGGCCGTTGAACTCCGGGTAGTAGCTGCCGCTCATGGGCGGGATGGGCACCACACCGAAGTCCATGACCTCGAGCACCGTGCCCCGGCCCATGTCGACGTACGCAAAGAGGCCCTCTATCGGACGGGCGTACCCGTTGTCGTCGGCCGCATCACGCAGGTAGGCCAGCGCCTTGGTGATCCGCCGGTTCTTCTCGTGGTCCGACCCGAAGGTGCCGGCCGGCCAGGGGTCGATCTGGACCAACGACTTGTCGACGATCCCCCGGCGGTCCAACGCGGCGTTCCACTCGGGGTTGGCGCGCAGCGCGTTGATGACGGCCATGGCCTCTTCGAACTGGAGGTTCGGCCGGACGTCCGCCACCTCGACCCAGCTGACCACCGTGCCCCTGGTCACGGACACCACCACTTCGGTGACCTCAGCTTCGGGGCACAGCAAGAGGACGAGGCGCAGGCAGCGGTCGACCGTCACCTTCTCGCCCCGGTCGTAGGCGCGCACGAGTGCCTTGGGGGGCTCGCGCAACCCGACGTAGGCGAAGCGGACGTCGTCAGGGGGGATCGTCAGCTGCCCGCTCTCGAACACGATCCGGCGGGCGGCCTTTATCTCGTCCCCAGTGAGTGGGGCCAGCGGGTGGCAGGCGGCAATTGTCATTATCGCGCGATGTTATGCCCAAGACGGCGACCAACCCCTAACCTGCCCCCTGTGACCGACGCGCCCGACAACGCAGTACGCACGGCCCGGGAGCTGGCACGCCGGACCGGTGTCGAGCATCACGACGTCCTCGTCATTCTGGGCACCGGGCTGGCCGGCGCCGCCGAGCGGCTCGGGGCCACCGGGCCCTCCATCCCCTTGGCCACCCTGCCGTTCTTCCCCCGCTACACGGCCACAGGGCATCACGCCCAGGGGTGGTCGGTGCCCATCGGCGCCAAGATGGTGCTCGTCTTCGCCGGGCGCTGCCACGCCTACGAGGGCCTCGAGCTCGAAGAGGTGGTCCACCCCCTGCGCACCGGCATCGCCGCCGGGTGCTCCACGGTGATCCTCACCTGCGCCGTGGGCGCGATCCGCCCGGACCTGGCCACCGGTTCGGTGCTGGCCGTCACCGATCATCTCAATCTGACCGCTCGCTCCCCGCTGCAGGGTCCCCAGTTCGTCGACATGGTCGACGCCTACTCGCCCGCGCTGCGCGCGTTGGCGCTCTCGACCACCGGCGTCGCGCCCCTCGCCACCGGCACGTACGCCCAGGTTCCGGGCCCCCAATTCGAGACCCCGGCCGAGGTCCGCATGCTGGCGGCGCTGGGGGCGGACGTGGTGGGCATGTCCATGGCGTTCGAGACCATTGCGGCCCGTCACGCCGGCGCAGAGGTGCTCGGCTTGGCCGTCGTCACCAACGAGGCGGCCGGTGCCATCGCCGACATCAGCGAGGCCAGCGCCGGCGCGGTGCCGACCGTGGCCGAGATCATCCGGCACGTCGTAGTCTCATTGCCATGACCATCGCTCCCACCGGCTTGGATCACGTAGCCCTCAACGTCCCCGACGTCCCCGCCGCGGTCACCTTCTACACGGAGGTGCTCGGGTTGGTGCAGAACCACGAGCGGCCGGACTTCGGGTTCGCCGGGGCCTGGCTCGACGCGGGAGGCCAACAGGTCCACCTCATTGAACTGCCGGCACCGCCCAACATGGGCCAGCACTTCGCCTTGCTCTACGACGACCTCGAGTCGGTCGTCACGGCCCTGCGGGCGCAGGGGCTCGAGGTGTCCAACCCCATGCCGAGCGGGCCCAACCGGCACCAGGCGTTCACCATGGACCCGTGGGGCAATGCCATAGAGCTGCACCAGCACCCGCGCTGAACGCCGGCGCCGGCCCGGGCGGCGCGAGGCCGGGTGGCGCTATCCCGTCCGGACGTCGACGTGCTTGCGGCCGCGGCGCTCGCCGAACTTGACCACGCCGTCCGCAGTGGCGAAGAGGGTGTCGTCCCCACCCCGGCCCACGTTCTGGCCCGGGTAGAACTTCGTGCCCCGCTGGCGCACGATGATGGAGCCGGCGGTCACGGTCGTACCGTCGAACTCCTTGACCCCGAGGCGCTGGGCGTTCGAATCGCGCCCGTTGCGGGTGGAACCCCCACCTTTGGTCTTCGACATGATGAACTCCCTCGAGTGGTGCCGTCAGACGGCGGCGGTGATGGCGACGATCTCCAGCGTGGCGTAGTGCTGGCGATGGCCCCACCGGCGACGCTGGTTGGTCTTGTTCTTATACGTCATGGCGTTGATCTTCGGGCCCTTCTCCTCGCCCACCACCCTGGCCGTGACGGTTGCGCCGGCCAGCTGGTCGGGGGTGGCCAGCACCGTGGTGCCATCCACCACGAGGACGGGCTGCAACGAGACTTCGGTGCCCACGGGCTCGCCCAGCAGTTCGACGCGGAGCCGCTGGCCCTCGGCCACACGCTCCTGCTTCCCACCGGACTTGATGACTGCGTACATGAGGGGGAGACTCTAGCGCAGAACCGAGTCGTCCAAGGTCACGCCCCGGCCGGCACAGACGGCGCACTCGGTCGAGAGTGTCTCGAGGAGACCCTCCGAGATGCGCTTGCGGGTCATCTCGACCAGTCCGAGCTCGGAGATGTCGAAGACCTGTGTGCGGGTCTTGTCCCGAGCCAGGGCGTTGCGCAGCGCGGCCGCCACCTTCTCCCGGTTTTCCCGGATCTCCATGTCGATGAAGTCGATGACGATGATGCCCCCGATGTCGCGCAGCCGGAGCTGGCGGGCCACCTCCTCGGCTGCCTCGAGATTGTTGCGATAGACCGTCTCCTCGAGGTTCGTCTTGCCGACGTTCTTCCCGGTGTTGACGTCGATCACGGTCAGCGCCTCGGTCCGCTCAATGATGAGCGATCCGCCCGAGGGGAGCCAGACCTTGCGGTCGAGTGCCTTGTGCAGCTGCTCGTGCACGTGGTAGCGCTCGAAGATGGGCAGGCCCTCCTCGACCGGGTCGTAGTACTCCACCCGGTCCGAGAGCTCCGGGCTCACGGCCCGGACGTAGTCGCGCACCTGCTCGAAGAGCGCCCGGTCGTCGATCACGACGCCGCGGTACTCGGCGTTGAGCTCCTCACGCAAGATGCGCACGGACAGCTCCGGCTCCCGGTAGAGCAGGCCGGGGGCATCGGACTTCTTCGCCGCCGCCTCGATGGCGTTCCACTGCTCGAGCAGCGACTCGATGTCCCGTTGCAGCTCGTCGGCCGACACGCCCTCGGCCGCGGTCCGCACGATCATGCCGTGCCCGGCCGGCTTGACCTCGTCGATGATGCGGCGCAGGCGCCGGCGCTCGTTGTCGCCGAGGCGCTTCGAGATGCCGAAGGCACTGCTGTTGGGCACCAGGACGGCAAACCGGCCGGGGAGCGACACCTCCTGGGTCAGCCGGGCGCCCTTGGCCCCGATGGGGTTCTTGGTCACTTGGCACAGGATCGTCTGGCCCGCCTTCAAGACGTCTTCGATCCGAGGCTGCGCCGCCGAGCCGCCACCCGCGCCGCCCTCGATGTCGTCCCGGTCGTAGCGGACGTCGCCGCGGTACAAGACGGCGTTCTTGGGGATGCCGATGTCGACGAAGGCGGCCTCCATCCCCGGCAGGACGTTCTGGACCCGTCCCCGGTAGACGTTGCCGTCGATCTGGTTGGTGTCGTCGGCGGCCCGGGAGACGTAGTGCTCGACGAGCGAGCGCCCTTCCAGCATGGCGATCTGGGTCATGGCCGGCTGCACGTGCACGCAGACCAGGTAGCGACCCACCTGCTTGCTCTTGCGGTCACGCGCCGGCCGACGTCGGCTGCGCCCGCGCTTCCCATTGGCGGCGACGTCGTCGTCCCCCAACTCCTCCGCGTCTTCGATCGGCGCCACGACGAGCGGTCGGACCGCCGGAGGCACGGCGGGGATGGCCGGCACCGTGGGCACCACGGGCGCAACGGTGGCCACGGGCGCCGGCCGCGCCGGCCTCGTGTCCCCGATCTGTGGTTTTCCTGGTGGTCGCTGCTGGGATGCCGGCGGTGCCACGGGTGGGCTAGTGCCCCCCGGGACCTCCGGCATCGAACCCTCTTGGGCCTGGCTGATCTCCGGCTCGGACATGAGGGAGAGCCCTCCTTGCGTCGTTCATGAGGCACGCCCGGCGGCGTGTACCGCGACGGGGCCGGTCACGAGTCCGCGCACCGAAAGCGGCTCGAACCGTGCGCCGTCGCGCTCGATCCATTGATGCGTTCTACAAGCCCGCGCCAGCCCCACGTCGGTGCCGAACGCCGAAAGCAGGTCGCCCGGGCGCACGCCACGCGGGTGCGTGGCCAGTTCGGCCCGGATGCGACCACTCGGATATTCCCCCTGCGTCGACCCTGCATCGTGGGTCACGGCAAGCGCCAAGATAGCTGGCCGGATGTCGTCTTCGGTCTGACGACCCTTCCGCTCCCGTTGGATCGTGAGGCTCGGAGCGGCGAGCACCCGCTCAACCCGCTCCTTCAATTCCTCACCGACCACGCCGAGCACCTCCAACTCCCAAGTGCACGATGCTACCTCTTGCTGCAGTGAACCCTCACCCATGCCAATGGGCGCCGCGGCCTGCACCGCCACCCCGTCGGGCAGGAGCGAGGTCAGCAATGCCGGGAGGTCGCTGACGGGGACCCCGTCGCTGCGGGCCTCGTCGAGGCGGGCATCGAGGTACTCGCCGCGGGACTCACAGCCGGTCGGGAGCGCCAGCCCGAAGCTCAGCAGGGGGTGGGGTGAGAAGCCCTGGGAGAGCGCCACGGGCACCCTGCTCCTGCGCAATGCCCGTTCCCACATCCGGGCCACGTCGCGATGGCTGGTGAAACGGATCTTTCCCGTTTTGGAGAACCGGAAGCGGACCCGGCGCGGCTCGTCCATTCACTCCGCCCCGGCGCCCGCGCGCACGCCGCTGAGCAGGCGCACCGGAATCCGGTCGCCCACGGCCAGGTCCTGTCCCGTGCCCTGGCTCCCGCCGGCGGGCGGGACCGCCGAGGCCACTACATGCTCGAGACCGAACCCGGTGCAGGCGCCGCAGTCGTAGCACGGCGTCCACCGGCAGTCCTCGACCACGGCCCCGGCGAGGGCGTCCTGCCAGTCGTCCCACAGAAAGTCGCGGTGCAGGCCGGCTGAGATGTGGTCCCAGGGCAGGGCCTCGTCCCCGGCACGGGTGCGGTGGACCACCTCGGCCAGGCTCAGCCCCTCGGCCGCGAGCGCGTCCTCCCACAGGGAAAGGTCGAAGCGCTCGGACCACTCCTGGAACGTGCCCCCGGCCCGCCACACCCGCTCGATGACGGCGCCGATGCGGCGGTCGCCCCGGCTCGCCACCCCTTCGGCGGCGGACGCGGCGGGCTCGTGCCAGCGGATGGTGAGCCCCTTGGTGGCCCGGGCCTCCGCGCGCAGCAGGGCGACCTTGCGCGCCAGCTCGTCCACCGTGTCCTGGCCGAACCATTGGAAGGGGGTGTGCGGCTTTGGCACGAACCCACCTACCGAGGCCACCACGGTGGCCGAGCGGGTGTGCCGGCGGCCGATCTCCACGCAGTGCCGGCCGAGCTCGGCGATGCCGATCACGTCCTCGTCCCTCTCCGTGGGCAGCCCGATCAAGAAGTAGAGCTTGACCCGGCGCCAGCCCTGGCTGAAGGCGGCGTCGACGGCGCTGTAAAGGTCCTCCTCGGTGATGAGCTTGTTGATCACCTGGCGCATGCGCCAGGTCCCACCCTCGGGGGCAAAGGTGAGGCCGGTCCGGCGCACCTTTTGGATCTCGGCCGCCGTACCCACGGTGAACGCGTCCACCCGCAGTGACGGGAGGCTGACCGACACCCGCCCCTCGTGCGCCGGATCGTCGATGATGGCGCGCACGGTGTCCTCGATACCCGAGAAGTCGGCGGTCGAGAGCGAGGTGAGCGTGACCTCGTCGTGGCCGCTCCAGGCCAGACCTTGGTGCACCATCTGCTGCACCTGGGCGGCCGGGCGCTCGCGGACGGGCCGGGTGATCATGCCGGCCTGACAGAAGCGACACCCGCGCGTGCAGCCGCGGAAGACCTCGACGTTCAGTCGGTCGTGGACGACCTCGGTCAGGGGCACCAGGGGCCGGGACGGGTAGGGCCAGTCGGCCAGATCGGCGACCGTGCGCTTGGCCACCTCGGCCGGCACCCCCGGCGCCAGCGGCACGGTGGCGACCAGGCGCCCCTCGCGGTAGGTCGAGGTGTAGAGGGCCGGCACATACACCCCCTCGATCCGGGCCAGCGCCAGGCGCAGGTCCTGGCGGTCGCGAGCGCCGGCCGGCGCAGCGAGCCAGGTGGCGAGTGCCCCGTTGATCTCCCCCACGACCTCCTCGCCGTCGCCCAGGGCGAAGGCGTCGACGAAGTCCGCCAGCGGCTCGGGGTTGAAGGTGCAGTGCCCCCCGGCGAAGACCCAAGGATCCTCGGGCTGTCGCTCCGCCGCGTGCAGCGGCACGCCGGCCAGATCGAGCAGGTTGAGGACGTTGGTGTAGACAAGCTCGGCCGAGAGGTTGAAGGCCAGGACGTCGAAAGCCCGGGCCGGCAAGTGCTGCTCCACGCTGAAGAGCGGCACCCCGGCAGCCCGCATGGCCGCCTCCATGTCCACCCAGGGCGCATAGGCGCGCTCGGCTACGGCGTCGGAACGCTCGTTGAGGATCTCGTAAAGGATCTGCAGCCCCTGGTTGGGCAGGCCGATCTCGTAGGTGTCGGGGTAGAGCAACAGCCAGGCCACCTTGCCCGGGCCGTGTTCGGGGTACTGCGCCCCCTGTTCACCCCCGATGTAGCGGGCCGGCTTGGAGACGCCTGGCAGCAGGCGCTCGATCCGTGGCCACAGCGACTCCATCGTCCAACCCTACGGGACTGCTACCCCCCTGTCGGCGAGGGCGCCGTCGTGGAGGTGGTCGAGGCGGACGTGGTGGAGGTGGAGGTCGAGTTCCGGGCGGACCCCGTGGTGGTCGTGGTGGTGCTCGGCGGTGTCCCCGCCGGCGGGATGGTCGAAGGCGGCGTGGCCGAGGGTTGGCGGGAGGCGGTGGGGAGTTGCACCGGCTGGATCGGATTGGCGTAGAGATAGTTGTAGATCTGGGCCACGGCCGGCGCGGCGGCCTGGGCTCCGTAGCCGCCGTGGTCGATGACCACCACCACCACGTACTCCGGATCGGTGGGGGCGTGATTGACGGGCCCGAAGCCCACGAACCACGAGTTGGGCTCCTTGTTCGGCCCGACGTCGGCCGTGCCCGTCTTGCCGGCGATGACGTAGCTGGCCATGGGGAACTTGGCGTACTGCGAGAAGGCCAGGTAGGCCGTGCCGGCCTTTTCGTTGACGACGCCCTCGAAGCCGGCCAGCATGGGCTGGTACGTCGAGGGCGGCAGGCTCACCGTGCCCGTGGGCTTGGGCGCGAATTGCTTGACCAGCTTGCCCGACGGGCTGACGATGGCCGCGGCCACCTCGGGCTGGTAGCGCGTCCCCCCGTTGGCGAACGTGGCATAGGCGACCGCCTGTTGAATCGGGGTGACGAGCGTCTCACCCTGCCCGAACGCCGTCTCGATGTTGTCCCCGACCAAGTAACTCGGGTAGGGGAAGGCGCCGGCATTCTCCTTGTGCTGGGTGGCGCGCAGCGTGGCGCTGTCGACCTGTCCGGCATCCTCCCCCGGCAGGTCGATGCCCGTCGGGCTGCCGAGGCCGTACTCGCCGGCGGTCTTCTGAATGCCGTCGGGTTCGGGGGAGTAGTAGAACTGGTCACCGAGGCTGTAGAAGTAGAAGTCGTCGGACTTGGTCAGTGCCTCCGTCAGGTCGACCTCGCCGGCATCGGAGGCCTCGTCGTCCGTGTAGGTGCAGCCTTCCGTGCACTTCTGGGGCACGTGGTAGACGCCGGTGTCGTCCACGTACCTGCCGGCGCTGATGAGGCCGTCGTCGAGCGCGGCGGTGGCGGTGCTCAGCTTGAAGGTGGAGCCCGGCGTGTACTCGCCGTCGATGGCGTAGTTGATGAGCGGGCAACCGGTGGTGACCGACGGCGTGTTGGGGCAGTTGGATGAGAGCGCGTCGTAGTTGGTCTGGGAGATGCCGCCCACCCACTCGGCCACGTTGTAGGTCGGAGACGAGGCCATGGCCAGCACGGCGCCGGTCTGCGCGTTGATCACCACGGCGGCGCCGTCGTTGGCCGTGGGGTACTTGCCCGTCGTGGCATCGACCGTGTGCCGGTCGTTCGTGATGGTCTGCTGCAGGACGTTCTGCACGTACTCCTGGAGCCCGAGGTCGATGTTGGTGACCACGGTGTCGCCCTGGACCGGGTTCGTCCTGCTGAGGGTGCCGACCACTTGGCCCTGGGCATTAACGGAGAGCGCGTCCTGGCCCGCAGTTCCGCGCAAGTACTGCTCGTACTCGTTCTCCAGCCCGTTCTGCCCGTATTGGCTGGCCTGGGAGTAGCCGCCGTGCGGGTTGTCCTTGAGCTCGATGGACGAGATGGGACTGACGTAGCCGAGGACCGGCGTGGCCACGAAGACAGAGGCAGTGTTCTGCGGGTAGGCGCGGTCGGTCACCTGCTGCACGGTGACCCCGGGGTACTCGGATTGGTGCGCCTCGAGGTACTCGACGGTGTCCATCGGGGCATCGCTGAGCACCGGGACGGGTTCGTACTGGCTGTACTGCGAATTGCCGATGGCCTGCTCTACCTGATGGGGGGTCTCACCCACCAGGGCGGCGACCTGACCGACGATGGAGGGGTCGTCGAGCGCCGTCGAGCGGGACAGGAGGATCTCCTCCTCCGCCACATCGCCGGCGATGACGGTGCCGTTGCGGTCGACGATCTCCCCGCGCGGCGCGGCGACGCTGACGATGCGGACCTGGTTGCGCGTGACCGCCGCGGCGAAGGACTTTCCGTCAATGATCTGCAGTGTCCACAAGCGCAGCACCAGCACGAGGAACAGGGCGACCACAACGCCCCCCACGACGCGAATGCGGACGTTGGGGCGGGAGGGCTCGTCCTCGGGCGATCCCACCAGCGCGGCGACATTGACGCTCTTGCGCGGGCGCATCCGTGGTTGGCGCGCGCCGGCCCTCCACGCCGAGGCGTGTTGGCGTGGAGGGCGTGACGAGGGCTTGGGGTGGAGGCGATCACCCCGGATGGGGTGGCGCAGGGTCCGCTTCACCAGATCCCGCTCTCGCCCGAGTGTGCCGACACCAGCGTCCGACGGTTGCCCTCGGTGCTCAAGGCCCAGCGCATCAATCGGCTGACCGGGAGCACCAGCAGCACGCTGGAGGCGGCGACCACGACGAAGAGGGACAAGAAGTCGATCTGGACCATCTGCTGCTGCCCGAAGATGGCGCCGAGCACGGCGAACAGCATGTCAGCCGCCACGCCGCCGATGACCGCGGCCACCGGTCGCAGCCATACGGCCCGCCGATCCACCGCGGCCGTCGCCACGCCCGTGGTGTACCCCAACAGGCATCCCACTAGGGCACTCAAACCGAACGGCGTGGGCAAGATGAGGTCGAAGGCCAACCCCGACCAGAAGCCCACGATGGCTCCCGTCTCGGGCCCGGCCAACAGCGCCGCCGTGATGGGGATGAGCCAGACGAGATCCGGATGCACGCCGCCGACGCGGATGGACAACATCACCGTCGACTGGACCACCAACAGCAAGAAGGCGACCAGCGCCACCCGCACCGTGGCGCGCGCGCTCATGCTGTCGGCGCCCACAACACGACGTCGACATACGCCAATTGGTCGAGATCGGCCATCGGCGTGACCGTGATCGTCTCTTGACTCGCCCCGGCGCCGGCATGGAACGCGGCAACCCGAGCCACCGGGATACCCGGCGGATACGAGGCGTCGTCGAGGCTGCTGGTGAACATCAGTTCGTCCTTGTGCAATGCGGTGTGCGGCGGGACGAGATCGGCGGTCATGGACGTATCGGGTCCCTGCCCATCGATGACCCCCGTCAGCTCGTTGCCGAAGGTCACCCCGACTTTGGACTGCCCGTCGGTGATCAGCTGTACCACGGCGGAGTGATGGAACGCCTGTATGACCTGTCCCACCAGGCCGCCCGCACCGACCACCGGCATGCCGACATCGACGCCGTCGGCTCGTCCCTTGTCGATGGTGATCGTCATGGTGAAATTCGAACTGTCGTTTTCCGTGGTCTCCGCCATGACCGTCGGCAGCGAGCCCAAGAACGGGAGGTTCTCCAGCGCCGTCAACTGGCGCAGCTGGTTCCGCTCGAATGCCTGCTCGGCCTTGGCCTGCTCGAGTGCGCCCACCGTGGCGCGCAACTTCTGGTTCTCCGATTGCACTGCCCCGTAGTGGAAGGCGCCGGCAAAGAAGTCGCCGATGGGATTGAGGACGTCGACCACGGCTTGGCGGAGCGGTGAGTACACGTCGTTCGCCACCGATTTCACTCCGGAGGTGATGCTGTGCGTCCGCCCGTTCAGGTCGAGCGAGATGATGGAGAGGGAAGCCACGACCAGTAGGACGACTGTCAGCGTTCGGCGCGACCGCCGAGATCTCGGCACCCCGGAGAGACCGGACGTTCCGTCAGCGCGTGGACGTGGTGATCAGCACCCGCTTGAGCGCCTCGAACTCTTCCAGGCACTGGCCGCTGCCGATGGCGACGCAGTTGAGTGGATCGCGGGCGACCACGATCGGCATCCCCGTCTCGTGTTGCAAGCGCGCTTCCAAACCGTGCAGCAACGCTCCCCCGCCGGTCAGGACGATTCCCTGCTCCATGATGTCTGCGGCGAGTTCGGGCGGGGTGCGGTCGAGAGTGACCTTGACCGCGTCGACAATGGCTGAAACCGGCTCTTCGATGGCGCGGCGGATCTCCTCCGTCGAGACGACGATGGTCTTGGGCAAACCGCTGACGAGGTCACGGCCCCGGATCTCCGCGTGCAGCTCCTGCTCCAACTCGTAGGCCGATCCCAGTGTGATCTTGATCTCCTCCGCCGTCCGCTCGCCGAGCGCCAAGCTGAACTCCTTCTTCACGAAGGCCACGATCGCCTCGTCCAGCTCGTCACCGCCGATACGGACGGACTGGCTCGTGACGATGCCGCCCAACGAGATGACCGCGACCTCCGTCGTCCCCCCGCCGATGTCCACCACCATGTTCCCGGTGGGCTCGTGCACAGGGAGACCGGCTCCAATGGCGGCAGCCATGGGCTCCTCAATGATGTACGCGCGCCGCGCGCCGGCATACTCGGCCGCCTCCATCACGGCGCGCCGCTCCACACCAGTGATGCCAGACGGGACGCAGATGACCATGCGCGGCTTGGCGAAGCGGCGCTGATGCACGCGGTGGATGAAGTAGCGCAACATCTTCTCGCAGATCTCGAAGTCGGCGATCACCCCGTCCTTGAGAGGGCGTATCGCTTGGATGTTCGACGGCGTACGGCCGATCATCCGCTTGGCCTCGGCGCCCACGGCGAGTGGCCGTCCGTCCTTGACGTCGACCGCCACGACGGAAGGTTCGTTCAACACGATGCCGCGACCACGCACGTAGACCAGGGTGTTGGCGGTACCCAAGTCGACTGCCATGTCGCGACCAAGAAGGGAAAGGCGATTGTCGGCCATGAAGTAGAGCTTTCTCCCGCGGTGTGCGGGACGCGCACCAGACGAAGTCCGGTACCTGTAGGTGAAGTATCAGGTTAGGGGACGGCGCGATCAATCACAAGGCCATCCCGGTGCCGCTCCGCGCTGCACGGGGGTTGAGCGCTAGGAGAGGTCGGGAAAGAAGAGGGCGATCTCCCGGGCCGCCGACTCTTGCGAGTCCGAGCCGTGCACCAGGTTCTCCGTCGTTTCTATGCCGAGATCGCCCCGGATCGTCCCGGGGATGGCCTCGGCAGGATTGGTGGCCCCGATCATGGCGCGCACCACGGCGTAGGTGTCCTTGGGACCTTCGACCACCAAGAGCACGACGGGCGAGCGGGTGAAGAACTCGACCAAGTCGACGAAGAACGGGCGTTCGGCGTGCTCGGCATAGTGCTCTTTTGCCTGTGCCGGCGCAATTGTCCGCAATTCGGCCGCCACCAGAAGGAGGCCCTTGCGCTCCAGGCGGGTGATGATCTCTCCGATCAATCCGCGCTCGACGGCGTCCGGCTTCACGATGACCAAGGTGCGATCCACGAGCGGTGGACAGTACCAGCAGCACCTGCCCGCACCGTGGCGCACCCGCCTGCCTGCACAGCAGCACCGAAGTCAGCGCGGTCGCTGCACGCGGGACCCGCCAGGGGCCTCGTCGCCGCGCCGCCATCACCGCCCGGCCAGATCCCCCCGGCGCCTGGTCCGGAACCCTCAACTCTCGACCACGAGTAGAGGCTTGGCGGCACGTTTGCTCAATTTCGGAGTGCGGCTCGGCGCCGTCGGCAGAGACTCAAGCTTACGTTGAGGGTTAGGAGGGGACGGGGCCCGTCGTCACCGGCCGGCGTCCTCCCAGGGCACCGCCGCGGCCAGGATCTTCCCCCGGGCTGCTCCGACGGTATAGAGCGAACCGGCCACGACCACGAGACCACGGGCATCGACGAGCGTGCGCGCCATGGCCAAGGCGGCCACCACCTCCGGCTCCACGTGGACGCGCAGCCCCAGGGCCCGCCCGGCTTCGGCCACGTCCGCCGCCGGCAGGGCCCGCGGCGAGTCCGGTTGGCAGGCCACGAGCGCGGCGACGCCGGCGGGCGCCAGGGCGGCCAACATGGCCGAGGGATCACGACCCGAGAGCATCCCCACCACCGCCACCGTGTCCCCCTCCACGGCGAACTCCTCGGCCAGTGCGTGACCCAGAGCCGCCATGCCGGCCACGTTGTGCGCCCCGTCGACCAGCAGGAGCGGGCGCCGGCCCAGCACTTCGAGGCGGCCGGGGACCTGTACGCCAGCGAAAGCTTCCTGCACCACCTCCGGATCGAGAGGCCGGCCGAAGAACGCCTGCGCCGCCGCCAGCGCGCAGGCCGCGTTGGCCCCCTGATGGGCCCCGTGCAGGGGCACCAGAACGTCTTCGTAGCGGCCACCGGGTGTCCACAGCGTCACCAGACGGCCCCCGACGGCGACCCGGTTCTCCTCGCACCCGAAGTCCCGGCCGGACACCCACACCGCCGCCGCACCGACCCGCGCCGCCCGCGCCTCGACGATCGCCACCAGTTCGGGGCGGGTCTCGCCCACGACCACGGTGCTGCCCGGCTCGATGATCCCCGACTTGTCCTCGGCGATCCCTTCCAGCGTGGGCCCCAGGACGTCGGTGTGGTCGTAACTGAAGTTGGTCAACACCGCCACGTCACCATGCAGGACGTTCGTGGAGTCCCACGTCCCGCCCAACCCGACCTCGATCACCATCACATCGACCGCCTCATCGGCGAACCACGAGAAGGCGGCGGCGGTGAGGAGTTCGAAGCGGGTGGCGCGCTCCCCCAGCATGGTCTCGATTGCCGCCAGCTGGTTCAGCACGGCGAGGAACGCGTCGTCGTCGATCGCCTCGCCATCTTGGGCCAGCCGCTCGGATACGCGGTGCAAGTTGGGGCTGGTGTAGGTCCCCACCCGCAGACCCTGGGCCATCATCAGCGCACTCACCATGGCCGAGGTCGAGCCCTTGCCGTTCGTGCCGGTCACGTGGACAGACGGAATCGACTCGTGGGGATCTCCCAGCACCCGCATCAGCGCGTGCATCCGGTCCAGGGTGGGCAGGGCGCGCCGGCTCGGCATGTTGGACTCGAAATCGATGTGACTGTCCAACCACTCGAGGGCGTCGTCGAGATCGCCCAGCGGGAGGTCGGCCTCGATCAGCTCAGTGCGCCGCTGGTCCGCGACGTCCTCCTCCGCCACCCGAGCGCGGCCGGATCAGGAAGCAGCGCGCCGGGTGCGAGCCGACTTGGCCGGGACTCCTCCCAAGGGGACGAGGGTGGGCGCCACACGGTCCAGGACCACGGCACGGTCGACCACGCACTTGCCCACGTCCGAGCGGCTGGGCAGGTCGTACATCACATCCAACAAGACCTCTTCGAGGATGGCGCGCAGGCCGCGCGCGCCCGTGCCGCGCAGCATGGCCTGCTCTGCCACCGCCTCGAGGGCGTCAGGGGTGAACTCCAATTCCACGTTGTCGAGTGCGAAGACACGCTCGTACTGGCGGGACAGGGCGTTCTTGGGCTCGATCAGGATCTGTACCAGGGCGTCCTTGAACAGCGGCGAGACGGCGCTGACCACGGGCAAGCGCCCGATGAACTCGGGAATCAAGCCGAATTTGATCAGGTCCTCGGGCAGCACGTGCCGCAGGATCTCCCCGTCGTCCCGCTCCCGGCGGTGCACCTCGGCGCGGAAGCCGATCCCCCGCTTGCCGATCCGCCCCTCGATCAGCTTGTCCAACCCCGCGAACGCGCCGCCACAGATGAACAAGATGTTGGTCGTATCTATCTGGATGAACTCCTGGTGGGGATGCTTGCGCCCACCCTGCGGCGGTACCGACGCAGTGGTGCCCTCCAGGATCTTCAACAAGGCCTGCTGCACTCCCTCACCCGACACATCGCGCGTGATGGAGGGGTTCTCGCTCTTACGGGCGATCTTGTCGATCTCGTCGATATAGATGATGCCCGTCTCGGCCCGTTTCACGTCGTAGTCGGCGGCCTGAATCAGCTTCAAGAGGATGTTCTCGACGTCCTCGCCCACGTAGCCGGCCTCGGTCAACGCGGTGGCGTCGGCAATGGCGAAGGGCACGTTGAGCATGCGGGCCAACGTCTGGGCCAGCAGCGTCTTGCCGCAGCCCGTGGGGCCGAGGAGCAGGATGTTGGACTTGGCCAGCTCGACGCCGTCTTCTTGCACCGGCCCGGCTTGCACCCTCTTGTAGTGGTTGTAGACGGCTACCGACAGGATCTTCTTGGCGTACTCCTGCCCCACCACGTAGTCATTGAGGAAGCTGAAGATCTCCTTGGGTTTGGGCAGGTCCTCGAAGCTGAGTTCAGTGGTCTCGTCGCGCTCCTCGGCGATGATGTCGTTGCACAGATCGATGCACTCGTCGCAGATGTAGACACCCGGGCCGGCGATCAGCTTCTTGACCTGCTTCTGGGTCTTGCCGCAGAAGCTGCACTTGACCAGATCCCCGCCTTCGCCGAACTTCGCCACCGAAACCCCTCTCCCCGCTAACTCTCGCCGTAACTTTTCGAAGGCCTATGCCGCGCCGATGGCCTCGAGCGGTGCAAGCGAACGGGAAGTGATGATCTCGTCGATCACGCCGTAAGTCACTGCCTCTTCCGCCGTCATGATGAAGTCACGATCGGTGTCCTTGGTCACCTTCTCGTGCGTCTGCCCGGTGTCCTCGGCCAGCATGCTCGTCAACAGGTCGCGCATGCGCAGGATCTCCTTGGCCTGGAGCTCTATGTCGCTGGCTTGGCCCTCGACGCCGCCCCACGGCTGGTGCAGGAGGATCCGCGCGTGCGGCAGCGCGAACCGCTTCCCCGGCGCGCCCGCCGCCAGGAGCACCGCCGCTGCCGAGGCGGCCTGCCCGTAGCAGAAGGTGGAAACGTCCGGCTTTATGAACTTCAAGGTGTCGTAAATGGCGAACAGTGCCGTGATGTCGCCGCCGGGTGAATTGATGTAGAGGTGGATCTCCTTGTCGGGCTCCTCCGACTCCAAGAAGAGCATCTGCGCGCAGACCAAGTTGGCGACGGTGTCGTCGACCGGCGTGCCGAGGAAGATGATGCGCTCACGCAAGAGACGTGAGTAGAGGTCATACGCCCGCTCACCGCGGTTGGAGGACTCAATGACTGTGGGGACGAGGTAGTTGTTCGCCCGGTACCGATCAGCTGCGCTCTGCATCATCACTCGCTTTCCTCGCTCTCCTTCGCGGCGTCGGTCTTGAGATCGTCCCGTGACATCGGGTTGCCCTCTTCGTCGAAGAGCTCCACGTGGTCCAGCAACCACTGCAGCGCCTTGCCCTTTCGTAGCTCTGAGCGTACCGCGCCGGTCCGTCCGGCCGTGTCGAGCTGGCGACGGAGCTCGGCGGGC
>Ga0182018_10002098_pt1 | contig 20817 bp, 15 predicted proteins | sample 812P2MmetaG_FD_120490 | JGI IMG/M metagenome (GOLD analysis project Ga0182018, IMG submission 120490) | Permafrost microbial communities from Stordalen Mire, Sweden - 812P2M metaG | ecosystem: Environmental > Terrestrial > Soil > Wetlands > Permafrost | place: Sweden: Stordalen | collected...
AGCGCGCGCTCCACCTCGCCGCCGAAATCGCTGTGGCCGGGGGTGTCCACGATGTTGATCTTCACGCCCTGGTAGCGGATGCCCGTGATTTTGGCCAGGATGGTGATGCCGCGCTCGCGTTCGAGCGCGTTCGAATCCATGACGCGCTCGACGTGTACTTCGTTCTCGCGGAAGATTCCGCTCTGGTTCAGCATGGCGTCCACCAGCGTGGTCTTGCCATGATCCACGTGGGCGATGATGGCGATGTTGCGGATCGGATGAGTGCCGTTGTTCATGGGATGCGTTTCGGCCTGCTTCGGGGCGAGGGGATCTCTTTATATGATAGCGGAAGCGCGCACCCGCTTGTGTGGGGCGGGCGTCCACGCCTGCGGCGGGTCTCCGGACCCGCCAGCCTCAGCCGGGCCTCGGCTCAGAGACCGGCGTGCATGGGCGGAAATACGGCTTTTCGTGGATTAGCGAACGCCCTTCGGGCCGCGACCAACGTCGTCGCGCCGCGCGAGGGACTTGAGATTCAATTTGGCAGTACAAGGTGTTGCCGAGACGAGGCCTTTTGGTGGTATGGTAATTGGTATGGCGACCCAAAAGATCACCGTCACCCTTGACAATGATCAGGTTGAGGAAATTCGCACTCTGGTAGCGGCGGGGCAGGCGGCAAACATTTCCGCTTTCGTGCAACACGCTGTGGGTGTTGCTCTGCACGATGCGGCAGGATGGAAAGAGATGCTGGAGGAAGGACTGCAGCAAACTGGTGGCGCCTTAACCAAAAACGAACGCGCATGGGCCGACGCGTTTCTCTCTCCGCGGGTGCGGAAGAGGAGCCCCAAGAAAGGGAGGGCTGCGTGAGCGGCGTCACCTTCGACGCTGGTGGTCTGATTGCATTGGATCGGAACGATCGGCGGGTGCTTGCATTGGTCGCGCGCGCGGCGGAACGTGGGATGCGGATCACGATCCCAGCGACGGCGCTAGCACAGGCCATGCGCAACCCTGCCCGCCAGGCGCGGCTGTCGCGGCTCATTCGACAAGCCGGTACGGACCTTGTTGCTCTCGACGGACCGGATGCCACGGCTGTCGGCCTGCTATTGGCGCGAACCGCAACGTCCGACGTTGTCGATGCCCATGTGGTTGTCTGTGCGCGTAGGGCTGAACAGGTCGTCGTCACCAGCGACGCAGCCGATCTCGGGCGGATCGCTCCCGACCTACAACTGGTAGCCGTATAGCACCCCAGTAATGGTTGCCGGCTTTTTGCCCGCATCGCCCGTTGCACTTTGACGGTTAGGTGCAGCCGGGCGCCCGGCCCCGCCCGAAAAAAATCCTCACCCAACGTTGAAAAATCAATTTACATCTAAAATGTTTTGGTGTATATTGATATTGCTCTGGCCAAAAGACCGCGCGCGAGGAATGTACGCTGCCGTTACGGTTACATTAAGTCGCGATGAAATGGAACGCAGGCGCCTCGAAGCTGCTGAGGATCTGCAAAAGGGAATCACCCAAGCCCGGGTCGCCCGCAAGTTCGGGGTGAGCCGGACCACGGCTTCCCGCTGGTACCGCATTCTGGAAGGGCAAGGTATGGAGCGCTTGCGAAAGCGCAAAGCGCCCGGGCGCCCCAGCCGGCTGTCATCCAGCCAACTGGCGGAGGTGCGCGGGATGTTCGCCGCCGGCCCCAGGGCTTTCGGTTTTGAAACGGACCGCTGGACCACCGCCCGGCTGGCGCAGGCGATTGAGGGGCGCTTCGCCATCCGCTACGATCCGGATCACGTGGGCCGGCTGATGCACCGCCTGGGTCTGCGCCCGAAGCCCGCTCCCGCTTCACTCGCGGAGCCGGTTTGCGAGGTCTACGGGAGCCCCAGCGCCGGCATTGCACTGCACGTGTAACGACGGTTCGGTCCGCTCGTCGTTACGAGCGTGAAATTCTGCGTGCCCGGAGGAACGAGGAAATGCCGTATCCGCCCAGCAGGCACACCCCGATGGCCAGCATGGCCAACCGCAGAATTGCCGCGGCACTGCCGTCAAATTGGCGGATGGCGCGGAAGCCGGAGAAAATAAAGGCGATGGCCATCGAGAGGAACACGAACCCGAGGATCTCGTGCCACAGCGTACGGGCAGGTTTTAGGACCGCTGGGACTACAAATCCCAGGAATCGGCGGCCCTCTTGGTAAACCCGCGCGCCGTCTCGATAAATGTTACGCTTAGGCACAATATCCGATATTATCAGAAGGAATGGTACCTGTTGGTTTCGGCCCGGTATGCCGATAAAAAGATAGGTGGAGATCTTGTGAAGCCGTGCCGCCTCCATTACAATCTAAACGGGTACAGCGGTTGCGACCTCGAAATTGCAACGAGACGTAATGCGGTCGCATCCCACAATATGGGGGGAGGGTCGTTGTGGACGAGGCATTGAAAAACCTTATGCAGGATCTGGGGAACGCGATCAACGACTCGCTCTCAGAATCCGACCGAATCGCCGAAGCTATTGGTGAAATCAGGCGCGCAGGGTACGACGTCTTCCTGGTGCTGGAAGCCACCATTGGTTTCAATAAACGCGACGTCGGAGATGGGAACTCCGAAGACCAGCCGGCGGCCGAGCCTGAACGGAAAAGGGGCTTCGAAAGCGCGGGAAAGGTCAAATTCACGACCCAGGACCACCGTTTCCTGAAGGCCCTCAAGATCGCTGTGGACGACGAGTCCCGCTAGTCCGGCCGGTCACCGGCCAACTCGCGATAAACCTGCCACGTTTTTTCGACTGCTCCAGCCCAGGTAAACTTCGCGGCTTGATCGAGCCCGCGGCGGGAGAGGTCCGCGCGCCGCTCGGGATCCCGGGTCAGCGCCACCAGCGCGGCCGCCAGTGCGTCGGTGTCTTCCGGATCCACCAGCCACGCCGCATCCCCGGCCACTTCGGGCACAGCCGAGCGATTGGACGCGATCACCGGCGCGCCGGAAGCCATGGCCTCCAGCACCGGCATCCCAAAGCCCTCGTCCAGCGACGGGAATGCGAAGATCATGGCGCGCGCATACCAATTGGCCAGCTCGGCCGGCGGAACATAGCCGGGCATGCGAATCCGCTCCCGGCTGCGCGACGCGCCGATCTTGGCGGCGATCTCCGCCGCGCCATATCCGGCGGATCCGGCCAGCACGAGCTGCCAGTCGCAATCCACTCTTTCAAAGGCGTCCACCAGGCGCGAGAGGTTCTTTCGGTACTGAATGGCGCCCACGTGCAGAATGATCTTCTGGCGCGCGACCGCCGATCCCCTTGGCGGCCTTACCCCGTGATGCACCACCCGCACCTTGGCCTGGTCCACTCCCAACAGCCCGATCACCTGCCCGGCCGTAAACTGCGATACCGCGATGATGCGGTCGCTTCGGCCGGCCGCCTCGCGCGCCTGTTCCGCGAACCGCCGCCGGAACTCCGCCGTCGAGTATTCGCCGGTCAGCACAAACAGATCGTGGAAGGTAGTTACGGCGCGGCGCAGGCGCGCGTGCGGCAGCCGTTGGTTCAGGCCGTGAAAGACATCCGCCGATCGCGGCGCGCGCGTCTCGCCCAGCAGAAAGCGCCCGGCGTTGGCCGGCAAGCGCCCGCCGAACGAACGCAAGAACCGGTGCGGCCGGTAGCAGAATACGAACCGGTCGTCGGGATGCGCGCGCGCGAGGCCGTCCAGCATCTCCCGCGAATATACGCCTACCCCGGACAAGTCCGCGCCTACGCTATACGTCGAATCCAGCGCTATCTTCAATTCTCGATTTTATATTCCTTGAGCTTGCGGTAGAGCGTGGTGCGGCCGATGCCCAGCAATTGGGCCGCCCTGGCGCGGTCGCCGCGCGTGGCCGCCAGCGCCTTCAGGATGGTCTCCTTTTCCACCGTGGCCAGGAACAATCCCGCCTGGCGCGGCGGCGCATGCAGCAAAGGGAGTGACGCGGCCTCCGAACCGGCGGCCACCGCCGAGGCCAGCGGCGGCTCGGACGCCAGGTGATTCTGCAACCAGGAGGGCAGATCCTCAACGTGCAGCCACGGGCCGGTATTCAGCGTCACCATGCGCTCGATCGAATTAGCCAGCTCGCGCACGTTGCCCGGCCAGTCGTAGTTCATCATGGCGTCCAGCGTGTCCGGGGTCAGCCGGTAATTCGGGCCGAACCGCCGCAGGAACCGACCGATCAGCTCCGGAATGTCCGCTTTGCGATCCCGCAGCGGCGGCAGCCGCAGGCTGACGATGTTCAGCCGGTAGTAAAGGTCCTGCCTGAACGCCCCCCGCGCCGCGTCGCGCGCCAGGTCGTGATGCGTGGCGGCGATTACCCGGATAGTCACCTTGTGCTGCTTCAACGACCCCACCGGACGGAACTCGCCCTCCTGCAGCAGGCGCAGCAGCTTCACCTGCATGTCCAGCGGCAAATCGCCGATCTCGTCGAAAAACGCCGTGCCGCCGTCCGCCACTTCGATGAGGCCTTTCTTGGCCTCCGTGGCTCCGGTGAACGCGCCTTTGGTGTGGCCGAATAGCTCGCTTTCGACCAGCGGTCCGGCCAGTGTGCCGCAGTCGATGGCTACGAATTCGCCGCTCGGATTGGCGTCGTGGATGGCGCGCGCCACCACCTCTTTGCCCGTGCCGCTCTCCCCCAGCAGCAGCACAGGCGCGCGGGAATGTCCGAGTTTGTCGATGAGCCGGCGGATCTCGCAGATCTGCGGCGACTGCCCCACCAAGCCGTAGGACCAGCCGTTAACACCACGCTCCATGGGCTGCTTCGATTATACAGAATCCAGGCGAACCACGAATGTAGAGGTCACCGAACTGTCCTCGCCGCGGATGCGATTCGCCAAAGCGGACGCGCCATCCTCCGTAAATTCCATTCCCACCACCACGTGCCACCGGCCCGGAGTATCCGCGCGCTGGACCAACCGCGCCCGGCCGTATTTCGCCTCCATGGCGCGGCGCAGGCGTTCGGCGTTGTCGCGATTCCGGAATGCGCCCACTTGCACGCCGAAATGCGCTTGACTCGCCGCGGCGGGCGCGCTCAGAATCTCCAGCCCCACACGCGCCGTTCCCGGACCGATCATCTCTATAGCCCGTGCCGCTGCGTGCGACAGGTCGATGATCCTCCCATCCACGAAAGGCCCGCGGTCGTTGATCCGCACGTCCACCGACTTTTCGTTATCCAGATCGTGGACCCGCACCATGGTGCCGAACGGCAGCGTGCGGTGCGCCGCCGTCATTTGCTCCATGTCGTAGATTTCGCCGCTGGCCGACGCGCGCCCGTGATAGGGGTGGCCATACCAGCTCGCCAGACCCGTTTCGCCGGATTCAGGTGTGGGCGCCGGTACCTGAGCCGTGGGAGCCGCGGGAGGCGGAGGCGGTGCTTGCGCGACCCTCTTCCGATGGCAGCCGGTCAGCACGATCATGCCAGCCATCGCGATCACCAGCCGGCGGCAGCTATGACGAAGTAGCATTACGGCGCCCTCACTTATATACATCCCTCTTCAAATCGTCCGGCAGATCGCTCAATCGCCCCAGCATCTCGTACACCCTCGTCACCGCGTTGTCCACCATCCGCTCGCCCGCGCCCGGCTCCACCCACGTGCTGGCGCTGGCCGCGCCGTAGCCTCCGCGCGACGCCGCCGCGATCGTCGGAAAATAGCCGTTGTACCCGTTCGTATATCCCAGCAGTAGCGCGTGCGGTACCGGGCAGCGGTCGCGCCAGTTCATCTGGAAATCCACGAATGGCTCGCCGGGCATGGTCATCAGCGCGATATCCCGGTCGATCAGCACAGTCGTCATCTGCAACTGTATTTCCGGCACGATGCGCGCGCCGTAGATCTCCATCCCATCCGGTCCCAGAAACTTCAACAGCGCGGCGCGAAACTTACCAATGTCCCATCGCAGCCGCACGGTAATGGTCGATTCCGCAAAGTCGATGCTAGGAGAGCCGCCGGACGCATCCGGGGCACGCGTGTGAATCTCTTTCGCAACACGCGCGGCTTCCTGCCCCAGCCGTTCTCCCGTCCAATCCCGGCGGCCAGCCGCATCCTGCTCAATCGGAGTGACTGCGTAGTAGGGATTGATATCGCCCGGTGCTCCTTGCAGGAAGAAGCTCTGCGCATGCCCGCCGAGTTCCCTCTCCACCACGCGGTTCATCACGCCCGGAAAGTCCGCCGAATAGCGCAGGTTGTCCGCGCCGAAGACCACTGGGTGGCAGGCGTAATTGGTGAGCACCGCAAGCGGCATCCCGTCGGCGCGATCGATGCGCAACACAGTTACCGTGGGGTCCACCGGCGCGGTGGGGATCCGCGTCGGATTGCGTTCGAACCAGCTCACCGTGCCATCGGGATTCACGCGCAGGCGGTTGTGTCCGATGTACACAGCGCCCGTCCCCACGCCGATGCGCGCCGGCTGTAATCCGTCCGCGGCTTCCGCAATGGCGCGCCCGATCTTGTCCAACGCCGCCTGCTCCCAGGCTGGCGGAGCGGCGCCGTATTCATCCCGAATCACCGGCGCGCTGTGCGTGTGCGACGCGGCTACCAGCAGACACGAGATGGCGCTCGACCGCTTCGCCGCTTCCCGCAAACGGGCCAGCGATCCCGGTCCGAAACTGCGGCCCAGATCGAGCGTCACAAGCGCCAGCCGGTGGGGCGCGCGCTCCGGGCCTGCCTCCAGCACCAGCACGCGCGCGAGCAGCGGATCCAGCATGCCGGCGGCGGGCTGACGCCGGTCTTCATAGCCCCACATCTGTTCGCCCGCCGGAGGCGTGATGTCCGCCCGCGCCACGCCCGCGCGCAGTGCGGCGCCGCGGATTCCCGGCGACGCGACTACCAGGATCAATGCCACTCTAAGCCCGCCGATTTCCGCGATCCGCATAGTGAAGTCCAGTCTATATCAATCCATCTCCGGCAGTTCTTCCTTGGGCAACGGCACTTGAATCGATCGGGGCGTCCACGGCGGCCAAGACGCTCCTCCGGTATAAGCTTATAGCATGGCGGGCGATTTTGCAGACTCCGGCGAACCAGTCCGTATTCCCATCACGGATGTCTTCGACCTGCACAGCGTGCCGCCGCGCGACGTGCAGGGGGTGGTCGAAGCCTACCTGGAGGAGGCCCGCCGTATGGGCTTCCGCGCCATCCGTATCATTCACGGGCGGGGCATCGGCGTACAGCGTGAGATCGTGCGCGCGGTGCTGGCCCGCACCGGTTTTGTGATGTCTTACGGAGATGCGCCGCCGGAAGCCGGCGGATGGGGCGCCACCATTGCTACGCTCGCCGCCACACTCGGCGGCGACATTACCGCACCTTGTCCGCGAACGAAAAAATAGGATCGATATCCACCGGCACATCGCCCGCGCTCTCAAGAGCCTTGGCCATGGCGGGCGGCATCTTGTCATAGCGCGCGAACCACCCTTCCGCCCTGGCGCGATCGCCGGTGGCTTCGATTTCCAGCAACTCCTTCGACAATGCCGCCAGCGCGTCCGGTATGCGCGCGTAGTCGATGGCGTAGCGCCCATTCGCCCCTTGCACATCTTGCGCTAGCGCTTTGTGTTCCCACAGATAGTTGCATTCCATCATCTCGGCGCGGGCATGCGCTTCGCCTGTACCGAACCGCAGCGTGCGGAAAATGTCGGCCACGTACGACACGTAGTATTCTTCCAGACGCTCCTTTGGCAACGCACCGCGATCCGCCAGCCACTGCACGCCGAACATGCCCACCGCATCCGCCTTGGCTTCCTCCAGCGCCGAGTAAGTCGCGCCGATGGCCTCGCGGATGTCCACCTGCTTGCCGCCTTGTCGCGCGAATGCCGGCCCCAGCCCGTGCGCGATTTCGTGCAGCAGCGTGCCCACCAGGTAACCCTCTCCAGACGCTCTGCCCGCCTGATCCTGCCGCATCAGGCGGCGCGCCAGCGGCAGGATGATATACTCCACGCGCGCGTCCATAAAGTTCTTGAAGAAGATCTTCTTGCTGCCCTTCTCCTGGTGGATGCGCGGATCGTTGGGTAAGTTGTCCGCCACCGCCTGGTACCCGTGCCGCAGATCGCCCGCGCGATACGGCGAATCCATCACTTCCATGGGCGTGGCATGACCCTTCTTCGACGGCCGGTCCTCGGGCGCCAGCGGCAGCGCATCTTGTATCTCCGGCACGTACTTCTGAAACACAGCCAGCTTGCGGCTCTCTTCTTCGTTGCGGATCAGAACCGCCGCGCCATACGATGTCTTCACGCCCAGCAGGTCGTCGAGATACGTTTCGTAAGGCGCGAAAATCACGTCGAACTTGGGGTTATTCAGCTCCAGCCAGGCGATGTCACTGGCATAGTAATCGTCGTTGAGCAGGGCATCGGCGCGCAGCCGCAGGAAGCGCGCGAAGGCGGCGTCATCGCTCAGCGCGGCGGCCTCCCGCAGCGCCTGGCTCATAGGCCCGATGAATTCCTTGTAAGCCTCGTGATAGGGCACGCCCACCAGGCGGTCGCCGCGCCGTTCCACCACCGTGTACGGATTGAAGATCGAGGCTTTATCCTCCGGAGAGCGCTGGACATATTGCTCGATCTGCTCCCTTGTGAGCCCATCGGGGTAGAGCGCATGACCGGGAGGCATGGGCTCGCCGCCTGCGAACGGCCGGTTGTCGTTGAGCAGATCCCAGCGGCAGCCGTTGATCGTGAGCAGCCGCTTCAAGACAGGGTCGGACGTAGTCTTGTAGAGGCGCAGTCCTTCCGGGTCGCTCTGTCGCCAGAAAACATCGTCAAGATAGCGCGACGCCTCCACCAGCTTCTCGACCATCTGGCGCTCGCGCGCGCTAAGACCCGCTGAGTGGTAAGGCATCCGCAGCGGCTGCCACTTGGCGAGGATGGCGTCAGTGGCGCTGGTTCCGGTTCCGGGAAGACACATAAGCAGTAACAGAATTCTACACATTTCTAAGCACTAATGACACGCTTGGATTCTAGATTGGCCAACTTATTCAGACCGTCGATATAAGCCTTGGCGCTGGCTTCGATCACATCGGTGGAAGCGCCCCGCCCCACTACCTTAAAGCCGCCCTCCTCAAGCTGCGCCGTGACCTCGCCCAGCGCCTCCGTCCCGCTGGTGACAGACCGAATCTCGTACCGCACCAGTTTGGCGGCGCTCTTCGTCACTCCAGAGATCGCCTTGCACACGGCGTCCACCGGACCGTCGCCGATGGCCGCACCTTCGCGCGCCTCCCCGCCGAAACGCAGCCTGACAGTCGCCGTCGGAATCGCAGACGTTCCGCTATAGATGTGCAGATACTCAAGCTGGTAAGTTTCCGCGGCGGGATGAATCTCGTCGTGTAGGATGGCGATCAGATCCTCGTCGAATACTTCCTGCTTCTTGTCCGCCACAGTCAGGAACCTCTGGTAAGCCTGGTTCAATTCCTCCGGCGATAGTGAGTAACCCAACTTCTCCAGGCGGTCGCGCAGTCCATGGCGTCCGGTACGCGCGGTCAGCACCACACGGCTTTCCGTAAGTCCTACATCCTCGGGACGCATGATCTCATACGTCTCCCGCTCCTTCAGAAACCCATCGACGTGAATGCCCGAGCTATGCGAGAACGCGTTGCCACCCACCACGGCCTTGTTCGGCGGCACGGGCATTCCGAGCATGTCCGCAACCAGCCGGCTGGTCCTGTGAAACTCGCGCGCATCGATGCCGGTATCCACGCCGAAGTAATCGCGGCGCGTGCGCAGGGCCATCACCACTTCCTCCAGCGCGGCATTGCCGGCCCTCTCGCCGATACCGTTGATGGTACCTTCCACCTGGCGCGCACCGTTCATCACACCGCTTAAGGTATTGGCGGCCGCGAGGCCCAGGTCGTCGTGACAATGCACACTGATGGTGGCCTGCGCGATGTTAGAAACGTTCTGACGAACCGCGCGGATGAGCGCGCCGTATTGTTCCGGCACCGTGTAGCCGGTGGTGTCGGGAATATTGACCACCGAGGCGCCGGCCTCGATGGCCGCCTGTAGCATTTCGAAAAGATAGCTCGGATCGGCCCGGCCGGCGTCTTCCGCGTAGAACTCCACGTCGCTCACATAGCTTCTGGCCAGCTTGACCGCCGCGACGGCCATGGCGAGCATGGTGACTCTCTTCTCCGCCAGGCTCTTGCCGTAGCGTTCGTCCCGGAACTTTCCAACCACGTGGATATCCGAAACCCCGATCCCGGTATGAATACGCGGCCGTCTGGCCTTGGCGAGCGCTTTCCCGCACGCTTCGATATCCGACGGCACAGCGCGCGACAAGGCGCAGATCACCGGCCCTTCGATATCCTGCGCAAGCAGTTGCACGGCTTCGAAGTCTTCCGGCGACGACGCGGGATAGCCGGCTTCGATAACGTCCACGTTCAACCGCGCCAACTGGCGGGCGATCATGAGCTTCTCCCGGCTGCCCAGCCGCGTGCCAGCGGCTTGCTCACCATCCCGTAAGGTAGTGTCGAATACAGCGACTTTCTCGAACATGGCTGTAGTCATTCACTATACCGCAGGTCGGGAGCGGGGCGTTTCACAGGCTAAAGCCTGTGCTACCGCTTACTTTACATACAACTGCGCGGTCGTGGAAGTCACTCCGCCGATGCTGCACGCGATCGGTTGCGCCCCCGCCGATATGCCCGCCGGCACTTGGACGTTAATCTGGTACAGACTGACAAACCCCGGCGCGAGACCGCTGAACTGTATGGTGCCGGCTGCCTGGCCTCCGATCGTGATTGTCGGAGCAGCCATGGTCGCCGCCAACGGACTGGACGGCGCCGCAAGACCATCCCCGGGCTGATTCGTCACCGGTCCCAGCCCGTTCAAGTACAACTGTACGTATGAGCCGCGGGCTACCGGGTTGTTGGAGTCGACTAGATTGTAACTCAGGTCGAGTGCGGCCACATCGTTGGCCTGGTCGATCACGAAGAAGCCCGGCGAGTACGCAGCCAGCGGAAGAGCATACTCCCCGCTGTACGTATAGTTGACTATCGATTTGACTGTCGCGGACGTACCCGCCAACTCCCAGGGAACCTGAATATTCAATTGTGTCGGGCTTACGTAATTCAGGCGTCCCGGCAAGCTTTGGCTCGATGTATCGAAGCTGAACGAGGCGCCGTCGATGCCCATCGGCAAGGCTTGGTTCACCACATTGCACAAAGAGCAAAGGGCGAACGCGCTGTTCACCCCATTAGCGCCCTGGGTGGTGTCCGTCATATTGGTCCCGAAGACGGAAATCCAGGAGCCGGGGGCCACTGCTTTGCCGGCTGTGAAGCTGGCGGCGTCCACGATGCCGCCCGCATTGATGGCCGGAGCTACCCGCGCATAGCCATCGAAAGGCAATATCATCCCATTCACGTTTGCTGTAATCTCCTGCGGGCCGGCTGTCCCCATATATACCGCCGCGCCCGCGATGCCGTTGGCGTTCGTATAGCTATCCGTATCGTCCAGATCGATCGTTCCGCCGCCTTGTGTTACCGTCCATATAATAGGCATTTCGTAAATCGGCGCTCCGTATTGGTCGATCACCTGAACGGCTATCGGGCCGTAACTATAGCTGACGCAACTATTGTCCGTATTCGTGCATCCCAGGTACTCCCACGGAAGGTAAGCGCCGGCAGCGCCATCGAATGCAATGAAACCCTGGCCCGGCTCGACAGCGTTGAGCGGAATCACATCGTATGGAACGCCGTCTCCCACCAGGAACATGTACGGAATGGTGAGGGAAACCGGCCCTCCGGTCGCGGTGATGATGCCTTCAAACCGTCCGGCCGCCGGCACGCCGCCGGAAAGAGTCACCGTTAGGCTGCTTTGGCCGGGCTTACTGGCTGTACCGGCTGGTATGGTTACAGTGGTGGAACCGGCGCCGTTTACCAAAACCTGGTCCACAGCGGTAGAATAGCCGGCGCTCTGGGTAACTTTCAGCGCCAAGCTGACTTGACTTGTACTTGTATTGTAGAGCGTCAATGGCTGCGAAGTAGTAAAATACTCGCTGCCATAGGTTCCAAACGAGACCGACGATGGCACGACCTGCACGGTGGATATCACCGCGTTTTGCGTTTGCAGCAGTCCCGCCCCCACTTCCGACACCGACGCCTGAGCGGATGCGTCGGATGTCGTTAAATTCGACAGAGACGCGGTATTCACCAAGGCGGACTTAATCTGCAGCGGAGTCATATTGGGGTTAGACTGCTTCACCAGAGCGGCGCTGCCGGTCACCATGGGAGTCGCGAAACTGGTCCCGTCGGCAGTCCCGTACCGTGCGAAGTTGAACAGTTCCCCATAGGGATCGTAGTTCTGCGTGGGCATCAGGAAGTCGGTGGCGACGGCCGCCAGGTCCGGCTTGAGCGCGCCCGTCTCATTTACCGGGCCGCGGGAGGCGAAATACGCCACAGAGTAAGGCGAAAAGCCCAGGGATATCGCTTGCACCTGATATGGCTTTGGATCCATGGTTGCCTTCGCGCCCGGATTGCTCGCGAGGTAACTCCTAATGTTCGCGCCGTCCGTCTGGCCTATGCTGAACGTGGGAATCTTCGTACCGGATAGGCCGTACGGTTGGTAGAAGGACAGGGCATCGTTAATCTCAATTACGCCCACTGCCCCCGCACTCTGCGCGTTCGTCACCATGGTAACATCGCCGCAGGATCCTACCACCACCAGGACAATTTCGCCCGAGAAGGCCGTCGGCCCCACCGCGTTGCAGAGATTTCCGGTTTGGGTGGCGTCCGCCAGCGACGCCGTTAGCGGCGCGTCGGGCGGGGGCCCGTCATAGCTCTCGATCGCGTCGACCGCCTCGAAGCCGGACACTTGCACTTGCTGGACATAGGTGACGTCGTTCTGGACACCGCCCACGGCGATGGCCGAGGGCGCATACGCCGGGGAACTCATGGTGCTGAACGTGGGCGCCGAAAAATTGTCGCAGGGGGGCGTGCCGCAGCCATAATTGAACTGATAGCCGTCCGCGCCCTGGTTGCCCGCGGCGACCACCACGGTCACCAGCGCCTGGTCCATGGCGTTTTCCACCTCGTAGGCAAACGGGTCGCAGGCGTCGGTCGGGATCGAAATCTTCCCGGTTGCCAAGGCGCCGTTGACACAGTAAGTGGAGTCTGTGTCGAGCGGCCCGCTGTAGTAGGCGGGGCTGCCAAGAGACAAGTTGACCACGTCCATGCCGTCGGTAACCGCATCCTCCAGCGCCTGTAGAATGTTTCCCGAGCCATTCGGATTCGCATCGTCCGAGCCGAACACTTTGTAGTTACCCAAGAACGCCTTGGGCGCCACGCCCGTGATGGTGGTCCCGTTGTAAGTCGTCGGCATGCCGGCCGCCACCGAAGCCGTTCCCGTGCCATGGCCAACCAGGTCCCGCGCCGAGAGATCGTCCGGCCGCGACTGCGCCGCCAGGTCGGCAGAGTTGGACACTTCCGAGTAAACGATTTCGCATACGTAACTGCGCGCGACGATGATTTTGTTACTGGTATACGCGCACTGGGACGGCAGCGTGGGGCAGTCCGATGGCGGTACGTCACAGATCGGATAACCGCTGGGCGGCGTGAGCGTGGGGTCCTGAAATGCCGGGTGAGTCTGGTCGATACCGGTGTCGATGATGCCAATCTTGATGCCGGCGCCGGCGTTCGTCTCGCCGCCGATCGCCGACGCGGCCCAGGCCCCGGAGACATCGCTCATGCTGAGCTGATCCGCTCTGTGATAAGTCCGCATGCGCACCACGGCCTTCACGCCGGGCAGCTTGCGCAGCGCCGCGGCTTGCGCCGGCGTGGCTACTACGAAGATGCCGTTTAACAAATGCTGCAGGGCGCCGGTTACGCGCGCTTGCGTGCCTTCGATTTGCGGGCGCAGGCTGGCTTGAACCGCCTGCAGATGCTGCCGGTAAGGCGCCGCGCCGGCGCGCGTCTGCTCGATCCTGCCGGGGTACTGCTCGACCACCGGTTTTTCAGTCAGGAGCACGATCCATCGCGTAACGGCCGGCGCGGCCGCGCTGGCAGTGGGCGCCAATGCCAGGCTCGCTGCGATTACGGAGAGGAGGAGTGTAAGATATGTTAAGCGCATGTTAAAACAGTCCTTCAGCCAGATGATAGAGATCCTACCAAAAACCTAACAGACGCAAGAGACGGCGCAAACCGGTACATAAATACGAAGGTATACGATCGCACCAAGTGAGATTTCTTCTTTACGCCGTCAGATCGCGCGCCAGAGCCGCGAGAAACTCCTGACGGTAAGTCTGCAGGTAGAAGTGACCACCGGGGAATATGTGTACTGCAAACGGCGCGGTGGTCTCGACCGCCCATCCTTCGAGATGCGCAAGGCGTACGTTAGGATCTTCCGTTCCGCCATAGGCGCGAATCGGACAATCGAGCGGCGGCTCCTCCGTATAGATGTAATTGCGGTAGATGGCGGCGTCCTCCCGCAGGACAGGCAGAATCAGTTGCATGAGATTGGGATTGTCGAGCACTTCGCGCGGCGTTCCTTCCAAGCGCCGCAGCGCGTCCACAAACTCGGCTTCGCCGGGTTCGGGCGGCGGCACATGTCCACGCCGGAATTGCGGCGCGCGCGCGCCCGAAGCCACTAGCATGCGGGGCACCGGCTGATTTCGCCGCCGGAGAAGACGCGCCAGTTCGAACGCCACTACCGCGCCCATGCTGTGTCCGAAGAACGCGAACGGCTCCTCCAGATACGGCTGGATGGTATCGCCCAGCGCCGCCACAAGTTCGGCCATATTGTTCGGCTTGTTCCGCGGTGGGGCCATGGGCACAACCGCTACGCCGCGCGGCAGCCGCTCAGCCCAACCCTGGAATGCCGCCGGTCCTCCTCCGGCATGCCGGAAGCAGAACAGGCGTAGCGCACCCGCCGCGGCGTGCCCGGCGCCGGAGATCTTGCGCAGCCGCAACGCCAGCAGTTTGCGCCGATCCGGGGATAGCCGATCCAGGGTACGACCGGCAGGCGGAAGCGCCTGCCCCCCCAAGCCAGGCTGAGGATCTGCCTTGGCAGGCGGAAGCGCCTGCCCCACCTGTTCCAGCAGCGCCTCGAACGGTCTCACGCTCAAGCACGCTGCCTCGGCCAGGGCCGCCTGGCGCGATGCCCGCGAGAGATCGTCATAATGCGCGCGATCCGAGAGCAGCCGTTCGAGCGCCGCTTGCCACGGCCCAATATCCTGCGCCGGCACGTCCGCCAGCGGCACCATCTGCTCATCGACCTGCGACTCGTACCGTTCGATCGGCCGCACGGGCAGCAGGTAATCCACGCCCAGCTTGGCCTCCGGGATGCCGCCGATATTGCTGGCAATCACCGGTACGCCCCGCAGCATGGCCTCCACCACGATGCGCGACCGCGCCTCGGCCCACAACGATGGGACCAATAGCACGCGCGTGCGGCGCAGGATGTCGTCCACGTTATCCACCGGATCGAGCAGCGTTACGTTGGCGCGCCTGGCCAGCGCCGCACGGTCCGCCTGGGTGGCGCCCCAAGTGGGCACCGCCGCGAACCGCACCTCGGGCATGCGACCGGCCAACTCCAAGAAAATCGAAATGCCTTTCACCGCGCACGGATTCACAAGTGTGACGAATTCGTTTTCGAAGCGGCCTAGTTCCGGATAAGGCGGCGGGTCCAACAGCGAGATTGGCACGTGCACGGCGGGGATGCCGCTCCACTTGCGGATGTAATCGGCGACGTACCGGCTGACCCCCACTACCGCATCGGCCTGGCGTAGCACTTCGGTTTTGGCCGCGCTGGGGAAGGCGCAATCCGGACCGAACGGCACCGCCAGCGTGGCGCGCGCCAGGTAGACGGTGGGCGCGGCCGCCCGTACGGAAACTGCCAGCAATAGTTGCGCGGGATCGTCGGTGGAAGTCAGGATCGCGTCGGGTGCGAACGCCACGATCTGCGCTGAGAAGTAGGCCCGCAGATTGGGATGCTGCGTGACCACGTGCGCCTCCACCCCTGCGCGGCGAAACACTACTACGCCGCCTTCGGTGGACAGCGGCGAAACCGCGCGCGCCCCCAGCTCGCGCAGATAGAGCGCGTGCCCGGCGGCGCCGAAGCGCGCGATGCGCGCCACCACGCGGCATTGATGACCGCGCGCGGCCAACGCTTCCAGCAGCAAACGGTTGGACCGGTCGCCGCCGCCATAAGCCGGATAGTAGAGCGCGTTTTGCGCCAGCAGGATACGCATTCAGTGCTTCCGGCTGCGAGCCATCCGTAATAGCAACGTGCGCTTCTCGGGAGACAGGTTGGCCAACGAGGGCCGCTCCCGCACAGCCTCGCCCGGCTGGAGCGACTGCAGAAACTCCGGCATACGCCCGGCATCCAAGCCGCCGGCGAAACGCAGCGCGGCTTCCCGCGAAGCCGCCGAAACACGCTCGTATAGCGCGCGGTCGGTCAGCAGCGCGCGCAACGCATCCTCCCACGGCCGCAGGTCCACCGGCCCGATCACCGGCTTCGGCAGCGAGTACTCATCGAAGACCGGCGCATACCGCTCGATGGCGGGCGCGTGCGCCACGAACGGCGTTCCCATCTTGGCCTCCACCAAGCCGCCGGCGTCGCTCGAGATCACCGGGATGCCGTGCAGCATGGCTTCCATTACGGTCAGGCCGAAGCCTTCGTGCCAGAGCGACGGCATCAGCAGGATGCGCGTGCGGCCTAGAAACTCCGCGATGTGACGGCAGTTCGGCAGCATCGCGATATTCGGGTGCGCGGCCATCTGTGCGCGGTCGCTCGCGGTAGTGCCCCATCCGGGCAACACGCCAAAGGCATATGCCGGGAAGCGTTCCGCCAGCGCCATGAAAATCGAGATGCCCTTGACCGCGCACGGATTCACCATGGTGACCAAGCCCGTATCGAACGAGGCCAAATTCCGAAACGGTCCGCTGCCGTAGATCGGCGGATGGATCACCTCCGCTTCGCGTCCGATGTGCCGGCATATATATGCAGCGGTGTGATGCCCGATCGCCACCACTCCGGCGGCGTGCGCCACCAGTTCCGTGGCGCTCCGATCCGGGTTCCAACTGGACGGCCCGAACGGAAAGAACTGCGGCGTGTGCGCCAGATAAACCACGCGTCCAGGCGCCGCGTCGTGCGCTGCGCGGAGCAGCCCGTGGCCTAAATCTTCCGACGAAACCAGCACCCAATCCGGCTGAAATTCGCGGATTTGCCGGCGCAGCACGAATGCTTGCCGGGAGTGCTCCGCGACTTCATAAACCTCTACGCCGCGCTCTACGGGTGTCTGCCGGTCCAAACCTTCGTGCGCCATTTGCGCGCGTTTCCCGGCGCTTTCCGCCAGCGCGGCGGCCACTATGCGGCACGCGTGGCCCCGCGCCGCCATGTACTCCAGCCATAGCAGGTTGCTGCGCGTGGCGCCTCCCCGGGGCGGCACGTAGGATGCGTTGGCGGTCAGCAGAATCCGCATCGCTCAGTACGGCGATTCCCCGCTTTCCTTGGCCAGCAGTTCGCGCACCTCTCCGTCGGTGAGGCTTTCCACTTCGGCCAACAGTGCGGCATACCGGCCGGCGCCCGCCATCTCGATTTCGCGCAGCTCGATGGCCTTGGCCAGCTCTGCCACGGTGAAATCCGCGGCATACACCACATCGAGAGACAGTTCAATGCCGAGATCTTCCTGCAGGCGCGAGAGCAATTGCACGGCCAACAGAGAATGGCCGCCGAGATCGAAAAAGTTGTCGTAGATGCCCACTGGCTGGACGCTGAGCATCCCGGACCAGATGTGGCACAAGCGCCGCTCCAGGTCCGAGCGCGGCGGTTCTGGCGCAGCAGGCGTTAGCCGGCGCGTGGCTTCCGTCATGCTCCGTTCCAGGATCTTTTCCACGTTGCGCAACTCATTGGCAATCCGCGCGTACGGGATGCCGTCGCGGCTGGCACTTGAGGTTTGAGAAGCGGGGCTGGCCGCCTGCCGCGGCACAATCGACGGTTCGTACTGAACCTGCGCTGCAAACTCCGCCGGAAACTGGAACAGCAGAGCTTCGCCGCGCACGCTCTGGAATTCGAGACCCACACTCTCCAGAAACAGCAGCGCCGGCAGGTTCCGCTGGCTGCGCACATAGCGGGCCTCCACGGCGGCCAGGCCTCGCCCCTGCGCGATCCGCCCGAGTTCCGCCAACATGCGGTGCTCCACGCCGCGGCCCAGCGCGCGGCAGCTCAGCAAGAACGTGTCGATCGAGATCGCGTCCACGCCGCCGCGGAAAATCATCGCGCCCGCCAGACCGTAACTGCCGAAGCGATCCCTCACGTCCGCGGTCAGGCATTCAGCCTTGCCCGATTCGAGCAGCGCCTGAATGTCGCTCTCCGACCGCCGCACAGTGGTGAAGTTCATCTGGTTGGTGCGCTGCGTCAACTGCGCGACGCGCGCCAGATCTTTCGGCGACATGGGCGCGACGCGCACTTCAAGCTGCAGGTTGCGGAGAAAATCTTCCAGGCTGGGCGCCTGCTTTTCGGCGCACTGGCGCTCGAGTTCCTGCGCATACAACGCGGGACGCGCGCGATCCTCTTCGGTCACCCGCAGCCGGTCGAAAGCCCACACATGCCGCAGAAACTCCGGGATCTCCTCGTCGCGCGCCGGCAGCGCCAGGCTCAGCACTTGCGGATAGGCCGCCTCCACCTCGCGGCACTCGCGCGGGTTGTCATCCACCAAAATGAAGCTGTCGAGGCCCAGTTCGAGTTCCTCGGCAAGCGCCGCCAGGTTCGCCGGCTTGGACGACCAGTTGATGCGCCACGCCGCGAAACGATCCATCCGCAACGCCATCTCAGGATGCAGCCGGAAGGTGTCCAGCACGTCTTCCACGTTGTTCTTGCTGCACAGGGTCAGCAGCATGCCTTGCGCGTGCTGCGCCAGCATGAATTCCTGCAGCGCCCTGCGCGGCGGGTCCACGGCGACGCCTTGCGGCCCGTCCTCGCCGCAAATGCCGCGCCATAGCGTATCGTCGCAATCGAGCGCGATGACCTTGAATGGTGCCATCCGCAGCGCGTGGATCTTGCGCGCCACGATGGTGGCCAGCGCCGCGAAGTATGCCGGCGTGTAAGGGATGTGGCCTAGTTTGTCGCCGAGCGGATCGTGCGGCTGCGTCACAGGATACAGAACCTCGATCTCGTGCGGCGTCACCAGGTGGACGGCGCTCAGCTCAGCGACGGCGATGGCAACGATCTCCTCCATGCGGCTCTGGAAATCGGCGGCGAAGCCGTGCGATGCCGGACAGATGCACACCACCAACGGCACGGCGAACGACGGCGCGGCCTCCTTCAAGCTAACGGCGAAATGATAGACATCGGTCTCCAGGCGCGCCAAGTCCGCGCCGTTCTGCGTATGCGCCCAATCTTCGAACCGCACCAGCACCACGTTCACACCGTCGCGGTTGGACGCCAGCGCACCGGCCGGGTCCAACAGGAATTGGAATACCTGGTTGTACGGCGCCATGCGGATGCGGTAATCGAAACCCAGCTCGCGCATCCAAAAGGACAACGCCGGTTCGATAGCATCCGCCGTGAACGTGGCGCTGATGACAATGGAAGGGCCGGACATCCGATTCACCACCATTATAGGGGCAGGCGCATTTGTCGTACAGTGTGACGTCGGGTTCTGGGCGATACTGAAGATGCATGGAGTTCGAAAGCGTCGCGGCCAACCTGCGGGAATCCTTCCGCGTCGTCGCGGCGCATCGTTCCGGGGGCGAACTGCAGGAAATGGACGGCGTATCCATTGCCTCGGCGGGCGTCGCCTTCCAGATGTTCAACGCGGCGTTTCTTTCCGCGCCGGTTGTCTCCGAAGGACAAATGGACCTGCGCGTGGCGCAGGCAGCCGTCCACTTTGCTACCCGCGGCCAGCGCTGGGCCTATTGGATCTGCAACGGCTGGCTGGATGGCCGCACGCGCCGGCGCCTGCAGTCGCTTCTGCGCAAACGCAATCTCTACCAGGCCGTGGAACTGCCCGGCCTGTTCGCCGAAGACGTCTTGCCTTCGATACGCGAGCTTCCCAGGATGGAATTGCGGCGGGTATGCGAGGGGCCTGTAAAGGACGCCTTTTGCGCCATCGGCTCGACGTGCTTCAACGTGCCGCTGGCCTGGTTTTGCGAAGTCTTCGACAACCACACCGTCTGGAACGATTTCGCCGCCTATGTTGGATACGTGGACGGCGATCCGATAGCCACGGCGGCCACCGTCATCGGAGGCGGTGTCGTGGGCGTCTATAACGTGGCCACCATGCCGGGCCGCCGGCGCGGCGGTTACGGCGAAGCTGTGATGCGGCATGCATTAGAGCAGGCACGCCGCGAGCACGGCCTCTCGCGGACCATCCTGCAGTCCACCCCGCAGGGCTTTGAGATGTACCAGCGCATGGGGTATCGGACGGTGACCAGCATCGCGGTATTCTGTTCGTGATCGGCTACCAGTTGGCTTTGATCTCCGTGACCGATACACCCGAGGGGAAGTTTACGCCTGTGCACGCCGCCGTGGAACTGGCGACAGTTCCGGCAAGCGGGGCGCAAGAAGCCATTGAGTCCGGTGCGCCTTCAGATGTCAGATACAGATTGACGACCGTGCCGAGTGGAATGTTCTGCGCGGAGATACTGACGGTGACGCCGGCGGATGCGGTGATCGTAACATCGGGCACCGTATTGCTGGCGGTGGGATAGATAGGGGCGGTTACGCCGTCTACCTTGAGCACGCGCACGTATGGAATCCCCGCTGGAAGCGGGGGATTATACAGACCCACGTTATACACCGGCGGAGTGCCGCAGCCGTTGATCTGTCCGCTCGCGATAGTGTTTGTAACGGAGTTGAACTGCACGACTCCGTTGTTGCCGCCGCTGTTCCCGGAAACGCATATGTACAGGCTGCCGCTTCCACTCAATGCTGGGGCGATCAAAT
>Ga0182018_10002099_pt1 | contig 20812 bp, 16 predicted proteins | sample 812P2MmetaG_FD_120490 | JGI IMG/M metagenome (GOLD analysis project Ga0182018, IMG submission 120490) | Permafrost microbial communities from Stordalen Mire, Sweden - 812P2M metaG | ecosystem: Environmental > Terrestrial > Soil > Wetlands > Permafrost | place: Sweden: Stordalen | collected...
GAAGGGCGCGGCAAACCATCGCTCGTGCCTTCATTTGTGTTCATAGCCGTCGTTCCATGCGGTCCGGGTCATGTTTGGCCACGCAATCCGCGGCGTAACGGACCATATCCGGATATTCTTTCGTTTTCCTGAAAGGCGTTCCGCAATCCGGACAAGTGGGAATGGCTTCGCCAGGTTTCAGCCAAACGTGGGGGGCGTGAACTATCCGATGCAGCGTCCCGTTCTTCAGTTCCGTCCAGGGTCCGTAACTCACGCGAGAATTGTCCGTTCTCGGCCGGGGAATATCCATGATGAGCGTGATGCGCTTTCGCCCGTCGAACCAACGAGCGACTTTCATTCGCGCAGCTGCACGCGATTCAACTGAGCCCAAGGCGAAATCCCAGGGACGCGGCCCTTTTGCGCCTTCGTTATAGATCTCCCGAGCCATTCGTTCCTCTGCTTGGGAACCATTCGGGCAATAGTCCCTTGGCGGCGTATGTTTCCAACTCCTCACGAGTCATCCGGTCGAAAGCGTTCGCCACAGTCTTATCCTCGAACTCGATCGCTTGTCGCGCTCTTCCTTCAGTCCGATCAGCAATCTCCCGCGCCGCTTGGACATTTCCGCGCACGGCGTCCCTTATCTGTGCTTCGGCGATAATCTCAGCCCACGTTCGCCCACCGGGATCGTTCGGAACTAGCTCCTCGAGCTTGCACTTATAGGCGTCCGAAAGGGTCTTGCTCTTCGGCCTTCCCGATGGATTACCGCTCTGCCCCTTCTTCCAGCGGTAGGGCTTGCCATCGGCGGCAATATTTGGATTGTTGCCCTTGCCCATACGTGTTTCTAGCCTGATACCAGCTTAGGCTCGAGGCCCATATCGCCGACCCGCTCCAATGCGACCGCGACAAACGCCGGCTCGATTTCCATTGCGTAGCAGTGTCTGCCTGTATTCTCGGCGGCGCAGATGTGCGTGCCTGATCCTGAAAATGGCTCGTAGAACACGTCGCCTGACTGAGTGTGCAGAAGAATCGGCGTCGCGAAGAGTTCGAGAGGCTTCTCAGTTGGGTGCCGGGATTCGACGCCAGGGAGAACGGGGACGTCGATCTGCCAGACTGTTGTCGGGAAATCTCCTGGATTTCGCGTCGGCTTGTGGCCTTGCTTCCAGCCAAAGAAGCACGGTTCGTGCTGCCACATATAAAATGAGTGGGTGAGCACCGGCTTGTTCTTGACCCAGATGATTTGCTGATGAACGAGAATGCCGCAGTCGCGCATTGCTTTCTCGACTTCGATCTGACGCTGCGATGCGTGCCAGACGTAAATCGCGGCATCGTCTTCGCATACAGCGAGCGCTTGTCGAAGGAACGCTTCATAGAAGGGTCCTAGAGGTTCGGTCTTCTGTTTATCGGCGTAGCGGCCCTTCCAGTCTTTGTTCTTGCCGTCCGAGAAATCCTTCGAGGGATGGTTCTTCGCGTCGTAGGAGACCAGATAAGGCGGATCGGTGGCACAGAGCTTTGCGACCTTCCCATCCATCAGCGCGCAGACATCCGAGGCGCTGGAGCTATCTCCGCACATCAATCGGTGATTGCCAACCTCCCAGATCTGGCCACGTTCCGTACCCCACTTCTTTTGTAGCTCGGCGGCCTGATCAAGCTTCGGCTCTGGCGTCGAGAGTTCATTGCTGCGAAATCCCTTCAGAAGAGCATTGAGTTCGTTTTCGTTCCAGAATTGCGTGAGGTCCACATCGAGCGAGGCGAGTACCTCGGGATTCCACTCGAGGTCGATTTCGCCAACGCGGTTGTCGGCAATCGCAAGCTCCCTCGCCTTCTTGTCTCTCTTGAGGTCTAAGTCGCCGCGTTGAACGGCTACAAGCGACGAGCCATCCGTTTCGATCACGGCTATGGATTTCATACCAGCAGCGACAGCGGCTTCCACGGTCTTGTTTCCCGCAATCACGCGATGATTCCGGTCCACAACTACCGAACGCGCGGCACCATATTTTCCGAGCGATTCTTCCAAGAGTTCGCGCCCTCGCTTTGTACCTTTATTAGCGTTCTTCTCATCGAGGATCAATTCCGCGATTGGAACAACGCGAATCTTGGGCTTCACGTGTCAGTTCCCTTCTCTGAAACCGACAACTGTAGTGACTTTTGTAGGGACCCTACGAGCAGACGGCTACATCCAGGCACATCCGGCCACAATCTTCCGAAAGAACAAAGTCTTGAGGATTCAATCGAGTGCTTGAAATGATGTGACTTACGGGACTTAGCTAATATGCCTTGGGCGCAGGAGGCCCGCGGTTCAAATCCGCGCGCCCCGACCAATATTCTTGGAATCACAAATTTTCGCCCGCCGCTGCTTTCACTTCACACGCCCGCGGGCGCTAGCCGCTCAGCTAAAAAACATACCGGCCTTCGAGTTCGACCACCCGCCCGGCGAGACCGGCGGTCGCAATTCCAAAATTCGGATTGGCGATAGGGTTGCAGATTGGTGGATTGCCAGGGGTGCCACAAGAGGCCACATTCCCATAAGCGACGGTAGTTGACTGGCTCTGGAACGTAAACGGCGCAAGATTCAGCTTGTTGAACGCGTTGTAGACATTCATACGCAACTGAATTTTCGATGATTCCCCGACGAACTTCATCGAAGGCAATCCGAAGCTCTTAACGAAACTGAAATCGAATTGGCTGAAACGCGGACCGCGTTCGGCATTTCGATTAAACGCTGGGAATCCTTCGGTTGTGACGTTGAAATAGGTAGTCGAGCCACCCGGAAAATTGTTATCCAAGCCATTCGGAAGAAACGCGTTCGAATCATGGTTATTGTTCTGCTGAGTATAAACTCCAATTGGACGAAGCGGGCAGATGGTTGCCGCGCCAAGAGTTAGGTTGCAATCGTTGACTGCCACGGGGGTCCATGGGAATCCCGAATGGAATTGGAAGTCACCATTTATTTCCCAGCCACCCAGTATTCTTCCCTGCCAATTACTTTGGTCCCGGAAAATCGGAAGATCATAGAGGCCAACGACGCGGAAATTGTGCGTCGCGTCGTAGTCGGAGGGGCCTCGCTCCGTGGCCAGATCAGTTGGATAGGTCTGGTTGGTGCCGTAACCGGGGCCTTCAGAGGAAACTTCGTCAATAGATTTGCTGTACGTATATTGGGCATCAATCAGAAGGCCGTTCTTGAAGTTCTTTTTCAGTTCCGTGAGAAGCGCATTGTAGTTCGCGTTGGTGTCGGGGGTGAATTGAAACACCGCGCCGATGAGCGGGCTCGGATCTTGATAGAAGTATTGAAGGTTCTTGAGGCGCAATAGATGGTGGCTGCTGCTGCCCTGGTATCCGGCGATGGCGACCCAGTTGTCGGGCAACGCGTACTGAAGCTGGAGCGAATAGAGATAGATGTACGGATTGTTAAAAGTCTGGGGATTGCCATACACATTGGGTGCACTGCCGCCGGGCCCTATGATCGGTAGGTTCGTCGCGGGGTCAAGACCGAGCGCCAATGCGGTGTTAGCCGGATAACTCTGCGGCGACCGCGGATTCGTGCCCAAGGCGTAGAGGAACTCCGAATTGACCGAAGCGCCTGGTCCGCCGCAGCAAATGCCGTAGCTCGCGACGAAAGGCGGATTGTCTCGAGTGTTGTCGAACGAATTGTTGTCGTAACTGTCGTAGGCAATACCGAAGCCTCCGCGAACAACGGCATTCGAATGGAAACGCGTGGGGCTCCATGCAAAACCAAGCCGGGGCCCAAAATTGTGATAGTCGGAGTTGTACATTTTTCCCGGATTGATGGCGACGGCACTCTGCAGACCCGTGACGGGGCTGGACCCGGGGAGGATGTTCGCAAGGTGTCCGTTGGCATCGGTGGGAGGCGCGTCGAAATCCCATCGGAGACCAAGGTTAACGGTCAGATTGGGGCGGAGCTTCCAGTCGTCCTGAAAGAAAAGACCATATTGCGATTTGCGATAAGCGCGCGCAGCACTGGGAGGCGCGCCGGTCAGAGGATTTACCTCAACCGCTTCGTAAACAGGAGTGCCATTGGCGAAATTCCAGGGCTGCTGAAAAACGACATCCGGGCGGCCGCCGCCCAAGAGGTCGTCATTGTCTTCGAGTCGCACGGCTTCGAATCCGAAATGAAATGCGTGCTGGCCATGGATCTTGGAAAGAACATCACGAAAAGCAAAGGTGTTTTCAGCGTAGACTCCCGGAGAGGTGTCACCTTGAGCGGCGCCAAAGATGACGCGCTGCCCCATAGGAAGCGCGTTCTGGATTTCCGTGCGTGGAATCGCCCAATTGACTTGCGGATTTGAAGAGATCTCGTTGAACGCCCAACGCGTGAAATTGAAGCGAGCTTCGTTCACCATCGTGGGAGAAATGTTAAATATCCAGCCGAGAAAACCGGACGGAGTGAAGCGGTCGGAATTGTAGTCTGCCATCGGGCGGGCCTGAGCGCTGGCATCCGCGGAGAGCTGGTTGTACGTCGTGAAAAAAGTGTTCACCGAAAAAATGCTGCGACCCATGTTGTAGTCGGCGCGAGCGTTGTACTGGTTGCCGCTGGTGGTCTGTGGCACGTAAATCTGTGCGTACTCGAATTCAGGAACGTTCGTCAGGCCGGCGCCACATTCAATATTGTTGGGACAAGATCCCTGGGGGTTCCCGCTGAGATAGGTTCCGTAACTTCCCGTGGGCGAGCCTATATTGACTGCATTTCCGACGACCTGGCACGGAACTGGGAAATTGGCGCAGGAAACCGGAAGGACTTGCTTCACGCGCGGGGCAATTCCCGGATCGGTGAGTGTAGTTGATACAGGAATGCCCGTAGTGTAGCTGGCGACCAAAGAATCAAACTGCGGCGTGTCAACCCATTCATTTTGGTAGTTGGTGTTGTTGTCGCGGAGCCCTTCGTAGTTGAAGAAGAAAAACAGCTTGTTCTTGAGGATCGGGCCGCCGAGATTGCCCCCGAATTGGCGGTAGGCATTCTCGTCGCGGACGAGGGGATCGAAGGTATTTGGGCCAAAATTGTAGCCGTCGTATTTATTGTCGGAGTTCAGGCCGGGCGTCTGATATTGAAAAAAGCCAGCGCCGTGGAACTGGTTGACCCCGGCCTTGGTGACGACTTTAATATGCGCGCCGGAATTGCGGCCGTCGCCAGCGTCATAGTCGCTTGAAAGCACAGTAATTTCCTGCACGCTTTCGGGGCTGGGCGTGATTACGGCGGCGCCGCCCCACTGCAGGCTGTTTACGCTGACTCCGTCAACCGTGTAATCGTTGGAAGTGATGCGCTGGCCGTTGGCGCTGATGGATTGCTGGTTCTCCGTTTGATAGAGGGCAGTGTTCGAACCGCCCGGGCCGCCGGTGCCACCATTAGCGCCTGGCCCGTTGGGAAATCCTACTGAAAGACCCAGCCCGCTGCGGGCCCCATCTCCAAACACTCCCGGAGCAAAGCGAAGCAACTCGTAGGGGTCGCGGCCGAAGCTCGGCAGACGCTGGACTTCCTGATTAGTGATAGTGCCCTCGATACTTCCCTCCTCGGATTGAAGATCGGGCCCATTGTCCGCATTGACGGTGACGGACTGGGTCACCTGTCCGACCGTCAGCGTGATATCCAAACCGCGCGCAAGCTCACCGGATACGATCACGTGATCCGCCACGTTCTTGTCAAATCCCTTCGCTTCGACCGTCACGGTGTATGTGCCCGGAGCGACTTCCGCAAATCGATAAAAGCCTTCCGCGCTAGTCGTGGTCGTCTTCGTAACTAGCGTGGACGGGTCAATGAGAGTAACTGCCGCACCCTGGACCACTGCACCCTTAGCATCCGTTACCGTTCCCTGAACAGTCGCTTGGAACTGCGCCTGGGCGTTTGAGGCAAACAAAACCACCATCAGCGCTGGGATCGCCAGCCGCAGCAGACGGAACGCACAATCCATCGGACCGAACTTCGAAAGATTTGCTACGAATCTCAAGTGCTTCATGTGTGGGACCTCTTCGAAGCTAGATTGGTCGTGCAAAAAAAAGACAATATCAGAACTCGATGGATCGCATTGGTAAATCGGTAGACGCGATTTCCAGGATTAAGTCCGCACGCGGCAGCCCACTTGAGAACGCCAATAACGACACGCCCGCGGTTGTCGCATATCCGGACTCTTGGCCCTGCACCAACCGTTGACGCGCAACGAGAATCATGGCAACGCGTCCCAAAGCAAGACAGAACCGTGCGAATGCTTCATTTGCTTGACGGAATTCCTTTCGAATCGATTCAACCGAAAAAAGCCATCTTTTGCGTCGGGATTTTATCACTCAACTAAATACAAACTGTCCCGTTTTGCACAGTTCTTGGTGCGCAGGGTACGATTACCGTGCTCCTGCCAGTTGCGGTGATTGTCTGCGTGATCGGTACGCCGGTAGCGCCATTGGCGGGACGTGTGGAGATCACTGCGGGTACGGTTCCCATCGTGAAGCTCCACACAAAGCTGCCGGCCGGCGAACCACCTGTGAGATCTTTCGCTGGGGTCGTAATCGTCACAGTAAATAAAGTGTTACGCAAGAACGGCCGTCGGCGCAAACGTCGCAGTGGTCCCTGCGTAAGTCACCGTCCCTGCTACGGCAGCGGTTCCTGGCCCAGTCAACGTGAATGTTGTTCCGTTGATCGTTGTGGAGTCTATGGCCTCGCTAAACGCAGCGGAGATTGTCGTGTTCACGGCCACAGCAGTAGCGCCATTTACGGGGGACGTAGAAACAACAAGCGGCGTCGCGGGGCCCAACGTTTGTTCCCGCCCGCATCCAGCTATAGAGCCAGTCATCAGGAACGCCAGAACTCATATCTTTCTCAACGTAACCTTAGGCATCAGCTTCTCCTGTTCCATCGCCGGTTGGCGTTTCCCTGCGGTTGTATCGACACCTCACGGAGGCGGCTAGAATGAAGTGCGCGCTCCGTCGGCGGAAAAAGACGCTTGAGCGCATTCACGCGATTACGCGGAAATTGAGTTTCGAATTCTTGATTTCATAATTAGGCACGTAGAGAAAATCTACGCACAGCCGATGCCAAATCTAATTGGGGACGCTGACATGTCAGGGATGGGAATTAACTCGGGTTAAGTCACTGATTTCAAAGCTGAAACAACTTGGAATCCACTTTGACGCCTGGCACGAGCCTCGCGTCGTAACTCAATTTCGTTCCAGATGGGGAAAGAGGCGGAGTCAATTTGAAGGTTACTCCCGTTTTAGACCGGGCGGTGTATCAGAAACTCCGGGCTCTCCAGGCGCACCTGTCAATCGTGACGCAACGCGATCGACACCTCATCAACCGGTTTCCCAATGGCTCTACTCTGCTGAAGCTGCTCAGAGGAGACTTCAGATCTTGGCGAGTTATTTATGCCGATCAGCGAGCGGGCATGCAGATAGGATTCGTGCAGAACAGTTTGCGCGGCGCTAGCGCGCAGCTTTTGATTTACTTTTCTTGGGAGATCTCCGGCCCCTACTTTCTGTCCGGGGTTGCAGTGCGCGCTCTCCGGCGCGAGGCTGCGTTTGCTTTCGAGCGGTGACCGCGTGTCCGTAAATGTGCAGCGGAGCCGGCGAGGATTCCCGAAAGTTGAGCGGATCTCGGAGATTCTGCAATTCGCGGTAGTAATAAAGCGCTGTGGGCCGGGAGCCTTTAAATTTCAACTTTTTCAGGAACCCGAGTTCTCGCTCGGTAGCGTCGCTGCTTAACGAAGGGTTACGAAGGAATTCCTTGAGACCGGCCTCTTCCTCAAAAACTTCATCCGGTTCCTTTTCTACAAACTCGAGTCTCTTCAGGTACCCGGGAGCCAGACGCCGGTTTAACACAATCTCCATTCCGAAGTTGGCCAGGTCGATCGTCCAAGAATCAATCAGTGGATCGAGGAAGGCGATGCAATTCTCCGCGGAAACGTTGAAGACGTCTGTATCGAGAAATTCCAGGACGATGACCCGCATCTCTTCATAACTTCGGCCGTTCAAGTTTGCGACAAGCTTGAGCCAGCTTTCACTTTCCAATTCCTCTTTGGCGACCTTCTTCACGACGTCCAGGAGCTTCTGTGTTACGAGGCGCTCCAATTCACCAAAAGGCTGCTTTTCAAAAATGGAGCGTATTTCCTTTTCCCTATCGGGAGCGCACTTGCGCAAAACCAGCTTGCGCACTTCCCCAAATAGAGGCTCGGGAGGATCCGACAGCTTTTTCTTCAATTCTTCCGTGCGCTCGTGCCCAGCCAGTTCGGAAAGTTTTCCCGACGGAAGCTTCAAGAATTTCCCGAACTTGACGTAAATGTCGGTGCGGTCGGGCGCCGGCGGCAATTTCTTTCGAGTCAACAATTGGGAAATATAAGAGTCGGTGACACCGGCAGCGGCGGCCAGGTCTTTCTGCTCGAGTCCCAATTCTTCCAGCCGCCGCTTGATCACCATGCAAACGTCCACAGAGCGCCTCCCGGCAATTAACTACGAACGATTAACTAATGGTGATATTCTCAGAATAAGATTGACAGTTCAAGTTACTTAACTCATTATGGTTAACGGACTGAGGGATTCTTCAGCTGACCTAACAGTTGGAAGTTATCTGGATCACCCCTTTGATCATGAGAATCCAAGGAGACCAACATGTTTGCACGACGTGTCTATATGCACCTCAAACCGAACCGCGTTGCCGAATTCACGGAAACGCTTGAAAAGAACGTAATCCCGACCCTTCGAAAGCAGAAGGGGTTCCAGGACGAAATTACGTTTATTGCGCCGTCTGGAACCGAAGCTTTCGCGATCAGTCTGTGGGATCGCGCGGAAAGTGCGGATGCCTACAACCGCGCAAGTTTCGCCGAAGTGACCAAGGCCCTATCGACAATGATTGATGGGCCAGTTCAGGTGGAAATCTACAATGTCGCCAACTCCACCTTTCACAGGATTGCCGCTACCGTAGCGGCGTAATAGAAGAAGCTGTTTTTTGGGCGGGGCGGGATGGTCCGCCCCGCTCATTTTTCTCAGTGTGCTCATCCTCCCTAGATATGAAGAACGCCTGAGTTGCCCTTTCTGGCAGCAAGGAAACACTCTCTAGTTACGGGTGAAGAGCAAAAGGAGAAACGCGATGGCGTTGCTATTTTGGATGTTGGATGGATTCGCGGCGGGTTGGCTGACCGGGAGAGTTATGTCTGATGAGGGCCGAGATCGATTCGTGGACATCGTAATGGGGATCGCAGGAGCAGTTGCGGGCGGATTCATGTTTGGCGCGTTACACCTCCTTATCCGAGGCCAAATGATTTACACGAACCTGGCTGCGCTTATGGGCGCTATCAGCCTGACGATTCTTGCCCGGTATTTTGGCGGTAGAAGAGAAATCGAAGCAACGGACTAAGCGGAATCCTCAAGAGAAGAAGTCGGGCCGCCACAACAGAAGAGAAATGTTCGTGGTGTTGCTTCCCTTCTCGCCTCGCAGGCGCGACAGAAATAGCAGTCCTCTGCCTCCTTGAACTTGAACCGGATCCGAAAGTTTCGATGTAGGACTGTTAGCTTGCGTGCGAAAGTTTAGGCCAAACCCAGCAACGAATAGAATCTTGAAGTTACCGCATTTCGCCGCCGCGCACACCTCTAGATCACGCGTCACGCAAGGTGTGGATTCTGAACTTCGCCCCCGTTAACAGTCCCGCGCGCGTGATCGCCTAGATCAGGTGCGCCCAACCCAGCAGCACTGCCGTAACGCTCGGTTAAGAGGTCGCGGGAGAAAGAATCCAAGTGAATGGCAGAATGCGAAGAAGCTTCGTCTGGAAGACCTTCCCGTGCCATCCGCAATGAGGATCGGAGCAGGCAATCTTCTCATTTCGAAACATTTTCATCGCCTCGTTTTCAGAAAGCGATGCCTTGGAGCACTTTCGTTGCAAGTTGATATTATGACCGCCCTTAGGGCATAGAAAAACAACTCTGTAGGCTTTGTTCATACGCCATAATACCACTAATTGGCACAAAATTGGAGGGGTTCAGAGCACGCAGATATCCAAATCGTCGAGCCAAGGATTGACTTCATGGCGTCCCTCTCTTTCTAACTTGCTTATATTCATAAACTTAAAAGCTTCTGTTTTTACTGGTCGACTGCCCGTTCTTGATAGGAAATTCCTCCAATTAAGGGTGGGGGCCTCACAGGGGTGGGAGTCAGACTTGCAACCATTGCCTATTATGAGCTTTCGAGCACTATTCAGGCGCCGAGTGTGTTATACTCCGTATGCGCTTGATACTTCGGTTGTGGTTGTGCGGTCCCTCTGGTTGAGTACTTGATCTGAGAACACCCGCCCTCAGTTTCCTCCGTTCGTCTTCAGCGTAATCTAAAATCCAAAGACTGGCAGGCAAGACGGTCGGGCAAACGGGAGTTTACTTCCGCGCTTAGACCCCTTCCCCAGCAAGAAAGCAAAATGAAGACTTTTTCAGAATTACCCCTGTCACTTTATGTTATGGAAAGGCTGACAGCGGCACGGTTTACCGTGCCAACACCCGTGCAGGCTGCGGCGATCCCGGAAGCGCTCAAGGGCAAAGATGTCCTTGCGACCGCGCAAACCGGAACCGGCAAGACCCTGGCGTTTCTAGTACCCATTATCGAGAAGCTGCTCCGTCAAGACGGACGCGGAATCGCGGCTTTGGTGCTTGTTCCCACGCGCGAACTCGCGATGCAGATCGTGGATCAATACAACGTCCTGCGAGGCAAGAAGCTCTCGCCGGCCGCGCTCGTTGTCGGCGGCCTATCCGAAGGGCCGCAACTGAACGCTCTCCGCAAGGGGGCACGTTTCGTAGTCGCGACCCCAGGACGCCTCGAAGACTATCTCGATCGGAGACTCGTTCAGTTCCCTGCATTGCAAACGCTTGTGCTCGACGAGGCGGATCGCATGCTGGATATGGGATTCCTTCCGGCAATTCGCCGGATCGCATCGATTCTTCCCAAAGACCGGCAAACGATGTGCTTCTCCGCAACGCTTGAAGCTTCCGTCGCCCACCTGGTGGCGGACTATACGAGAAACCCGGTGCGCCTGACATTCGGCTCGACACTGAAACCCGCGGAGAACGTGCGGCTGCAGGCATTCGAAGTTCCTTTCGACGGAAAGCCTGAAATGCTGCGGCGCTTGCTCAACAAGGAAAGCGGCCTGTGCCTCGTGTTCTCGCGGACCAAGCGCGGAACAGAACGAATCGCCAGAGGTTTGGCTCGCCAAGGTATTAACGCGGCCATGATCCACGGCGATCGATCGCAATCGCAGCGAACGGCTGCGCTCGAAGGATTTCAGCAAGGGCGCTTCCGTGTTCTGGTTGCAACGGATGTGGCTTCCCGCGGAATTCACGTTCAGGACATCGCGCACGTCATCAACTACGACTTGCCCGAGATAGCGGAAAACTTTATCCACCGCGTCGGACGTACGGGACGCGCAGGCGAACTCGGCGTTGCGTCCACTCTTTTCTCGAGAGACCAACGAACGGAATTATTCCAGTTGGAGCGCACACTCGGCATCAAGATGGAGAGAATGCCGTTCGGTGCGGCTGAGCCGGAACAGAATGGTCGAGTTCCAGGCTGCATCAACTACATGCCAGGGGCTGCCAAACCGAAACTGGCTCCGCTGCCGGGAGAATTCCTGCAAGTGGAGATGTAGGCCAGAGATTTTCCCAATTTGGCGCGAGAGCGTCCGTGCGGTGTATAGTAGGGTGGCTAGGGGAGCAAAATGAAGAACCTCTTTGTTGGGAATATGAATTTCCAGACGACCGAAAGCGAATTGAGCGAACTGTTCAAGGCGTTCGGGCAGGTGACGCGCGTTCACGTAGCGATGGACCGGGAGACCGGTCGAGCACGCGGTTTCGCCTTTGTGGAAATGCCGAATGATGAAGAAGCGGCGAAGGCAATCGCCGGCCTCGATGGAAAAGAGGTCGGCGGCCGTAACCTCAAGGTGAACGAAGCTCGCCCCAAGACGGAGGGGAGAGCGCCGCGCAGCGGTAGCGGCAGTGGCAGCGGCGGTGGGGGCGGAAATCGGGGCCGGAGTGGATTCTCGAACGAAGACTATCGCGAGGCTTCCCGCCAGCCGCGCGAGCCGCGCTGGTAGTTCCCCTCGAGCGGATTGCGCCGTTTTCGGCACCTATTTGAAATCGGAGGAGAGTCGATGGCCACTACATTCCTGAAGCGTCAAAAGGAAATGAAGCGACTGGAAAAGCAGCGCGAGAAGGCTGAGCGCCGCGCGCAGAAAAAACTTGCGGGCCGCGCTGGCACTGACGGTTCGGATGAAAACGTAAATACTTTAGAGAATGAAGTGCCGGGCGAAGTGCCCGGCATAGACACAGCTGTGCCGTCCGAGCCAGAACCCCAAATCTGAACGGCGGCGCTTTGGCGCAGTTGGTTGTCGCGCCAAGGCGCCGTCCCAGTCGCATTCGTCTGCCCGACCAGCCCAAGAGTTAGTACCGTATACCCTGAACAATCTCCGAAACTGGCAGAGACGAAGCGGAATACGTCAATCTTTCAAAGGAGAGTGGAATCTATGGCAAAAGCTGAAGCAACAAAGTTAAAGCGACAAGATACGGAACCGTTCGATACACCAACAGATCTGAGCCGCGAAGGCGTCACCGAAATTTCGACCGCCTTGCGCCAAATGCTTGCCGATGTATTCGCGCTTTATCTAAAGACGAAAAACTTTCACTGGCACATGAGCGGGCGGCATTTTCGCGATTACCACCTGCTTCTCGACGAGCATTCCGATCAGATTTTCGCAATGTCGGACGACATCGCTGAACGCGCGCGGAAAATCGGAGGCTCCACGCTCCGATCGATCAGCGATGTTTCGCGGCATCAGCGATTGGAAGATAATAATGAAGCGGTTGTGGACCCGAAGGACATGCTCGCTGAACTCTCCGCAGACAATCAGCAGTTCACTCAATATCTGCGCTCGACTCACGAAATCTGCGAGCGGCACAACGACGTTGCGACCGCCAGCTTGATCGAGACTTGGATCGATCAGACCGAGCGACGCACATGGTTCCTCTCGGAAGTCGTTCGCGGGCTCTGAGAAAGCTGCACACCAGGAACGTATCGAAACTTAGATGGTAAGCATCATTGCGAACGCTCGCAAGCAGAACGAAAGCTCTGCACCGCACATCATTAACGGCGGGGAAAATTCAGGCTGAACTTCACTTCTGAGGGCAGGTGGCTGCTAGACAGCCGCCTGCTCTTCTACCTACCTAATTCGGTTCCTGATTGAACCATCGCGCGATTGCTGCCGGCAACGACTTCTCCGGCAAGCAGAAGCACGGGCTTCTTGCTGCGATTGATGAGGACAAGTTGGTTCGCCGCTGCACCCGAGTTGTAGCCGGGTGATGGAGCGGTCGAGCCATCACGCGAGCGGCGGAGGTATTCGCTCCCGTGCTAGATGGATCGGTCAGAATTCGTTACCTGGCTTGGGTGAATAGGGGCTCTTCGGGGTCTTGCTGGTATGCGCGGTCCTGTAGTCGTCCATTTCCGCGTCCGTAATAGAAAAATTAGTGTTGGCAAGGCAATTGGCATTCCCGACTAGCTCTCGCCGCAATCGCAACGAACACACGCCCGGCGCATCTTGATAGCGAACACGACGCGCGTTAAAGGCCTCGTCAGCGATGGTGAGCGTGAATTCGCGCATATCTTCCGTTGAACAGCGCACTTGAAACAGGTATTCGCGACCCTGGTTCTTTGCTTCAAAGCCCATATACTGCATGAGAATCGTGTTGGTCATTTTGTAGGTGTCGGAGAGAAAGACTTCCCTTTTTGCACAACAGCCCACGACGTTGGCAATCCATTACTGTATTGAGTCTGAGCTATTGCGGGAGTTTCCGCTAGGGGTATTTAGGCGCCCGCACACATCAGAGAGGCCGGAAAACAGACAAAAAAACTACTGGGACCGTGTGCTAATTTGAACAGCAGCTTTTATGTATCTGTAGGCGTAGCGGCTTAGATCTTCTGCGCCGCATTCTTCTCTAGTGAAGTGCGCCCAGCTGATAGTTAAGCGCCGACAACTGCATCTGGTAATCATATTTCGCGCTTGCCTGCTCGATCTGGGCCTGCGTAATGCCCAACTGCGCCTGACTCAGCTCGACAATTGAACCCAAACCAAGTTTGTACCGCACTTGCGCCAAATCGAGAGCTTGCGTAGCTTCCTGCAAAAGCTGATTCGTAACCGACAACCGTTGAAATCCGGAGTTCGCATTCAACCACGATGTGCGCACGTCACGAACGATCCTGTTCTGCAGGTCGCGGAGATACTGTTCTTGTGCGCGAGCATGCGCATCCGCTTCGTTCCGCAGCGCGCCGTAAAGGTGCCCGTTAAATATTGGGATGTTCACGTTGAACCCCGCTGCTGCATATCGCGATGCCAACTCGTCTTCGCGATACGGCACGAGCCCCGCCGTGCCCACAGCTGAAATCGTTGGCGTCCACAAATCCCGCTCGGCCGTCGCGTAACTCATCGCGGAATTCACATCGAGGCGCTGGCCGATAAGTTCCGGCCGGTCGCGCAACGCTTGTTGAATCAATCGAGAGAAATCGGCCGGCGGCGCCGAGGGCATGGGCTCCTCTGCCGGCTCGATCGTGCGCTGGTCGCCATAACCAAGCGCAGTCGAAAGTTCCGCATACGAAGCCTGAAGATCATTCTGCGCTTGAACGAGCAGAAGCTGCGCTTGCGCCAGATTCACGTTTGCAAAGCTCGCGTCCAGCGTCGATTTCAATTGGTTCTTCGCGAGCGCGCTCACTTGATCGGCCACCAGTTGCCGATTCTTCACGGTTCCCCGCGCAACTTGGAGCACTGCCTTCGCCCTCAGCACCCCGAAATAAGCCTGATCCACTTGCAAGAGCACGTCCGCACGTGTGGTTGTGACGTTCTCCTGTTGCGCCTGCGCATGAAGATTTGAACTTCTCGCCAATTCGTGCGTTCGTCCAAAATCGCTGATGAGTTGATTGACGGTCACCCCGTTTGCGTAGCGGTCGTAGACGATCGAGTTGTTCAACCCTCCCGCGGCGATGCGGCTATCGTTCTCGGCCACGGCGCCCGTCGCGCTGCCATACGCCTGAGGGTAGTAGACGGAACGAACTTCTTTCACTTGCGCTCGGGCAGCGGCGGCAAGGTTCGTTGCAGCCTGAATCTGCGGATGGTTTTGGATTGCGATCTGCTCAGCTTCCTTCAATGTCATCGGTTGCGCGTTCTGCGCGAAGCTCGGTGCCGGAATGAGAGACAGGATCGCCAAAACAAAAAGTGCGTGAAGCAGTCGCATTATTGAGCCTCCTGTGCCGCGACAGCCGCCTGGGCTTCAGCGCGCCGCTGGTAGATGAGCAAGTACGCGGCCGGAACGACAAATACGGTCAGGACCACTGACGTGATCAAGCCGCCGATAATCACTCCCGCGAGCGGTGCGTACGCCTCGCTCCCAGTTTCAAGTTTGAACGCCATCGGCAATAGCCCAACGATTGTTGCCAGCGAAGTCATCAGAATGGGCCGCAAGCGGATCCTGCACGCACGGGCGACCGCATCCGTCAAGCTGAGACCTTCCCCGCGCAACACATTCGCAAAATCCACGATCAAAATGCTGTTGGAGACCACCATTCCTTGCAGCATCACGAGACCCATGAGCGACTGAATGTTTAGCGTAGTTGGCGTGAACGCGAGCGTCAGAATCACTCCGATCAGGCCAGTTGGCACTGCGAGCACGATCAGAAAGGGATCGATGAACGAGCCGAATTGAGCGACAAGGATCAGATATACAAGCAGAATTGCGAGCAAAAGGCCGATCCCGAAGCTCCTGAAAGATTTGCGCATCGTCACAACAAGTCCGCGGACGTCCACGCGGAGGTCCGGAGGTATCTGCGTATGCGCAATGATCTTTGAAATCTGGCTTTCGGGGCCGCCGACGTCTTCTTTCTTCGGGGCGACGTAAATATCCACAGCTCGCTGCAACTGGTAGTGGTCCACTTCCGTCGGCGTCAGCATCGGCGTTACCTCGGCAACTTGGTTCAAGTACGTCGGCGCGGCCGAATTCGCCGCGCGCAATGGCATCGCCTTTAAGTCCTCGATCGATTTCACCTGATTTTCCGGATACTGCACGGTCACGAAGTAATTGTTTCCGCTCTTGGGATCAACCCAATAACTGGGCGCGATCATCACGTCCGACGTCAGCGCCGTGATGATATTGTCGATTACCTCTTTCGGGCTGAGGCCCAGTTCGCGGGCACGAGCGCGATTCACATCCACTTTTAACGCGGGATAATCCATGTCCTGCGGGATATAGACATCCGAGACGCTCGGCAGCCCCTTGATTTCCCGCGCGAGGTCTTGCGCGACGCGATCGTCTGCTTTCAGATCCATGCCGCTCACTTGAATGTCGATCGGTGCGGGCATCCCTTGATTCAGGACGGAGTCCACGAGCCCGCCGGACTGAAAGTACGTTCGCAGTTCCGGCAGCTCCCGGGCGGTTCGCTCACGTACTCGCTGCATGTAAATAAAGCTGCTGACGCTGTGATCCTCCTTGAATCCGACCTGCACTACGGCGGTATGCATTCCGGAATTCGGTGTAAAAAGAGACGATAGATCCGGCATAACGCCGATGTTCGACACGATCGCATTGAGATCGTCGGGCTTCACGACTTGGCGAACGATGGCCTCGACTTTCTTAATGTAGTTATCGGTCAATTCGATTCGCGTGCCAGTCGGCGCTTTTACGTTGATGACGAATTGCCCGGCATCGGTACGCGGAAAGAACGAAACTCCGATCAAGGGAAAGAGCCCAAAACTAAGCACAAAAATCGCCAGAAAAACTACAAGTGTTTCGCGGGGACGGTCCAGAGCTTTGCGTACCCACTTTTCGTAAACGTCAAGCATCCTCGAAAATTTGGTGTTGAATCCTTCGTGAAATTTCATTCCCCAGGTTCTCTTGATTTCTTTTTTTTCTTCCCCGCGCGGATAGAGCGGCTTGAGAAACTGGGCGCAGAAAAGAGGCACGACCGTCATTGCGTCGAAATAAGAAGCGAATAGAGCCAGAACGACGGCCAGCGCCAGTGCAGAGAAGAGATACTTACTCACCCCGAAAAGAAAAGTGACCGGGAAAAACACGACGACGGCAACCAGCATGATCGCCAGAACGGGGAGAGCCACTTCGTTAGCGCCGTGAATCGCGGCGACTTTCGGGTCCTCGCCGAGCTCGATGTGCCGGTAAATGTTTTCGATGACCACCACGGAATCGTCGATCAGGCGGGAGAACGCAAGCGCCAGCCCGCTCAACACCATGCTGTCGATGCTTCTGCCCATCAAATGCAGGATGAAGAACGTGATCATCACCGAGAGCGGAATCGAAAGGAACACCGCGGCCGTTGCGCGCGCGCTGCCGAGAAAAACCAAAATCAAGATGGCCGTGAGCACGATCCCGACCGCTCCCTCGCGCATTACCGTCGAAATCGCGCCCTTCACGAACAGCGATTGATCAAACTGCACATGCGACTTTAATTGCGAAGGAATATCCCGGAGATTGAGAATCGCTTTCTTGATGCCGTCGACGACGGCAATCGTGTTCGTGTCTCCGCCTTGCTTCAGGATCGGCACGTAAACGGATTTCTGCCCGTTCACCCGCACGATGTTGTACTGCAAATACGAGCCATCCACCGCTTTGCCAACGTCGGAGATGAAAACAGACTTCTGCCCTTCGGTTTTCAACGGTATTTCATTCAACGCTTCGACGTTCGGCACCTGCGCGTTCGTATAAATGTTGTAATCCACCGGCCCGATTCGAACGTCGCCCGCCGGCAGAATTAAGTTGGATTCATCCATCGCGCGCACGACATCCATGGGGCTCAGTTGATGCGCCTGAAGCTTGAGCGGGTCCACGTAGACCATCAACTGGCGATACCGGCCTCCGTAAGGAGGTGGAACTGTCGCGCCCGGGACCCCGGCAATCTGATTTCGGATTTGATACTGGAGATAATCGTGCAGCTGCGTCTCGTTCAAGCCCTGACCTTCCACAGTCAAAAGGCAAACGGGCAGGCTCGACGCGTCCACTTTCATCACGACTGGCGGCAATGTTCCTTCAGGCAGGCGGCGCAGATCGGCCATCGCAAGATTCGCTATCTGCGTGACATCCGCGTTCGCATCGCTGCCCGGCTGAAAATAAATCTTTATGAGGCTAACTCCCGACATCGAACGAGATTCCATGTGATCGATCCCGCTGCCGAGTGTGAAGAAACGCTCAAACGTGTCGGTAATGTCCGCCTCGATTTGTTCGGGGGGCATCCCGTTGTAGAAGGTGGCGACCAGAACGACAGGAATGTTGATCGGCGGAAACATGTCCACCGGCATCTGTGCCATGCTCGTCACGCCGAGCACACAAATGAAAAGACAAATCACGATGATGAAGTAGGGATGATCGATGGAGAATTTCGGCATGGTTATTCCTGAGGCGCGGGCGCAGGGCCGGCGTCACTTGGCGAGACCAGCTCGCCGTCCTTGTATTGGTTCTGTTCGCCAAAAATGACTTTCTCGTTCTCGCTCAGGCCCGAAATCACTTCGTAAAAATCGGCTGACTGCAGTCCGAGTTTCACCGCCCGCCTCTCGATTCGATTCGCGTTATTTACAACAAGTACTGTCCCGTCATCGTTTCCCGTAGCCCGCACTGCCTGAAGCGGCACTGTCAGGACGTTGGTCGCTGAGTGGAGTGGAATCCGCACCGACGCGTACATTCCGGGAACGAGTACATACTTTGGATTCGGCACCTCAACTTCGGTGTGCATCGTGCGAGTCTGATTGTCGATCTGCCCCGAGAAACGCACGATTTTGCCCTCGAACGTATCGTTAATCGTGGAAACGCGGATGGCTACAGATGAGCCGAGATGAATATCTCCCACAGCTCGTTCCGGCACAGGAATCACCAGCCGCAAGAGATTGTTCTGCGAAAGATGGCACAGCCCGAGACCACCATTGCTTGTCGACGTGCCTGCCGGCAGTAGAGCGCCGGTATATGCGTTGACCTGCGTGACCACGCCGTCGAAAGGAGCCGTGATTCGCGCGTACGCATAGAGCGCCCTATCTTTTTCCAGCGCCGCCTTGGCCGCAGCCAATGACTGCTCGGCGGACGCGAGCGAATCTTTGGCGGCCGAGACATTCGCCGAGGCTTGCAGGTCTTTCCCCTGCGCTTCGTCGATCTCTTCCTGCGCCACCAGTCCGGGCTGCGTTTTTTGAACATCCGCGATGCGCGAATAAGTGATATGCGCGACGCTGTACATAGACTCATTTCGGCTCAACTCTTCGCGAAATCGGGACAGATCGTGCTCGCTGCCCCGAACTGCGGCTTGATCTTCATCAATCTGCTGCTGCAGTTCTGGGATTTCGAGCACCGCCAAAAGTTGTCCTTGTTTCACATGCGTGCCCCAATCCACATAAAGCTTCTGGATGTAGCCGGAGACTTTTGCGAAGACATCAATTTCTTGATACGGAAGAAATTCGGACGCGATCTCCAAATCGCTTGCGATATCGCGCCGCTCGACTTTGACCACAGCGACATGTGGAGCATTCGCGGGATCATCGGGATTGGGCTTGGCGGCACAGGCCGACAGCATTACTCCAATTAGGAAGACCGCAAACACTTGGAGGCCAAGAAAAAATCGGTCAAGCGCAGGCTGCGTTGCTTTGTTCATAGTTTCGCTTAGCTCGCATTCGTGCTTTCACTTCCGCTTCGCGCCGTGTAGAAACTCAATGGACTTTACTTCCGCGCGGAATTGTTCGTGCCAATTGTGATGGAAACGTTACGACACTCCGCTTCGAGAAAACAGGGGAATTAAGAGAGAACAGACGGGGGAGAACGATGTTGCAGTGCTACCGTTACACAGAGACGTTGGATGGGAGGCGCTTCCGTCTTGTTCTCCGGTGCGATGCGGGTTAGCGGTCGCGGAGGAGACAGTTTCGCAATCAGATGAAGTGGGCTTCGATCGATTTGCGCGGGAGACGCCGCGACTTTGGCCTTACTGCCGATCGAAAGGTAGTGAACAGAAATATTTCGGGGATAGTACAGACTATTCTTTGCACCGGTCTCCAGCCCTGCCACAGAAACCAGCAGAATCAGGACCATCAACTTCGCGAGAAGCCGGGCACGTTCGCTTCGCAATTGAAAGCAGTTCGGAGGCCTAATTTCGGTCACTCAATCGCACCTGGAATGTCGCGAAACCATCACCAACTAGCATCTTACGTTTATTCGGATTCCGGACGCAAGTAACAGGATGCCAGCGGTGATGGCTGGTTCGTGACATCCGGCAAGCCGTGAATTCGCCAAAGATTCAATCGACTTCTTGCGTCACGATATGCACATCCACGGAAGGAGCTTCTCGCAGGAAACGATTTACGGCGGAAAGATAAAGATACCTTCGAATTCCCTGATCGGCGGAGCGGCCAAAAATCACTTGCGTCACGTGTTTTTCGCGCACAAATTGTGCGACGGCGTCCGCAATGTTGCGGCCGTGAAGCCGCGCGACTGTGCCTCCCAAATCTTCGGCGAACGCAAGATTCGCTTCGAGCGATTTCTGGTCAGCCTCTCGCAACTTGTCTCCGGAATCAACATAGACGACGTAAAACTCCGCGTCGAGGCGTCTCGCCATCCTAGCGGCTCGCGCGACGAGGTATTGCGCGCCCGGATTTGCGCTGACGCACACAGCGAGCCTCTCCCGCACCGGCCATGTCTCGTGAATATCTTTCGCCGCCATGTAATTTTCGAGACTGCGGTCGACGTGTTCGGCCACCTGCCGCAAAGCAAGCTCGCGCAACGCGATCAGGTTTCCGCGCCGGAAGAAATTCTTCAAAGCCTGGCTGACTTTATCTGGCGTGTAAAC
>Ga0182018_10002100_pt1 | contig 20808 bp, 18 predicted proteins | sample 812P2MmetaG_FD_120490 | JGI IMG/M metagenome (GOLD analysis project Ga0182018, IMG submission 120490) | Permafrost microbial communities from Stordalen Mire, Sweden - 812P2M metaG | ecosystem: Environmental > Terrestrial > Soil > Wetlands > Permafrost | place: Sweden: Stordalen | collected...
CGGAGTAGTTTTGCGCGCCGGACTTGCGCAGGCGGATGTAGCCCTCGATGATCTTGATGATATCGGCCTGTTGCTTGACGGTTTGGGCGAAGTCGGACACGGCGGGGGCTGTATTGAGAATAAGGCTGCCGACCGTTTCCCCATGTGGAAGACGGGGCGTGTTGGAAGAGCCCAACCCATCGCCCTGACCCAGTCACCCGTTTGCCCAGATCACTCGCGCGGCCGACTCACCAACTCGCGAAGAACTTCTTCATTTCGTCGGCGCTGTAGTTGCCGGCATGATTCTCAAGGCTGGAGGTATCCTTGGACGCCAAAAGCTGGCCACTTGAATCGAGGACGAAGATGTAGGGGTAGCCGGGGATTTTGGGATAGTTGCTCAGGAAGGGGACGTTTTCGTTGGTCGGCCCCATGTTGATCTTCATGACAACGAATTTGGAGTCGCGGAGCTTGGCCAGGTCAGGATGGTCGGCAAAGAACTTGTTGAGGGTCTTGCACCAGCTGCACCAGTCGCCGCCGACTTCGAGAAGGATCTTTTTGTTGGCCTTTGCGGCGTCGGCTTCGGCCATGGCGAGGTCGTTGTGGGGGTCGCGCATTGGATCGTACGCACTGGTGTAGTCGCCTGGATCGGTGACGACCGGGGCGGGCTTGGGAAGCTCATAGGACGGGACAAAAGGCTTGCCGTCGATGACGTAGTGGACGGTGATCTGTGGCTCGACTACCTGACCGTCGACTATGTACGGCTTGTACTTCCATTTGGCAACGGCAGTTCCAACGGCATCTATCACGTTCATGTTTGCCATAAAGATATTGGAGCTGAACCCGTGCAGGACTTTAACCGACCCATCTTTGCGGATGATGATGGGGATGTTGATCGTGCCTCTATAGGGCAAACTCCCGGCCTGGATGGGGATCGCAGCAGCCACCTCGTAGACGGATTCAGCGGGTGGAAAGCCGGGCTCAATGTAGTACGGCTGAGGAGTTGCGTCCTTTTCGGGCTTCATGCGATCGGAATCAGCATCGGACAGCGGCTCAAGGAGCGAGACTTTCATCTCGGTTTGAAGATTGCCGTCAGCGCGAACCTTCACATCGTGGGCGACGGCGCGGCCCTGGAAGAGTTGGATATCGTTGAACTCAACAGTGGTCTTGCCGGAAATGACGAGCCTGAGGTGAAGATCCTGATCGAAGCAATACTTCGGGAAAAGCCAATCGGGATCAGTATCCGGCGCATAGCGGGCTGGGTCGACGACCGAGGTGCAGTTGAGGGCTACGCCTGCGGCCGTGATTCTGGCGATGTTCATTTCGTAGTCGGGCTTAATGTTGGCCATCTGATAAAGCGGGTCGATTACTGGGCGTGCTACGCGGAGGTTGGTGCCGTAGGGATTAAACTGAGTTTCCCCTTCCCGCTGCTTCGTCTGGTACCTTTCGAGGCGAGAAACGCTCCACTCCGAAAAATTCATGTCACGTGGGCCGGTGAATATGCGCTTCCACTGGTCGGGGCCGACAGCCCATTCTTCGACAGTCCCGTTGACGGGTTTCGGGTTGCCGTTTTCCTGATATTGAAAATCGATTTTCAAATGCCACGGCTTCAGGCCCGCGCCGGCGAGCGCGTTGGTCTTGACGGAGGCCAGCAAGACTCTGTGCGCCAGGGCGTTCATCTTTGCTGATACGGGCGGAAGATGATCGTTTGGCAAAGCCTCGGGTGGAGCAGGGCTTTGTGCAACGAGGTTACTGGAGAGCAGGTGGCCGACGAAAAACGCAAGAGCAGCCGCAGGAAGAGGTCTCCTGAGCCAAAAGAAAAAAACCATGATTGTGCACCTGAACGACGCCAACCATCTTACACAATCGCAAAGAAGGGAATCTGATCAAGGTGGCGCGACCCCTTATCGGGATCGCGCTTCAACTTGGAGGCACTAGCTTAGAACGGAACCAGAGTTGATGTATCCCGAAACCGCAGAATTCAAGTCGACGCGACCCCAAGGAGCGGCGACCTTGCATGAAGTCAAAAAGGACACACTTACTCTGGTTCCGCTCTAGTGTCCGCCGTTGTATGCGGCCCATTCGGGATTGACCGGTTGAGACGAGGGGGAAACGGGCTTGCCGCCGATGACGTAAGAGACGCTATATTGCACCTCGACAGGTTGGCCGTCGACAAGGTAGGGCTTGTACTTCCATCGAGCAACCGCGCTTTGAATTGCGTCTTTCAGGTCCTGGGGATCGATGTTGGCGCCGGGCAGGATTTTGACCGTTCCATCTTTGCGGATGAGGACGGGAATGTTGAAGGTGCCGGTATAGGGCAAACTTTGGGGCGCAATCGGGATTGAAGCAGCCACCTTATAGACAGGCTCGGGGCGGGGGAGCCCTGGCTCAATGGCATAGGGCTGAACGACAGCGTTTTTGTCTGGCTTGACTCGATCGGCATTGGCATCGGCCAACGGCTCAAGGAGCGAGACATTCAATTCGGTGTCGAGCTTGCCATCCTGGCGGACCTTCACATCGTGAGCTACGGCGCGACCCTGAAACGCCTGGATATCGTCGAACTGGACAGTAGTTTTTCCGGAGGCGATGATCCTCAGGTGAGAATCCTGGTCAAAGCAGTAGGTTGGAAAGAGCGCACTCGCTTCGTCACCGGGTGCGTAGCGGTGTGGGTCGACCACTGAGACGCAGTTGAGCGTGATCCCGCCAAAGTTCCCTCTCTTTACCTCCATCGGGTAGTCGGGATGGATGTTGGCGGCGAGAGCGAGAGGGTCAATGACTGCGCGGGCAAAGCGAACATTATCGCCGACGGCGTCAAAAGGATCGCGCCCCTGTTTTGATTGGTACTTTTCGAGACGCGAGACGCTCCACTCAGAGAAGTTCATTCCGGGAGGGCCAGTGAAGGTGCGACGCCATTGGTCGGGGGCCGCGGTCCACTGCTCGACAGACCCGTTCAGCGGCTTGGGGCTTTCCCCGACAAGATAATGAAGATCGATTTTCAAATGCCAGGGGGTGAGATCGCTGCCCGCAAGGCCGTTGGCCTTCACGCCGGACTCGAGAAGCCTGTGCGCAAGCGCATTGATCTGTTCGGTGGCAGAGTGATCGTCCGCTGAAGCGGTGGGGGCGGGGCTTTGCGCACCGAGCGGTAAGGAGAGCATCACGCCGACGATCGACGCGAGCGCGACACCGCGAACGGATAAAGACAGATCGCGGCGAAGGGGTTTGTTGAACGAAAAACAAATGGTCATGTTTGGCCTCTGAATTACACTCCTCCATCTTTAACAATCACGATGAAGGCAATTTGCAACATGGGAGGAAGGATTCAGAGGCGACGTTGGTTGGGACGCTTCAGTGAGTTGATGGTAAGCGAGTCGGACTCAAAAGTTTGAAGATCAACTTAAATATGCCGGAGAGCCGAGCCCAAGGTGCGCTGATTGCTATAGGATTCGTGCGACTTTGAATCGGGCGTGGGTGCGTACGCTGCGTCGAACGCTCATTTCGCGCGACCGTTGGAGCGCTAAGAGATCGATCGGGATCCGATTAGGGTTGCGGGATGCAGTTCAGGTTTAGGAACTCGAGGAGGGCGCCATGAAACTCTCAGGCAGTATTGCACGTATATGCCTGAGGCTCTGGGTTTAGGGGCGCAACTACTCTGACCTGCGACTACTTCACCGGAGCAGCGTAGAGAGTAGCACCGCCGCCGATGGTGGAGTCCGACAAGGGCTGGCTGAGCAGAGTGTCCCACGGTTTGCCGGGATGACGAACGGTCCAGAATTCGAGCCATGCAGGAGGCCTTTTGCCGGAGAAGATGGAGAACGTCTGCGGCTCGGAGTCGTACTGCTTCATGAGGTCGAGATTGGCCGAGGCACGCACGAGAAAATCCACCGCGTCGGCGATGGTGTGGCCGTTGACGCGGATGCTGTAAAGGTCGGTGCCCTGGCGGGCGGCAAGCTCGGCAATCATGACCAGGGGCGCGAGAGCGAAGCTCTGATAATGCAGCGAATTCTCGTGGCGCGCCATTTCAAGCGGCAGCGAGCCGTCGGGGTTCATTTGACCGATGGCGCGGACATACTGGTCGAGAGCAGCGCGGTATAGCTTGTTGTCGTTGGCCATGATGCCGACCGATGCGGCACAGAGAGCACGCCAGTAGGCATGATTGTTCTCGCGCGCATGGTCGCCGGGGTTCGGGTCCTGATCAAACATATAGACCGTTACGTCGTGCATCCACTTGAGAATCTGTTTACGCTGGTCGGCGGGGATGGCCGGATCAGATTGCACAATGGAAAAGCCGAGCGAAATGGAACTGAGAGTCCATTCGACCTGATACCAGGCTTGGCTGCTCTCACGGTAGCTGTAATCAAGCAGCGTTTTTGCAGCGGCCCAGCGCGCAAGCAGGTTGGCCACGCAGGCGGCATCTGCGTGATCGCCCGTGGCCACGTAGCGGCCGGCGCCGTCGGTGACCGCCTGCTGGAGCTTCTGGTAAGGCACCGTCGCTTTGGCTTCGTCGGGATTGATGGGGCCGCTGCTGCCACTGAGATAGTGGTGCGGGATGACCATGCGGCCAGCGGGCGGATCAGGCTGCTCGGAGCTGGCGCAGCCACGCTGCTGTTTGAGAGCCAGAAGCACACGGGGATTGGTGGCCGATGCAAGCTCGACCCTGCGCGCAGCAACGTCGATGAACGAAGCGGAGGGATCGGCGATGTGAGCCTGAGCAATCTGCGCCTGGGTAATCTGCGCCAGATCGATGGAATCCTTTGCCGCAAGCCCCGGGAAAGGCGCGGCCAACAGGAAGAAGATGAAGACGGAGAGAGCTTTGCCGCGTTTCATACGCTCCCATGATAGCTCGCTCTGATTCGGGGGCTGCTCGGCTAGTAGAGGCGGAAGTTTACGGCGACCCAGATTCTTGCGTTGACGGGCTTGCCGTCTTTCGTGGCGGGTTTGAAACGGTAGAGCTTGACTGCTTCAAGCGCCTTTTCGTCGAGGCCCATGCCGAGCGGCTGGACGACGCGCGGGTTCTGCGGGTTGCCGTGTGTATCGACAATGAGGGAGATCATGCAGACGCCCTGAAACTTCTGGCGGCGGGCCTCGTCAGAGAACTCCGCCTCGGGAGTGACAAGCGGAACGGGGTTGGAGACGCCGCCAACACCGGCTGTGTAAGCCCCATCCCCTGCGCTGCCATCAGAGCCGGGCCCATAGCCAGGACCTTTGCCCGATCCGTCGCCTCCTCTGGAACCGCTGCCGATACCGCTGAACGAACCGGGGCCGGTGGAGGCCAGGCTGACGTTCGTCGAGGTGTGGACGCCGATATTGAGAAGCGATGGATTTTCGGGGAGTTTGATCTGAATCGGGACGGCGATGGCCGGATCGATGGCGAGCTGCGGCTTCTCGAGGATGGGAACCTGCGGGGGCGTGAGCGGCATCTCTTCGCGCTGGGGCAGGCGGCCCACGATGGGGTTGATGAGATCGTTGGCCCCGCCTCCGCCGCCTCCATGCGCCGACTCCGCTGCGGGTGGAGCGAAGAAAGTGAGGTCCTTGAGATGAATGTCGCCCGCTGGAGTTTGGGGCAGATGGCCGATGGTGGAATGCAACCCCAGCAGGATGATCAACCCCAGGATGGCGCCGTTGGTGATGGTCGCAGAACCAATTGCCCACGGATTGGCCCTGACCGCCATGCGGTCGGGAGTGGGAACCGGAGTGGAAGTGAGTTCCAGGGGCGGAAGCTTCGGCGGGAACAGGGTGTCGTGAAAACTCTCGTAGAGGGAGGCCCAGATGGGCTTTTCTTCGAAGGCGTCTGCGTGGAAGGGGCTGCCTGAATTGTCGCTGACGCCCCGCGCTTTTTCCGAGTAGGGGGTCGTGCTGGTGTCTGGGCGCAAATTTTCCATGCGGCCTCGCTTGCCTGCCGGTGACGGCATGACGGTCAGAGAGAGGGTTGTCCGGATCAAACTTCGATACCCAATAGACGGGGGATGCGGGGAGTGGTCACTGGGACTTTACGAGGCTTCAATAGTCATGGTCAGCTGCGCTCGATCGCCTGCTGCGAAATAATGGGAGATGCAGAAAACGAAGGCCTCGCCGGATTTTGTTGGAATTGATTTCGGCACAACCAACAGCTCCGTGGCGCTCATTGAGGGCAACGCACCTGTTCGGCTCGCGAGGTTCCCCTTTCTCGGCGTGGAGTCTCCGTCGTTTCGCTCGGTTCTCTATTTCGAGCAGTTCAAAACTCCGGCAGGAGCGAAGCGAACACATTCGCTCACAGGGCCGGCAGCCATCGAGCGCTACCTTGAGGCGGATGAAAAAGGCCGGCTGATCCAGTCGCTTAAATCACATTTGCCCAACCGGCAACTTACCGGCACTGAGATCTTTGGGCGGAGGCACAAGCTGGAAGACATTCTCTCCCGCCTGATCGGCGATCTTCGCAAGCAGGCCGAGAATCAGTTCGAGCGCCCAATACGCCGCGCGATGGTGGGTCGCCCGGTGCAGTTTGTCGGCGCAGATACTGAGGAGGACAATCAGTTTGCCGAAGCGCGCCTGCGAGAGGCCTTCATGCTGGCCGGCTTCGAGCAAATCGAATTTGAGCTGGAGCCGGTGGCTGCGGCCTCAGCCTATGAATCGACGCTGGATCGCGAGGAATTGCTTTTGATCGGCGACTTTGGCGGTGGCACCAGCGACTTTTCGCTGCTGCGTGCGGGCCCGGAAGTCCTTCGCCGCGGGCGCACTCGTGAGCATCTGCTGGGAAGCAGCGGCGTTGGCCTGGCGGGAGATGCTTTTGACGCACGGATCGTGCGCAAGCTCGTTTCACCGGCTCTCGGCTCGAACTCCGAGGCGCGTTCGCTGAACAAGCTTCTGCCCGCTGTTCCCGCATGGATCTACGCCAACCTGGAACGGTGGCATTATCTCTCGTTTCTGCGGAACAATAATGTGAGGGAGATTTTGAAGAGCGCACGGATACGGGCACTGGAGCCAGAAAAAATCGAGGCACTTATCAGCATCATTGACGAGGATCTCGGCTACCAGCTTCATCAGTCCGTGCAGCAGGTCAAGTTCGAGCTCTCCCGCGCGGATTCAGCCGAATTTCGCTTTCGGGACACACCGCGCAGCCATGCCAGCATCGATCTGCGCATTCCCATCACGCGAGCGGAGTTTGAAGGCTGGATTTCAGAAGAGCTGCTGTCGATTGAGGTTTGTATTGACTCGCTGTTACGCGATGCCGGCGTCAATCCGCGGGAGGTGGACCGCGTCTTCCTGACCGGAGGAACCTCCTTCGTCCCGGCCGTCCGCCGGATTTTCTCGACACGGTTTGGCGAAGACCGTATCCGCTCCGGGAACGAGTTTACGTCGGTAGTGCACGGTTTGGCATTGCGCGCGGCTGAGGTCTTTGGCCAAGGGACTTAGCTGGGCGGGGGTCCTTGCCGAAAATAGTTGTTGCAACGAATATCTTGTTCGTGCATCCAACACGAGTACGGCGGAGGAGGTTGGAGATGTCACTACGGCCGGTAAAAGAGATTTTGAACACGAAGACCACGATGGAAGGTGCGGGGGTAAAGCTGGAGCGGGCATTTGGCTTTGGAAAAACGAAGGAGTTTGATCCATTTCTCTTGCTCGACGACTTCAGAAACGACAACCCGGCGGATTACCTGGCGGGATTTCCGTGGCATCCGCATCGCGGCATTGAGACGATCACGTATGTGCTGGCCGGCGAGGTGGAGCACGGCGACAGCCTGGGCAACCGGGGCAAGATGGGCGCGGGCGACGTGCAGTGGATGACGGCGGGCAGCGGGATTCTGCATCAGGAGATGCCGAAGGGCGACTCGGCGGGCCGGATGCACGGGTTCCAGTTGTGGGCGAACTTGCCCTCTGCGCTGAAGATGACCGATCCGCGCTACCAGGACATTCATGCGGGCGAGATCCCCGAGGTAACTGAAGACGATGGGACGAAAGCGCGGGTGATCTGCGGCGATTTCTGGGGCAAGCGCGGGCCGGTGGACGGCGTGGCGACCGACTCGGTTGTGGCCGCGCGCTATGTGGACATTTCGGTTCCGCCGGGCAAGAAGAAGCGCATCCAGGTGGAGACGACGCGGAATGCGTTTGCGTATGTCTTTGCGGGAGCGGGGAGTTTCCGAGATGCATCGGCTCCGCATGCAGTGCTGACCGAGAGTGCCGTGGACCCGAATGCCGCGCCGGTCTTCGACGCGAAGAATCATTCACTCGTTCTGTTTGACCAAGGCGACGAGATCGCGGTGCAGGCCGGGCCGGATGGGATTCGGTTCCTGCTGGTTTCAGGCAGGCCCCTCGAGGAACCTGTCGCGTGGTACGGGCCGATCGTGATGAACACGCAGACTGAGTTGAACCAGGCGGTGCGCGAGCTGCAGAACGGGACGTTCATTCGGCGCGGGTAAGAATGTGAACTCCCACCCTAGAGCGTTTTCGATTCACATGCAGACATTTTGAGGTCTTGAAAGGTGGCTTTTTCTTGAGGAAAAAGCCACTTGGCATCCAGGTTTCTGCAAAGGGTAGAATCGGAAACGCTGTAGCCGCAAGAACAAAAGGCGCGGCGAGGGTGGGGCACCCGCGGGCAGTCAGCAAGCGATGGAAGAGGCCGGCGCGAACCGGCCTCCACATTGCGGGTATGAATGAATGGGAGGATACTGTAGCTATGGCGACGCAGCCCATCAGCGAACAACCGGCGGGCGGCCGGTTGATTTCCGTGGAGGAGTATCTCTCCACTGGCTACGAGCCCGACTGCGAGTACGATGACGGCGTGGTCGTGGAGCGAAATTTGGGCGAGTTCGAGCACTCATTCTTGCAGACGATTCTTGCGACCATCTTCACAAACAACATGGATGCGTGGGGCGTGTATGGGCTGACGGAGCAACGGATCCAGATTGGAATTCGCAAGTACCGGATCCCGGATGTGTGCGTGCTGCCGCTTGGCGCTGCAACCGAGGGCATCCTGATAAGCCCTCCGCTAATTACAATCGAGATTCTGTCTCCTGAAGACACCAGGCGCAACGCCGCGAAGAAGGCGGGCGAGTATCTTGATTTCGGGATCGAACACGTGTGGGTGATTGACCCCTACAACCGCATCGCCTATCGCGGCACGACTGCCGGGCTGGAGCCAGTGTCGAGTGGCAACTTGACTGTGCCGGGAACACCAATCGTGGTGCACACCACTGAGCTTTTTGCGAAACTTGATTGGGTTCGCTCAGGCGGGAAGCGGTAGATAAAGGTTCACATCTACGCTTCGATGGGCAGTTCGGCGGACAGAATGTTCATCGGCGTCAGTCCCCGCTGGCGCATGGAGCGCAGGCTAAGCGCATCGTGGCGCTTGGCCAGGCGATTGCCGTTGTGGTCAACAACGAGGCGGCAGTGGAACCAGGCTGGATCGCTAAGCCCTAGAGCGCGATTGAGCAGGATCTGGCGGGCGGTGGACTTGAGCAGGTCGGCTCCGCGAACGACCTCGGTAATGCCCATGGCCGAGTCGTCTGCCACGCAGGCGAGCTGATAACTCGGCACTCCACCACCCCACGGACGAGGACCTGTCCGCGGGGACCCCGGATTATCACGACGCCAGACGACAAAATCGCCAAAGTCGCGGCCGGCGACGAAGCGCTGCGGGCCGAGGTTGAGATCGACAAACTCGATGACTTCGCCGTCGGGCACGCGGAAGCGCCAGTTGTAGCCCTCAGGCTGCTCGATCTCGCTGGCCGTCGGACCGGGAAGCTGAGGAACGTGCCCGAGATTACGGCGGCAGGTTCCAGGATAGATCGGCTCATCTTCCTGAAGGTCGACTTTGCCGAGCGAGCCGGCTGCGATTTTTGTTGAACTTTCATGCGGAGCGCTGACGGCAGCTTCGAGGTCTTTCCGTGAGCAGCGGCAGGGGAAGAGAGCGCCGCGATGCAGCAGTGTGCGCCATGCGGCGAGATAGATATTGCGGCGGCGGCTTTGCTGGTAGGGGCCGAAGGGACCACCTTTGTCGGGCCCTTCGTGCCAACGGATGCCGAGCCAGCGCAGATCATCGAGGGCAGCGTCGGCGTAAACGGAACGGCTGCGGTCGGGATCGAGATCTTCCATGCGCATGACAAGCGCGCCGCCTGCAGCCCGCGCGCGCTGAAAAGCTATCCAGAAAGTACGTGCATGGCCCACGTGGAGATAGCCCGTAGGCGAGGGCGCGAGGCGTCCGCGGTAACTCGAGACCGGCGATGGGGAGAGACTGGCCATGCTGACTCGAGTGTAGGCAGAGCACGCATCGGCGCATAGGTATAGTTTGATTCCGGTGAAGAGTTTGGTTCGCGGGATGCAAACGGGAACAGTGCGAGCATCATGATCTCGCAAATCTTTAAGTGGACCTAGGGCATCCCAAGTGGGTTCGTGATCTGCTGGAATTTTTCGCAAGTATACTGATCTCGAATGCCGAGCTCCGAAGCCGATTTCGCCGCACCGATCCATGCCGGCCCAGCGCCGCCCGGCAAGCCGCTTCCGTTTTTTAAATACCTGCGAACCATTGGCGAGAACGTGATTGCCGGCTATGACGAGGCTGTCTACGAAGAGATGATTCTTCGCAGAGGCTTTCCGGGAACGACTCACTTCATCGTCAACGATCCGGCGGGAATCAAGCGGGTGCTGATCGACAACGCGGCGAACTACAAAAAAGGAGAGATGGAGCATCGCGTCTCCGGCCTGGGTATGAGCGGCGAGGATGCCGCGAGGCTGGACAAGGTGTGGCGCGCACGACGCCGGATGGTTGCCTCGTCCCTGGACTATCGCAGCTATCCGGCCTTTGCATCGAAGGTCTCGGATAGCACATCGAAAGTTCTGGCGGCGTGGGAGGCTCTGCCGCCGGGGACGGTAGTGGATCTGCAGGAAACGATGCGGGACCTGACCTGCGAGGTGATGGCGCGAGTCCTGTTTTCTGTTGATCACAACGAGGTCGCCGAAGCATTGGAGCAGCTGATCGCCCAGGCTGCCGCTCACGCGAGGCTGGATCGGGTGGACTTTGTTCCCTTACTCAATCGGGTGCGAAGGTCGTATCGCGGGCGAGCGGTCTTGCGCAGATTCCGACCAGGAGCTGCTGCGATCGACGGGGTAATCGAAAGGCGTATCAGAAATGGGAAGGCAGGGGAGGGGAACGGCGGACAAGACGATCTTCTTGATCGATTGGTTTCCGCGCGGGATCCGCAGAACGGACAGCGCATGGACGTTGCGGAGTTGAGATTGATTATGATCGCCCTGTTTGCCGGCGGACACGATGCCGCGTCACGGGGTCTTGCCTGGGCCTTGTATCTGCTGTCGCAACATCCAATCGAGGAGCGAAGGCTTCACGATGAGCTGGATGCGGTGCTCGGCGGGCGCAGGCCAGGTTTTGAAGATGTCGACAAGCTGCCCTACACGCGAATGGTGATCGAGGAGGCGATGCGGCTCTATCCGCCGTTCCCGCTGATGGCGTGGAGAGAGGCGATCGGCGACGACGCAATCTGCGGCATGGCGATTCCCAAAGGCGCGACGGTGGCGATTATTCCCTGGGTGGTCCACCGCCATCGCAAACTATGGGAAAATCCAGAGTGCTTTGACCCGGGGCGATTTTCGCCGTTGCGCAGCGCGGGGCGCCCGCATCTTGCATACTTACCCTTCGGCGCTGGGCCTCGCGTTTGCATGGGCGCGGTCTTCGCGATGATGGAGATGGTGCTGATCCTGGCAACGGTTGCGCAGCGCTACCGGCCGCAGCTGCTCCCCGGACACAAAGTGGAGCCGCAGGCCCATCTGATCCTGAGCGCGAAAGATGGATTGCCCATGACACTTGAAAGGCGCTCTACTTCGGACTAATTGATGTAACCTAACTTTGCGAGGAATGCGTCTTCCACGGAGTGTGCGGCGGTCACGGCCGTCGGGTCTGGGTCGAACGGGCCTTGCTCCTGGGCCCTCGGGTCGAGATTACGGGACAGCAGGTGCCCAACCCCGGGATAGACGTGTAGCTCGCAGGTCCCGCCAAACTGTTTGGCTCGATCGCAAAAACGCCGCACTGCGGGCAGTGGAGTTTCAGTGTCCGCATCGCCGACGATGAGAATCGCGGGCGGCAGTCGCTTGCTGATGTTCTCTGCCGGGGAAATGCTCCTGACCTGAGCGCGGGCGCCAAGCAGCGTTTGTGGCCACCGATCATCTACGATCGAGACTGCGGGTGAAAGCAGGATCATCGCATCGGGTAAAGCGCTGAGAGTGTCGTCTCCGTCGTGAGGAAAAACTGCTGCCGATGCGGCCAGATGTGCTCCCGCGGAAGACCCATAGATAGCGACGCGATGAGCATCAATGCCAAGCCCACCAGCGTTCCGGCGCACCCAGCGAATCAGGTCTCTGACATCGGCCATGGCCTCGATCGGAGTGATATCTTTCTGGTTGGACAGCCGGTATTCCCCGGCAATGGCAACCATGCCCAGGCCCGCAAACCTCTCCGTATCGTAGTAGGTCCACTCTGGACTGCCTGCATTCCAACCGCCTCCGTGGAGCACGATCATCGCAGGACGCAGTTTGCCTTTCACGTTATCGGCGGGGAAGAAGATGTGCGCCTTGAGTTCAGTGGCACCGATTGTCTTGTAGGAGCGGATACTGGGCTGCTTCTGCGGCTCTTGAGATCCACCGACTATCGCAGACAGAAACGCGATTGCAAGGGCCGTGGCTTGTGCGCCCTTGCTCATCCACCTAAAAAACTCCCTCATTTGGTTTCTTGACCTCTTTAGACAAATGTTCAGTTCTTTTTGACCGTTCGATATCCAGCAGGCCTGAACGGCCGGCGCACAGAGGATTTTTGGGATTGCATCCCTGCGGCGTCGATTCGACTCCGATTCTGCCACGACTGATCTTCTGACCGAGTGTCTCTATTCAGATTGTTCGTCGTCTGTCCCACCGTCATCGTCACGGTCGCCGTTGTGGCGGTGGCTGTAGTGGCCGATGCTGTCCTGGAGGTGATCTGGATCGACAGAGACCTGGACTACATCCATCTCGTGGCCCTCGAGATCGACAACGAACATACCCATGCGCGAGCCCTCTGGATGAATAAAGATGAGAGTCTGCTCGTGGCCCTTGCGGCTGGTGTCGCGGATCATCCGCTCCCAGCCGGGGCCAATGTGCTGCTCGACGAGGTTGGTGAGCTCCTGCCCATCGACGGTCTCATTGAAGGACTCGAAGTTGGCCACATGAATTCCGCTCACGCCTTTGTGTGTGGCGCGGCTTGAGACCATGCTGATGAGGCCGACAAAAGGAATGCGTGTGGCGTGGGTGTGATAGCGACTCTCAATCGAATTCACAACCGCGTCAAATCCGGACTCGGAGCTTCCGGCCAGCACAGCAGCCGGAATGGCAAGAGCCACGATGCCAACGGGAATCAACCAGAGGTGTCTCATTCGTCTTCTCCTGGCTTGGGCTTATCAGTCACCTTGTCGGTGTCCTTGTTCTTTTCCTTGTCCTTCATCTTTGGCATTCTCTCCACATTGCCGAGTGCGCCAAGGCCCGCGAGCCCATGCAGCTTTCCCAGGTCGTCCATGCGGATGGGGCCAAGGATAAGCACGATCGTGAGTTCTTTAGGCTCGGCGGTGAGGATGAACATGCCGTGCGACTCGCCATTGACCAGCTTGACGAAAATGTCCGTGGTCTCTCCCGACTTGCGCTCACGCTCACGCACCATTGGAGTCCACTCGCCTGTTTCAAAGGCCTTGCGCAGTTGGTCAATATCGTCCATCGAGTATTGGCCCTCTTTGTCGAACTCGTAGGAGCGCACGTAAATGCCGTCGAGGCCGTCGATCAGCTGCTTAGCCGCGACGTCATCTTTGTCTTTGCCATCCATGAATTTTGAAGCGAAGCCAAGCATGTTTTTGCCGAGCGTGACCTCGGTGACATCGCTGGCACGATCAGCCAGCTGTTTTTCAAGCGCCGGGGGCAGCGGGAGCGGCGAGTCCTGTGCTTTCACAGGCCCGACGACAATGCAGAGGGCGAGGGCAGACGTCTCGGCGATTGCGGCCAGTCGAATTCGGAATTGCATTTTTTCTCCTTCTTGAATCAGAAAGTCGGTGCTGCCTTCAGTTCTGTGAACCGCGATTGCGGACTGCGAGTTGGGCCTGAACATGGTCGAGCGCGTTGCTGGTGATGCGGAGCGCGGTGAGCACCTCTTGACGAGCCTCTTCGCCTTTGCGCTGCTCCTCTTCGTGCTGCCGCCAGGCAAAGCCGCCACCTAATGCTGCGATCAGCACGACCGATGCGGCGAGCCGTTGCCAGGGAACGAAGGAATTGCGGCCGGCTTGGGGGCGGGTGCGGACGACTCGCGCGACCGTGAGCCTGCGCTTGAGGCTTGGAGGCGCGGGGCGGCGCTGCAAAGCTTGCTTCAGCTCGAGTTCGAAATCATCAAGCGGTTCATGCTCCACGTACATACTCCTTCAAATGCGATGCCGCCTTGGCGCGCAGCAGCTTGAGGCCGCGCTGCAGGTGGCTCTTGACGGTGGCCAATGGCGCCTCGAGAGTAGCGGCGATTTCCTCGGGCGTCAGGTCCTCCTGATAGCGAAGAACCAACGCAGCGCGCTGCGGTTCAGGGAGCGTTGCGAGCAGGCCTTCCAGGCGAGAGCCTAACGGCGAGGTGGGCTCTTCCACGCGCATTCCGTGCCGCTCTTCGATCTCAACCCACAGATCCATGCCTCGCACCTTTCGCCGTCTTAGCGCATCTGCTGAGCGGCTCATCGCCACGCGGCGCAGCCAAAAGCAGGCGTGTTCCGCAGACTCGAGTTTGGCCAAATGCCTATCCATTTCGAGAAACACATCCTGCGCAATCTCTTCAGCCAGGCCACGGTCGCCGGTCATGCGCAGCGCAAGAGAGAAGACCATGGACTGGCGCTGGTCCACGAGTTGTTCAAAATCGGGCTGCCAGTCCGGTTGCGCTTCGTGGGCCATATCTCTCGCTGCTACTCTCTTATCCGCAGGAATGCGGGCGTGGGGATGCAGAGAATACGCGCGGGCGAGAAAAAAGTTCTGGGGGAAGAGAAATGTCTGGAGCATTTACTCGATCTAGCGGCGGAGATTGACCTTGGCCAGATCGATAAGTTCGTTGCCACGGCCATCGAGAACAGCTTTGATCATGAACAGTCCGAAGCCCTTGATCTGATCGACTTTAATCGACGGCGGCATGGAGAGTTCCTGCCGGCTGACGATCGCTTCGAGCAAAACAGGCCCGTCATGCGCGAGCGCCTGCTCGATCATGGGCCTCACCTGTTCAGGCCTTTCAGCCCTGAGACCCAGGATTCCAGCGGCTTCCGCCATCCTAGCGAAATTGGGGTTGTGCAGATCGGTGCCAAAGTCGAGGATGCCGGCGGCCTTCATTTCGAGCTCGACGAAGGCCAGCGAACTGTTGTTGAAGACGATGATCTTGACCGGCAGCTTCAACTGGGTGAGCGAGAGCAGGTCGCCCATGAGCATGGCCAGCCCGCCGTCGCCGGAGAGAGAAATCACCTGGCGGCCGGGGTGACTTACCTGCGCCCCAATTGCCTGCGGCATTGCATTTGCCATGGATCCATGTGTGAACGAGCCGAGCAATCTCCTTTTGCCGTTCATGTGCAAGTAGCGCGATGCCCAGATCGTCGGGGTGCCGACATCGCAGCTGAACACGGCGTTCTCAGCCGCAAGCTCATCCAGAACTCTGGCTACGAATTGGGGATGGATTGCCCCATCTTCAGATTCGCCGGTCGCCAGATTGTCAAGGTCCTTGCGGGCTTCGCCATAGTGCTTGAGCGAAGCACTGAGGTGTTTGTCGTTTCTCTTGGGGCTCAGCTTCTGACTGAGCGCGGCCAGCGTGCATTTAACGTCGCCGACCAGGCCAAGATCGATCTTGGTGCGCCGGCCAATCTGCTCGCCGCGAATGTCGATCTGGATGATGGTCGCGTCTTTCGGATAGAACTGCTGATAGGGGAAATCAGTCCCCAGCATCAGCAGCGTGTCGCAATTCATCATGGCACGATATCCGGAGGAGAAACCCAGAAGACCGGTCATGCCCACATCGAAGGGGTTATCGTATTCGACAAACTCTTTCCCCCTTAATGCGTGCACGATGGGCGCCTTGAGTTTGGCTGCGATTTCGACTAGTTCATCGTGAGCACCCGCGCAGCCCGCTCCCGCGAGAATCGTGGTCGCCTTCGAGTCAACCAACATTTTGGCCAAGGTTGAGATTTCATCGGCGGAAGGGCACACGATGGAATTGGAATGGTGGAACTTGATGCGCGGCCCCTGCCCGACAGCATCCTGCAAAGCGACATCCCCCGGCAGAACAATGACGGAAACGCCGCGCTTCGATATTGCTGTCTGCACGGCAATTTCGAGAATCCGCGGCATCTGATCGGGGTGCGAAACAACTTCGCAAAAATGACTGCACTGAGCAAAAAGATGTTCAGGATGGGTCTCCTGAAAATAGCCGCTGCCGATCTCGTTGCTTGGCACCTGGGCGGCGATGGCCAGAACCGGGACACGGCTGCGGTGGCAATCGTAGAGTCCGTTGATCAGGTGCAGATTCCCGGGACCGCAGCTTCCGGCACAAGCGGCCAGCGTTCCGGTTAAGTGGGCTTCCGCGCCAGCGGCAAAGGCGGCCGTTTCCTCATGCCGGAGATGAACCCAATCCAGCTTCCCGGTTGCGCGAATCGACTCGGTAATGCCATTGAGAGAGTCGCCGGGGACACCATAAATTCGCCGCACTCCCGCCCCAGCCAAAACATCAACTAGCAGGTCTGCTACATTCTTTTTCGCCATGATGAACTCCACTGAGGATTGTGAGAAAACTCATTTCGGCTTGCGTGCCCAGCCTCCCTCACTGGCCGAACCCACGCCAACGTCAGGGCTACACCAAAGCCGAGAGGCGCACCGCCGCTCAAAGCAGTCCTGGATAAAACTCGAATTCCAATGACAAGAATGTTAGATGGCAGAAAGGTCGCAACAGTTCCGCCAGCAACCACTCAAAAGAAGTTTCCTCAGAACAGATCGGGGATGCTGTGGAAGGCGATGCGGGTGGGGGCGGCTTTGAAGGCGGTGAGCATGGTGGCGGGCGCCAGAGTGCTCATGCCGTACTTGTTGTTGAGCTGGTCCATCGCAGCAAGCAGCCTGATCCGGCTCTGCGTGTCTTCGAGGCCGTCGAAGAGGTTGAGCGAGTGGAGGCGATCGGGGACGAGCTCGCCGAGGTGCACGCCGATGAAGTAGGGGTGGTCGAACTCAGAGCCCCTGGGCTTGCCGGCCCATAGGCGGGTCAGCGCGGCGATGAGGGTCTGGTTGTCCTGGCACTCGCTGAGCTTGATTTCGCCCTTCCAGCCGCGCCTGGGGACGCCAAAGTTGCTGACGGCGTTGCTCTCGCCGGGCCGGGGCGCGAAGCCGATGGCGAGGCCGATGGTGCCCGCCCAGAGGCCATTGGCGCGAAGGCGCATGGCAGCCTTGTGGAGCAGCTTGTGAGCGACGGCCCATGCCTTTTCAGCGGTGCGCATCTCGGGGGCGAGCACGTGCTGATGGCTGATGGACTTGAGATGCTCGGACTCCGACATGTCAAAGTCTTCGCCGTGCAGCCAATGCCACAGGCGCTCGCCCCAGACCGAGCCCCAGAGCTGGCCGGCCTGTTCGCAGTCGAGCGCGAGCAACTGCTCCATCGTGTGAATGCCTTTCTCGTTGAGGCGCTTCTCAGTCTTTGCGCCGATGCCGGGCAGATCGCGCAGGGTGAGGTGGCGCAATGCTTCGGGAAGCAGGTCGAGCGGGAGCGCGATGAGGCCGTCGGGCTTTTCCATGTCGCTGGCGATTTTGGCGAGGTAGCGATTGGTGGCGAGGCCGACGGAACTGCGCAGCATGGGGCCGACGTTGCGGCGAATGCTCTCTTTGACGCGGCGGGCGAGATCGATAGCGGCCAGCAAAGGGCGCTCGCGGCCCATCAGGCGGCAGGCCATCTCGTCGATGGAAAGGACCGCGGTTACGGGGAGACATTTTTCGACGGCTTCAACGATGCGGTGGTGATAGTCGACGTAGATCTCGTGGCGGGCCTCGACGAGAGTGAGGCCGGGGCACATGCGCTTGGCCTCCGCAACGACGGTTCCGGTGCGAACGCCGAAGGCCTTGGCTTCGTAGCTGGCGGCGATGCAGACAGTGGTGTCGGCCATCATGGGGACAACGGCGATGGGGCAGCCGCGGAGCTCGGCGCGGACTTCCTGCTCGACGGAAGCAAAATAGGAGTTGAGGTCGACGAAGAGCCAGTTCAAAGCGGGCCCGGGATCAGGTGGCGAGGTGGGGGGCTCGGCTGTGGAAGCGGAACGCACGGAGAGAAAACCAATATCGTTTTCGGGCTCGTCCTGATCGGACAACAGAAGCGGATCGGGCCACGGCGCTGGCCCATCTGGAGGGTCGAAGTGAAGCGGGTTGGACAGAGCCGCCATCCTTAATTGATTTTCGCTTTTTCTTCTCTCTAAATCAAGTTGAAAATGTAACGTGACCAAAAGAATTTGCCGATGCTAATATCAGAGTGCCGCCCCCCTCGGCTATGCAGAGAACCGAACGACACTCTCATACATTGATTAGATCGATCATGGCGACTCGTCGCTGAAAATATGTGTCGGAATTGAGTGGGTTAGGCGAAATGCAAAGCTTTATGCACTGGATTACAACGAATAGCACCCTGCTGGCAATCCTGGTAACGGTGGGCGTAGCCGTCCTGCTCGTGTGTTGCATGGGGTGCTCGAACTGCCCTGCTCGCGAGAAGGATGATCTGTTTCGCCGCCGGGATGCGTAGGTAGATCCGCGGCGACAAGGTCCCTCCATTAGACGGCAGATCGGCGTCATGCCGAAAAGGTTGCCGGGTGGTCAGCGGATCAGGCACCATCTCACAAAACTGAAGTCCGTACATGCTCGCGGATCAAACGCGCGCACGCCGCTGTTAAATCTACGTTGTCCCGGGCCTGCTTTCCGTCAGGCAGCACTGTTACATCTTCCAATCCGGTGCGGATTCCATGCCCTCTATCCAGGCCACGGCGATTGACTGCCCAACACGCTATGCCGTAGCCGTGGTGAACCTGTTCCAACTCAATGCCTGCCGATACCACGATTTGTTCCATGCTGGCGGCGTGCTGAACCGCAACGACGGGATCGGAGTCAAGCGGCTCAACGAGGACGCGCCGACACCGGTCTGCTAACCCGGAGAGCACAAAGGCTCGCGCATCATCGATACTCAGTAATCCAGCCTCAATGCCGACGCCTCGGGAGAGAAATAACTCGCAGAGCTCTACGATTCCCGGCTCCCCTTGATTCGCTGTAACAAGGTCTGGCATTTCCTGCCAAGCTTCGACCAATTGGAACCGCTCTCTCGGATCCCTCACAATCGCCGCCGATGTTGTTAAAGAAATCGGTGTCTCGGGACAGAGCTTTCGGATTGAGCGCAGAAGCTTTGCGCAAGCGTTGCCGTCGAGGGTCTCGCGGCCAGCGTCGTCGAACGCATGAACGTGCACCGATTGAGCGCCAGCGTCCACGGCAGCGCGCGCCGCTTCCGCGATAGCAGCCGGATGGCGCGGGGCTGCAGGGTGAGTGCTGTCGCCATTCAGCGCTGCCTGAAGGAAAATGGAGGTCTGCATTAACACACGGTTAGCTTTCTCCAAATTGGGCGCTTAGATGATTCTTTGCGTCGGCTAAGAGTGTCAGGTAGTCCGCCTGAAAAGGTTCGACCAAAACCTTTTCGAGAGCAGCTTGGAGACGTACGAGGGCCAAACGCTCCGCTGAACTAGGCACATCAAGACACTTTTGTTCATAGAAATCCGCAAGGAGCGAAAACAGAACCAGCGCCTCGTCTCTCTCAATTTGTAATGTGACTGCCAATTGCCCTCCTCAATTGAGGCGTCCGGTGGTGTTGATGTGGTTGATTGTCTTTGGCTTTCCGAGCTGCAACGTCGGATTTCCGAATTCGATGTTAGCTTAAACAGACGTTACGGGGATTTGCTAATCGGGACTTCTGTGCGCGCGGGTTCCCTGATGAAATCGCATCTCCATTGCCTTGCGACACAGACCCATAGAGAACTGCGCAGCGTTGCCGAGGTCTCGCTTGTCTGCGGGTCAGTGCTGACAGCTCGATACGTAATGAGCGCGACTCCTTCAGCGATCGTGTGACAAGCGAGCTCGTGCGCGGCGATCGGTCGCGCGAGTTCGCTCGCAAGCAGGTCGAGGATCTGGCTCCGCGACCAGACCTTCCCTGAAGCGCCAAACTCCTGAAAGTCCTTTGCAAGGAGCGAGTCGACACGTTGGCGATCATGGCGGACGGCTGGATCGAGCAGCGCGAGTTCAAGCGAAAAGAGATGAGCCGCCAGCGCGTCGCTCACCAAAGAATCGTGCGAGATCATGCGCTTCGGGTTTGGAGACAGATCATCCATGGCAAATGCATCTTATTGTCCGGCGGCCGCGGCGACGGGCGTCTTCAAGTACTTGTCGAAGTGCGCGAGGATGCGGGTGTAGAGATGGGTGCGAACGTCCGGGCCAGCGATGGAATGCGTCTTGCGCGGATAGATCTGCAGGTCGTAGGGGATTTGCGCCTCGATAAGCTTCTGCACAAACTGCACGGTGTTTTCGATGTGGACGTTGTCGTCGCCTGTGCCGTGGACGAGCAGGAGATGGCCCTTCAAGTTGGCCGCTGAATTGACGACCGAGAAGTCGTGATAGCCGGTGGCGAACTCAGAGGGTTGGCTCATGTAGCGCTCGGTGTAGATGGAGTCGTAGTTGACCCAATCTGTGACTGGCGCGACGCAGACGCCGGCGCGGAAGCGGTCGGAGTGGGAGAGGGCATAGAGGGTGAACGTGCCGCCCCAGCTC
>Ga0182018_10002101_pt1 | contig 20802 bp, 15 predicted proteins | sample 812P2MmetaG_FD_120490 | JGI IMG/M metagenome (GOLD analysis project Ga0182018, IMG submission 120490) | Permafrost microbial communities from Stordalen Mire, Sweden - 812P2M metaG | ecosystem: Environmental > Terrestrial > Soil > Wetlands > Permafrost | place: Sweden: Stordalen | collected...
CTCAACAACTGTCGAACCGAGAGGAACGCCAGTCTCCCGATTGGCGCTCCGCAGAGCATCAACCGGCCGCGACGCGATCGATAAGGATAGCTGAAGAACCCCAAACATCAACCAGGACGTCTGACTCGACAAAGCCACTTCCTGCCGCTCCCCTGCCGTCATGCGCCCCGCACTGCCCGCGTGTGATACGATTAATGTTGAGAAAATGGAGACAATCATTCATTGAGTAAGACCTCGCAGTCCCTTACAGCCATCCCCCTAGGCGGACTCGGCGAATTTGGAATGAACATGCTGGCATTGCGGCTCGGTGACAACATCATAGTCATCGACGCTGGAATGATGTTCCCGGAGTCCGAACTCCTAGGCGTCGATCTCGTCATTCCCGACATCACCTATCTGAAGCAAAACCGCGCGCTCGTCAAAGCCATCGTGCTCACGCACGGCCACGAAGATCACATCGGCGCGCTACCGTACATCCTGCGCGACCTAAACGTCCCCGTGTATGGCTCGCGCTTCACGCTAGCGCTGGTCAAGAAACGCCTGGAGGAAGCGGGCTTGATCGATTCCACCACCTTGCGCGAAGTAATACCCGGCCGCTTGGTGGAAATCGATCCCTTTGAGATTGAATTCATACCCGTCACCCACAGCACCATCGATTGCGTCGCCTTGGCCATCCGCACACCGCTAGGCGTAATCATCCACACCGGCGACTTCAAGATCGATCAGACCCCCGTTGGGGGCGCGGCGTTCGACTTGCACACCTTCGCCCGCTACGGCAATGAAGGCGTCCTAGCCTTGTTCAGCGACTCCACCAATGTCGAGCGCCCAGGCTTCACCCCCTCCGAACGCGCCGTAGTCCCGCGCCTCGAAGACCTCTGCCGTTCCGCGCCCCGGCGCGTAGTCTTATCGTGTTTCGCCTCCTCCATCCACCGCATTCAGCAGGTCATCGACATCGCCTCTCGCGTGGGTCGCAAAGTCGCTTTCGTCGGTCGTAGTATGGTCGACAACATCGAAATCGCCCACTCCATGGAGTATCTGCGCATCCCCGACGGCATGGTCGTCCGCCCGCAGGATATTCGCAGCTTCGACCCCAAGCGTCTGGTCATTCTAGCCAGCGGCAGCCAAGCCGAGCCCATGTCCTCCATGTCGCGCATCGCGGTGGACAATCATCGCTTCGTCTCCGTGGATGAGAACGACACCGTAATCCTGTCCGCCCGTATCATCCCCGGAAACGAAAAGCCCATCTTCCGCATGCTAGACAACATGTTCCGCCGCCGAGCCCTGGTCTACTACGAAAACTCCGCTGGCACTATTCACGTCTCCGGCCACGCCAGCCAGGAAGAACAAAAGCTAATCCTGCAGCTCTGCAAGCCAAAATATTTCATCCCGGTCCACGGCGAATACCGTCACTTGTTCCGCCACGCCGCTTTAGCCCACCAACTAGGCTGCGTCTCCGGCGAGATCTTGTTAATGGAAGACGGCCAGGTCGTAGAGTTCACGGAAGACCGTGCCTATCGCCGCGACCCAGTAACCGCGGGCCGCGTGCTGGTCGACTCCGGCTCATTGGAAGAAATCGAAGAAGCGGTAGTCCGCGATCGCAAGCATCTTAGCGAAGACGGCGTCTTGGTCCCCATCATCGCCATCGACAAACACACTGGCCGCATGGATATGCAACCCGAAATCGTAACCCGCGGCATGTTTAGCGATAACGGCCAGGAACTAATGGCCGGCGCCCGCGACGTCGTCCTGAAAACCGTGGAACAGTCCAACTCCGAAGAAAAAATGGACTGGTCGGTAATGAAAGAAAAAATCCGGGTAGATCTGAAGCGCTACATCAACAAACACACCTCCAAGCGCCCCCTAATCCTCCCGGTAATCCTTGAAGTCTAGGAAATTACTCCGTTGTTTCAGACGCTCGACGTAGACGATTAGCTCCCTTAGTTCAGTCAGCCACGACAGAATCCACAGATTTCGGCGTCTGTCTCCGCTTTTCCGCGATAGACGCGTCGCCACACTCGTTCGGACTCCCGTTTCGAAAAACTTGGTATAGTCTTGGCCTGCTCGGTGGAATCTTGATGCAGTGTCCGACTGTGGAGAGGACATCCGATGAGACACCTTTCGAAATATCTGTTTGTTCTCCTGCCAGCCGCTACGCTCTTTCTACATCAGCAGTATTCCCCGCTTCGGGCCCAGGGAACCTCCGAGGAACGGATTTTCTTTCATGCCAAGATCTTCACCGGCGACCCTCAGAATCCCTATGCCGCCGCGGTCGCAATTCGTAGAGACAAGATCATCGCGGTGGGCAGCCTTCCGGATGTGGCGAAATCTGTATCCGAAAATGCCCGGCGCATCGACCTGAACGGCAAGAATCTTTTTCCTGGCTTCATCGATTCGCACAGTCACTCCATCGACGGAGGGCTCGGCCTGATTTCTGCCGACGCCACCGAGAAAGTGCGTTCGCTCAATGATCTTCCGCCATTTGCCAGTGACGCGAAAACCAGCGGCAAGGGCATGCGCGGCGACATTCTTGAAATTCTCGGTATCCCCCTGGAATTTTGGTCGCACTGCGACGTCTTGAACGCCAATTTCAGCGCGGGCGCTTATGAGACGCAGAGCGTCCTTCTCCGCGGAATGGATGGACACACGGCGTGGGCAAACCACGCCCTATTGCAGCGCGCAGGCATTACCCCTGACTTTCTGAAGAAGCTTTCCGCGCAGCAGCGCAGTTACTACGGCGTAGACCAGGACATGCGCCCAACCGGCTTCCTCGTCGATACGGGTTTGGAGAAAATCGAACCGCTCCTGCCGGCGCCCACTCCCGACAGGTTACTGGCTGCGGCGCGCGCCGCCCTGCAATATAACTACGGCCTGGGCATCACGGCGTGGCTCGATCCGCTGGCCACCGACGACGTGTTGCAGGCCTACAAATCGCTGGCGGACCGGAACGAGTTGCTTTCCCAAGTTGTAGCGTTTCCGAGGGTGCTGGCAAAAAACCCCGCGCTTGAACTGGCCGCGGTTCAGAAGACCCGCGAAGCTTACAAAAACGTGCCCAATCTTCACGTTACCGGGATCAAAGTCTTCGCTGATGGCGTGGTGGAGTATCCCTCACAAACTGCCAATCTCAGCAAACCTTACACGAACACCGGGCGCAACGGCGATTTGCTGTTTGATCCCGAAAAGTTCGCCGAGCTGTGTGTTGCCGCCGACAAACAGGGCTTGATCATTCACGTACACGCTCTGGGTGATGGCGCGGTGAAGGCCGCGTTGGACGGGATTGCCGCGGCGCGAAGCGCTAACGGCAATTCCGGATTGCCGCACACACTCACACATGAACAATTTGTGCTACCCGAGGATCTTCCGCGGTTCCACCAATTAGGCGTGATAAGCGCGTTACAGCTTTTTTGGGCCGAAGCCAGCCAGGACACCATCGAAATCGTGAAGCCCTATCTGGATCCCAATATCTACAAATGGCAATATCCCGCGCGCTCGATCCTCGACAATGGCGGGATCATTTCCGGCGCGAGCGACTGGCCCGTTTCCACCGCCAACGTCTTCTGGGCCACCTATCAGGCGGAAACCCGCAAAGGACCGGAGGGAATCCTCGACCCTTCCCAGTCGATGCCACGCGAAGCCATGTTCTACGCCTACACACGCAATTCGGCTCGCGCTCTGAATCTCGATTCCATCGGAACGATCGCCGCTGGCAAGGACGCAGATCTGATTCTGCTCGACCGGGACGTTTTAACGATTTCCCCGGCAGAAATGCGCGACACAAAAGTGTTGTGGACGATGGTGGCGGGAAAAATAGTCTATCAGGCAAAGTAAAAAGGCTCGCCCGCGACCCGGTCCATTGCTTGGCGCCAGGGATACCTTGTTGTTTGAGACGGCGAGACCTTGGACAGCGGTAATTCCAAATCCGCCTGCGCGGTCGCGAGCGATTGCTCGATGCTACAGAGGAAGCGCCTTACTTGATCCGTTGGTCCTCCGGCAGCGCCTGGTTAATGCTCTCTAATTTCTGGAATCCGTCTTTCACCACCGTTGTTCTGATGTTGTACTTTGTCACCAGCACGGGTTTCAGCAGTATGGTGGGCACCTCTATCTTGCCATTGCTTATCGCCCCGTCCGCGCGTGGCTTTTCGCCCTTTGCCAGCCGAACCGCTTCCTCTGCGGCTCGTACCGCTTCATTTGTAACCGGCTTATAAACGGTCATGGCTTGCGTGCCCTGGGCGATGCATATGACGGCCGCCAGATCCGCATCTTGTCCGGAAACCGCAACTTTGCCGGCCAGATTATGTTCGCGGAGGGCCTGAATCGCACCTCCCGCCAACCCGTCATTGGAAGCGAGAACAGCAGCGATGTTGCCGTGTGCGGAGTCAATCACCTTCAGCGTAAAAAGGTACGCCTCGGAAGGCAGCCACTCTTTCGTATACCCATCCGCGATCACCTTAATATCGCCGCGATCGATGTAAGGCTGCAAAACCTTCATCTGTGCGTCATGCAGAGCTTGGGCGCCTTCATCATTCGGCGAACCCGCGATCAGCACGTAGTTCCCTCTGGGCGCATGCTTTACCAGATACTCCGCTTGCATCCTGCCAATCTTCACGCGGTCAAAACTCACGTAGAGATCGACATCACTTTTCAAGACCAGGCGATCGTAGCTGATGACCTTTACGTTGGCCGACTTTGCGACGTCCACCATACGGCCGGCTTTTGTAGCATCGTGGGGCAGTAAGACCAGCACTTTGATACCGGCTTGAATCATCTCTTTTACTTGCTGGAACTGACGATCATCGTCGCCATTGGCGTCGCGCGAGATCACCGCTGCGCCCAATTGCTTGGCCCGCACATCAAACGAATCCAGGTCCGTCTGCCAACGCTCTCCCTTCATCGCTTCTATGGAAAAGCCTATTTGTAGTGTGTTCGCATCTTGCGCCCGCGCAAGTTGTCCGTTAAGGACTACAACGAACATTGTGGACAGAATCATCAGCCAGCGTAAGGCTTTCCTCAAGATATCTACCTCCACATTTAGGCCAAGCATTAGCATAGTCTGCTGAAATTCAACCGTGCTCAACAGTTTTGTGTTCTGCGAAGAATCGAGCAATGCCGCGTCGCACACTTGTCATCTGTTAAGTCGATCGCACACCTGGTGGTTGGTCCAGATTCATGACTTGGATTTTTTGCGGCGTTTCGCCGGAAGAAGCGCGTCTTCCAAATGTATACGGACACGCCGGGTGCGAGGTGCCGGTGTTGTGCCGGATTTTTTGACGTCTTTCTTCGGGTGCTCCACCCTTTCTGCGGTTTTTTGCAGAAGTGCGGGGCCTGTGACGTTGACTTCCTCTGCGAGTTCCCGGTACAGAATTAGAAGCGGACTTGGATGCCGGCAACCAGCGGTCGGGCGGCCCGAATCGCCGCCCTGCTAGCCGAGTGCCAGATTCAGATTCTCAATCGCCTCGTCGATCTCTGCAGTATTCTTGTACCCAACCGTAACGCAATCGACCCCGGCATTCCGGAATGCAAACCTCATCGCAGCCTGACGATCCTCGCGGCCAAACGTACCCTCGCCTACGAGTTTCATGCTGATCACACCCATTCCCTCTTTGCGGACCCGCTGCACGTGGGTCACAACTTCGGGAACATTTCCCAGACCGTCCGTGTTGTAATCCTCGGCGTCCATTCGCACGCCCTTGTGATTTACCCGGATCATGGCGACATCGAGCCACTTGTTCGCTGGCACTTGACGCAACGCCGGCAACCCGTGCACCGACGCGCCGTGACTTACGATAGCCTTCTTCGACTCCGCTTGCAGAATCCCGTCCTGCCACCTGCTCGTGTCCGCAGGCCATGTCGCTGTGTGTTGCCAGTGCAACAACATGATGTCAAAGTACTCGGTATTCGCGAGCTTGCGCAGTTCGTCGAATTTGTCTTGCGGATTCACACCTTGCCGGGTGGTTACCTTCGACATAATCCGATAACTATCCCGCGGGATACCCTTCAGGGCCACTCCCAGCATCCGGTGCATCTCGCCGTAAGATTCAGCAGTCTCGAAGAAGCGAATGCCCCGGTCGTAGGCATAGCGCACCAGCCTCGTGAACTGGTCTTGTCCCAAATCGCGCTGCACCTGGCCGCTGAAGCTCCCGGTGCCGAACGCCAACCGAGTCACTCGGACTCCAGATTTTCCCAGCGTCACCCAATCCGTCGCCGTCTGGCGCCCCGCTCGAAGCGGCACGCTTCCGGCCACGGCCAGGGCGCCTGCCGCGAGTCCAGCCCTCACAAACTCACGTCTCGTATACTGAGGCACGAATCACCTCCAATCTGGGAAATCGTATCACGACCCAAGAGCGCAATCTCCACGTTAATCGGGCTCAGAGGAATCCTTATTGGTGGGGGAGTCAACCGCGCAGGAAGTCGTGCTCACCCAGGTCGATCCGGCCGACGGCCATCGCACACCTTGGAAGCGCATCAAAACCGAAGCGCGTAATGGACTGGGAATTGTCGTAACGCCCGACCTCAAGTACTACGCCTATGCGGCACCCCGCTATTCCTCGGTCCTCTACGTAGCCGATAGCTTGCGCTGAACCGCAGCGCCCCAAACTTTTGTCTCCTGGTTAACGGAGCAGTGCTAGCGAGAGACCGAAGCGGACGGTGAGGTGGGCTTCTCGGGGTACAGACGCTCAAACTCGGGATCGCCATGAAGCAGGGTGAGATCGGGGTCGCGACGAGTCCACACTGGGTCCCTCGAACCCGCCTCCCAGGCTTTGCGGAGGGCCTCCAGGGCTTCTGCTTTCTTATTTAGGCGGCAGTAGGTACACGCGGCGTTATAGAGAATCGACGATTCGTCGGCGCGCAAGGTGACGGCCATATGGAGTTCGCGCAAAGCCTCTTGCTCCCGTTTCAATCCGGCGTAGTTGGCGCCCAGCAGGACGCGTGCCCGCGCATCCTCGGGTACGTGTTTCAAATGATTTTCTAGAGCGGTGCAGAATCTTCGGGTCATGTTGAGACTTAACTCTTCTCTTTCCAACGACCCTAGAGAATTCAAGATAGGGACATAAACATTATAGTCCTCGCCACTAGCCTCGATGGCGGATTCCGATCGATCGACAACTTCCTGACAGCGCCCCGCAGCGAACAGGCCGCGGAAGAGCAGATAATACGCGCCCTCGCAATCACGCTTGCGTTCGATGGCCTTTTTGACCATGCGCACGGCTTCGTCATAAAGTCCAGCAGCGTAGAGAACCCACGCCTGGCTCACTTGCACTTCAGGCAGATCCCAGCGCAGGGCCACGGCCTTGCCGGAGGCTTCCCTGGCGCGCTCGATCCAAACCTGATCGCGGGTGAAGATGGAGTAGTACATGGCGCACGCGTTGGCGCAAGCGGCATAAGCCAGGGCGAAGCTGGGGTCTAGAACTACAGCATTGTCGAACATCTGCAACGCGAACTCGACGTCCTGGCGAGTTTGCCGCCGGGCGTAACGCTTGCCGCGCAGGTACAGATCATAAGCTTGCGTGCTTTCCGTCGGTTTATCGGCAAGCGCTTCCAATTCCTGTGGAGAGAGTTTTACGCGCAGGGCCTCGGCAATCTTGCGTGCCATTTCGTCCTGCACTTCGAAAACGTCTTTCATCTCTCGGTCGAAGCGTTCCGACCAAAGGGTAAAGTCGGTCCGCGTGTCAATGAGCTGCGCGCTGATACGCAGTCGTACGCCGACGCGGCGTACGGTGCCCGTAAGGACATACCCCGCGCCCAGCAGCTGACCGATCTGCGCTGGAGTCGTCGGCTTGTCCCGGAACGCAAGAACCGTAGGTCGCGAAAAGGTGTTTAGTCCCTGGATTTTAGACAGCTCGGTGATGACGTCTTCGGTAATGCCATCGCGCAGGTACTCATCTTCCTTGGAGCCACTCTGATTTTCGAAATAGAGCACGGCCACCGACTTATTTGCGGGAGCGGGTACAGCCGCTTGCGCACTCGACGCCTCCGGCTTGTCAGCTGCCGGACGGCGATTCGAATCCAGGTCGCGTTTAAGGCGCTTCAAGTCGGTGCGCAGTTCGGCGGCCGTCTGGTACCGCAGGTCGGTATCCTTTTCCAGAGCCTTGGCGAAAATGTTTTCGATGGCGACCGGCAATTTAGCATTCAAGGTGGTCGCCGGAGCCGCCTCCGACCGCAGGATGCCATCGAAAATAAGCGCCACGGTCGACCCGGAAAAGGGCACCACGCCTGTGGCCATTTCGTAGAGCACCACGCCAAGCGAGAACAAATCGGAACGCGGGTCCAACTCATCGCCCCGCGCTTGCTCCGGCGACATGTAAGCGACCGTACCTATCGAGCTGCCTGGGCTGGTCAGAAGAGCGCCGTCCGGCACGTCCACCCGTGTGCGCAGTGACGATTCCGCCAGGGTCTCCGCCACCTGCTGCTCTTGCTTTCCCAGCTTCGCCAGTCCGAAGTCCAGAATTTTCGCTGGGCCTCTTTCAACGAGGAAAATGTTGCCGGGCTTTATGTCGCGGTGGACGATTCCCTTCGCGTGAGCGGCTGCGAGGCCCTCGACAATCTGTATCCCAATGTCGAGGATTTCAGAAATGGCGATCGGCTTCCCGGAAATCCGGTACTTCAGCGTCTGTCCTTCCAAGAGTTCCATGGCGATGAAGGGGCGCCCTTCAAATTCCCCAACGTCGTAAATTGTGCAGATGTTGGGATGATTGAGAGAGGATGCAGCGCGAGCTTCGCGTCGAAATCGCTCGATCGCCTGCGAGTCCTGTGAAATGTCGTCGGGAAGGAATTTCAGCGCAACGCTTCGGCCTAGGCGCGTGTCCTTCGCCTTATACACTACACCCATGCCTCCGCCGCCAAGCTTTTCGAGAGCACTATAGTGCGAGACGGTACGACCAGAGAGAGGGGCAGTATCGTTCATCGGCCACGAAGTTTACTCTAGGCCCCAAGAGCAAGCAAATGCGCCATAGCGGCTTCGGGCCATGCCGGTAACACTTGCGAAGTCGCCTTACAGCAGTTCTGCCGTTCGCCGGCAAATCCACATAGTCCAGTTTAGCGTTTATCACGACTTGTCCTGCTGGACATTCCTACCCTTCCAGATGTAGATATTTTATACCCGCTAAGCAACGGGCACTGGGAGGCGTTTATGGTGGTCAGTTGGAGCATGTGAGTTGGGCCACGCTTCAGCTCAGACTGTGAGGGTGACGTGAACTCTACTTCTAAGACAATTCTTTTTTGGATTTCTATGGTTGTCCTGTCGGCCATGGTCTGGACGCTGGTGTCCACGAACGGACATTCCGCTCGCGAAGATGAACCCACTTACAGTGAGTTCATGAAAAAGGTGGACTCCGGCGACGTCAGAGAGGTCACCATCTACCTGTCGTCAAACAGTTACGAACTTCAGGGCGAATACAGTCGACCCGCGAACCGCAAGTTTCACGTCGCGATCTTCAAAGAAGCCGCTCCAAATGTCACCAAAGAATTGACCGACAAGGGCGTCCAGATCCAAATTAAGGTCAAGCACGTCGGCAGCGCAGACTGGGTTCTCATTCTCCTGAATTCCCTGCCGCTTCTCTTGCTCGCCGGCTTCTGCTTGTTCTTAATGCGCCAGCTGCAAGCGGGTGCGACTAAGGCTCTAAGCTTCGGCCATTCCCCCGCGCGTCTGCTTTCCGCGCAGCAGACCCAAGCCACCTTCAAAGATGTTGTTGGCGCCAATGAAGCCAAGCAAGAACCACAGCCAGCATCGGCGCAACCCCAACGGGTCGCCGCAGCAGGAGCGGCCAGGGTACACCTCACGTCATCGACGAGCGGTGGCGAGATCTACGTTGACGGAAAGTTCTACGGGAATACGCCTTCGGACATCACTCTCGCGGCCGGGGAGCACGTCATCAATGTCGCGGTCGGCGGCAAGCAATGGTCGCGCACCGTTCAAATCACAGCAGGTGAAATTCGCCTGCACGCCGAAATTTCCGACTGTTAGTCAGCCAGAACGATTTAGAAATCAACGGACGCATCCAATTGCTCGTAAGCCTGTAGGGCAACCGGATCATGTTACTTCTGTCGAACTCGCATGTGCGTCCAAACCGCTGATGATCCAGTCTACCGTTGCCAACCAACCCGCCAGAACCATCGCGCCTCTTCATTAGGTAGGGTGAGACCCGTGCGGTTGAGATCCACTTTTCAGCCTTGCTTCCGTCGGGCCCAGGGGCGTTCCGCTCGATAAACTGGGGTAGCAGTCGGATTCTTAAGAGAGGCCGAAAGCAGTTTTCGCCTCTTGAGAAGTCTCACGGCCCCTTGCGCGGCGGACTTCGACAATCCCGTGCCCTGCGCCAGCTGCTGAAGGCTCAACGATGCGACCCTCTGGCCCGCACCCACGCTTCGCCTCCACACATGGAGGTAGACAAGAAACGCCGACGGCCGTTTTTCATGCTCGGTTAGATCGCGCATAAGCACGTCAAGAATATAACTATCTATAAAAAGGTTCATCACAACCCTCGCTGTTATTCCGTTAACTACAGTTGTTAATACTATAGTGATTTGATTTTACTTTTCAAGGGACGCGCTCCCCGCCTACACTGAATCTCCTCAGGAGGACAACCATGATCAAGGCCGTTAAGTTTGTGAGCATTCCAGTTCGAGACCAGGAGCAAGCGCTTGCCTTCTACACCGAAAAGCTTGGATTCCAGATCCTGACCGACCAGCCTTTCGACGCGAACCAACGCTGGATAGAACTGCGAATCCCGGGCAGCGAAACCAAGGTGGTTTTGTTCACACCTCCCGGCCATGAAGATCGAGTCGGCACTTTTTCGAACGTAACGTTTGTGACCGACGACATCGATCGCACTCATCAAGAGTTGTCAGCCCGAGGTGTGGTGTTCACAGCTCCGCCCACAAAACAACCCTGGGGGCAGTTTGCAAAGTTCCAGGATCTAGACGGCAATCAATTTGTATTATCAACCAAATGATTCGTAGCCATTCGTCTTTGTATCGACGGGTGAATGGCCTGGCAGCCTGATCCAAATGAGACCGTGTTTCTCGGAGATATCAAGCAAAGGCTTCGCGTTCTCTTTGGGACTTGGTCGATCAGGGAAACAGCACTTCTTACGACGTGGAACCTTCGTTGAGGCCGACGAGTTTCCTGTATTCAGGGTCGTCGCGCAGGCAATCCAGATCGGAATCCTTGGCCGCCCAATTACGCAGGCCGTATCCCGCCGCAAATGCCTTCTTGAGCGTCTCGAGCGCCTCCGCTTTTTTTCCAAGCACGCCGTACGTGCACGCGGCATTGTAAAGGGTGTTGGAATCTCCCGGACGAAGGGCTACCGCGGTCTGCAGGTGTCGGATGCTCTCGTCCGCGTCTTGCGCGAAATGGGCAATGTTTGCCGCCAGCAAGATACGCGCCCGCACGTCTTCCGGGACTAACTCCAGCTGCTGCCGGAGGATCTTGCTCATCCGCTCTCGTACGTGCTCCGCTTCTTTCTTCCGTCCCAACCGTTCCAGTACATTCGCAAAGGGGATATAAGTATTGTAGTCGTCGCCGTTGGCTTCTAGAGCCCGCTCGGTGAGCGCCGCGGCCTCTTCGTGGCGGCCAGAGGCGAAAAACGCACGGCCAAGGATGTTCCACGATCCTTCACAGTCGGGCTTCCGTTCGATGGCGCGCCATGCCAACAGTGCGGCTTCCTCGTATTTCTTCTGCGCATAACACAGCCGGGCGTGGGCTATCAAAACCTCCGGCAGGTCAGGCGCCAGGGCCATGGCGCGGTCGCAGGCAGCCAGCCCCCGCTCCAGCCATTTCGGGTCTTGCTCGCGAATCTCATACATGCGCCCGCACAAGCTGCCGATGCCGGCGTGCGCCAAGGCGAAATTCGGATCCAGATGTATGGCCTGTTCGAACATCTGTAGGCCGTAATCCAGGTTCTCGCGCCGCGTATAACTCCTTCCGCGCAGATAAAAGTCGTAGGCCTGCGGGTTTTCCGTCGGTTTGCGCGCGATGATTTTGTCTTCTTGCGGCGTAAGCGTGATGCGCAAAGCCTGGGCGATGCTCCGCGCGATTTCCTCCTGGATGGCGAACACATCTTCTAGTTGACGATCGTAGCGCTCGGCCCAGATCGAGTGCCTGGTCGACGCTTCCACCAGCTGCGCGGTGATACGCACGCGGTTGCCGGCGCGCCGGATGGATCCTTCCAGCACGTAACCCGCATCCAGCTGCTGGGCCACTTGTAGCGTCGTGACCGGCTTGTCGCGGAATGCCAGCACCTCCGAACGAGGAAAGATTTGCAGTTTGGCGATCTTCGAAAGCTCGGTGACAATGTCTTCCGTAATCCCGTCGCGAAAGTACTCGTCTTCTTTTGCTCCACTCTGGTTTTCGAAGTACAGCACCGCGACTGATTTTTGCTTGGCGGGAACCCCGTGCGCGGCGGAATCGGTAACGCTTTTCTCGGCGGCCGGCCGGCGGCCCGTTTCCAGATCCCGGCTGAGTCGCTTCAGATCGGTGCGCAGTTCCGCCGCACTCTGGCACCGCAAATCGAGATCCTTGTCGAGTACCTTGACGAGAATGGTTTCAAAAGCCGATGGCACACGAGCGTTTAGCTCCTTCGCAGGCACGGGCGTGGAATGCAGGATTCCGTCGAAAATGACGGCCGCAGTTGCCCCGGCGAACGGTACCGTTCCGGTAGCCATCTCGTAGAGCACTACACCGAGCGAAAACAAATCCGAGCGTGCGTCCAACTCTTCGCCCCGCGCCTGTTCAGGAGACATGTATGCGACTGTGCCGATCGAACTCCCCGGGCTCGTTAGCTGCTCTACCTGCACCACATGCGTCACGGTATCCATATATCGGCCAGACGTCGATCCGAGGGCATCTTGGGTTGCGGATACCACCTTCGCCAAACCAAAATCGAGTATTTTTGCCTGCCCCCGAGCCACCAGAAAGATGTTCGCCGGCTTGATGTCACGGTGCACGATTCCCTTGGAGTGCGCCGCATCCAGTCCATTCGCGATCTGAATGCCGATCTCCAGCAGTTCTGCCATTTCGATGGGCCTGGCACCAATGCGGTGCTTGAGAGTCTGGCCCTCGAGCAGCTCCATGGCGATGAATGGCCTGCCCTCGAATTCTCCAATATCGTGAATCGTGCAGATATTCGCATGATTCAGAGAAGACGCAGCCCGCCCTTCGCGCCGGAACCTCTCCACCGCCTGTGGGTCCTGCGAAATGTCGTCGGGTAGAAACTTCAGCGCTACGCTTCGGCCAAGCCGCGTGTCCCTGGCCTTGTAGACGACCCCCATTCCTCCACCGCCCACCTTTTCAAGCACGTCATAGTGGGAAATTGTTCGGCCGAGCATCAAGGAGGGTTCGCCCATCGGCCATGGAGTTTACCCCAGCGCCTGAGGGCGAGCAAACGCGAGACCCCGATTTTGGCCACATGCCTAAGTCGCGAAACCGCCTCCCGTCTTCCAGAACTATGGAAACACGGTGGATGGCCCGGGTTCGGTTTTTTGAGCCGGGGCTTGCGGTTGACCTTTCCATCCCTGGCGCGGGCGATAGGACGAGCGTAGCTAAGTGGATATCTTCTCGAACTCGACGTTCTCTCTATCAATTCGAGTCCACTCTCTCTTAAGTTGACCGGTTCGAATTACCTCTGCGTAAATGGTGGTCGGTTCGTACTCCGATCCGTGCGATCCTTCCGTATGAATCCCGGCTCTCACCCTCACGCCGTGCCCGACCACCTCCGGATCGACCGTCGTCCCCCCTCGCAAAACCCGGTCAATTCCTTAGTTTCCGCTTGCATCTTGTTAACCTGCAACTCCCGCAGAATGAACACTTGAAAAACTGTATCAAAACGAATAACTTCAACTTCCTTTAGAAGGAACACTTACAATAAGACAGGGGGGTGGGTGTTATGGTTAACCAAACATTTCCCCATTCACGAAATGTCAAACTCCCCACCAATGACTGGCGCATTGTCCTGATTTCGCTGCTAGCGCTCCTGCTCCTTTCCTTAACTCCGGTCTCCCAGTCGCAGCAACCGAACTCCGCCTTGGCCGCGCGCCGTGCGCAGCACCTCCGCCACGGCATCAACCTCAGCGAATGGTTCGCCCAGGTTTACGACCCCAAGGGCTACACCAAAGAGCACTTCGAGATCTGGAACACCGCGCAGGACATTGCCATGATCAAAGCCATGGACTTCGACCATGTCCGCCTCAGCGTCAATCCGCAACCCATGTTCCGCCGCCATCAAGCCGATCACATCCCAGCCGACTATCTTGGCTATCTGGATGCGGCTATTAAAATGATCTTGGATCAGGGTTTAGCCGTGGTGATCGATATCCATCCCGATTCCGAGTTCAAGCACAGTCTGGCGACGGATGATGGCTTCGTCGAGGACTTCACCGATTTTTGGCGCGCGATTGCCCAGCACTACTCCGGCTTTGATCCCAACCTCATCTTCTTTGAAACGCTCAACGAACCCGAAGTCCGCGACTCCTATCGCTGGTACGGAATTCAGTCCCGCCTCGCCGCAGCCATCCGAGAAGGCGCCCCGCAAAACACCATCATCGCCGTCGGCGCCCGCTGGGACGATGACGACGACCTGCTCTTCGACCAGCCGCTACGCGATCTCAACATTATCTACAACTTCCACTTCTACGAGCCGCATGTGTTCACCCATCAAGGAGCAACCTGGGGCGACAGCTACTGGCACTTCGTAACCGCACTTCCGTATCCATCCGATCCCGAAACCGCACGCAAGGTCGCCGAGCAGGTTCCCGACCCGGTGAAACGTCTGGCCGTCGTTCGCTACGGCGCCGACCACTGGAACGCCTCTCGCATCGACGCCGAATTCGATCAGGTAACCGCCTGGGCCAGGCACTGGGACGTTCCCGTGGTCTGCAACGAATTCGGCGTCTACCGCAAAGTAGCCAATCCGCAGGATCGCGCCGCGTGGCTCTCCGACGTCAGAAAATCCCTTGAAAAACACGGCATCGGCTGGACCATGTGGGACTACAGTGGAGGTTTCGGCGTGGTCACCAAGCAAAACGGCCAGCCCTCGCCCGACGAGATGACCGTAAAGGCTTTAGGGCGCACCGTGCCGCCGCATTAATCCCGGCTGCACCCAGACTTGTAGCGCCGGCATCCTGCCGGCTTCAAGTGCCCAGCCGACGGAATAAAGCAGAACGAAAACAAAATGGCGATGACACTACGACCATACGAGCAGCACGATTTCACGGCGCTCCATCGTCTGGACCAATCGTGCTTTCCGCCGGGCGTCGCGTACTCCCAGATGACGCTGCATCATTTTCTGACGTTGCCATCAGCCGAGTGCCTGTTGGCCGTGGATGGAAACCGCATCGTGGGGTTCGTGCTCTCGGAACAAAATCCGCCGCTGGCGCATGTCATCACCCTGGACGTGGCGGCCGAACACCGCCGCCACGGAGTGGGCTCCGCAGTTTTGATCGAGCACGAGAGAAACCTCAAGCTTCACGGCGTGCGCCACGTGCTCATTGAAACGTCAATCGAAAACGCCGCCGCGGTTGCCTTCTGGAAGCGGCACGGCTATCGTATCGAAGCCGTCCTGAAACGTTACTATCTCGGCCGTATCGACGCATACGAGATGCGCAAAATCTTGCCGGCTGCAACTTCAGCCAAGTCGGCGCCAAAGGAACCCTAACGTCCAATGCCTCTGATTCAGGCGATCATCCTCGCCGTCGTGCAAGGGCTCACCGAATTTCTCCCCGTGAGCAGCACCGCACACCTCGTCCTCTTCCCCTGGCTCCTGCACTGGCCCGATCCAGGCGAAGCCTTTGACGTCGCGCTCCACGCCGGAACTCTCGTCGCCGTCCTTCTATACTTCTTCAAGGACTGGCTGACCTTGACCCTTTGTGGCCTTGGCATGAGTTATCCCAAAAACGCTCCTCCCCAAGAGGTGGCGCAGCATCGTCGTCTTTTCTGGTTCATGATCATCGGCACGATTCCCGGTGCTATCTTAGGGAAACTCTTCGACAAACAAATCGAAGAGCACCTCCGCTTGCCGGGCATTATCGGCCTCTCCATGGTGGTCATCGCGCTGGTGATGTGGTGGGCCGATTCCAGGGCCAAACTCAACCGCAACCTCGAGCAATCCGACATGGGCGATGCCATCACCATCGGCACAGCCCAAGCCTTGGCGCTCTGGCCGGGAGTTTCGCGTTCGGGCATCACCATCACCGCTGGTTTGTTCCGGAAATTCACCCGTGAAGCGGCAACCCGCTTTTCGTTTCTACTTTCGGCTCCGTTGATCGCCGGCGCGGTTGCCTCCAAAACGCCCGCCCTGATCAAACTGCACAAGGCGGGCAATCTGGATATGCCGCTGTCGACACTAGCCATCAGCGTAGCCGTTTCTGGAATCGTCGGCTTCTTCGTAATTGCCTTTTTCTTGCGTTATCTCAAGACACGCACCTTGAAAGTATTCGTTGTCTATCGCCTGGTGTTTGGTATCATCATTTTGGTTTTGGCATTTCTTCAGGCGGGCTCGCGCTAGCGCCAACGTGCCCGTCACCACTCAGCCTTCCCCCATTGCTGAGGAGACCTCGTGCGCGTTCTGACCCCGACTGAGAATAAACGGCTCAACGAGCTGATCGGTTTTTTGTGTATTGTTTTCGCCATTTTGATCGCCCTGGCGCTGATTTCCTATTCACCACACGACGTCGCTCTCAACGTCAGCGCCCCACCAAACGATGGCCCGCTGGCGCGCAATTGGATTGGTCCAGTTGGAGCGTACGGCGCGGACTTGGTGTTCCAGGTCTTCGGTTTCGCCGCGTTCCTGCTGCCCCTCGCGATCGCCGTGCTTGGCTGGCGCTGGCTTCGCAGCCGGAGCATTGATTCCCAGGTCGCCACGCTGGTGGGCTACGCGTTGCTGCTGCTTTCCCTTCCTTCGTTGCTTGCACTGTGGCACTTGCCGGAAATCCGCGGGGCTCTGCCTCCTGGTGGATTGCTTGGCAGCGTGATTTCCAACGAACTACGTAGCGGTTTCAATCTGTGGGGCGCGAACCTCGTCGTAATCGCCATTCTGATCACCGCGCTCTTTATGACCACGCGATTCTCGTTCTCGGGCGCGCATGCCTGGGCGAATAGCTCTAAGGGGCCAATCGGCGCCGTGGAGAAGTTCGGGATCTTGCAGAAAGTGCAAGCAAGATGGCACGCCTGGCGCGACGCCCGCGAACAAGAACGTATGCGTCGGCGACTGCAGGAGACGCGCACCTCGGGCCGCAAGGCTGTGAATCAGGCTACCGGAAAAACCGTCGAGGTAGCTGAGGAACCGGAAGAAGATCGCGCCATTCACCTTCCCGACGAGACCGATATTTTTGGCCGCGCACGAGACAAAAAAGGCGACCAGAAGGAGAAGGACGAAGAGGAGGATGTGCGCGAGCGCGAGACGCACAAGGCTCCCATTTTCGTGGTGAATTCGGACAAGGCAGAGAAAGCGGTGAAAAAGACCTCCGAGCCGAAGATCGCTAAAGGAAATACGAACTACAAGCTGCCGTCCATTGCCCTGCTTCGCGAAGGCGAACGGAGCCAGAAGCTCGATGAGGACGAACTCAAGATTCGGGCCCGGGCGATTGAAGAGAAGTGCATGGAGTTCGACGTTCAGGGGCGCGTGACGCAGATCAATCCTGGTCCGGTTGTCACTACGTTCGAGTTCAAGCCTGAGGCCGGCATCAAGTACAGCCGCATCATCGGTTTGACCGAGGATCTGTGCCTAGCGCTACAGGCAGAATCGATCCTGATCGAACGCATCCCCGGCAAATCGACGATCGGTATTGAGGTGCCCAACATCAACCGGCAGACGATTGCCCTGCGTGAAATCGTGGAGGCGCCGGAATTTTTCAATTCGCCGAGCAAGCTCACGCTAGCGATGGGACGCGATCTACACGGACGGATTCGCGTCACCGACCTGGCGTCGATGCCGCACCTGCTCATCGCGGGTTCGACCGGAACCGGTAAGAGCGTGTTCATCAACTCGCTGATGATGTCGATCCTGTACAAGGCGAGCCCGGACGACGTGAAAATGGTACTGGTAGACCCCAAACGGCTCGAACTGAACCTGTACGAAAACATCCCGCACTTGATCGCGCCGGTCGTCACCGATCCGAAGATTGCTTCCAACGTGCTGCGCAACGCCACGCGCGAAATGGAAAACCGATTGAAGCTGTTGGCCCAGAAGGGCGTGCGCAACATCGAACAGTACAATCGCACGTTTCAGAAGACGCAATCGCTCTCGCTCTTCGACAACGTCGAGGAGACCGAACACAAGCCCCTTCCCTACCTGGTAATCGTGATCGACGAGTTGGCCGACCTGATGATGGTGGACACCAACAATGTCGAAGAATCGATTACGCGGTTGGCGCAGATGGCGCGGGCGGTTGGCATCCACTTGATTCTCGCAACGCAGCGGCCGTCGGTGGATGTGATCACCGGCTTGATCAAAGCCAACTTCCCTGCCCGCATATCGTTCCGCGTGGCCAGCAAAGTGGACTCGCGAACGATTCTGGACTCCAACGGTTCGGAATCGCTGCTTGGCAAGGGCGACATGCTGTATCTGCCTGCTGGATCGTCTCGACTGCACCGCATCCACGGGCCACTGGTCTCGGAAGACGAGATCGTGGCCGTCTGCGATTTCTGGCGTGCCCAGGCTCAGGCGAAGTACAACGAGCAGCTTCTGGAAGCACCCAAAGATGAAAATGGTAAGCCGTTGCCGGGCACAGGCAGAGAAACAGAAGCGGAAGGCAGCGAGGCGGACGACGATTTGTATCAAGACGCCGTGCGCGTCGTTTGCGAGATGGGGCGTGCATCCACTTCGACGTTGCAACGTCGGCTGCGCATCGGGTACGGACGCGCCGCTCACTTGATCGATCTGATGGAGAAGGATGGCATCGTGGGGCCACCCGACGGCACTCGGCCGCGTGAGCTTTTGAAAGGCCGCGACTGGATGAAGGAATTCGACGAATCGCAGCGCGGCTGACACATTCTGGTTGTTTGGGGGTTTACAACTTTGAGATTCAGCCAAAAGCCTCTAACGACTGCTGAAATTTTCTGACCTCCCGCCAAGATGGAGTGCGGAGGTGCTGCGCCCCTACAATTCGGAGTTCGCAGCCAGGGAAGTTCCTCAAGACTCGGTGCGCTACTTCTTGAAGAGTTCGAGGCTTCCCTCTGCGGGATAAGTGATTTCGAGACCGCGAACGTTCGCGAACGGTGTCAGCTTGTGCGGGTGGCTTATAGAAACGCTCATGATGTCTTCGACCTGCACGCCGCGTGTTAGCAGCGCATCGCCAATGAGGGACCGGTGACAACGCCATGGGACTGCTTCTGCGCACATGATGGCGGCGCGCTTGGCGCGGGCCAACTCCAGCAGTTTATCGACTCCCTGCTCAAACTCTTTGGTGGCCATGTAGTCAGCGTATCCTCGAAAGGAAGGGTTGCGCCAGCCAGTATTGATGGAATCCTTCTTTGCGTGGCGCAAACCGCCGAGAGCTTTCAGGTGGACGTAGGCGATCCCCTGCGCCGGGAGATCCACGGCGAGAGACTCGGAATTGAATTGGGGCACGCGCCGGGATTTCGGGATGGTGCGCACATCCACAAGCTGCTTGACGTCGTGGGCTTTCAGCATCGCGACAAACTCTTCCAGCGTATGCGTGGAATGGCCGATCGTGAAGATCGTTTGGGCTTGTTTGGCGCGCTTGGTGGAGGCCATCGCTGGAATTGTAACCGTCGGGGCCGCTTAGCGGCTCGCTTGCGCTACAGGGTGGCCAGGCAGATTGGCTCGACAGGCCGACGACGAGTGCCAGCCGTTGCGGCACGGCGCGAACAGCTAGTTTCGTCTTTGATTTGACACGCCATGCGTGCGCCCCTAAAATTGACAGACTCAAAGCGTGCCGGGGTAGCTCACTGGTAGAGCGCCGCCCTGAAAAGGCGGGCGTAGCCAGTTCGATTCTGGCCCCCGGCACCACCCGTTCGCGCCATCGCTTCTTCTCCGAAGAAATCCACTTTGCCGTGAGCAAGATACACCGGTTCGCCGTCTTGGATCGTAGGTTCGAGTTTGGCGTATTAAAACAGCGCGAAACGACTTTGCATTTGTCGGAAATTACTGAGTATATGTTTCGTAATGTATTACTGGCTCCATTTTCGAGCGGAAGTTTGTGTCGAAGTCGTAGTATTTCGCCACGCAGAGTCGTCTTCCGCGAAGGCCTGCACTGCGGCCTCGGATTCCCGGAATGTGGCCATCTGGAAATGCGCGGTATCACCCGCGATCCGACGCAACGCATACGTGCCCTTGAGTGAACCATCGCTCCAACCGCGATGGAGGTGTGTTTTGCGGGAAGCTGCGATGTCGATCAGCAAACCTTGGACAACGCGTCCCAGGGTGCCACCCGCTTCAATCGATTGCTCAAAAGTTTGCGCGTAAACTGAAAGCAGCGAGGCTTAGCGCGAAATCCCGTCGGACAGTTTGAAGAACGAAATAAAATTCTGGCGAACTTCACTAATTGAGTATCGGAAGTATGTCATTTTCGCTGGAGCATCCCTGCAAGATGCCAAAGTCTACCATCTTGCGCACGAGGTGCATATCCAGCCGGATGTTCTCTTGAGTGAGGATCGCTTCGAGTGCTTCTTCGGTGGGCCGGCCATCGAAATACCGTAGAGTTCGCGCAAGCGTCTCCGGCATAACTAGCGGATCGAATCCACTGTAACCGACAATTCGGAAACCGCCGTCCTCAATGCCAGTGAAATGGATTTGACCCAGACGCAATCTCTCCGGCAGAGCCTTCGACTCCAGGTGTTTGTAAGCATCCGACAGC
>Ga0182018_10002102_pt1 | contig 20799 bp, 20 predicted proteins | sample 812P2MmetaG_FD_120490 | JGI IMG/M metagenome (GOLD analysis project Ga0182018, IMG submission 120490) | Permafrost microbial communities from Stordalen Mire, Sweden - 812P2M metaG | ecosystem: Environmental > Terrestrial > Soil > Wetlands > Permafrost | place: Sweden: Stordalen | collected...
CTCTCCCAACAATCCATCTTCCGTGCCGCCCGCCTGGAATCCGGCCTCTTCACCACCGCCCTCAACGAAACTCTCGACACCAACGACCACCCCTTCACTCCCATGAGCAAGGAACTCGCCGGCCAGGGCGATCTCGACATCACTCGCGCCCAGAACCGCAATTACTGTCTCGCCGATGGCTTCCTCCGCCTCGTCCGCCAGTCCAACGGCTGGAGCCTTTTCCTCCGCTACCAGGCCCAGGCCGAACGCCTCTACCGCCGCTCCCTCGAAGAGTTCACCCGCCTCAAAGCCCTCCGCCCTGAATTACCAAACGAACCCATTTCCCCCCTCCAACCCCAACCCGAACCAGCCACTTACCCCAATCCCGAAACGAACCCGCCATCCGCCCCGGATCCTCCCGCTGCCATCCCGCAGCCCGTGGCCCACGCACTCGTGCTTCCCGCATCTCGGCTCATCCCGATGCCCGGCCACACCAGCGAATCCTCCGCCCGCCACGCCGAAAAGTCGCCCATGCGCCGGGCCTCGGCCTGCCGTCGCCAGAGCCCTCGTCCCCGAGCCGCGCCACCGTTTCTCCCAGCCCGCCTCATTTTGCATATAATTGGAAGGAACACGTGAACTGGGTAACACTCCCCCGCAGAAGGATCCCTTATCGATGTCAACAATAGAGGTGTCCCCGGCTGACACACAGCCAGGCCAAACCAGCCCTTCGATCGTCAACGATTTCAGTATCCAGATAGGAACCGTAAACGGATCCGGCAGCCAGACGGCCAATACCGTCCTCATGCGCTCCCTGTTCCAAATGGGTATCCCCGTCTCGGGAAAGAACATGTTCCCGTCCAATATCGCGGGTCTGCCCACATGGTTCACCATCCGCGCCAGCAAACACGGCTACATCGGACGGCGCAAGGAAATCGATTTCCTGATCGCCATGAACGCGGAAACGGCGCGCGAAGATGTCATGAAACTGGACGGCGGCGCCGCCGTGGTCTACGACGAGCCGCTCAAGCTCAACGAACTGCGCAGCGACCTCCATTTTTATCCCGTGCCTTTCGACAAGCTGGTGGGCCCGGTCTGTCCCGAAGCCAAGTTGCGCAAACTGGTCCGCAACATGATCTACGACGGCGTGGTGGCCCAGTTGCTCTCCATCGACATGCAGGAAGTGCACAAAGCACTCGTGAAGCAATTCGGCAAGCGCAAAGCCAAGGCCGCGGACCTCAACTGGGGCGCCGTTCAGGCCGGCTTCGATTTTGCCGCCAAAACCTTCACCAAGTCCGACCCCTGCACCGTCGAGCGGATGAACGGGACCGCGGGCAAAATCATCATCGATGGCAACGCCGCCTGCGCGCTCGGCTGCATGTTCGCCGGCGTCACGGTGGTGACCTGGTATCCCATTACGCCGTCGTCGTCGCTGGTCGAAACCCTGATCGGCTACATGCGGCGCTTCCGCATGGACCCCGAAACCGGCAAGGCCACCTACGCCATCGTACAGGCCGAGGACGAACTGGCTTCCATCGGCATGGCCCTCGGCGCCGGTTGGGCGGGAGCGCGCTCCATGACGGCCACCGCCGGTCCGGGCATCTCGCTCATGTCGGAATTCATCGGCCTCGGCTACTATGCCGAAGTGCCCACCGTGGTCTTCGACGTGGAGCGCGTCGGCCCCTCCACCGGGCTGCCCACGCGCACTCAGCAGGGCGACCTTCTGACCACCGCCATCCTCTCCCACGGCGACACCCGGCACCCCATGTTGTTCCCGTGCTCTCCGGAAGAGTGCTTCACGATGTCGATGGAAGCCTTCGATTTCGCCGAGAAGTTCCAGACGCCGGTATTCGTCATGACCGATCTCGATCTGGGCATGAACAACTGGATGTCCGATGCGTTTCCGTATCCCGAAGCTCCCATCAACCGCGGCAAGGTCCTCACCGCCCAGGATCTCGATCGGCTTGGCGGTTTCCAGCGGTATAAGGATATCGATGGGGACGGCGTCGGGTACCGGACCCTGCCGGGCACCAAACACCAGCAGGCTTCCTATTTCACCCGCGGCAGCGGCCACAACGAGAAGGCCCAGTATACCGAACGCGAAGACGACTACATCCACAACATGGATCGCCTGTCGCACAAGTTCGAAGTGATGCGGAAACACGTCCCCGAACCGATGGTTCACATGAACCCGAAATCGAAAATCGGCTTCATCTATTGCGGAACTTCGGATTATGCCGTGCGCGAAAGCTGCGACCAGTTGAAGACCGAACATGCGATTGAGACCAGCTACCTGCGCCTGAAGGCGTATCCCTTCACGGAGCACATGCTGGATTTCATCCGCCACCACGACCGGGTCTACGTGGTGGACCAGAACCGCGACGCCCAGTTGCTCGGGCTGATGCGCCTGGAGCTGGATGTCGAGCTGCTGGCGAAATTGCGGAGTGTGCGCTATTACGGCGGACTGCCGCTCGATGCGCGGACCATCACCGATGAAATCGTAAAACAGGAGGGCCAATGAGCACCACGCTTCCGCCTCCGCCCAAGAAGGTCAACCGCCTCGGGCTGGAGGTGGTCAACTATAAAGGCGGCAAGACCACGTTGTGCGCCGGCTGCGGCCACAATTCCATTTCCGAGCGGATCGTGGAGTGTTTCTACGAACTCGGCGTCGAGCCGTTTTCGGTCGCCAAGTTCTCCGGCATCGGCTGCTCCTCCAAATCGCCCGCTTACTTCCTGGGGCTCTCGCACGGCTTCAACGCCGTCCACGGACGCATGCCCGCCATTGCCACCGGAGCTCTGCTGGCCAACCGGACGCTGCTCGGTTTGGGAGTTACCGGCGACGGCGACACCGCATCCATCGGCATCGGACAGTTCATGCACCTGGTGCGGCGCAACGTGCCCATGATCTACGTGATCGAAAACAATGGCGTCTATGGTCTCACCAAGGGCCAGTTTTCCGCCACCGCCGATCTCGGATCGACCCTCAAAGGCGGTACACCCAACGACCTTCCGCCTTTCGATTGCTGCGCTCTGGCCTTGAAGTGGGGCGCGACGTTCGTGGCCCGCTCCTTCAGCGGCGATAAGAAGCAGCTCCAGGCCATTATCAAGACCGCCATCGCGCATAAGGGATTGTCGGTCATCGACGTGGTCTCTCCCTGCGTGACGTTCAACGATCACGAGGGCTCAACCAAGAGCTACGGTTATATGAAAGAGCACGAAGAGGTTCTGCAGGAGCTGGATTTCGTGCCCTTCTTCGAAGATATCGCCGTGGACATTCCCGAAGGCGAATCGATGAATGTCCGGATGCACGATGGCAGCCACCTTCGCATCCGCAAACTGTCCCGCGATTTCGACCCCACCGATCGGCTGGCGGCGCTGGCCGCCCTAGAGGCGTCCGAGGCTGCCGGAGAGGTTCTAACCGGGGTACTATACCTGAACACCCAGAAACCGGACTTCCTAGAACTACTAAACCTGCATGAGGAGCCCGTAGCAACTTTGCCTGAATCTAAAGTGCGTCCGCCGAAGACGGTACTAGACCAAGTGATGGAAGAGTTGCGCTAAAGATACCTTGACTATTGCCGCGAAAGATTCGGTTGATTGCAAGCCGAACGGATGCTAAGATTGACACCGGTCTGTCATCCTCCGAGACAGATTGCATTAGAACTCTGCCCCGTACCTAACTGGCGCGGGGCATTTTTTGGCCGTCCCGCCCGCAGAGCTAATTCTGGTCATCCCCGGCCGTCCTCTAAGTGATGAGCCTGCTAGGATGAAAGCGTTGATGGCAGCCACAAGCGAACCGGCCTCCGATTCCGCCAACGAGCTGGAACGGGTTTTCCGGGAACACCACGCCCTCGTGTTTCGCGCCGCCTACCGCATCGCCGGGAATGCGGACGATGCCGAAGACGTGCTCCAAACCGTTTTTCTGCGAATGCTCAAACGCGACCCCGCCGCCCAGCCGGTCGGCAACATCGCCAGCTTTCTGCATCGCGCCGCCGTCAACGCGGCACTCGACCTGGTGCGCGCGCGGCAAAATGTACGCCACGTACCGCTCGATACGCTGGAGCCGGTACTGGCCGAACCTGCCCATCGCAGTCCCGATCGGGTGCAGGATTCGAGCGAAATCCGCCAATGGTTGCGCGGCGCCCTGGCCCGTCTCAATCCGCGCATCGCCGAGATGTTCATGTTGCGGTTCTTCGATGGAAAAGAGAATCCCGAAATTGCCAGGCTGATGAATACCACGCCCGGCACCGTGGCAGTAACCATTTCCCGCACGCGCGACCGGTTGGAGAAGGAGTTTCAAGCTTATCTGGGAGGAGTGGCATGAACGCAGATAACCGGTTTTCGATCCCTGCCCTGGAGCAAGCTGTGTCCGAAATTCGCGAAGAAGGCGCCGCCGTCGATCAAGCGGTGGTCGAAGCCGCCGCCGCCCGTGTCTGGGCCAAATTGCAGGCCGCGGCCGAACACCAGCCCGTTATCCGAAGCTGCGACGATTTCCAGTCGCTCATTCCCGAGCACCGTGCCCACAAGTTAACCGGCGCCCGCGCCCTGCTGCTGGAGGACCACCTGCACCAGTGCGTGGCCTGCCGCCGTGTTTATGAAGGACGCGTGACGGCGATGCCCACTCCGCAACCGCGTCCGGCAACCGGCCCGCGGTATCCGGTGCGATGGGCCGCCGCCGCAGTCGTGGTAGCCGCCGCCGGGCTCTCCATCTGGATCGCCCTCGATCGGCAAGGCAACAGCACCGGACGGGCTATTGTGCAAACCGTCAACGGCAGCCTGTATGAAGTTTCCGCCGCCGGCATCCGGCCGCTGGCCACCGGCCAGGATCTGCGCGATGGAGTCGAGATCCGCACCGCGCCCGACGCCAATGCCATCCTGCAATTGCGCGACGGCAGCGTGGTGGAACTGCGCGAGCGTTCGGGAATCTCGACCGATGGCGGATCGCCCGATCTGACGATCCACCTGACGCGCGGCAGCGTGATTGTGCAAGCCGCCAAACGGAGCGCCGGTCATCTCTATGTGGCCACTTCCGAGTGCCGCGTGGCCGTCACCGGAACCCTGTTCAGCGTAAGCGCGGGCGTGAAGGGCTCGCGCGTTTCCGTGCTGCAGGGGGAAGTACACGTCTCCCAGGACAACCAGGATAAGGTGCTCCATCCTGGAGACCAGAGCGTCTCGGGCGATGAGTTGCAGCCCGAACCGATCCGCGAGGACATCTCCTGGAGCCGCAACCGCGACAGATATTTTGCGCTCCTCTCCGCGCTGCGCAGCGGCATCGACCGCGTGCCGCTTCCGGATCTGCGCTACTCCAGCCGCTTGCTCGGCCGCCTGCCGGCCACTACGATCCTGTACGCCGCGATTCCCAACCTCGCCCAGTATCTGGGGTCGGCCGAAGCCGTCTTCCGCCAAAAGATGGAGGAGAATCCGGCCCTGGAAATCCCCGTGGACAGGAAGCCGGACCCGTTGGCGGTGATCGAGAAGTTGCGGGCCGCCAGCGGCTATCTGGGCGGCGAGATCGTCATGGCGGGACTCCGCGGTCCCAATGGAGGCCGCGAGGGAATGGTCTTCTTCGCCGAAACGAAGCGCGAGGGATTCCCGGAATTCCTCAAACAGACCGGCCTGCCGATGGCCGTGGAAGCGCGAAACGGATTCGTGGTCTTCGGACCGGACCGCGCCACCGTGGCCGCATTTTCGCCCGCCCTGGATTCTCCGTCCGGCGGATTCCAGGGGACGCCCTTCGATAAGCGCATCGAGCAAGCGTACCGCGAGGGCGCGGGCCTGTTGTTCTGCCTGGATCTCTCCGGGAGTGCGCCGCGTCCCTTGGCCGGCGCGCATTACCTGATCGCGGAGCAGAAGGAAGTGGACCACCACATGGAGGCGAGCGTCACGCTGGCATTCGATTCGGAACGCCAGGGAAGCGCCGCCTGGCTGGCGGCGCCCGCTCCCATGGGATCGCTCGAATATTTTTCGCCCGAGACGGCGTTTGCCGCCGCTTTCGTGACCCGGCGCCCGGGGGCCATTGTGGACGAAGTGGGCGGCGTATTGAAAGGCTTCGGCGGAAATTTGAATACGGAAACCGCCGGCCTGCGCGACGACCTGGCCGCTTCGCTGGGCGGCGAATTCGGATTGGCGCTCGACGGCGCGGCCATCCCGGTGCCTTCGTGGAAACTGGTGGTCGAGGTATACGATACGGCCCGGTTTCAGACGGCCATACAAAAAGTCATGGACGCCTACAATCGCGAGACGGTGAAGGCCGGCGGCAAACCGCTCCGCACCACGCAGGAGACCGTCGACGGCCGCACGTACTATATGGTGGCGGGCGGCGATCCCAATCCGCTTACCGAAGCCCACTACACCTTCGACGACGGGTATCTCATCGCCGCGCCGTCGCGCGCCCTGGTCGCCCGCGCTCTGGAAGCCAAGGCCAGCCGGATCTCGCTCGAACGATCGTCAAAATTTACTTCGCTCGCCCCGCGCGACCGCTACGCCAACTTCTCCGGCGTGGTTTATGAGAATCTCGCGCCCACCATTGCTCCCATCGCCGGCCTGCTCGGCTCCTTCGCCCCGGACCGCCTCCTCAAGGGCCTGTCCACCATGAAGCCGACCCTGATTGCGGCCTACGGCGAGCCGGACCGTCTGACAGTTTCCACCGGAAGCAACGTATTCAGCGGCAGTCTTACCAATCTAATGACCGGCAATCTCACCGGCATCATCGGACAAGCCGTCCCCTTGCCCCAATTCGCGGGACAGCGGCGCCGCCCCTGATGGCCGGCAAATCGATTCCACGGAACTCCTCGCCACTGAATCCCGTAAAGTGAGTACATGGACCCGGTCATCGAACTGGACGGCCTCGAAGTGCGCTTCGGGGAACGCGTGATTTTGAATCGTTTGAAAGCCGCCCTGACCGGCCGGTCGATTGGGTTGCTGGGTCCCAACGGCGCTGGAAAATCGACGCTTCTCAACGCGCTGCTCGGATTTCATAAACCGTTCTCCGGAACGGCGCGCGTCCTGGGGCGCGATATCCGCACCCACGCGCGCCAGGTTCGCGGCCTGATCGGCTACATGCCCGAAAACGACGCCTTCATCGCCAATATGAGCGGCGTGCGCTTCGTTCGGATGATGGCCGAATTGAGCGGCCTGCCCCCGGCGCAGGCACTGGAACGAGCTCACGAAGCGTTTTTCTACGTCGGCTTAGGCGAGGTCCGCTATCGACCGCTGGGCGGGTATTCGTTGGGCATGAAACAGTCCGCGAAATTGGCGCAGGCCATCGCGCACGGTCCCAAGCTGTTGTTTCTGGATGAGCCCACCAACGGTTTGGACCCTCCGGCGCGCATCCGCATGATCCAACTGATCCGGGAAATCCGCGACCGCGGCGATCTGCACCTGATCCTCTCGTCGCACCTGCTGCGGGACGTCGAAGAATGCTGCGACCAGGTGCTCATCCTCAAGGACGGGAATATCGCGGCCTTCTGCAACCTGGAGGAAGAACGCCGCGCCAACCGGCGATTCCTCGAAATCGAAACTCGCGGCGGCGGGGAAGGCAGCTTTCTGGAAGCCATCGAGAAACTGGGGTGCGAGACCGCTCCCAGCGCGCAGGGCCGTGTGAAACTGATTCTTCCCGATGGCCTGGAGATCCGCCAGCTCTACGAAGTCGCCGCCGGCCAGAATGTGCAGATCCGCCGCATGAATCACAAGCGCGATTCGCTGGAAGACATTTTTCTGAAAGCCATGGAGACTTCGAATGGCCGTCTATAAAAAGACCTACCGCCCCTACGACGGCGCGATGACCTCGGCTTGGTCGCGGCTGATGGTGATTCCGCGCTACGCCTTCGACGACCTCCGCAAATCGCGATTCCTCTCCACGTTCTTCATCGCCAGCCTCATCTATCCTCTGATTTGCGCGCTGCTCATTTATGTGGAGCACAACGCCAGTTCGCTTCGTATCCTGGGCGCCGAGCAGTTGTCGCGGTTCATCGCCATCAACGTGACCTTCTTTCAATCGATCCTGGGGTGGCAGAGCATGCTGGCGCTGTTTCTGGCGGCGTTCACCGGCCCCGGCCGCGTGTCGCCCGATCTCTCCAACGGCGGACTCTCGCTCTATCTGGCGCGGCCTTTTTCGCGCGTCGAATACGTGGTGGGCAAAATGCTCATCCTGGTGATCCTGCTGTCGCTCATCACCTGGATTCCGGGACTGCTCCTGTTCGGGTTGCAAGGCTACCTGGAAGGCTGGACGTGGGTGACCGCCAACTCGCGCATCGCCGTCGCATTTTTCGTATCCTCCTGGATTTGGATTCTGCTGCTCTCGCTGCTGGCGCTGGCGCTGTCCGCGTGGGTGAAGTGGAAACCGGCGGCCGGCGCGCTGATGTTCGGCCTGTTCTTCGTCGCCGCCGGTTTCGGCGTGGCCGTCGACGTAGTCCAGCGCACCAAGTGGGGCCACCTGATGCAGATCGGCAGCCTGGTGGGAACGGTATGGGTTTACCTGTTTGAAGGCGACAACCCCACAACTACCGGCGCCCTGTTCTTTCGCATCACTCCCGGCGAAGAGATCCCGGTGTGGACCTGTTGCGTGGTGTTGCTGATGCTCGCGGCGATGTGCCTGTACATGCTGGCCCGCAAGATCCGCGGCGCCGAGGTGGTTCGATGAGCGAGAGCCAGATCCTCTTTAACGACGTGTCGCGGTTCTACGGCGAAGTGCTGGGCATCAATCGCGTGAGCCTGACCATTCCTCCGGGAGTCACCAGCCTGGTGGGTCCCAACGGGTCGGGCAAGACGACGCTCATGAACCTGATGACCGGTTTAATCCGGCCCACGCAGGGCGAAATCAGCGTTCTGGGAGTTCCGCCGGACCAGCCCGAGAAGCTCTGCCGCATCGTGGGCTACTGCGCCCAGTTCGACGCGTTTCCCAAGGGGCTGACCGGCTATCAGTTCCTCTACTCCTATCTGCTGCTGCACGGTTTCACCGCGGCCGAGAGCAACGAGCGCGCCACCGCCTCGCTGCATCGTGTCAGTATGTTCGGCGCCGCCGGCCGGCCCGTGGCGGCGTACAGCAAGGGCATGCGGCAGCGCGTCAAACTGGCGCAGGCCATTGCCCACGATCCGCAGGTGCTGGTGCTCGACGAACCGCTCAACGGTCTGGACCCCATGGCGCGCGCCGAAACCATCGCGCTGTTTCGCGAATTCGGCGAGAAAGGCCGCCACGTGATTGTGTCGAGCCACATCTTGCACGAAGTGGACCAAATCAGCGACCAGGTGATCCTGCTGAGCCATGGGTACGTAGTGGCCGAGGGTGAGATCCAGGGAGTGCGCAGCGAGGTGAAGGAGCAGCCCATGCAGATTCTGGTGCGCTGTGACCGTCCCGAGATGCTGGCGGCGCGCCTGTTTCAGCAGCATGGCGCGGTGGAAGCCAAGATCTCCGCCGATGGCAAAGGCCTGTTGCTGCGCACCAGGGACGCCGACGCTTTCTACCTGATGCTGAATCGCGTGGTGATGGAGCAGGGCCTGGAAATCGAATCCGTCGCGCCGGCTGACGACGATGTCAATTCGGTCTATCAGTATCTGATCGGTGCGGAAGGAGCAACCGTATGAACGCGCTCTGGATGAGGCAGATCGCCGCGGTGTGGCGGATGGAATGGAAGAAGACGCTGCTCTCCAAGCGCGGCTGGTGGATCTATTGCCTGGCGCTGGCGCCGGTTTTTTTGACTGGGATGCATTGGCTGATCGCGTCGAATAATCCGAGGCTGGGCCGCCACAGCCTGGGAGAAGACAGCGTGGTGTTCGCCGCCATGTTCCAGTTCTTCTTCCTGCGCGGCGCGATTTTCTTCGGCTGCATGGGACTCTTCAGCAACCTGTTCCGCGCCGAAATGCTGGAGAAGACGCTGCACTACTATTACCTCACGCCGCTCCGCCGCGAGATGCTGGTGGCCGGCAAGTACCTGGCCGGCCTGGCCGTGGCGCTGCTGCTCTTCGTGGGCAGCACCATCCTGTCATTCCTGTTCATCGGCCGCCACGCCGGCGCGGCGTATACGGACTACATCCTGCACGGCCCCGGCCTGCACCAGCTCGCATGGTACGCCGCCACCGCCGCGCTGGCGTGCATCGGCTACGGCGCGATCTTCCTCATGACGGGCCTATTCTCCACCAATCCGATGATTGCCGGAGCCGTCGTGTTCGTATGGGAAGGCATCAACCCGTTTCTGCCCTCGGTGCTGCAAAAAGTCAGCGTGATTTTCTACTTGCGGAATCTGGCTCCGGTGGAAGTCCCCGTGCCGCCGCCGTTCAACGTGATGGTGATTGCCGCCGACCCGAGTCCCGCATGGCTGGCCATCGGCGGATTGCTGGCCGTGTCGGCGATCTTGCTGGCGTACACCGCGTTGTCGGCCCGGACCGCCGAAATCAGCTACGGGGAGTAAGCGGCGGCCCATTTACTTGACTCAAGTAAAGCGAGTAGAGCAAGCCACATTTTTTCAATTACTTACAGTTCTTGCATTACTAGACTCAAGTAATGGCCCGGGGAGTCGAATAGTATGGACAAGCCGTGCGTTGCGCTGGTTCGCCGCCAGGTAATTCCGTACCGTCTTCTTCCCGGCGCTGTTCCCATTGCCAGTGAGCACCCGTCGCTCGTTCCCTCCTTAGGATACTTGGGCCGGATGGAGAATCTGCCATACTCGCCGCCAACCGGGCGTCATGGACCTGTACGCCTTTAACATCAAGCGCGACGAGCAAGGATCGCCAACGCTCGTGCACGTCCCGGCTGTCTGGCAGTAGCTCGAAATCCCGTTCGATCACGTCCGCATGCCGGATCGTGGCATGCAGCAGGTCATCGCTCTTACTTATGCGCAACAGGATGTTGGTGTCGAGCAGACACAAATCGCCGCTCGCCATCAGTCGTGATCCAGATACAGACTCTCCCGCGAGAAGGCTTCATCCGGGAGCAAGGGGATCTTGTGGGAAAACTGCGCAAGTTCCTGAAGCGTGTTCTCAAGCTGGCTTTGGCTAAGCCCCTTCGTCCCGCCGGAAACATGGGCCGCTTCCTCAAGCAGGCTTGCGGCATAGACCCCAACCTCAACGCCGTGGGCGGCGGCCTGCCGGCCCAATTCCGCCTGCACCTCGGGCCTGATATCGACTATGAGCATCATGAGCGGTTCCTTCGTTGTCATTATCCCGTAGTCGGCAGTCTACGGCAGGAAGCGAAGGGCACAATCGCCCCGGTGTGGAGCGCCATGAAGAAAACCGGCCTCGCATCCCTCACCGAGCGGGAGATCGCCGGAACCGGCTGGCTGCCCGAACCACTCCGCGCACATGCACCAGCGGAAACGCGCGCGCCTGAGGAGACGGCCTGACCGCACAAGTCCATGGCGGCAGCTTCGTTCGTGGGCTGCCGCTGGGTCACCGTTTCGCTCTACGGCTTCTTGCGCGGCCGGGACACCCGCTTCTTGGGCGGACCATCGCCGGATTGTTTGCGCGGCGCGCGCGGACGCCGTTGCACCTTCGGAGGAGGCAGCGGTTCCGGGATCTCGCCGGTCGCCGTGGGCTGGCCGGGCACGATCGGCTGTGGCTCATCCACTTCTTCCTCTTCTTCGACCGGCGCCACAGGTTCGGGCTCCGGTGGCGCAGCCGGGGGATGAAATTCGGCCCCCAGGAACACCGTCAGACCCTTCTCTTCGTCCGCCTGAATTCGCACGAGTCCTTTATCCTGGGCGTAGTTCAGCAGCTCGCTGAACTCCTGGAATCCATACTCCCGCCAGTCGAAGTTGGGCTGCTCCTGGTGGACCCATTCGGCCAGCTCGTCCGCCACCGATCCGCTATCCACTTCCATGCGGTGCGTTTCCAACACGTCGCGCAGCAGCGGGATGGCCTGTTCCGGCTTGGCTCCCGGTTTCTCCGGCGCTCCGCCGCCCTTCATGCGGATCATGTAGCGGCCTTCACCGCCGGTGACCTCCACGTAATCGGCCTTTTGCAGTTTCTCCACGAAATCCGTGAAGGAGCTGGCGCCGTACGCCTTCTCGTTGAACGTGGAATCCAACTGCAGCATGGTCGATTTCAGCAGTCCAAGCTGCGGCCGCACTTCACGGCGCTCCAGCACACCGAGCGCGCGTTCCACCAGCGGCATGATCTGCGACAGCTCGAGCGCCACCCGTTGTTTGTGCGGCGGACGGCCCTGCTGCTGTTGTTGCGGCGGACGGTCGGAATGCTGTTGCGGTTGTGGCGGTTGTTGCTGCGGTTGCGACTGTTGCGGCGGCTGCTGCTCCTTATGGGGGGCTGAGCGCGGACGCGGATCGTCAATCATCGATTCGTAGGCCACGAATTCGTGGCAATTCTTCTGCAAAATCGTGCTGGTGAAGGCTCGCCCGCCAACCACGAAGATGCGTTTGTCATATTGTTTGAGCTTGTTCACCAAAGCGATGAAGTCGCTGTCGCCACTGACGATGGCGAAGGCGTTGATATGGTCGTGGGTGAACGCCATCTCCAGCGCATCCAGCGCCAGGTTGATGTCGGCTCCGTTTTTGTCTCCACGCGGCGATGGATCGCGTTGCACCATCTGAACGGCGTGTTCGGAAAGCGCCCGTGTGGCGGATTCCTGTCTGCCCCAGTTCGCATACGCGAACTTGGTGACGATTTCGCCGCGCTCCTTCAACGCGTCCAGAACTGCAGCCACATCGAATTCCCGGTGCAGGGTGGACTTGACGCCGATTTCGATATTGTCGAAATCTATGAACACGGCGATCTTTAGTTTTTGTTCCATTTGCGATTCCTTAAACCCGGCTGTCGGTGCGGCGACCGGACGGTCCGCCGCGCCTCGTAAGCCACGAGCCCTCCACTGTCCGGCGACATGCCGGCCCGGCGGAATAGCTAGCGTAGTTAGCCTCATGCGTAGTTTATCCTAAATCCGCGTGGGAAATTGCATGCGCCACTCAACTTCTGCGCAACTTCCCCGCTAGTTCGGCTGCGTTTCGAAATTCTTCTTCCAATTGCCTCGTGCGCAGATTCTCTCTCAAGTGCTCGAGTTTCTGAATGTAGAGGCCCAATGCGCAATCGATGGCGTCCGAATTCGTCGCCACAATATCGCGCCACAAGTCGTACGAACTGAGCGCCAACCGCGTCATATCGATCAGCCCCGGGCCGGCAACCGCGAGCCGTTCGGCTGGATGCAAGTGTTCGGCCACCACGGAGGCGAGCCCGGTAGACGCCAACTGCGCCAGGTGAGATGTGAAGGACACCACCCGATCGTGCTCCTCCGGGCCCATCGAAAGCGGCTTGCCGCCGATGCGCCGGATCCAGGCCACCAGATCGGCCGCCTTCGCGGTTTCCATTTCCGCCTGATCTTCCGGGGTTAGCACCCAGGTGCAGCCCTGAAACAAGTCTGCGTCCGCCGCCGTTGCCCCGCGCTTCTCCTTTCCCGCCATGGGATGCCCACCCAGGAACTGGCAATGTGTGATGGTTTGCAGCGCCAGGTCCGCGATCTGGCACTTGGTGCTGCCGGCATCGGTCACCAGCGCCTCCGGGCGCACCAGCGGATCCAGGTGACGGATCGTATCGAGAATCCGGCCAATGGGCTGCGCCAGAAAGATCAGGTCCGCCTCGGCGGCCGCTTCGGCCAGACCGGCCCCGCGATCGATGGCGCCTATCCGCATTGCATCGTCGAGCGCCTTCGGAGAACTGACTCCCAGGATGGGACCGGCAAATCCCGCCTTGCGCACCGCGAGCGCGAACGACGCGCCGATTAAGCCGGTCCCGACGATAGCGAGAATGTTCATGATTGCGTGGCGCACTCACACGTACGCCCATTGTGGGGCAGGTTGTCAACCTGCGGCCGATTGTCAATCGGCCTGCCGGCATGCAAGACCCGGGCCGAATTGACAGTGGCAACCTGTGTGCAAGCATCGGCAGGCGGGTTAACAACCCGCCGCAGGTTAACAACCTGCCCCACAATGCGCCACATCAAATGCATCTCCCTACCGCGGGCGCGATGATCCGCAACTGGCCCATCAGTTCCTCGAACTGCTCCGGCCGCAGCGATTGCGCGCCGTCACTCAACGCGCGATCCGGATCGGGATGCACCTCCACCAACAAGCCATCGGCTCCCGCTGCGACGGCGGCGCGCGCCATGGGCGCCACTTTATCGCGACGCCCGGTGCCCTGCGACGGGTCCGCGACAATGGGCAGGTGCGACAATTTCTTCACCACCGGAATCGCTGAAATATCCATAGTGTGGCGCGTGTAAGGCTCGAAGGTGCGGATTCCCCGTTCGCACAGAATCACGTCGTAGTTGCCGCCAGACAGAATATACTCCGCCGATAGCAGCAACTCCTCGATGGTAGCCGAGATGCCGCGCTTCAGCAGGACCGGCTTCCGCAATTTGCCGAGTTCGCGCAGCAGGGTAAAGTTCTGCATATTCCGCGCGCCCACCTGCAAGATGTCCGCATACTGCGCCACCAATGCGATTTCCGTCTGGTCCCGCACCTCCGTAACCACCAGCAGGCCATGGCGGTCCGCGGCTTCGCGCAGCAGGCGCAGACCCTCCTCGCCCATGCCGTCGAAACTGTAGGGTGAACTTTGCGGCTTAAATGCCCCGGCGCGAATCATTACAGCCCCGGCCTTGGCCACGCATTCGGCCGCCCGTTCAATCTGCTCGCGGTTCTCCACGCTGCCCGGTCCGGCGATGACCACCACCCGTTCGCCGCCGATGGCCACGCCGCCAACCGTAACGATGGTGCCGCCCGGGCGGAAACCGCGGCTGGCCAGTTTGTACGGAGAGCCGATGCGATGCGCTTCTTTCACGCCCTCCATAACCTCGAAAATCGCCAGATCGAGATCGTCCTTTCCGCCCACGCCGCCTAACACCGTGTGGACCACGCCGGTGGAGCGGTGCACGTCAAAGCCCGCGTTCACCATGCGCTCGATCACCGCTTCCACTTGTTGCTCGGTGGCTCCCTGCTGCATCACCACGATCATTTCTTGTCTCCCTCGGCGGACATACGCAGCCGCTGAATGGTGCGCATTTCGTCGATGATGCGCTCGAAGATCCGCCGCAGCCCCGCCGCCGTGATGGGGCCCTGGTTCGACGACGTGATGTTGGCGAAGACCTGGTCCTCGCGTTTGGGCTCGTAGATGGGCAACTGGGCCTCGCGCTTCACGCGGCCGATCTCATGCACCACGCGAGTGCGCTCGTTCAAGAGTTCCACGATGCGCCGGTCAACGTCATCGATCGAGACGCGGTACTCTTCCAGTTTCTCCTGCGCTTCATCCTGGTTCATCGGGTCGCCGTAAAGCCTCCCTTGAGTTGCCGGGCAAGAGCCTCCAATTCCGATTCCAGCAGGTCCGTTCCTTTATACCGTTCGATGACGCGTACGAACGCGCTTCCCACCACCACGGCCTCCACCAGGCGGCCCGCTTCTCCCACCTGTTCCGGACGCGAGATCCCGAACCCCACCGCCAGCGGCAGTTCCGTAATGGCGCGCATGGAGTGGACCAACGGAGCGACCGCGTCCGACAGCGAATCGCGTTCGCCGGTGACGCCGGTGCGCGATACCAGGTAGACGAATCCGGTGGAGTACTCGGCCACCAGGCGAAGCCGCCGTTCCGTACTGGTGGGCGCGGCCAGAAATACCGTGTCCAACCCGCTGCGGTGCATCGCCGCCACATACTCGTGAGCTTCCTCTACCGAGGCATCCGTCAACAGGCAGCCATCGATGGCCGCCGCTGCGGCATCCTTCGCCAGGCGGTCCAGGCCGTACCGCACCACAGGATTCAGATACGTGAACAGCAGCAGCGGGACCTGGGATTTCTCGCGGATGCACGCCGCAATGTCCAGCACTTTCCGCAGCGTCGTCCCGGCCCGCAGGGCGCGTTCTCCGGCGCGCTGAATCACCGGCCCATCGGCGATCGGATCGGAAAACGGAACACCCAGTTCGATGAGGTCGGCGCCGCCGCGTATCAGGGCTTCCACCAGAGCCGGTGTCTGCTCGGGCGCCGGATCTCCCGCCGTCAGGTAGGCGATCAGCCCTTTGCGCCCATCGCGCTTCAGATCTTCGAACAGCCGGCCGATGCGCGTCATGCTTCTTCGGGATCCAGTTCCTTGAGATTCTCGCGGTAAATGTCGACGTCCTTATCGCCGCGGCCGGACAGGTTCACCAGAAACAGCTTGCCCTGTTCCGCCGGAGCGCGCCGTACCGCCTCCGCCACGGCGTGCGCCGATTCGAGGGCCGGGATAATTCCCTCAGTCCGCGATAGCAGCTTGGCGGCATCCAGGGCTTCCGAATCCGAGGCCGCAACGTAGGCGGCTCGCCGCTGGTCATGCAGCATGGCGTGCTCCGGGCCGATCATGGCATAGTCCAGCCCGGCCGAAACCGAGTGCGTCAGGGCAATCTGGCCGTGTTCATCCTGCAGCACGTAACTGTACGCGCCCTGCAACACGCCTGGGGCGCCGCCGCGAAACCGGGCCGCATGGTCCCCGGTGACCTCGCTGCGTCCGCCGGCTTCGATGCCTACCAACTCCACCGCGCCGTCCTGCAGGAACGCGTGGAAGATGCCGATGGCATTGCTTCCGCCGCCCACGCAGGCGAAGATCGTATCCGGAAGGCGGCCTTCCATTTCCAGAATCTGCCGCCGGGCTTCCTCTCCGATCACTTTTTGGAAGTCGCGAACCATCATCGGGTAGGGATGCGACCCCAGCGCCGATCCCAACAGATAATAGGTGTCGGCGACGTTTGTCACCCAGTCGCGCATGGCTTCGCTGATGGCGTCTTTGAGCGTGCGGCTGCCGGAATCGACGGGGACCACCTTGGCGCCCAGCAACCGCATGCGAAAGACGTTGAGCCGCTGCCGGCGCATGTCCTCAACGCCCATGTAGACCACGCATTCCAGGCCGAACAAGGCGCAGACCGTCGCCGTGGCGACTCCGTGTTGGCCGGCGCCGGTTTCCGCGATGATCCGCTTTTTCCCCATGCGCCGGGCCAGCAGCGCCTGTCCCAAGCTGTTGTTAATCTTGTGCGCACCGGTGTGCAGCAGGTCTTCGCGTTTGAAGAACAGGCGCGCGCCGCCCAGCGTTTCGCTCAACCGTTTGGCGAAGTAGAGCGGCGTGGGCCGGCCGGCGTAGTGATGCAGCAGGTTCGCCAGCTCGGCCTGAAACGACGGATCGTCGCGCGCTTCCAGGTAGGCCTTTTCCAACTCCTCCACGGGCGCCATCAGCACTTCGGGAACGAAGCGTCCGCCGTAAGGGCCGAAGTGGCCGCCCTGGTCCGGTTGCGGCATCATGCGCCGAGCGCCGCCCGGGCCGCTTTCAGAAACGCGTACATTTTGTCGAGATCCTTCTTTCCCGGTGAGCTTTCGATGCGCGAACAGGCGTCCACACCCCACGGGTGCGCCAGTTCCACGGCTCGCGCCACGTTGGAGGCGTCCAATCCTCCGGCGACGATGATCCGCTTGGAACATCCGGCGGCGCGCGTCCAATCGAATACCTGGCCGGAGCCGCCGTGGGGTCCATCCAAGAGAAGCGCTTCGGCTGGTGAATCGGCATAGCGTGCAAAGTCGAAAGCCTCGTCGACGCGCGCGGCTTTCCATACCGGCATTGCGCCGGGATAGTCCGCGGGCCTCTCGTCTCCGTGCAATTGCGCCACTTCCAAATCCGCGATGCGCGCGATTTCCGCGATCTTCGCCGGAGCCTCATTCACGAACACGCCCACGCGCATCACGCCCGCCGACGGGATTTTCCCCGCGTCTTCCGGCGCAATATAACGCGGACTGAGCGGATAAAAATTGAAGCCGATCGCCGTTGCGCCGCCAGCCATCGCAGCCTCGGCATCTTCCGCGTTGGTGATGCCACAGACCTTGACGATCATGCCGCCACCAGCCGCCGGATGGCCGCGGCCGCGTCCCCGGATTTCATCAAATGCTCGCCCACCAGAAACGCCGAATAGCCCGCGGCGCGCAGTGTGGCGATGTCCTGTGCGTTGTGGATGCCGCTCTCGCTGACTCGCAACGCCGATGCCGGAATGTGCTCGGCCAGGCGCAGTGACGTCTCCAGCGTGACTTCGAACGTGGTCAGATCGCGATTGTTCACGCCGATGATCTCGCTGCCCGCCGCGACGGCCACGTCCAGTTCCCGCCGATTGTGTACTTCCACCAGCGCCGCCATGCGATAGCGGGAAGCGGCCTCTCGGAAATCGCGGATCTCGCGCTCCGTCAGGATGGCGGCAATCAGCAGGATGGCGTCGGCCCCATGCGCCGCCGCTTCCACGATCTGCGAGTGCGCGATGGTGAAATCCTTGCGCAAGACCGGGAGACTGGTGGCCGCGCGCGCCGCTTCCAGGTCCGCCAGGCTGCCGCAGAAGAAGGATTCGTCGGTGAGCACGGAGAGCGCCGCCGCTCCGCCGGATTGATATTGTGCGGCGATGCGCGCCGGATCGAAATCGTGGACCAGCAGACCCCTGCTAGGCGACGCCTGTTTCACTTCCGCGATCACCGCGGGAACGCTGGCGCGGAGGGCCGCGGCGAAATCGCGCCGCGCGGCGATGTTTCGTTCGGCGCGGATCTCGTCAGGTGACGTGGCGTCGCGGCCGAGTTCTTCACGCTTTCTGGCGACAATACGGGCCAGAATGTCTGGAACGGTATCGAGCAAGGGTGTTTCTTTATGGTATCAGAAGGGTTTCGGGAGGTGAGGGAGATGGCTTTCGCGACAGGTTGCCGGCGTTGGGGCCGACCGGACATACAAGGCGTTAGGCAGAGCTATTTGGAAATGAACACGAACATGACGTCAAGGAGCCAGACCGGTTTTTCGGGTACGGTCCGACAGTTTCTTGCACTTTCCGTTCAACTCACGACACCGTTCACCGAGACTGCCCGTGCATTCCAGGGGACCTATGAGAGTTGACAACTTCCCGTCGTATGTACTGTACTGTAAATACAGGTGCGCTTCGAATGGGATGAGGTGAAGAACGAGACCAACAAGCTCAAGCACGGTGTCGATTTCGAAACAGCGCACTGATTTTCGACGACAAGTTCTGCATCACATTCGTGGAGCGGGTGGTCGACAGTGAGGAGCGGTGGCCCGCGATTGGTTCTATTGAGACGTATCGTCTCTGCCCGCCCGGCCACCAGTCACGAGAGGAAGTTATATGCCCAAGCTATCCACTGAGAAACGCAAGCAGCTTCGGAAACTGGCCGCGAAAGCAGATCGGGAAATCGATCTTTCCGACATTCCGGAGATCCGGCAGATACCTTCGGATGCCGTGATCGGCCGATTCTACCGGCCAAAGAAAACGAGTGTGACCATTCGCCTGGATGCCGACGTTTTAGCCTGGTTGAAGGCCACTGGGGAGGGATACCAGACTCGCATCAACCTATACCTTCGCCAGCTTATGGGGCAAAGCCGCCATCGGTGATTCGCGTCGTGGTGCGGCGCTCGCCGCTCATCTTGGCTGGATCGAGCTTCCCTCCGAGCTTGCGCAACGCAGTTATCACCGAACCGCCTGGGCCGCTTGCCGCCGGGCTTCGGTGCTTGGCAAAAGTGACCCAGTAGCGGTTGACGGAACTGACCCGCGCCGAGAACGGGACTGGGAACAGGAATGCGGTACAGAGGGTCGCCGTGGGGGCTGAAGCTCCCCACCACAAGGCGTGCAAAGCTCAGCCAATGAGGACCCTCCGGATTTACGCCGGGAAGAGATTCGTCATCCACGCAGTCCAGGCGGACTGGTCGCGCGCCACGACGGCCGCTGCCGTGTCGCCGTAGAGATAGAAGCTCACTGTGACGAAGGCTTTCTCGCCGGCGGGGCACGCGGTGGCAAACACCGCACCCGGAGCGGGCAGATCGACGCGTAACAGCGTGTGTGGATTCCCGGCAGCATTGACTGACTCCACGATGCCGCTCAATGGAGGGGCGCCGTCGCCCGCATCGCGCCGCTCGCCCGGCGCTGCCCCCGCGAGATTCAGGGCGCCCGCGAGCTTCTCCCATGCGCCCGAGGCCGCCGGCATCGCCAGGAGTTGGATTTGCGAACTCGGCTGGCCGGGGAAGTGCTCCAGATACAGCCGCAGAATGCTGAAGAATGAGGGCCAGCCGGATTCGATACCGGTCAGTTGATTGTCCCAATCATCGGTTTCGGCGAAGAGGCTGTGCACCACGCGCACTATGCATGTGCCACCGCCGCGGGCCTCCACAGTCCATTCGGTGGCCACGGTGGGCCCGTTCGGCCCCCAGGAATCTTCCTTCGCGAAGCGATGCGGTGCGTCCCATTCGGTGATGGTGGCGTCGGAGTCCATGCCCCCTCCGAAGTGGTGAGTGACTGTGCCGCCGAGGCGGCCATCCACCTCGGTGGGCACAAACCATGCGCTCACGCCCGGACCGGTGGCGATTGATTGCCACACCTGTTCCGGGGTTCCCGGTACTTCCACTTCCACCTGCACCGAACGGCGTCCGTTCGCTTCTTTCTTTATGCTCATACTGCGGTCTCCTTGTTTTTTTGGGGTAACGGGTGCGCCACCAGAACGAGGCGGTGCGGGCGTCCGCCCAGGGCGGAAGCGTCGTGATAACGCGCCGCGAGCTGAGTGATCGCGGCGGTGAGTTCGCTGCTGAATTGCGCGCGCTCGGCGGCTGAGCGGAAGCGGATCTCGGTGTCGATCGAGAGCGTGGCGAGACGCTTGCCGGTTTCGCGCGCGCGGGTGGCGAGTTCGCTGACTTCGCGAACGACACGGGCCGCCAGGGCGATCAGGTAGCCCGCCGACAGGCGGTCGCGGCTGCGCCCAGGGTCGGACGCCGCGGGGCCCATGGCGGCGGGCGACACTACGTAAGACGACGCGGTGGCTTCCACCAGGCGCTCTGTGATGCCGCCCCAC
>Ga0182018_10002103_pt1 | contig 20798 bp, 21 predicted proteins | sample 812P2MmetaG_FD_120490 | JGI IMG/M metagenome (GOLD analysis project Ga0182018, IMG submission 120490) | Permafrost microbial communities from Stordalen Mire, Sweden - 812P2M metaG | ecosystem: Environmental > Terrestrial > Soil > Wetlands > Permafrost | place: Sweden: Stordalen | collected...
AGGTGCCGCTGGCGCAGCCGGAATCGGCTGAACAGGCGATCGGGATTGCCTGCAAGCTCGCCGGTTCGGGGGCGGTAGACCTGTTGATTGTAGATTCCGCGGCGGCGCTTGTGCCCCGCCTCGAATTGCAATCCGCCTTGGCAGACAGCGGCGAGGGCCTCCACAGTCGTGTGCTGGCTTCCGGCCTCCGAAAGCTCGCCCATTTTGTGGCAGCGAGCGGTATGGTGGCGGTATTTCTCAACCAGACGCGTTCTCGCGGAAGCGAGGAAGAAGCCAGCGCAGGGGGGCCTCCGCTGAAGCTGTATGCCGCTGTGCGTCTCGCTCTCGGCCCGCAAAACGACGGGCAAGTGGTGTTCCGGATACTGAAGAACAAGGCAGGCGGCGCGTTCCGCGAAGGCCGCCTGCGGCGCGCGCGCGGTGGAGAATTCATAGAAAGCCCGTAAAATGGGGCTTTCGGCCACGCTAGTTCGAAAAAATCCGCAAAAAACCGCCCAAAACCCCCTATTTCCCCCGTATTTCCCTTTACATCGCATATCCCTTCCCTTATGATTGATATCGTTCGGACCCGTTCTGGAAAACGTAACGGTCGAAAAATGTTTTGGATGGTTACGACGGGAGAGAGAATTAAAGGAGATTTATGGCAACGCAAAGAATGACCCAGACGCAACTGGTAAGAGCGCTGGCGGAGCACGGCGAAGTTAATAACAAAGTGGCCCGCACGATCCTCGATGGCCTGGCTGCCATGGCTATCGCCGAAGTAAAGAAGAACGGCGTATTCGTTCTTCCCGGGATCGGGCGGCTGGTGAGAGTGGATCGCAAGGCTCGCACGGGGCGCAACCCGGCAACTGGCGAGACCATCAAGATCCCGGCCAAGAAGGTCGTAAAGTTCCGCGTGGCGAAAGCCGCCAAGGACGCGATCGTTCCGCCGAAGAAGAAATAGTCTCTCAAAACAGTCCGAGAAAGACGAAACCCCGCGAGATCCAGCCGGATCCGCGGGGTTTTTTATTGAATCAGATTATCCTGAAGCCGAGCTGGAACCAGCCCCAATTGCGGGCTGTTCACGAAGCCTATTCCTACTTCTTCTCGTCGTCTTTATGCTCTTCTTCCTTCAAGGCTGTCTTGAAGTTCCGGATGCCTTCGCCCAGACCCTTCCCGAGCTCTCCGACCTTCTTGCCGCCGAACAGTACAAGTGCCAGCACAAGGATCGCCAGGACCTCGGGTCCGCCCAGGCCGAATACACCGGCGGCTTGAATGCCAGCGGGTTCCATACGGCCTCCTTACACCGTTCATTGTAGCGGATTTGTGAGGGATTTCGCTTTGGGGCGCCGTCTTCCGGAAACCGCTTGCTCACGCGCGCGGCTCGGTAACGCCCACTAACTACCGGAACACCGCGCGCCGGAGGTTCACCAGATCCTGCCGCATGCCGTAAGAATAGGGCGCCAGGAAGATATTGAGGGCAAACCAGATGGTACTGATCGACAAGAGCGCGCGCGTCACGCGGTTCTTGCCGAAAATCAGACGGCAAACGATGGCTGCCAGGAACGGCAGGATGGCCGTCACCACCCTGGCATACGGACTGAGGCGGTCGAAAATGGCGCCCGGAAACATCCACAAGAGTGTCGCCCGCCCGCTTGCGCCGATCAAGCTATCAAGGGATAGGGCCGGGCTGTTTACCGCAGTGGACCGGACGCGATGCGGGATAATGAACAGAAAGCCTACCATGGATTTCGCACAGGAGCTTAAATCCCGCGTCGACATCGTCTCGGTGATCGGGGAGCGGGTGCGGCTAAAGAAGGCCGGCGCCAACAATTATCAGGGTCTGTGCCCCTTCCACACGGAAAGAACTCCATCCTTCTCGGTTTCCGCCGCCAAGCAGTTCTACTACTGTTTCGGCTGCCAGGCCAAAGGCGACGTGCTGAAATTCGTGATGGAGATCGAAGGCCTCACCTTCTACGAGGCCCTTAAGGAACTGGCGGAGCGCAATGGCATCCCGATGCCCAAGCGCTCGCAGTATGCCGATGACGAGTCGCGGCTCCGCGAGGCGCTGTTCCAGATGCACGAGATCGCCGCGGAGAGCTTTCGCGCCAATCTCCAAGGGCCGGCCGGCGAGACGGCGCGCGCTTATCTGGCTCGCCGCGGCCTCAAGCCCGAGACGATCGAGCAATTCGGACTGGGATACTCCGAGCGCTCCGGCCACGCGCTTCTGCGTCTGCTCGAACAGCGCAATTTCACCGCCGAACAGATCGATAAGGCGTGGCTGGCGCGCAAGCGCGGCGACGGCAGTCTGTACGATTCCTTCCGCGGCCGCCTGATGTTCCCCATCCATAACGAAATGGGGAAAGTCATCGCTTTCGGTGGGCGTGGACTTTCGGACAATGACGTTCCCAAGTATTTGAATTCGGGGGACACGCCGATATACGAAAAGAAAAAGGTGCTCTTCAATCTACATCGTGCCAAGGAAACCATCCGCAAGGAGGATCGCGCCATTCTGGTAGAAGGCTACATGGACGTAATCGGTGTCTCGGCGGCCGGTTTTCGCAGCGTGGTAGCCAGCTGTGGAACCGCTCTCACCGCCGAACAGGTTCGCTCCGTCAAGCGGCACACCGACAAGATTGTGGTGAACTTCGATCCCGATGCCGCCGGCGAGAAAGCCGCCGAGGGGAAGCTTCCTATCCTGCTCGAAGAGGGACTGCAGGTGCGCATCGTGGAACTCGACGGCGGCCTCGATCCAGACGAGTATTGCAAAGAACGCGGCGTGGAAGCTTACCGGGCGAGACTCGACGGGGCCAAGGGATATTTCCATTGGCTGGCCGATCGCGCGCGGTCGCAATACGATCTGCGGACTACGGAAGGCCAGGTAGCGGTGTTGAAGTACCTGGTGCCGGCAGTGCAGCGCATTCCCGATAAGCTCGAGCGGATGCAGATCGCGATCGAGGTGGCAGGCTACGTGGGCGTCGACCAGGCCAATCAGGGGATGGTCTTGGATGCCTTCAAGAAATCGGTTGCCGATCGCAACGAACGGCCCATGCAGCAACCGGTGGAGGCCGTTCGCCCCGGCGAGAAGGGGCTGCTGAATGTTCTCCTTTCCGATTTGGACGGGCGCGAAGTCTTGCTGGAGGAGCTGCCGAAGATCGAAGTCTTGCAGCGCCTGGCTTGCCGGCGGATCTTCCAGGCCATTCAGGCGATTCACTCTTCGGGCGCACCGTTGACGTTCGACGCCGTGAACAGCCGGCTGGAAGAGTCCGACCAACGATTGTTGGCCGTAACCGTGCTCTCCGCCGAGGGAGAGGGGCACGACTTCACGCTGGAATACGGCATGCAGTGCCTGGACGGTTTGCGCCGTTCCGATCGTCAACAGCGCGTGCAGGAATGGAAGCGGCAAATCAAGGAAGCGGAGCGCTCCGGCAACATGGCGGAGGCGCTGCGCCTGATTCAGGAGTTACAGAAGATGGAGCGGCGTCCGGATGTGACCGTCTAGTGGCGAGTTACCCATTCGGCGGTGCGCCGTGGTGTACAATAATCTGGATTCTTCTCCCACGGGGGATACGGGGCTTCAGTGGCGCTTGAAGACAAATACGACGGGCTTCAGAAGCTCGTGGAACTGGGTAAAGAAAAGGGCTACGTCTTATACGACGAGGTAAGTGAAGTTCTGCCCGTAGATTTGCCTGGTGGCGCCGAGCTGGAAGATGTCCTTGCAGGTCTCGATACCGCCGGCATCGAGATCCTCGAAGAACCTAAGGATTTCGAGAAGAAGATCGAGGAAGCCGAGGAGTTGCTGGACCTCGATCTCCCGGCCGGCGTCGGCGAAAAAGTCAACGACCCCGTGCGCATGTACCTGCGCGAGATGGGCACGGTACCGCTGCTGACCCGCGAAGGCGAAGTAGAGATCGCGCGCCGCATTGAACGCGGACAGCGAACCGTGTTGAAGTCCCTTTCGCGCGCTCCCCTGGTGATTCAGGAAATCATCGCCATGGGAGACGAGATGGCCCGCGACATCATCTCCGCGCGCGATGTGATTCAAATTGCCGATCCCATCCTGACCGATGAATTAGTGGAGGAGAAGCGGCAGGAATTCGCGCAGTCGATCGAAGAGATCTCGCGGCACTATCGCAAAGTCCTGCAGTGCCGCCAGAAACTGCAGGCGATTCCACGGGCCATGAAGCCGAAGCAGTATCGGCGGCAGCTCTGGGAACTGGGGCGGCTCATCATTCGCACCTCGCGGTTGATGCGCGCCGTGAAATTTCAGAGCCCCGTCGTGCGCCATCTGATCGACCGTCTGCGCACTTCAGTAGAGGAACTCAAACCGCTCGAACGCGAAGTCACACGCATCCAAAAGGCGTTGGAAACCTGGGTCGGCGGGCGCACTGAGGGGATCAAAGAGCTTCGCAAGGAGCAGCGCGCCCAAGGCCAGAAGCTGCAACAACTGGAGGAGGAGTTCGGAGCGTCGGCTGCCGAATTGCGCCGGACGCTCGAGATCATCACCCAGTCCCACCAGGAGGCCGAGGCGGCCAAGCGGGAACTGATCGAAGCCAATCTGCGACTGGTAGTCAGCATCGCCAAGCGATACACCAATCGCGGCCTGCAATTCCTGGACTTGATCCAGGAAGGCAACATCGGCTTGATGAAGGCGGTCGATAAGTTCGAGTACCGGCGCGGTTATAAGTTCTCCACCTACGCGACGTGGTGGGTGCGGCAGGCGATCACGCGAGCTATTGCCGACCAGGCGCGCACCATCCGCATTCCGGTGCACATGATCGAGACGATCAACAAGTTGATCCGGACCTCGCGGCAGATGGTGCAGGAACTCGGCCGCGAGCCGACCAACGAAGAGTTGGCCAAGCGGCTACAGTTGCCGGTTTCCAAAGTGCGCAAAGTTCTACGCGTGGCGCAGGAGCCGATCTCGCTGGAAACGCCCATCGGCGAGGAGGAAGAGTCTCATCTGGGCGATTTCATCGTCGACCAGAACGGCATCTCGCCTTCCGACGCGGTGATCAATCTGAATCTGCGGGAGCAGACCGCGCAAGTGCTGAAGACGCTCACGCCGCGCGAAGAGAAGATCATCAAGATGCGGTTCGGATTGGAAGACGGCAGCGAGCATACTTTGGAAGAGGTGGGTCAGAATTTCGCCGTCACGCGCGAAAGAATTCGCCAAATCGAGGCCAAGGCGTTGCGGAAGCTGCGCCATCCGAGCCGCAGTCACCGTTTGCGCGCGTTTCTGGAGAACGGATCGCGCGGAGGGTAGGCGGCGGACGCCCGAAAAACGCAGTGGGGCGAGCTTGGCTCGCCTGGACAAGCTGAAGCTTATCCCACGAATTATCGGTGTTGCCAATGTGGGTAAGCTTGGCGATGAAGATCAGTCTGCGATGTTCTTCAACCCGAGGCAGCGCGCTGGTTGACTGCGGGCTGCAATTCCGCGATCAGTCGACTACACCGGTCCGCGCGCCTTCCCACCTCGCACATCTCGAAAGTAAAGCCGGTCACTGTGCGGAATGGCGAGGAGGGGTCGAGTTCGGTAAGGTGAAGGAGCAGGGCAGCCTGAATATTCTCCGCTCCATGGATGAAAATCCAGCCCTGAGCGTTGGAGAGCCCATAAATGCCGCCCCAGGATGGCGCATTCTGCCTGACCGAAACCGGCGAAAACCTATACCCGCTGTGGCGTGCGAATGGCATGGACTCGGTCAGATTCCGAACTGCCTCCACGTCGACTTTTGAGCCGGGTCCGGCGTCACCGCGGGCCGGCGTCGGGGACTTTTGCGCGCCGCCGCCCGTTGTGCCTCGGCCAGAGATTTGCTATTGGCGTAGGCGCACACGTCGGCTGCGGTCAGCTCGTGCTCCAGTTCGCAACCTTTTTCGAGGTCTGCGGTAAGTTTGTTTCCCGAGAGGGTCGGGCCCTCCTGGATGCCCACACTGTAGTTGCGGAAGACATCCATGTTAGCGGTGACCGGAAGCTGTCTGCTGGGTTGTCCCTTCTCGCGCACCTCAAAGCGATAAACGCGAGAGTTCTGCCTTTGATCGAATCCTAAATACCGAATCTCCACGAAACCCCCTTTTTGGAGCGGTCTGCACGTCAGCTCAGTTCGTCAGTGAAACAATTGCTTTGGTCGGGGCCGTGGACGGGGCGGCCATGGTGTGAGCCCGCGAACAGCGAGCGCATTCTGTCCTTCAGCTGATCGCTCCTTCCGTCTTTCAACTGTACGGGCAAGACAAGGCAGATCGGGACAGCCAAGCTCCGGCGGGAACATTAAAAGGCACCTCTAGTCTACCACGCATTTTCCCTCTTAACCCGTGTGCATGCAGCTTATTAGTGCTCCGGACCACACGGAATTCGTTCCTGAGGATGCGTTATCCAAAGGTAATCGCCGATCTGCGCGTCAATCTCCGGCATGAACTGCCGACTTGCGAACTGCAAGTATCCCAGTTACTCCCGGATCGCAGAAGGGCTCGCGTGGGGTGCGATAGTAAGAGAGCTTTCGATCGTCCCGCCGGCGGTAATCCCGTGAAGAACATTTTTGCCGGTAGTCTCGATTTCACCGCTACCGATTCGTCGGTGCTTTCGCTGCCCGATCGTTAGGGAACTGTTGAACGATTGCATCTGGTGACCGGCCGCAACACCGGCCGTCCGCCCGGCTTCGGCATTCGCGGGAATAGCCGATGCCAATCAGGCGATCGCCGGTTTGAATGGCGCCCAAACCGGCGCCGGGCGGTCAGCCACCGGCGGCTTAACCAATCGCACCGGGAAACAATGGTAGACTTGGTGCGAATGGAAAACGTGGCCATTAAGATGAGTGCGGAGGAATTGCGCGCCCTCCTCGAGATGGTTGATAATCAGCTCTTTCGAATGAAGTACATCGATTCGAAAATTCCCGGCCATCAAAAGAAGCCGGAAGAGCTCAAACTGGCCGCCGCCGCGGTCGGCATCCTGCGGGAAGCGTTCAATCGGGCGCGCGGGATCAAGACCCGCGCCCCGGAGACTAAGACCGTAAACAGTAGTCGGGACCCCGGCGCGTAAGCGCCTCGCGGACTCGCCCTCTTTCTGGTAATTTAGATCATCGACCGCCTACTCGTGTCTTCGCTCCTACTTCCGCTGGTGGCTGGAATTGCGTCACCGCAAGGCCAACCCAGTCCCATCGTAACGGATCGGCCTGCAATTACAGACGCCAGTGTGGTTGTGCCGAACGGCGCCTTGCAGGTTGAAAACGGCATTCAAATCACCAACGCCTCTGGTCAACGCGTCTTCGACGGCCCCGAGAGCTTAGCGGTCTTCGGTTTGACGGATGCCACCGAGCTGCGATTCACCGTTCCGGATTATAGTTTCACGCCTGTTGCTTCGGGGTTCGGCGACCTGGCTCTGGGAGTCAAGCAGCAGATCGGACATACGCAAAGTGGGTTCGACGCCTCTCTGATTTTGTCCTTGAGCTTTCCGGCCGGGGCGAACGCCGAATCCTCTCACGGATACGATCCGAGTCTGCAACTGCCATGGTCGCAGAAGATTTCCGCAAACTGGACGGCGGCTGGAATGTTGTCGTTGTACTGGCCGACACAGTCCGGCATGCGCAACCTGACGGGGGAATCGACGTTTCTTTTCGACCGGCAACTCACCGGGCCTTGGGACGCGTTCGTCGAATACGCGGGCGATTTCCCGGAGCGTGGCGGACCGACACCTGTTGCACTTTGGGACAAGTTACAAGTTGGGTTTGAATCAGCAGCTTGATTTCCACGCCGGGGTAGGCCTGTCGCGCGCCGCCGTGGATCGCTTTATCGGCGTCGGCTATTCGTTTCGATTCCAGGCCCGGAAAAAATGAAGCGCGTGGGTGTGGCTAGCGTCGCACTGCCGGATCGGCGTCGAGAACATGAACCTCGCGCCAAATCCAGCGCTCGGGCCGTCTCTCCGATGTCCGCCCGCACATAAGCAGCAGGCATCCGAGCGCGCTCAGGGCCATCAAGGCCAGGGCTGGGTCCGCGTAGATTGGCTGCGCCGTGAGCACAGCAATAGTCTGCTGCGCATACTCGCTCGCTACGGCGCGGCCGCCCGGCGTCGCCATGACTATCGTAATGAAAAACAGTACCGCTCCCCACATGATCAGTCCGAGCATACCAATGGCGACGCCGTGTAGAAAGATGCCGACAGGATGGGTCTCAATAGGAACGTCGGTTTCACCCCGTTGTTATCTAAGGTGGGTGGCCCGGCGAAACCGGCTCAGCGGAAAAAGCCGCTCATTCCGGCGATCTGTGAGCTCATCTCATCGTTGCGAGGGTCGTCAAGCCCCAGAATGCGGCGCGACTCGGGAGACAACCGCGCCTTCGTCTCCGCCCGCAGCAGGCCATTTTGGTACTGCTGCTGCGGCTTGTCCCCGCGGGTGTAAAACGCATGGAGCGCGGCGCCGGCCGGTGCGGTTTGCCGTGCCCCCGTGCCACGCGTGGGTATTCATTACCACGACGGTCCCGGCTTCTCCCAAGGCTAGAACCTCATTGGGATGCGATGCCTGTGGATCGGCGAGCTCAGGTGCGAGCCGGGCACGATGCGCGTCGCTCCGTTCACAGACGTGAAATCGTCCAGCAGCCAGATGGTATTGCACACCCAGAAGCCGGACTCGTCGGCGACAGGGCTGGCATCGCAGTGTAGTGGCTGGCATTTCCGCGACCAGGGGTCGCTTGATCGGGCGTTTAGACTGCTTAACTTGAAAATCTTCGCCGAAAACATGGCCGACGGCACCCGGCACCGCGGGATTGGCAACCACACGCTCGAAGACCTCGCCCTTGTCCATCAGGTTGGCCAAGCGTCGGGCCCCTGGTTCCTTGCGGAACTCCGCACCCGCGTGATCGCCTTCCTCTGTCCAAAGCTGCTCGACGCGTGTACGGATCTCATGGAGGAGGCCGCGATCCATCACCCCGGGCAGAACCGCCCACCCCAGTTCGTCCAACCGCTGTAGCTTTTCCGCGGTCAAAGGCCCAGCTCCCCACGGGTCCTTACTTCTTGGACTCTAACGTTTTTACCCTGTTTTCGATACCTACTCCGTCTTTTTGAAGGGCAACAATCTGCTGAGACATGAGCGCCAGCTTCGTTTCGAGGACAAATATTTTCTTCAAAGCCCCGCTCGCATCTTTGTCCGCCTTTTCCAATACTTCAATGCGCTTGATGAGGCTCTTGATGTCATCTGCCATTTAGGTTAGATCCTTATGCAGCACCCTGAGGGGTATCCGCCACGATGGGAATTTAGTTCTTGACACAGACACTGCGAGCAAGCTTAGCCGAGGCGCCAGCCGTCGTCAAGCGAGTTTTCGCAGACAAGGTACCAGCATGACTTTTGTCACCGCCGGGGGCTGACACACTGCACTACCCGGCATTCCGCATCGATGCGAACCTGGATCGAGAGGTAATCCGCACCATGAAACGAATGCTTTCCGCCCTGGCCACCTGCACGGTTTACGCGACGCTCGCCGCCGCGCAAACCGCATCGAAGCCCGTCTTGATCGAGCACGTAAGAGTGTTCGATGGAACCCGCGTTCTCGAAAACCGCAGCGTCCTGATCGAGAACGGCATCATTCGCTCCGTGGCCGCCGGAATCCCGCGCCCTGCCGATGCAACCGTGGTGGACGGCACGGGCAAGACTCTACTCCCCGGTCTGATCGACTCCCATACTCACACCATCGTGGAAACTCTGCTCCAACAGGCCCCGGTCTTCGGCGTGACCACCGACCTCGATATGTTCACCGATCCGGCCACTGCCGCCCGCATCGAGAAGGACCAGCGGGAAGGAAAGCTGCTCGATTACGCCGACCTTCGTTCGGCCGGCTATCTGGCCACGTCCCCGGGAGGCCACGGCACCGAGTACGGACTGCCGGTTCCCACACTGACGCGGCCCGAGGAAGCCCAGGCGTGGGTGGATGCCCGCATTGCCGAAGGCTCGGATTACATCAAAGTGGTCTACGACGACTCCGTCGAGTATGGGGTGGATAAACCGAAGCCCACGCTCTCCAAAGATGTTTTGAAGGCGCTGGCCGTTGCCGCGCATAAGCGGGGCAAGCTGATGGTGACCCACATCGGCTCCCTGCAGCAGGCGCTGGACGCCATCGACGCGGGCACGGATGGTCTGGCGCACCTGTTCGTCGGGCCATCGTCTTCGCCGGATTTCGGGAAGGTCGCCGCGGCGCATCATATCTTTGTAGTCCCGACGCTGACCGTCCTGAACACCATTTGCGCCACCGACTTCGATTCGCAATTGGCGGAAGATGAACGGCTCAAGCCATACCTGCTTCCCTCCGAGTCCGCCGCCATGAAAGCCCACTTCTCCCTGCCTGCCAAGCCCAGTTGCGAAGGCGCCAATGAAGCCGTGCGGCAACTGAAGGCGGCGCATGTTCCGATTCTGGCCGGTACTGACGCCGGCAACCCGGGAACCACGCAAGGCGCCAGCATCCATGGCGAGTTGGAACTGCTGGTGCGTGCCGGCCTCACTCCAGTCGAAGCTCTCCACGCCGCCACCGCCGCACCCGCGGCGGCGTTCCATTTGGACGACCGCGGCCAGATCGCTGCCGGTAAGAGAGCGGACCTTGTGCTGGTGGATGGCGACCCTACCAGCGACATCCTTCGGACGCGCAATATCGTCGCCGTCTGGAAAGCCGGGCACGCGATCGATCGCGAAGCCTGGAAAGCATCGGCCGCCAAACAGGCGGAAGAGCAGACGAAAGCGAAGACCGGAGCGCCACCGACGGGATCGGAGTCCGGCTGGATCAGCGATTTCGAGCAGGAGGGTGCACCGCAGTCGAGATTCGGCGCCGGCTGGATGGTCTCCACCGACCAAATGGCCGGAGGCAAGTCGTCGGCGAAGATGGAGGTTGTGCCCGGCGGAGCGGAAGGCAGCAAGAATGCCCTGCGAGTGGCGGGCGAGGTGACGGCGGCCTTTGCATACCCTTGGTCCGGCGCCATGTTTTCGCCTGGCCCCGCGCCGATGTCGCCGGCGAATCTATCGGCAAGAAAGGCTATCCAATTCTGGGCCAAGGGTGACGGCCAGACCTATCAGATCATGGTCTTCTCGAAGCGCCTAGGATATCGGCCGCTAACGCAGAACTTCGTGGCGGGACCCGAATGGAAGCAGCTTACGCTGACGTTCGCCAGTTTTGGCGATCTGGATGGCAGCGACATCATGGGAATCGTCTGGTGTGCCGGGCCGAAGACGGGGACATTCGCATTCGAGCTCGATAATGTGAGGCTGGAGTAATTCGCAAAGACAAATTTGGCCACGGATGGACGCGGATTCACACGGATAAAGAAGGAGCTATTTTGCTTATCTGTGTCCATCCGTGGCCCATAATGTTTTGCCCCTGGCACGGGGAAATCCCTTACTCACGAATGCGCGAAGATGAAAGGCATGGACGCCCTCACCGTTCATCGACTGCATTTCGCGTTCACTATTACGTTTCACTATTTGTTTCCTCAGCTCACCATGGGGCTGGCCCTGCTGATCCTGGTGCTCAAGACCATGGCATTGCGTACCGGCAACGAGCATTACAACCACGCAGCCCGTTTCTGGACCAAGATTTTCGCCATTAATTTCGCCATGGGGGTGGTCACCGGCATCCCTATGGAGTTTCAATTCGGCACCAACTGGGCGCGCTTCTCGCGGGCTGCCGGAGGGGTGATCGGACAAACGCTTGCCATGGAAGGAGTGTTCTCCTTCTTTCTGGAGTCGAGTTTTCTGGGCGTGTTCCTCTTCGGCGAGAAGCGCCTGGGACCGAAAGCGCACTGGTTCGCGGCATTCCTGGTGTTCGCCGGCTCCTGGCTTTCGGGCTTCTTCATCATCGCTACCGACGCATGGATGCAGCATCCCACCGGATACCGGCTTGGTCCGAACGGGGAGATTCTGCTCAGCAGCTTTTGGGGATTGCTGCTGAACCCGTGGATTTTCTGGCAATACCTGCACAACATGATCGGATCGGTGGTGACCGCCAGCTTCGTGATGGCGTCGATCGGCGCGTTCTATCTGCTCACGCGGCGGCAGGAGGAGTTCGGGCGCACCTTCGTACGCCTCGGAGTGATCGCGGGCACTGTCGCCGCGTTTCTGATGGTGTTTCCTACCGGCGATGGTCAAGGCAAGAACGTCGCCTATCTGCAACCTCCGACCTTGGCCGCGATGGAGGGCCTGTTCGAAACGGCGAACGGTGCCCCACTGGCCATCCTCGGGCAGCCCGACGTGGAGCAGCGAAAGCTGGACAATCCACTCATTGTGCCGCGGGCGTTGAGCTTCCTTACTTACCAGAGTTGGGGCGCCCAGGTGAAAGGGCTGAACGAATTTCCACAGGATCTCTGGCCCGATAATATTCCGATCTTATATTTCAGCTATCACATCATGGTGGGGCTGGGGACGGTTTTCGTGGGCGCGATGGCGCTGGCGGCCTTCTGTTTGTGGAGGGGCACGCTCTACACGGCGCGTCCTCTACTGTGGATGTTGATGCTGATGCTGCCGTTCCCCTACATCGCGACCACCGCCGGCTGGGTGACCGCCGAATTGGGACGCCAGCCGTGGATCATCTACGGCCTCATGCGCACGCCAGCGGGTGTGTCGCCGCATGTATCGTCGGGCAACGCGATCTTCACGCTGCTGGGCTTCATGGGACTGTACACCGTGCTGGCCATGCTCGGTCTGCTGCTGGTGTATCGCGAAATCGAGGAAGGTCCGGCGCACGCCGCCGTGAATTGAGGCCTGCTATGGAAACTGTCTGGTTCGGTCTGGTGGCGGCGATGATCGCCATTTACGTGGTGCTGGATGGATTCGATCTGGGCGCGGGCGCAATCCATCTCTTCGTGGCGCGCAATGAGGCCGAGCGGGACACCGTGCTGGCGTCCATCGGCCCGGTGTGGGACGGCAACGAAGTCTGGCTGATTGCCGGGGGCGGAACGCTGTATTTCGCCTTCCCGGCCCTGTATGCTTCGAGTTTCAGCGGCTTCTATCTGCCCTTGATGATGGTGCTGTGGCTGCTGATTCTGCGCGGCATCGCCATTGAATTCCGCAATCATCTGCGCAGTCTGGTGTGGCAGCCGCTGTGGGATGTGGTATTCGCCGCGGCGAGCGCGCTGCTCGCCATTTTCTTCGGCGCGGCGCTGGGCAACGTGGTGCGTGGAGTGCCGCTCGATCGGTCGGGCGAATTTTTTCTTCCGCTGTGGACCGACTTCACGGCCGGCCAAGATGCCGGGATACTCGATTGGTACACCTTGTTGATTGCGGTGGCTGCGTTGCTCGCTCTGACGGTGCATGGAGCTTTATGGGTGGCGCTGAAGACCGCGGGCGACGTGCACCGGCGCGCCCGCATGGCGGCGAAGCGCTTGTGGTGGGGCCTGGGGGTCGGGGTAGTAGCGATCACGCTGGCAAGCTTCCACGTGCAGCCGCACTTGAAAGCCAGCTATGCGGAACGTCCGTGGGGCTACATTTTCCCGTTCCTGGCTCTCGTAGGACTTGTCGGCATGCGACTGCTCGATGGACGCCGCGAAGGGATGGAGGCGTTTCTCTGCTCCTGTCTGTTTCTGCTGGCCATGCTGGTGAGCGCCGCGTTCGGGCTGTATCCGTACGTGTTGCCCTCGAACGGCGATCCCGCCCTCTCTCTGACCGTCGCCAATGCCGCCGCGGCGCCGTACGGGCTGCGGGTCGGGCTCTATTGGTTCATTCCAGGCATTCTGCTGACCACGGGGTATTTTGTGTATACCTACCGGAGCTTCGCGGGCAAGGTCGGCGGCGGAACGGTTTGAAGCTTACTCCTGCCGCAGAACCGAAATCGGATCCACCAGCGAAGCCCGGCGAGCCGGAAGATACGCCCCGACTGCGGCGGCGGCTAGCAGACCCGCAGCGGTAAGCGCCAGCCGACCCCAGTCGAACGAGTGCGCTCCCACCAGCCGCATCACCGGCTTGCTGAGCAACATCAAGATTGCCAGTCCGATCGCCACCCCGGTGCCAGCCAGGACCAAGCCTTGCTTGAGGACCATCTTCAATACAACGATGCGGTCGGAGCCGATGGCCATGCGGATGCCAATCTCGCGCTGACGCCGCCCCACCGAATAGGTCATTAGGCCATAGAGCCCCACCAGCGCCAGGACCAAGCCCAACAACGCCAGGGCGTCGATCGCCTTCAGTATCCCGAGAGTTTCCCGGGCGCGCTGGTCGAAGATGTCCTCCATCGTACGGATGCCGATCACCGGCTGGCCGGCATCGAGCGAACGCACCAGATCGCGCAGTGGACCGGCCAGTGTGGCTGGCGCGTCGGCTGTCTGCAGCATCAGAGTCATCCCGGTTTTCGCGTTTTGCCCGAGCGGCAGGTAGATGTAGTCGATCGGGGGCTCGATGGGGAAAAGGTACTTGCTTTGCCGGGCGATTCCTACAATCTCCACCAAAGGCCCAGCCGGCCCTTTCAGCCGGAAGCGGCGCCCCACGGCGCTCTGATTGGGATAATACCGGCCAGCGAACAGCTGGTTCACAATGGCTACGCGCGGGGCGTCGGCGCGGTCCGTTGTCTCGAAGGCTCGGCCCTCCACAATCGGGATGCCGATGGAGCTGAAGTAATCTTCACTAACCGTGTCGGTAATCGCGCTCACTGCTTCGGTGCCGGCGGGTAACCGGTATCCCTCGGGGACGACGCGGTCCTGAGGGCCGCCGGGGATGTACGGCAGTGCCTCGGCAAGAGCCGCAGTTTTCACTCCGCCGAGGCTGCGCGCCCGTTCCAGCAAATGTTTGTAGAACTCCGCGGTCTGCGCCGGGGTGTAGCGTGCCAGCGAGGGATCGAACGTCGCGGTGAGCAGATGATCGGTGCGGAAACTGGGCGGCGCTGACAGGAGATACTCGACGCCGCGGTACAACTGCGTGGCGAGGACCAGTAACAGCAGCGATGCCGCTACCTGCCCGACCACCAGAGCATTTCTTCCGAATAAGAGCCGGCGCTTGCCGCCATCGGCGCTGCCGGGCTTCAACGCCGTCGAAAGGTCCGGACGGCTGCTGCGAAACGCCGGAGCCAATCCCGACAGAACGGCGCTCGCCACCGCGACCAGGGCCGTGAAAAAAAGGACGCGCGGATCCAAATCGAAGTTGAGTACCAGCGGGATATCGCTGGGGACCCGAACTTGCGAGAAAAGGTCCGCGCCGGCCTGGGCCACCAGCAGCCCTAAAATGCCGCCGGCAAACGCGATGATGAGGCTTTCGGTAAGAAATTGACGAATCAGGCGTCCGCGCCCCGCCCCGATGGCCATGCGCACCGCGATCTCCCGCGAGCGCGCCCGGCCGCGGCTCAGCATCAGGTTCATAACGTTGGCGCAGGCGATTTCAGCAGCACCACGCCGGAAAGCGACAGGAGGCCAACCAGCAGGGTAATGTCGAGGGGGTTCGACGCGCTGCGCGCGCCCACCTCGGTGTCGGCCACCAGGGTGCAGGTGCGATTGCTGTCAGGATACATCTGCGCCAGCTGCTGGCTGATTCCTTTGGTCTCAGCGGCCGCCTGCTTCAGATTGACACCGGGCCGCAGCCGTCCGTACACCAACATGGCGCGGTCGGCGCGCCGCTCCAGTTGGTTCGGCGCAGCTTAACCGGCCAGACGGTGAAGCATGGCCATGGGCACGTACAGGCCGGCAAGCAACATGGGGTGCGGGCCGGTGAAACCGGCGGCGCTACGCCAATCACTGTAAACTCGAGGCCGTTCACAAAGATGGTTTTGCCGATTGCGTCGGGACTGGCGGAAAACTCGCTCTTCCAGAGGTCGTAGCCGAGAATCACTACCGCGTCGCGGCCAGGAACGCTGTCCTCCTCAGGACGGAAATCACGCCCGGCGACGGGCGTAAGGCCCAGGACGCGAAAGAAGTCGCCGCTCACCGCCGCACTGTATTTCATCCGCGGCAATGCGCTCTTGTCGACGGTAAAACCGAGCGGAAGGTATTCCGACGCCACCAATCCGCTGAACGATTGGCTGCGATTGCGCAGATCGAGAAAATCGGGGTACGAGACGGGCGTGAATTGCAGCAGGCCGCCGACGGATTCTCCGCGCATTTGCGATTGCACCACGATGACTTGCGAGGCATTCGGCACGCGCATGGGCCGGAAGATCAAGCCGTTCGCCAAGCTGAAGATGGCGGAATTGGCGCCGATCCCCAATGCCAGGGAGAGGACCGCCACCGCCGTGAACCCAGGGGTCTTGCGCAATGTGCGCAGCGCGTACCCAAAGTCTTGCAACATGCGGCCAGCAGCGCACGTTTGCGGCCACGGTGTATCGGCCGCTATGTGACGGTAGCACAGCCATTCCTGGCCAACCGACAGGCGCGTCAGTGTCCGCTATCGGGACGGGGATTGGCCGGTATGGAACAGGTTGTTAACTCGAATCGAACTCCGGTACGCCCATGCCGATAACGCCACCGCGATCCCTCCCAATACACCGAAGGCGCCGGCGCCGGCCAGTGCATCCATGACGGGGCCAGCCGTCAAATATTGTCCAATAATGGGAAGAGCAATCACGCCAAGGCCGGTCAGAAGACCGAGGCCGCCACCGATCGCTGCTCCGACGCCGCCCCCGGTGCTAGCGCCCTCCGGTGCTTCGGAATGTCTTTCGTGTGCGAAATCCCTGGCGCCGACATTGTCTGCCAGCAGCACGGAGATGTCTTCCTAACGCGCAGCCGCAGGCCTCAGGGTCACGGCCGCGTTGAGGGCCACGGGCCTCCTCAGGGCAGGCGCTGAGTATTACAATATGGAGAGTCTGTTGGCGGTTGGCGGAGCCCATCCCGGGCGCGTCATAACATCCTCGCTGCATGAGAAGAAGGAGAAATACGCGTGTCTCACCTCGGTGAACTGGCACTAAGAGCCTATGTTCGGCTGCTGCCTAAGAGACCGGCTGGGCAGTCAGCCTCGCCGGAAGCTTACTTTGTCTGGCAGTACGAGACCAGTGAGAAGATGTTTGCCACCTTCCCGGAATTCGACTTCCGGAATCGGCGGATTCTCGAGCTTGGGTGCGGCATCGGCGGCCGGGCTGCATGGCTGGCGCGCAATGGCGCGCGCGAAGTGGTGGGAATCGACATCAGCATCGAGGATGTACGCAATGCCACGCAAATCAAGAATAAGTTATACCCCGATCTGAAGAACGTTTCCTATTATCCATGTAAGGAAGATGAGGAGCTTACCGAATTGGGCGAGTTTGACGTGGTTCTGCTCCTGGATAGCATCGAACACGTCGTGTCTCCGCTGAAGGTCCTTCGGTTAGCCAAGAAGTATGTGAAATCCGGGGGGCGGGTATATTTCTCAACAATCGGCTGGTTCCACCACGCCGGATCGCACTTAGGGATTCCGTTTGCGACGGTTTTCTTCTCGGACGAGACGCTCTTAAACTTCGTCCGCTGGAAGGTAAGCCGCCCCGATTATCAGCCGACCGATTGGGATTCCGACCCGCCCATTGCCCGGTGGGATAGTGTGTACGACCTGCGGGACCGGCCGGGAGAATACTTGAACAAAATCACTGTCCGGCAACTAAAGAAATTGGTTCATTATGCGCCGTACCGCCGGGGACGAGTGATTATGATCGGCTTCCGAAGCCCGCGGCTACGATGGCTCAATCCATTGCGGCATATCCCGATAGTCAGCGAGGTATTTCACTCGGCCGTTGTAGGTATGCTGGAGACATAGCCTCCTACCGCTTCGGGAGAACGTCGATGTCCAAGATGCGACATGTCCGCCCGCCGCCCCCGATCCCGGCTGCAGAGCCGCGCTCACCGATGGTTCCGTGACGCTCCGCGGAGAATGCTCCGGACGATAGCCGGGGGCGCTCGGAGTTGGTTGGCGCCGCGCCCCTTACACCAGTATTGGAAGCTGCGGCAGAAAGTGTATTCCTGCCTTCCGGTCAAAACCAGAGGTTGCCGGCGCGGGAGCCCAAGGCCGTCTGGAGGCGGAGCCGCTTGCGGGATTGCTGGTCGACGCCGCAGCGGCGGATGTCGAAGGGAGCGATGGAGGCGGCGGGGTTGAATCCCGTATAGAAGGAGAATGCCGCGCGGTATTTCGCCTGGCGCAGAGCGTTTATGGTTTCCGTGGAGAAAGTGTCGCGTGCACCTACGGGGTAGGCCAAGGTGTCGATGGTTCGTCCCAGTTCCTTCTCGAGGATTTCGCGCGAGAGCATCAACTCCTGCAACTGGCCATCCGCCGGCAGCTTGCTGAGAATCTCGTGGTTGTGGGTGTGGGAGCCGAATGCCATGCCGCCCAGCTGCATCTCGCGGGCCTCGTTCCAATCGAGGAAGCAGCGCTGAGCGCCGGCGCCGGGGCGTGACGAATCGCAGGCCTGCTCGAGTTGTTCCACGAAACGGCCTGGGTCGCGCATGGCGGGCTGCTTGTAGAGGCGCAGGATGTGCATGATGGAACGGTCGATGCCCTCGGCTTCGACGTCGAAGTCCTGGGGCTGCGGATATTCCAGACGGAAGCGTGTTCGGCGGGAATGCTTTACGATGTAGGCGATCTCATCCCACCAGGGAATGCGGCCGGTGCCCGCGAAGCTGGTGGGTAGAAAGAAGACGCCTTGCACTCCATGACGGCGCAGAATTGGATAGGCGAGCTGGAAATTATCGATGTAGCCGTCGTCGAAGGTAATGAGGACTCGCGGTTCGGTGAGGCGATCCGCGCCGGAGAGGAGGCCTGTGACTTCGTCCAGCGTGGCCATGCGAAAGCGGCTTTTCAGATAGCCGATTTGCCAATCGAACTCCTGGGCGGTGCAGGAAAACAGGCCGGGGTCGTATTCGGTGGCGTCTTTGTCGCCGATGCGGTGATAGTTCAAGACCATCAGCACCGGGCGGTGCGGGATATGTTCCAGCAGCCAGGTGGCTCCCGTGGCGGCGCAGAGATCCGATATTAATTCACGCTTGCCCCGCATGGCATTAATTTAAGTCTACGCTGTAGACGCTCCAACCCTCGACACTGCCGAGCCAGCGGAAGGTGGCGTGCCTTTGGTTGAGGAGATATTTGAACTGCCACGCGTCGATGTCCTTTACGTCCGTGGCCAACGCCAAATAGAAGTGGGGATGGGTGGCGACGTAGGGATCGAAGGGGAAGATTCGGGCGCGGCTGCGGCCTTGAATAATGCGGGAGGCCATGTCGGGCGTGTCGGAGCCGCGAACGGCGAGTTGCTTGCCGGTGTCGAAGAGGTAGACCAAGCTGTTCTCGGGGTCGTTGCGGTTGGTTTCGACCATGGGAAGGAACACGTTGGTTTCGGGAAGGACGATGTCGGGGTGCGGTTCGGGGATGAGGCGGCGGAATTCAGCGAGGGCTGGATAGGCCGCTTCGTGGCCGCGCAGGCGCATAGCGCCCTGGGCGGCTACCAATGCGGCGTTTCCGCCCATGGCAGCGAAGAGGGCAAGGCCGATGATCTTGCGGGCGCCGGCGAGGTTGAGCAGAAGCGGCAGGCCGACCATCAGGCCGAAGAGGGAAATCAAAGACATCCTTTCGCCATAGATGGACGTCTTCATGGCCGTGATCACGGCGCCGCAGACGGGCAACAGGAGACAGCCGGCGCAGAAGACCATGAGAGGACGGAAGCCGGCGGTAGCGGCAGCAATCGGCTTGCGTGGTTCGCTGTCGTCATTCGACAGTCCGATGAAAGCGCCGGCAAGCAACATCAACAGGAGCGCTCCCACCCAGGGCAGACTGAACAGCATGGCGCCGTAAAACTCGTAGAGGGTTTTGAATGCCGGAGAGGGGAACGGGTGAGGCAGGAAGCTGCGGGCGGAAGCCACGAGTATCGGACTCCAGATCAAGTACGGGATGAACGCCACTGCAACGCAGAGGAGGGTGGGCCAATCGAGGCGTTTGCGAATTCGCCATTTCGCCAGTTCGGCGAGTGCGAGGGGGAAGAGAATGGTGATGCTGAAGAAGTGGGTGGAGAAAGCGGCGGCCAGGCTGAGTATGAGCGCGAGGCGCCATCGGCGGACATGTTGGAGCTCAGGATCCTGCAGCCTGTCCCAGCACAACAGGGCGAGCGCCGAAAAGCCCAACAGAGGGGCGTAAGGCCGGGATAGCGAGCCCCAGGAACGCAGGGTAGTGGCAAACGGCATGAAGAAAGCCGCGGCGCCGTAGATGGCGCCGGCATACCGCCAGACGATCGAAGAAAGACACAGGCACATCAGGCAGAAGGCGATGACGGAGGGCGAGCGGGCCAGCAGAAGGCGATCGCCGAAGAGGCGGAACAGGTAGTGCATGGCGGTATCGGCGACGGGCGGATCGGACTGCACGCCGGCCATCAGCGAATTCCAGATCGCACGCACATCAGGCTGGCGAAAAACGATCATCTGCAGACACTCGTCGGAGGCGATTACGCGGAAATGGGCGTATCCGAAGTTGGCTACGAGACAAACCAGGCAGGCGGCAGCGAGATACAGACGACGGTTGGCTGCAAGCCAGAGATCGACGGCGTGGGCCGAGCGGGTCACGATGTCACGAACGCCGGGAGTCCGTTCGATTTGTGACGCCATGTGGAGAGGTTTGAGTATAGCATGGCGATTTGTGGGGCGGCCGAGCGTTTATTCGCCACAGTGGCACAGCGCGGCATAAGTCGCAACCAAAAGAATATTCACCACAGAGCATTTAGACTGGGGGGCCAGTCTGGTGGGGAAGAAACAAAATGGCGGCTTGCGGCGGTCGCCAGCAAACCCTTTCTTTCCAACAAGCCTCCATTTTGTTTCTTAGGAGCCACGGAGCCTTCTGAGCTGTTGTGTCAAGAGTTTTTCTCCGAAAGTTTGCTGAAGCCGGCAACGTTGTGCCACTCAAGGCTGGTGACAGATGCGAGACCAGGCCCAAGAAGGGCGCCAC
>Ga0182018_10002105_pt1 | contig 20781 bp, 16 predicted proteins | sample 812P2MmetaG_FD_120490 | JGI IMG/M metagenome (GOLD analysis project Ga0182018, IMG submission 120490) | Permafrost microbial communities from Stordalen Mire, Sweden - 812P2M metaG | ecosystem: Environmental > Terrestrial > Soil > Wetlands > Permafrost | place: Sweden: Stordalen | collected...
AGGACTCGCAGTCGGCGGGACAGATGCGGCCAGAGGATCCCGATGCGGAATATAAATACCGCTACGTTCTGATGCCGATGCGCATCTGATGGGCACGGGCAGCCTGAAAGCAAGCACAAAGTAGGGCCTGGCAATGACCGGGCCGCGCCATTTCCAGGGAAGTCTTGCACGCCTGGTCAGACCAGTGTATGGTTTTCCATACAATTCAGGGCCTATTTGTGGGGTTGCGCGCCCGCAGGGTTGTATTTAACTTGCTCATTATGAAGAGGATGACAAGTTCAACCAAAAAGTGGAATCAGAATTGCAAGCCAACCGACAATCGATATGACACGGGAGGTCGTGCACATGCGAAACATTTTGACGAAGGTGTTCCTTCTGGCGGGCGCCCTTTTGGTTTCAACTCAACTGCATGCGCAGGACACCGCATCGATCACCGGTGTGACCACGGATGCGACGGGTGCCCTGATCCCAAACGTGGGCGTAAACCTGACGAACCCGTCTACGGGAGCTACCTACGTGGGGGCAAGCAATGGCGAAGGGTCGTACACGATCGCCAACGTCCGGCCGGGGCCGGGATACCAGCTTACGTTGACGGCAACAGGGTTCAAAACGAAGGTGGTGACCGACATCTACCTGAACGTCGACACGACCCGCACGCAAAATGTAAAACTCGATGTGGGCGGTTCGACGGCGTCGGTCGTGGTTTCAGCCTCGGCTGAACAGGTGACACTGGATACAACCGACGCGTCAGTCGGCAATAACTTCGAAGTGCAGTTTCTCAACGACCTTCCCGTGGAGAATCGCGACAGTCCCGCTGCGTTGTTCTACCAGCAGCCTGGCGTGACGCTGGACGGAGCGGTGACTGGCGCCCGCATTGACCAGACCAACGTGACGGTCGACGGGCTGGAAGTGAACGACAATGCGACTGGCGCGTTTGGCGCGATTGTCGCCAATGCGCCAGTGGACTCGGTGCAGGAGTTCCGCGGCGTGACTGCCGGAGCGCTCTCCAGTGCAGGCCAGGGCGGCGGCGGCCAGTTTGAGCTCGTGACACGGAGCGGAACGAACCAGTTTCACGGCGCGGCTGTTGAATATCACCGCGACACCGATCTCGAAGCGAACGATTGGTTCAACAACAACAGCGGTGTTCCGCGGTCTCCACTGATCCGCAACCAGTTCGGCGGGAACTTCGAAGGCCCCGTCATAAGGGAGAAGCTGTTCTTCTTCTTTGACTACAACGGCCGCAGAGATACGCTGAGCAACCTGGAAGACCGGACTGTTCCGATTGGGTGCGATGCATCGGGCGCAACCTGCCCCGCGGGGAACTCCGCGCTCGGATACCGCGAGGGTTATGTCTCCTATTACAACGATGAGGGCGGAGTCTCGACTCTGAGCCCGATGCAGGTGGCAGCTCTCGATCCGCTCGGCACCGGTTTCAACTCGGCGTTGCTCACGTTGATCAATAGCCGATATCCCGTAGCCAATGATCTAAGCGGCGATGTGGGCGACATGGTGAACACGGCAGGCTTCCGCTTTAATGCGCCGTTTCCCTATGTCGAAGACGATTACGTTCAGCGCGTGGACTACAACTTGAACAGCTCAATGAAGCTGTTCGGACGAGGCACCTTTACGCGCACGACCGCCACTCAGGATGCGATTCAGTTTCCCGGGGATCCGCCGACCTCATTATTCAAAGATCAGAGCTACGCCTGGGTCGTGGGCCACACCTGGACAATCGGGACCAACAAGCTGAACCAGTTCGAAGTGGGCGAGACGTATGAGAACTATCAGTTCAACAAGACTTACAATCCCCAGGGCGATGATCAGTTCGGCTTCAACGGACTCACCGCCCCGTACGAAGGCGGCAACAACTCACAGGATCGCACCTATCCGATCCCGATCGTCCGGGACGACTTCAGTTGGGAAAAGGGTAACCACAGCTTTGCCTTCGGCGGGACGTTCAAGTGGGAGACTCCCAACGAATTCGCCGACGAGAATTTCAACTTCCCCAGTGTCGGCATCACCGGAAACACGTATCTAACCGGACTCACACCCAGCCTGCGGCCGGCTGACATCGACAACAACATCATTAACGGCAATTCGACCACCATCTACGACAACCTGTTTTCGACAGCCCTGGGCGTGATTCCCGTGGTCAGCAGCAACTTCAACTACAACAACAAGGGTGCAACGCTGCCAACCGCATCGGGGCTCGACCTGAACTATCGCTACTATGAGACGGAGATCTACGCGGGCGACACATGGAAGTTGACGCCCCATTTCACTCTGTCGTACGGACTGCGTTACCAGGCCTATACCGTTCCCTATGAGACGCACGGAACCGAAGCCGTATCCAACATCAACTTTGACTCGTACTTTGGCGCTCGGTTGACGCAAAGCTCCGAGGGGATGCAGGGGAACGATGCGGTTCCTTTGATCTCGTATAACTACGGCGGCAAGGCAAACAACGCTCCCGGATACTTTCAGCCGCAGGACAAGCTATTCGCTCCTCGCGTAGCGTTTGCGTATGTTCCGGGGTTCGATTCGAAGACGGTCATCAGTGCGGGCGTGGGAATTGTGAACGATCACAGCGTGATCAACGCCCTGCAATTCCAGCAACTGCAGAACTCGTACCTATTCGAAGCGCTTGGAATTGAGAACCTCTATGGTACGGCTGGCGACGCGACGGCAACGCTGGAGACCGCACCCCGGTTTGGCGGCATTGCCAGCCCCCCGGCTGGGCCGGCTGCTCCGACGATCACCACGCCCTTCCAGCCGTTTGTGTATGAGGGGCAGCCCTACGGCCTGCAATACGGCGAGTTCAACATCATCATCGATCCGAAGCTGCAGACACCGTACTCCGTCCAGTACAACTTCGGCATCCAGCACGAGTTTCCGCAGGGGTACATCCTGAAGGCAACCTATGTGGGCCGCGACGGACGCCGGCTGCTGGCCGAGGCGGATGCGAGCCAACTGATCGAATTCCCCGACAATACGGGCGGTTCGTCGCAGACGATGTCGCAGGCGATGGCCGGCATGACCACGCAACTGCGCCAGAACATTTCACAGGGCGCCCTCGGCGCTATCCAGAGCCTCTCGCCCCAGCCCTGGTTTGAGGACATGCTTCCAGGATTCGCCGACTACTTGAATGGGGAGTATGGCGCCGACTATGTTTCTAACAGTACGCAGGCGGTCGCTTTCTCAGAGTACCCGTACCCTCAACGCGGAGATTTTGCGGATACGATCCAGGGCCTGGCTGCACAGGGAGTTCTGGCCCCAAACGTGGGCATGCCCGCGCAGTTTGCCGGCAACACTGTGTGGACCAACAAGGGGTTTTCGAGCTACAACGCCCTGCTGATCACCCTGCACAAGAATGCTGGGTACGGTCTGCAGTTTGACCTCAATTACACCTACTCGCATTCGATCGACAACGTGTCGTTCCCCGCCAACAGCATCGCGTCCGGCCAAGGCTACGGCTACATCTGCGACGTGGTGAGGCCACGTGAGTGCCGCGGAAACTCGGACTTCGACGTGACCAACTACCTGAATGGAAACTTTATCTACGAACTTCCATTCGGAAAGGGAAAAGCCTATGGAGCAACCGCGCCGTATTGGTTGAACGAGATCATCGGCGGCTGGCTGTTGAGCGGCCTACCCTATTGGCATGGCGGAAATGCTTACCAGGCGTCTTCAAATGCCTATGTGGCAGGCTTTGCCAACAATGCTCCCGCGACGCTGACCGGACCCATCGAACTAATGAAGGCGAAGTTGAACGGCGGGGATGGCAACGCGCTGTATGGCTACTCCAATCCCACAGCGGCACTTGCGGCTTACACCGGGCCCACCGGATTTGCGATCGGCACGCGCAACAACCTGCGCGGACCCGGTTACTTCGACTTTGACATGGGACTTGGAAAGACTTTCCCGATTTATCAGGACCGGGTCAATCTGAAGTTCCGTTGCGACGCATTCAACGTCTTCAACCACCCCAACTTCAACCCGCCGCTCACGGACATCACCGAGGCTGCCGGCGTTCCCTTCGGGACGATCTCGTCGACCGCGAGCAGTCCCTCCGGAGGAGAGAACGCTCGTGTGCTGCAAGGATCGCTGCGGCTCGAGTTCTAGTCCGCATTTCGCACACCTCACCGGAAACTGTCGCGCCGGTCTTCGATTGTAGCGCCGGCCTCCAGGCCGGCTGTCGTGCGGGCGTCCCCGCCCGCACTTCTCCTTAACTGAAGAGCATTGAGCCTGACGCAGTCTCAAAAAGTCGGCTGGCAATTGCGCAAAATTAACCCCCTCCGGCGCACTATCTATTTGTCGAAGGCAAACTGCCTTGAATGAGCGGGCTCCTTTGACGCGCGCGTCAAAGATCGTCTCCCCAAATCTGTCTGTTGATAACAAACAACTTATAAGTTCCACCTAATCGATCTAAAGCACTTACAGGAGCAAAATTGAGCAAAAACCGTCCTTTTTCCGATGAAACCGGTAAAAATACCGGCACGTTTTTCGTCGCAAACATCGCAAAATGACAGCGACTGGCTGTTGTCGGGGATTTCAGGCAGCGGAAGAACTCAGGAAGTCGAGCGCGCGGTCAAGATAGGCTTTCATGCGATGGCGATGCACGACCGCGTCGAGGAAGCCCTTGTCCAGCAGGAACTCGGAACGCTGAAATCCCTCGGGCAGCTTCTGGCGGATGGTCTGCTCGATGACGCGCGGGCCGGCAAAACCGATGAGCGCGCCGGGCTCCGCCACATTCAAATCTCCGAGCATGGCAAAGCTGGCGGTAACGCCGCCGGTCGTGGGGTCGGTGAGAACGCAGATGTAGGGAACCTTGGCATCGTCGAGCTGAGCAAGCGCGGTGGAGATCTTCGCCATCTGCATCAGGCTCACTACGCCCTCCATCATGCGCGCCCCGCCTGAGGCAGCCACAATGATGAGGGGATTGCGGGTGGTGCGGGCCCTGTCGACGGCGCGGGCGATGGTTTCGCCGACGACTGCGCCCATCGATCCGCCGATGAAGCGGTACTCCATGGCGCTGAGCACGACGGAGTGGCGGCCGAGCTTTCCAACCGCGTTCAGAATTGCATCGTCGAGTCCGGTTGCCTCCTGCGCGGCACGGAGGCGCTTTTTGTATGGCTTGACGTCGGTGAAGTTGAGGGGATCGTTGGAACGCAGGCCGCCGTCGACCAGTTCATAGCCGGGTTCGAGCAGCAGGTCGATCCGCTGGCGCGCGCCAAGTTTAAAGTGATGCTGGCACTTGGGGCATACGTTGAAATTGGCTTCGAGCTCTGGCTTGTAAAGAACCGCGCGGCAGCCGAGGCACTTGGTCCACAGGCCCTCGGTGCGCACGTTCCTCTCTCCGTTCGGGCCTTCGCCTCCGGGATTCGACTCGTAATCGCCGTCTTCTCGCTTGAACCAGGACATCGATGCTCTTTCAAAGGAACTCAGGGGCACGCCGCGGGTCTCGCTCGAGCCCACGGCCTTGATAAGTAAAGGCCTAATCAGAATTCTATTCCACGCTGCGCGAGAATGCCTTTTTGATAAGCGTGCTTTACCTCGCGCATTTCGGTCACCGTGTCGGCAAGCTCGACAAGGAGCGGATGGGCATTGCGGCCGGTCAGAATCACATGAACCATTTCGGGGCGATTGCGCAATGCTTCAGCAACGACAGCTGGATCGAGCAGGCCATAACCGATGGCGTAGTTGATCTCGTCAAGGATCACCATGTCCCACTCGCCAGAGTTGATGGCGTGTTGCGCTTCGGCCCATGCGTCCTGCACGAGGCGCAGATCTTCCGGATCGGTTTCTGCTCCGCCTATCTTCACAAAGCCGCGGCCCATCTGCCTGAGGATGAAGTTGGGCCCGAATGCCTGCACGGCGTCGAGCTCGCCGTAGTGCCAGGAGCCCTTGAGGAACTGAAGCATGAGCACGCGCATGCCATTGCCCACGGCGCGCAGCGCGGTACCCATGGCCGCGGTGGTCTTGCCCTTGCCGGGCCCGGTATTGATGAGAAGAAGTCCGCGTCGGGAGTCAGTCATTTGAGGGTCCAGGGTTCAGGGTCCAGGGTCCAGGGTTAAGATCCCCGCATCCGTCAACCCTGCACCGCACTTCCTCTCTTGCTCAACATCGCGTAGAGCATCTTGCTCAATTCCTGCGAAAGCTCATCTGCTCTCTCGATCATGACCTTGTTGCCCACTCCAAGCACCCGAGCAATCTCAAGCTGCGTCTGAAGTTCCAGCGTCGAACCTCTTGCCATTCCGAGAAACTGACGGTACTCCCCTGCACTCAACCACCCATACCCTTCGGCGATGTTGCTTGCGATAGACACCGACGCGCGCTTCATCTGGCGGCTCAATCCATAGGTTTCATCCCGAGGAAAGCCTGCTGCCAGGCGGTAAACCGCAACCGCAAGTTGAATCGCCCGTTGCGAGACGTGGAGTTCGCGATAGGACTTGAGCATTCGGTCGTTCTCCTCAATTCGAGCGTCCTAGTGCTTCTCCGTGAACCCTGGACGCTGGACCCTATCCCCTGTGGTACGGATGGCCAGAGAGAATTGTAAACGCCCGATAGAGTTGCTCAGCGAGGACGAGTCGGGCGAGCGAGTGCGCCACGGTCATCGGGCCGAGAGAGAGAAGCAACTGCGCGCGCTCACGGGCAACGGAAGACCAGCCGTCGGCAGGTCCGACTGCAAAAACGAGATGCTGTGCGCCGTCGTCTCGCTGCTTTCCAAGCCAGGCCGCAAAGGCCTCGGAACTCATTGCTCGTCCGCGGCTGTCAAGAAAGATGGCCACGGGCCTGGTTCGACCTTGAAGCCTCTCGATCCACTCGAGCAGCGAATTCTCGCTGCGAAATGCCTCGTCACGGCATTGCGCAAAGGGCGCACAACGCTCCAGATAGAGATCGGTCAACCGAGCGAAGCCGTCCTTCGATTTCGACCCGCTGGTGACACGAGGGCCGATGTGCGCCAGGGTCAGTTGCATGGGGCGAGGATACTCCAATCGCATGTAAGGGAGACTGTAGAGATGGAGGGGGTCCCCAAAAACGAGAGGCGCTGCCCGATTTTGGGATATGGCCCACTAATTCTCCGCTTTTTCATATTTCGCATGAAACGAAGAGCCGCGGGAACCGAAAGTCCTATGACATAAGTCATTTAATTTCAGCATAGAACCAATATTTTCAGGATTTCCGCAAGAATGGCAATCGTCATGCACATAGGTCACTGGAAAGCATTCCCAGCTTAATTTCCATTGGGCGAGAGTGAATGAACTCGCGCGATGGCAGCAAATCAGGCTTCGTCCTTTTCTTACTTAAGATTCTAGGGCAATTGGCAATTCACTTGCGAATCGGATTTGCCCCCCAAGAGCTCCGAAACGCGGCAAAAAATCAAGTGGAGCGAGAGGCTCATTAGCAGGCCTTCTCGATCCCCACATAATCCTCTGGAGGATCCCGATGCGATTTCTTCGAATTCAGAATGCGGTTCTGGCCATGAGTTTCATCGCGCTGGCCGGTTTCGTGGCGAATACTTTGGCACCTGTTGCCCATGCCCAAACCAACACCTCCGGCGACATCGTCGGAATCGTCAGCGATAGTTCCGGAGCAGCGGTCCCGGGCGCGCATGTGAACGTGACCAGCCAGGAAACCGGGGCAGCACGCGTGGTGACAAGCAGCGCCAGCGGCGAGTACCGCGTATCGCAGCTTCCTCCGGGGAAATATACGATCTCTGTGACGGCGACCGGCTTCGAGGGCTCGAAGCAAGTCATCCAGGTGAGCGCGGGCGCCGCGGTTTCCGCCAATATCGCACTTTCCATCGGCAAGGCCAGCGAGACGGTTGAGGTTTCGGCCGGCGAAGTTCCGATGCTGCATGTGGATGACGCTCAGGTCTCCACCACGTTCACACAGGAGCAGGTTCTGAACCTGCCCAATCCGGGAAACGACCTCACCTTCGTTGCACAGACGGCCCCTGGCAGCGTCATGAATACGCAAGGCGGCTATGGGAACTTCTCATCGTTTGGTCTCCCCGGCACGGCCAACACCTTCACGGTGAACGGAGCCTATTACAACGATCCGTACCTGAACGTGAACAACTCGGGTGCAACCAACCTCACCCTGGGGAACAACGACGTCGCTTCCGTTACCGTCACCTCCAATGCCTATAACGCTTCGTTTGGCGGGCTGGGCGGCGCGCAGATTTCCGAGGTCACGCGCTCGGGCGGAAATAAATTCCACGGCAATGGTGCTTACTGGTGGAATGGCCGTCTGTTGAATGCGAACGACTACTTCGACAAGCAGGCCGGCAATCCCCGCCCATTCGACAACGTGAATCAGTGGGCTGGGTCGTTCGGCGGTCCCATCGTCCGCGACAAGACGTTCTTCTTCTTCAACTATGAAGGTTTGCGCGTCGTTCTGCCGACCCGCAACACCGTCTATGCTCCGGATGCCAGCTACCAGGCGCTGACCCTGGCTAACCTGACGGCGAATGGCCTGGCCGCTGAAGCCCCTATCTATCAGAACATTTTCAATTTCTATAGCAAGGCGCCCGGGTACGCCGGCGCGGCGGTTGCTACTTCAGATGAAGACGCGGGCGGTTACGGCACCGTCAAGTTCGACGCAGTCGCCGGGAATTTCACCCACGAATACCTGCTGAACGGCCGCGTCGATCAGTCGATCAGCGACAAGGACCATCTCTTCGGCCATATGACCGACGATCAGGGCCTGCAGGCTACCTACACCAACGTCCTGAATCCCATCTTCGATGCGGCCAGCCCTCAGCCCGCATGGGAAGGCCAGCTTGGCGAGCAGCACATCTTCTCGCCCTCAATCTCCAACCAGTTCCTGTTTTCCGTGATCCACTACAAGGCATTCTTTACCAACACGAATGAGGCCGCTTCGGAGCAGGTCGTACCGTTCACTCTCATCTTCGTGGACGGGGACACGGGGAACAACGGCACCGGCGCGTGGCCTGGCGGCTTGAACATGGTTTGGCCCCAGGGTCGTGATGTTACGGGATACGAGTTCCAGAACGACTTGAGCTGGACCAAGGGGAAGCACACCCTGAGCTTCGGATGGGCCATGCGTCGCGACGATATCTCCGACTTCAGCCCATCTACGTTTACCAGCTCGCCAGAAGCCGTGGTCACCAACGGCAGCTTCCAGCAGGGTTACGTCGACGAGTGGTACCAGCAGTTTCCCACCCGCCTGGAGCAGCCGGTTGCACTCTATGCCCAGGGCTGGTACGCCCAGGATCAGTGGAGGCCATTGTCGAACCTGACAGTCACCTATGGCATGCGCATGGAGCACAACTCCGACCCAGTCTGCCGGACGAGCTGCTTCGCGCGGCTGAGCACAGATTTTTCCAGCGCCAGCACCAGCACCTCGACGCCCTACAATTCGTTGATTACTTCCGGCCTGAGCAAGGCCGTGGCAAATCTCCAGAAGATCGGCTGGGAACCGCGTGTAGGGTTCGCACTGCTTCCGTTTGGCGCCCAAAGCAAGACCACACTTCGGGGCGGGTTCGGCATGTTCGCCGATGCGTTTCCCGGCCAGATCGCAGACGACTTTCTTAACAACGCCCCATCCAACGTTCCCTTTACTGTTTACGGACCGGCATTTGGCGGGACGAACATTGCGCTTGTCCCAGGCGCTCCGGGCAGCGCTGAATCAGTCGTCTCGGCCTCTGATAAGGCCTTCGCAAGCGGATTCGCAAACGGGGCCTCCCTCGCATCGCTCTCCGAAGTGCCCGGATTCTCCGCGCCGAACATCTCGAGCGCTTTGCAGAAGATCAACAATCCGAGCTACGTAGAATGGAGCATGGCGGTCGAGCAGCAGATATCGAAGTTCGACACCGTCTCTGTGATGTACGTCGGCAATCACAGCTATCATGAGCCGGAGCAGAACAACGGCGTGAATGCCTGGAACAGCGGCGGCACACCGGGCTTCTCCGAGCTTTCTACCAGCGGTCCGCCCAATGCAAACTTCTCCTCGGTCACGCAGATTTCGAGTTCCGGCTCGTCGAACTTCAACGGCGTAGTTGTCTCGGAACAGCACCGGTCGCGCAGCCTGACAGTCGGCTTCAACTACCAGTGGAGCCACGCGCTCGACGAGATCTCCAACGGCGGCTTCGACGGATTCACGGCGAATAGCGTGTATCCCGACGACCCCTTCAACCTCTCCAAGAACTACGGGAATGCCGACTACGACACCCGCCAGTACCTCAGCGGGGACTATATCTATGCACTCCCGCATTTCGGTGGCCCCAAGGTTCTTGTGGACAACTGGCAGTTCTCGGGAACCATCTTCCACAGCCTTGGCCTGCCATTCTCTGTGGTCGACACAGGTACGGCCTCCGCACTTGCCGGCTACGGCGGCCCGCTCTTTGCGATGCAGACCGCATCCATCAGCGGCCAAAACCACTGCGGTGGCACCGCAGCCGCAAACGAAGTCGCACCCACACCGTGCGCGTTCGCGAGCGATTACGGCCCCGCGACCGACTTCGGTCAGTCTCGCCGCAACCAGATTTTCGGACCCCACTACACCGATAGCGACTTCTCCATCACCAAGGGCTTCATCATGCCCCACTGGGAGACGGGCAAGTTCCGGATTGGAGCGCAGTTCTTCAATGTCTTCAATCACCCGAACTTCGGACAGCCGCTGAGCGACATTGCTGACGGTCCGTCAACTGGAACCATTCAGTCGACTGTCAACCCACCGACGTCGATTCTTGGTGCGTTCCTGGGCGGCGATGCTTCACCGCGACTCGTTCAGGCGACCTTGAAGTTTGACTTCTAAATAAAGGCCAGTGACAAGCGAAGGGCGTCCGCCACGGCGGACGCCCTTCGTCTTTGAAGAGACTCTTTGCTGTACCAGGTCTCGTTCTTCCCGTTTCGCGAGGCCACTCTTTACCCAAGATCAAATTGCGACTTAGCCTTTGATTCCAGCCTTCCCGGTCTGGGTCTTCGCTTTCGCAGTCTTCCTGGGCGAAGCTTTCTTGGGTGCGGGCTTCTTTGCAGTGGCCTTCGCGGCTGCCTTCTTCGCAGGCTGCGTCTTGTGCGCGGGTTTCCTGGGGGCACCGGCAGTCTTGTTCGCAGCCTTCTTCCGCACGGCAGCCGTTCTGGCGGCGAGAGCGGACTTCAGCTCTGCGTCGAACGCCTCTGGCGTCAGAGGCCGGGCCGACTTGCGCAGGCGCTCGATGTCGTAGAAGGCGCGGCGCGCTGAAAGAAAAACGTGGACAACAAAGTCGACGTAATCGAGCAGGATCCACTCGCCCTGCTTGCGGCCTTCAACTGAGTTGGGCTGGACGCCGTACTCCGTTTTCAGCCTGTGCTCGATCTCGTCGGCGATGGCAACCGACTGGCGATCGTTCGTCGCGGAGGTTATGAGAAAGAAATCGGACAGTCCCGAGTCGACTGGGTCGAGTTCGAGGATGCGTGTCTCCAGGCCCTTCTTGTCCTCGCAGGCCTGAGCGGCAGCCTGCACAAGCAGCCGCGTCTGGTGGTGTGCGTCATGGGTCGTCATGCGTTGAATAGGGTCTCCAGCGTCCATCGTAGACGTTCGCTCGCTCTAGCGATAGAGGCCGCGGGCTCGGATGTAATCAAGAACGGCATGGGGGAGCAGATGGAGCTCCGGGAGCGGCTCGGAAGCGCCAGCTCGATCCTGAATGAGTTCCCGAACCTGCGACGCGCTGATTTCAACCTCAAGCCCAGGCAGAATGAAGAAGGGAGCGCTCTCTCCCATTGCGTTGTGCAGCAGATACGCCTCAAGTTTGGGACGACCCCGATGAGGACGGCTGGGCCCTGCGCCCTGCTGGAACTCAACCTGTGCCGATTGCGGAAGAGGCTCAAGCATCAGGCCGTCGGGCAGGGCGGACCGCATGCCTTCAAGCTGCTGACCAGGGCGGGAAGCCACAACCAGTGGCGCGACGAAGGGAATCTCGGCAGCGCGATGCCATCCACGCAGCCCCAGGAACGCGTCGGCGCCCATGAGGCAAAACAGAACGCCACCCAGGGGGAGAGCTGCTTTCAGACTGAGAAGGGTTTCCAGGGTGAAGTTGGGCTCGCCGGAGGGATGAGGGGCATCGGCGAGCGAAACCTCGAAACCTTCTTCGCCGGCAATGGCCAGCCGCGTCATGGCGACGCGATCTTCAAAGCTGGCGGTCGATCCCGCGGGCTTGAGCGGCTGCGCGCCAACTGGAACAAAGAGGACAGCATCGAGCTGAAGCGCCTCGCGCGCCGCCCGCGCCACCGCCAGATGACCGAGGTGGGGCGGATCGAAACTGCCCCCAAAGAAGGCGACTCGCTTACTGGCTGCCGATCGCTCCATTTGCCTATGCTAACGCCTCGACGAGCAGCGCCTGGTGAGCCGAAAAGGTTGAGCCTTGAAGCCGAAATCCTTCTGCTACGGCATTTTAGGAATTGCTGTGGCGTTTTGAGATCGTTGAAGGTGGATTTTTCTTTAGGAAAAATCCACCTTGCTCCAACCGCTTCAGTCTGCACCCATTCCTAAAATGCTTTAGCATCGGAGATACGACGATGCGCTTTGTGATTGCAGTTTTGGCGGTTGCAGGAGTGGTGGTTTCCTCGCTGGCACTCCAGGTTCACTACTCGAATGAGACTGAGCCTTGCTCCATCAATGCCAAGTGGGACTGCGGGATTGTGAACCATAGCCCCTTTGCGGAGATTGCACACATTCCGGTGGCCGCGCTGGGGATTGCGGGCTACGTTGCGCTGGGGGCACTGGCGCTGTTCAGGCGGAAGCGACTGGTCGCGGCGCTGGCGCTGGGAGCTCTTGGATTCTCGCTCTACCTCACCTACATCGAAAAGTACATCCTCGAGGTCTACTGCATCTATTGCGTGACCTCGCTGGGCATCATCGTACTCATCAGCATTCTCGGGCAATGGTGGGCAGTGGCCGAATGGAGAGCCAGTCGATCTGCCTAGCGCTTCTCCGCCGGATGCGACCCTCCTCGTCTACTTGCATTCATTTTTTCGTCGTCCGAGTCTCGTGGAGCGTTGGTGCCTGCGCTGATAAAATTGAGGCAGGCCCATGCTGAAAGAACGATACGCGCACTGGATGTATGAGTGGGAGACACGGCTCACGACGCGCGACGAGAACCGCGTGGTGCGGCCGTTGGAGTGGGGCTTCGAGTGGCTCGCGCCGTTTCTTGAGGCGCATGGATTCGGCCACGCGGTTCCCCGGCCCGAGGTGCTGCGCGATGCAGCGGCTGCCGAGGCGGCCATGGCCGCGATCAATCGGCTTCTGATTCGCCACAGCGATCGGTTCTTCGGCTACGAACGGCCCACCGACTTCAGGCTTGAAGAGCGTTATCCGCAGCTCTACCCGACCAACGTACGGCCCGAGACCCTTGAGCAGGATGCGTCTCTCAAGCAGCAGGCTGCCGAGGGAAAGCTCAAGAGGGCGCAGTATCTGCGCTTCACTTCACCGGAACGAAGCCTGTATCCAGAGAACGACCTGGTGAATGCGCGCTGGTTCCCCGCGCCCGCGCACAAAGATCCGAACAGGCCGAAGCAGGCCATCGTTGTGCTGCCGCAGTGGAACTCTGACGGCCTGAGCCACAACGCTCTCTGCACACTCTTCAATCGGATGGGTGTTTCGGCGCTCCGTCTTTCCATGCCTTATCACGATATCCGCAGGCCTGCGGAACTCATTCGCTCTGACTACTCGGTGAGCTCCAACGTTGGCCGTACCATTGCGGCGTGCCGTCAGGCCGTGGTCGACATTCGCTGCTGCATCGATTGGCTGGAGGAGCAGGGGTACGAGCATTTCGGTGTGCTGGGCACGAGCCTCGGTTCCTGCTATGCATTCCTGGCCAGCACGCACGACAGGCGCATCCGCGTGAACGCATTCAATCATGCGTCGACGGCGTTCGGCGACGTGACCTGGGCGGGACAGAGCACTCGGCATATCCGGCAGGCATTGGAAGACGCCGGCATGACTCAGGAGCGGCTGCGGGAGCTCTGGTCGGCGGTCAGCCCGGTTTCGTATTACCCCAAGTTCGCAGGGCAGGATGCCGGCGGGCCCGACAAGAAGGTTCTGCTGGTCTATGCCGACTACGACTTGACGTTTCCCAAGGAGTACTCGCTGCAGGTGGTCGAAGCGTTCAAGCGTTACGGAGTCAACTTTGAGCCGCGGGTCTTGCCCTGCGGGCACTACACAACCGGCGAGACGCCTTATAAATACATGGATGGCTGGTACCTGGGTTGGTTTGTATACCGGGCATACAAGGCGCTGCGCGAAGAGAAGGCTGCGGGATTGGCTCCCGCACCGGCCAAAGAACAGGAACTGGAAGAAGAGGTTATTTCGCGCTAGCGAACCGCGCTCAGGTCGAGACGCAAGAGCCCTGCGGGATCGAGATAGGCGTCGCGCCAGCGAACAGCCCAGTGCAGGTGGGGCCCGGTGACGCGGCCGGTCGCGCCGCTCAGGCCTATGAGCTCTCCAGTTATCACCTGTTGCCCTTCCTTCACGTCGATCCGGCTCAGGTGCATGGAGATGGTGTACAGGCCGAGGCCGTGGTCGATGACGACGCAGTTGCCTTCGTAGAAGAGCGGCCGCGCTAGAACTACAACACCGCTATTGGCTGCGTGCACAGGCGTGCCTGAAGCGGCATGAAAGTCCATCCCCTTGTGGACGCTGGCGAGCTTGCCGTTGAACATACGGCGAGTGCCGAAGCTGTCAGTGGGCGGAGCGGCAACGGGCGCCCGAAAGCTCGACGACCAAAGGGGCTCGCCGGCGCTGGCGGCAAATATCTTTGCCTTGAGGTCGGCTTCGGCTTTGATCTGTGCGAGCGATGCCGCATCGGGTTCGACGAATTTGGGCGCGACGGTAAGAGAACCGGTGCGATAGTGGGCGGGATGAATCTCGATGGAACGGGAAAGCTTTCTCACTTCGCTGCCAGACCGGATCGAAGCTTCGATCTCCGAGGGTCCGGCTGGAGCTTCAACATCCACGCCTGCGAGTGCAAACCAGCCGTGCCCATCACGGGATGGAAAGAACTGGAGCCTACGACCGAGCCAACTGCCATCGACAACTGTGGCGGCGCCTGCCTCAACATGCAAAAGCACAGGCGAGCCGGCTTCGACTTGTGCGGGAACGATGGTGATCGAGGGCGACTGCGCGCTCGCCTGGATTGCAGCCAACACAAGCAGCAGTCCAGCAAGCCGTATCAACGCGCGGATCATGTGTTCAGGATAACGGCTTCGAGATGGGTAGACCGGATCGGCGACCAGGACTTTCAAAGCAGGAAGAGCGGAACGGTGAAATGGGGCCCGGACCTTCTCAGTCTCGAACCCCAATTCACGGCGCGCGCTCTTCGATTGTGCGCAGGAAGCTTATTTGGGCGCCTTTACGGCGTTGTGCTTCTGACGATAGATCTGGCGGCTGGAACCGTTGAGCTGCCTGTTGAGCTGGGACTTGTCCTGGCCGGTGAGCTTGCCGCCATTCGCGGCGCGATCGGCGCGATCCTGCTGGTTGATGCCCTGCTCGCGATTCTCGGTCTTTGCAGTTTCGCCCGCTGACATCTGGCCGCTGCGAATGCCCTGCGCAACCCGATCCTGCTGGTTCTCGCGACGCTGGCCGATCTCGTTGTTGCCGTAGTGAGCCACATTGGCGTTGTGCTTGTCAGCGTAGATCGACTTGCTCAAATTGTTTTGCTGGTGGTTGACCTGCGTGCGCTCCTGGGTAGTGAGCTTGCCGTTGTCGGCGGACCGGTCGTCGCGGATCTCGCGATTCAGATTGGCTTCGCGACCTTCAACGTTCTTGGTCTCGCCAGCGGTCAGTTGGCCTGACTGCACACCATTGGCAACGCGATCCTGTTGATTTTCGCGGCGGTCGTTGACGGTGTTGCTCTGCGGAGTCGGAGTTGTTTGCGGTGCGGGAGATGTGGTTTGTTGAGCGAAGGCCGGGCCGGAAAAAGCAACAGCGGCCATAGTGAGCGCGAAGAGTGTCCGTTTCATGAGTTCCTCCAGAGGGCACTTGATTTAATCTCGGCCCACGGACAGTGCAGACACCAGGGGATTCGAATAGTTGTCCGATTGTTAATTTTTTCTGAAGGTCGCCGATTACTTTCCGGGATTTGTTTCGTCGGAGGGGGCGCTGAGTTGAGTTGTAACTATCTGTCGCGCACTACCATCGAACATGTTGATGAAGCCACATACAAGCGCGGGTCGTCGAGCTGATGTGAGACGAATTCTGCTGTCCAGATGGGCCGTGATGATTGCATCGGGCATACTGTGCATTGCCTGTGGTGCGACGCAAACAGCGACCGCAACGAAGGCCGGTGATGCTTCGGTTCCAGATGCTGATCCATCGTCAGCGCGACAACCGGTGCTGGTGGAGCTGTTCACTTCAGAGGGCTGTTCGGATTGCCCACCGGCGGATGCGCTTCTGGCGCGGCTGAGTTCAACGCAATTCGTGCCGGGTGCTGAGGCGATTGTGCTGAGCGAGCACGTCACGTATTGGAACTACCTGGGATGGAGCGATCCTTTCTCGCTTGAAGAGATGAGCCAACGGCAATCGCAGTATGCAATGCGCTTTGGTCTCGACTCGGTGTACACGCCGCAGGCAGTGGTGGATGGGGCGTCGCAAGTGCTCGGTAGCGACTCCGCTGCGCTGAGTCACGCAGTCGCAGGTGCAACCCAAAAGCAAAAGCCTGCGCTACGGATTGAGGGAGCGCACTGGGATGGAAGAGCGATCGGCTTCGCGGTGAAGACGCCAGAAGGCGTGCACGGCGTGCTCACCGTTGCGCTCGCGGAAGATGCGACGCAATCAAGTGTTGGGCGCGGTGAAAACGCGGGACGAGCACTTCACCACGTTGCCGTGGTGCGAGCCATGAAGTCGATGGGCAGGAACAAGGTGGAAGAAGAGCCGCTTGTTTTGGAGGTCGGAGGTCTCAAAAGTCCGATAGGACACGCGTTCCACCTGGTCGTCTTCCTGACGGATGAGCCCGAAGGACGAGTGCTGTCCGTAGCGGAGGTACCAATCACTCGCCCGTAGAGCGGTGATTGTGAGCGGCCTTCCATTTGGCCACGCGCTGGCGGGCAAGGGCGACTTCATCGGCGGTGATTTGTGTGCCGACGTTCTGGCGATTGGCCACATACCGATCCTGGTTGGGGCTTGTCGCGGAAGCGGCGAGGTCAAACCAGAAATAGGCTTCGACATAATCGCGGCCGACCCCAAGGCCGACGGAGTAGAGCAGCCCCAGAGTGGCTTGCGCAGCTAAATCACCTTGTTCGGCTGCCTTGCGGTACCACGAGGCGGCCTGAGCCATGTCGCGCGGAGCGCCTCGGCCGTCGCGATAACACTCGGCGAGCCGAATCTCCGCTTCGATGTTACCCAGGTCGGCGGCTTTGCGATACCAGTCCACGGCAATTGAGTCGTCCTGGTCGACGCCGGAACCCGTCGCATAAGCCTTGGCCACCAGAAGCATCGACGGAGCATCGCCTGCGGTAGCTTTTGCCACAAGCGCGGGGTCGATTCCGCGGTTTTGAACGGCGCCCTGGTCTTGTGCGGATGCCTGGCTTTGGGCGGATGCCAAAAGCAAAGTCCCAGCGACAACAGCAAGATAAACGGATGTTCTGATCTGAACGTTCACGACAATGATCATCCCGCGAGCGGGATCTCCCGGAAGCAAGTTTACCGTTTCAAACAGTGCCCGCAATGGCGCGCAAGCGCCATGTGAAACAACGCAGGTTGAGGGTTCCCAAATCAAGACTTCCTCTTCCCAAATCCGGCAGCGGCGGCCAGGAAAAAGAAGCTAGAATTCGAATATGACTGACCGCATGGCTTTGACCCTCGCCCAGGCCGACCCCGACATAGCCGCAGCACTCGACCACGAAACACTTCGCCAGCACGAGGGGCTGGAGATGATCGCCAGCGAGAATTTTGTCTCCGAGGCAGTGCTCGAGGCCGCCGGGTCCATCTTTACCAACAAGTACGCCGAGGGCTATCCGGGCCGGCGCTACTACGGTGGCTGCGAGTACGCCGACGTGGTGGAGAACCTGGCGCGCGACCGGGCCAAGCAGCTTTTTGGCGCGGAACATGCGAATGTGCAGCCACACTCCGGCTCGCAAGCCAACGCATCGGCCTATGCAGCAGTTCTGCAGGCCGGGGACACGATCCTGGGCCTCGATCTTGCGCACGGCGGCCATCTTACGCACGGGTTCAAGCTCAGCTTCAGCGGCAAGCTCTACCGAGCCACGTTTTACCACGTGCGCAAGGACACTGAGCTGATCGACTACGACGAACTTGAAGCGATTGCCGAGCGGGAGCGGCCGAAGATGATCATCGGCGGCGGCAGCGCCTACCCGCGGTTCTGGGATTTTGAGCGGATGCGGCAGATTGCCGACAAGGTGGGCGCGCACTACATCTTCGACATGGCCCATATTGCCGGGCTTGTGGCGGGCGGCGTGCATCCTTCGCCGGTGCCCCATGCGCACATTACGACGACGACCACGCACAAGACGCTGCGCGGGCCGCGTGCGGGGCTGATTCTCTGCGGGCAAGACCTGGCGGCGGCAGTGGACAAGGCCGTCTTCCCAGGGCAGCAGGGAGGGCCGCTGGTGCACATTGTGGCGGCCAAGGCGGTTGCTCTCGGAGAGGCTCTGCGGCCGGAGTTCGCGGCCTACGCGGCACAAACTGTGGCCAACGCCAAGGTGCTGGCTACGGCGCTCGAAGAAGCCGGCTTCCGCATCATTTCCGGAGGAACGGACAACCACCTGATGCTGGTGGATGTCTTCCAGAAGGGCATTCTCGGCTCAGAGGCTGAGCTGGCTCTTGGCAACGCCGGCATCACGGTGAACAAGAATGCGATTCCCTTCGACACCAACCCTCCGCTCAAGCCCTCGGGCATTCGCGTGGGAACGCCTGCGCTGACCACCCGCGGCATGAAGGAAGCGGAGATGCGCGTTATTGGGAACTGGATTGCGAAGGCCCTGGATGTGCGCAACGACGATGCAGCGCTGGAGCGGATTCGCGGAGAAGTTGCCGAACTGGCGAACCAGTTCCCGCTCTACGCCTGGAAGCGCGCTCCGGTGGGGGTGGGTGTTTAACGGGACATTTTCGAAAGCTCGGGAGACTCGGGCTAACAGAAAGCTCTAAAAAGGGTTGCAGGAAAATTCCAAGGCAACTAACCTCCCTGTATTGGGTTACATCTAAGGTTTTTGTAGATGACCAGCGGGGCGATGGTCCCGGGCACAAACGGGAGCACACCCCTGGACATCGGGAGGATACAGATGAAGACCTTTCCCTTAGCTTTAGCAGGTGTCCTTTTGATGGCGACTCCTGCGTTTTCCCAGGAACATCCCAAGGCCGCTCCGGCGGAGCACCCCAAGGCCGCACCACCGGCGCGCGGGCCCGCGCCAGTCAAGAGCAATCCGCACCCGGTGGAGCCGAATCGCAATTACAGCGATAAGGCTGGCCACCCGAACGTTCCGCATGTCGACAACGGCAAAACCTGGGTGGGCCACGACACGGGGGCCAATGATCCTCGCTACCATATGGACCACCCGTGGGCGCACGGGCACTTCAGTGGCGGCTTTGGCCCCAGCCACGTCTGGCACATCGGCGGAGGCGGCCCGACGCGCTTCTGGTTCAACGGATGGGCCTGGGACGTAGCCGCGGCCGACATCGCTTTTTGCGACGGCTGGCTGTGGGACAGCGACGAGATCATCATCTATGAAGATCCGGACCACATCGGCTGGTACCTGGCCTACAACGTGCGGCTCGGCACCTACGTCCATGTGGAGTATCTGGGACCCATGTAACGGGAACGACCTATGTTCGCCGAATGGGCAGGCCCGCGCGCCTGCCCATTTACTTTGATTGGAAGCGGTGGCGATGGTATTCCGTCCGACCCAACTCCAGCTCTCACGATGCTCGTTAAGGGATATAATTTGGACTGCGAACGAAGCGCCGACAATCCGATCGCAATCGAATTTGACTGGGTCGGCCTTTCGTCCGAAGTTTGGAATGAGGTTCAGCGATGGTTGAGGGATGGAATGCGCGCGGTTGTGTGACCGGAAGTTTCCCGTCGCGGGTAGTTTTGATTGCACTAACCGCTTTGCTGCTGGGCTCGGCCGTTGCATGGGCCGCTTCAACGCCGATTGTGATTACGGGCGCGGATCGGCGTCCTGCGATCTCGCTCGACGGAGAGTGGGCTGCAATTGTCGATCCGTATTTCAGCGGCCTGTTCAGCTTTCATCATCAGGAAAAACCAAACGGGTGGTTTCTGAACCAGAAGGCCAAGCCGGGAGATACCGGACCGATCGAGTATGACTTCTCAAAGGCGCCGAAGCTGAAGGTGCCGGGCGACTGGAACACGCAGCGCGAGTCGCTGTTTTTCTACGAAGGACCCATCTGGTATGAGCGCGACTTCACCTACCAGCCGAAGGAAGATACGCGCGTTTTCCTGCATGTCGGCGCGGCCAACTACCGTTCGTGGTTCTGGGTGAACGGCAAGAAGGTCTGCGAGCACGAAGGTGGATACACCTCGTTCAACTGCGAGGTGACGGAGCAGGTGCACGCCGGCGCGAATTTTATTGTGGCTGCGGTAGATAATACACGCCATGAAGACAACATCCCTACGCTTGAGACCGATTGGTGGAACTATGGAGGGCTGCATAGGTCGGTGTCGCTGATTGAAGTTCCGGAAGCTTTCATCGATCAATACGATGTGCACCTAAAGCGCGGCGAGGGGTCGACGATTGAGGGATGGGTTCATGTGCGCGACGGCAAGCAGGGAACCAAGGTGCAAGTTGAGATTCCGGAGTTAGCCGC
>Ga0182018_10002106_pt1 | contig 20780 bp, 13 predicted proteins | sample 812P2MmetaG_FD_120490 | JGI IMG/M metagenome (GOLD analysis project Ga0182018, IMG submission 120490) | Permafrost microbial communities from Stordalen Mire, Sweden - 812P2M metaG | ecosystem: Environmental > Terrestrial > Soil > Wetlands > Permafrost | place: Sweden: Stordalen | collected...
AGGATCCATGAGCGGCGGCAGGTAGAGCTGCGCGAAGTCGGCCTGGCTGAAACCGCCGTTGCTGTCTGCGGTCCACTGCATCGGGGTGCGCACTCCGTCGCGATCACCGAGATACACGTTGTCGCCCATGCCGATCTCGTCGCCGTAGTAAAGGATGGGACTGCCCGGCAGCGACAGGATGAGCCCGTGGAACAACTCCATCTGGCGGCGCCCGTTGTTGAGGAGCGGGGCGAGCCTGCGCCGGATGCCGAGGTTGAGCTTGGCGCGTGGATCCTTGGCGTACTCGCCCCACATGTAGTCGCGCTCCTCGTCGGTCACCATCTCGAGGGTGAGCTCGTCGTGGTTGCGGAGGAAGATGCCCCACTGGCTGTTGGGTGGGAGCACGGGGGTTCGATCGAGGATCTCGGTGATCGGATAGCGCTGCTCGCGGCGCAGTCCCATGAACATGCGAGGCATCAATGGAAAGTTGAAGCACATGTGGCACTCCGGGCGGTCCGGCGAGCCGAAGTAGTCCACGACGTCCTCGGGCCACTGGTTCGCCTCCGCAAGGAGCACCTTGCCCGAGTATTCCGCGTCGATGGTGGCGCGCAGGTCGGCCAGAAACGCGTGGGTCTCGGGGAGGTTCTCGCAGTTGGTGCCCTCACGCTTGAAGAGATAGGGCACGGCGTCGAGCCGGAAGCCGTCCATGCCGACATCGAGCCAGAACCTGCAGACGTCGATGATCTCCGCGCGCACTGCCGGGTTGTCGTAGTTCAGATCCGGCTGGTGGCTGAAGAAGCGGTGAAAGTAATACGCGCCGGCTTCGTCGTCCCACGTCCAGTTCGACGTTTCGGTGTCGAGGAAGATGATCCGCGCTTCGGTGTACTTGTTCTTGGTGCTGGACCAGATGTACCAGTCGCGGTACTCGCTGTCCGGGCCGGTGCGGGCATCCTGGAACCACGGATGCTGGTCGCTGGTGTGGTTGACGACCAGGTCCATGATCACTTTGATGCCACGCCGGTGTGCTTCCTTGACGAGCAGCGCGACATCCTCGACATTGCCGTAGTCGGGGAGCACGGTGCGGTACTCGGAGATGTCGTAGCCACCGTCACGCAACGGGCTTTGCTGAAAGGGCAAGAGCCAGATGCAGTCAACGCCCAGCCACTCAAGATACTCGAGCTTGCCGATCAGACCGGCGAAGTCGCCGATGCCGTCGTTGTTGTCGTCATGGAATGCGCGTACCGACAGCTCGTAGAACACCGCCTTCTGAAACCAGAAGGGATCCTCGAGGAGGGGCGGCCGGGCGACCGTCACTGCTGACGCACGCGCAGGACGTGCGCCGGTTGCCATGCTGGGTCGAGCCGAACGTAGTTCACCGCGCCGTGCCACGTGTAGGTTTCACCTCCGAGCTCATCGTGTACTTCGAATGGCTGATCCGCGGTCACGCCGAGCGCGCCGAGGTCGAGCCAGGTGCTTGCCTCGCGTGGACGATGAGGATCCAGGTTGACGACCAGGATGATCACATCATCCTTGTCGGGAGTGGAACGCGAGACGCACAGCATCCACTCGTCGGTCATGTGGTGCAGCCGCAGTGTGCTCAATTGCGCGATCGCCTCGCGGTGGTTGAGACGGATCTCGTTGAGCCGCGTGATGAACGGTGCGATCGACCGAGCGTTGACCCAGTCCCGGGGCCGAAGCTGGTACTTCTCCGAATCGAGGTATTCCTCGCTCCCCTCGCGGACCGCCGTGCCCTCGCACAGCTCATAGCCGCTGTACATCCCCCACGATGGGCAGGTGATCGCCGCCAGCGCCGCGCGCAGCTTGAACGCGGGAGGACCGCCGTTCTGCAGGGTGGCGTGCAGGATGTCCGGGGTGTTCACCCAGAAGTTCGGCCGGAACCAGTCGACCAGCTCAGTCTGTGACAGTTCTGTCAGATACTGGCCAAGCTCCCAGGCGGTGTTGCGCCAGGTGAAGTAGGTGTACGACTGCGAGAACCCGATCTTCGCAAGCCGCTGCATCACCGCGGGGCGGACGAACGCCTCGGCGAGCAACACCACGTCCGGGTGCTCGCGACGGATCTCCGCGATCAGCCACTCCCAGAAGGGAAACGCTTTGGTATGAGGATTGTCGACCCGGAAGATGCGCACACCATGCCCGATCCAGAAGCGCATCACGTCGCGAAGCGCGAGCCAGAGCCCCGCAGCGTCGTCGCTGTCGAAGTCGAGCGGGTAGATGTCCTGGTACTGCTTGGGTGGATTCTCCGCGTAGCGGATCGACCCGTCCGAACGGTGCCGGAACCATTCGGGATGCTCGGTAACCCACGGATGGTCGGGGCTCGCCTGGAGCGCGTAGTCGAGCGCGACCTCCATGCCCGCCGCCTGGGCGGCCGCGACGAACTCATCGAAATCGTCGATGGTGCCGACGTGGGGGTCGAGCGCCGTATGTCCGCCCGCCGGCGAGCCGATCGCCCACGGGCTCCCCGGGTCATCCCGTGAGCACTCGGTCACGTTGTTCGGTCCCTTGCGGTGGGTCACGCCAATTGGGTGGATCGGGGGGAGATAGAGGACCGAGAACCCCATTGCGGCGATGGCCGGGAGCCGCCGCTGCGCGAGCTTGAAGGTGCCGCTTCGGGGCGGCACCGCCCCCTCAGATCTCGGGAACATCTCGTACCACGCCGAGAAGCCGGCGATCTCGCGTTCGACCCAGAGCTGATACGGGCCGGCGATCGTGGCGTGACTGAGATCGGCCGTTCGTCGCATCAGCCCCATCGTTGCCTCACGGGTCGCCAGCTGGACCCGCGTCTCGGGTGGCGTGGTCGCATTGAGCTTCGTTGCGAGCGCGGTCAGGGCGCGGCGGTCGGACTTGGAGATGGCCGGCAGCTCGGCTCGGGCGGCAGCGAGGGCCGCGCCATCTGCGAGATCGAGCTCCACATCGACGCCTGCCTCGAAGCGGATCGTCAGGTCGCGAGCGAAACCGCCCCAGACGTCGAGGATGCCCACCACCGCGAAGCTCCAGGCGCCGAGGCGCCTGGTCTTGATCCAGGCCCCGAAGCCGTCCTGGGGTTCGGCCTCCATGGGCACCTCGACCATGGAGGGCGGTGGCGCATCCGGCGCGAGCGGCCTGGCTCCGGGCCAGTGCCAGACCCAGGCGAGCAGGGGATCATGCCCGTCCGCGAAGGCGCGCGCAGAGACCCGCAACGGCAATCCGCGAGTGGCTTTTGCGGGGAACGCACCGCCGTCGACACTCGGCCTGACGTGCTCGACAACCACTCGCCTCCGATCGCCGAGCAGCCGGTCAGAGACGGGGTTGCTCATCGAATTCATCTGCGACGCGAGGTCGGTCACAAGCTAGCAGACGGGGACCGAAGTCGTAATGGTTCGTCAACGTAGAGGTCGTACAGTCCAGTGGGACCGAATTGAACCGATACCGCGTGGCGCTCGCAATCATCGCCGTGCTCATCGTGGGCGCGGTGCTCTTCACCGTGGTGCGCGACCCGACCCCGCCGGCCACCGCCTCGACCACCGGTGGCGTGGTGCTGCCGGTGAGCCAGCGCACTGAGGCGCCGGACTTCACGGGGATCGACGGGTGGCTCAACAGCACCCCGCTGACCCTGGCGGACCTCCGTGGCAAGGTCGTGCTCATCGATTTCTGGACCTTCTCCTGCGTGAACTGCGTGCGGACCATCCCCCACCTGAAGATCCTCTACAACGACTACAAGAGCCGCGGCTTCGTGATCGTGGGTGTCCACTCGCCGGAGTTCGACTTCGAGAAGGTGCCGGCCAATGTGGCGGCTGCGGTCACGCGCCTCGGGGTCACATGGCCGGTCGCCATCGACAGCCAGATGGACACCTGGAACGCGTATCAGAACGAGTACTGGCCGGCGGAGTATCTCCTGGACCAGCAGGGCCGGATCGCATACACGAGCTTCGGTGAAGGTGACTACACCCAAACTGATGCCGCGGTGGCGCAGTTGCTCAACGTCCACGAGGCGCCCCTTCCCGCGTCCACGCCCGTGCCCGACAACACCACCCCCGAGCTCTATGCGGGCAGCGAGCGCGGGCAGCTTGCCGACAACGAGGCGTACGGGACCATGGGCGTGCCCCAGAAGTACCTGGACCCCGGCCCGCCACCGGATCAGAACGCGATCCAGGTCACCGGAACCTGGACCGACGAGGGCCAGTACCTCCAGGCCGATTCGACCGGCCACGTCCGGCTCAACTTCACAGCCGACACGGTCTACATCGTTGCAGGCACGCCGGGAGCCACGCTGCCTGTTTCCGTCAAGCTTGACGGAAAGTCAGTGCCCACCGGCAACAGCGGCTCCGCTCTCACCAATTCCGCGTTCATGGTGACCCGCCAGGATCTGTTCCAACTGCTCTCCGGCGTGTCATCCGGATACCATCTAATCGATCTGACCGTGCCGGCGGGCTTCCGCATCTACACCTTCACGTTCGGCTGATGCTCTCGATTGCGACGCTGCTCGCGACCTTTGTCGCAGGGCTCGGATCCTTTCTCGCACCGTGCACGGTTCCGCTGCTCCCGGCGTACCTCGCGTGCGTTTCCGGGGTGAGCGCGGCGGAGCTGACCAATCCCGACCGGCACAGCTTCCGCCTCCGCCTTCTCGCAGGGTCGCTGCTCTACGTCGCGGGGTTCACGGTGGTCTTCGTCCTGCTGGGGCTCACCGCCGGCGGGATCGCCCGCGTTGCCAATGGCGCGGTCAGCGGGCGGATCGTCGAGATCGTCGGCGGCGTTGCGGTGATCCTCTTCGGTCTCGCCATCATCGGCGTGGTCAGGATCGGGATGCTCGAGCGAACCCGTGGATTCCAGCTCCCCGAACGCCTGCGCCGGCGCGGCGTGTTCGGGGCCTTTCTCGTGGGCGTCGTCTTCGGCATCGGCTGGACGCCGTGCGTCGGGCCGTACCTCGCCGCCGCGCTCACCCTGGCCGCACTCAGCTCCCACGCGCTGACCGGCGCCCTTCTGCTGATCGTCTACTCGATCGGCCTCGGGGTCCCCTTCATCGCGGTCGCACTGCTCTGGGCGTCACTCCCGGAACTCCCCCGCCGCCTCAACCGATTCGTCGGTCCACTGACGCTGATCGGCGGCGTAGTCACCGTTGGGCTGGGCGTCCTACTCGCGACAGGTGCGTACACGCACCTCACGTCCTACCTAGCGCAGCTCTCGACCCCAACCTGATCCTGCGCAAAGCGCTGCGTTCGAAGGACTCTCAGCGTTGAAAGGGTGGGAAGGAGATGGGCGGAGGGGGCCGTCTCGCAGCCGAGGCTACCCCCCTCGGCGAGAGCGAGGGGCGGGACGCCAAAGGCGTTCCGACCCCGTGCCCCCGTGCCCATCTCCTTCCCACCCCCACACAGAGCGTCCGCTCAGTCGAAGCGCCGGCAGACCACAACGTCGAGCGTCACGTTGCGCTGGATATGCCGGGCGAGCCTCAGGTACACCCGGAAGTCGCGGTAGTGCTGGTCGCCGACCATCTCCTTGAGCTGATCGGCGTGCTTGTGCATGTTCGCGAGCCAGTGATCGATGGTCACCTCGTAGTGACGTCGCTCGATGTGATGCACCCGCTCGATGTCGAAGCCGGCATCGTTGGCGAGGCCGAGCTCCTCGGACAGCGTCCGGTAGTTGCCGGTGTCCCCGTAGATCTGGCTGACGAACTCGCCGCCGCGGTCGAGCTTGGCGTGGCGGGGGTGCTTGAGGTGCAGCTCCTTGTTGATCATCACGCCGCCGGGCTTGAGCCAGTCGTGGCACTTGGTGAAGAAGCCGCCGAGGTTGAAGAAGTGGACGATCACCTCGTCGGTGTAGATCGCGTCGACCTGCTCCGGGGGGGTGTAGTCCTCCCAGTGGCTGAGCACCATCTTTGCGTCGGTACCGCGCTTGGCGATGCGCTGCTCGGCGTACGCCTTCTGAGTCGGCGACAGGGTCAGCCCGGTACCGGTGAGCCCGTAGGTGTCGGTCAGGTACGTGAGCGGGCCGGCCCAGCCGGCTCCGACGTCGATGAGGCGCATGCCCTTCTTCAGACCCGCGAGCCGGGCGATGAGGTCGAGCTTGGCCTGCTGCGACGCGGTGTCGTCCTCGGTGCCGGGGTCCCAGAGGTTGGCCGAGTAGACGTTCCAGTCACCGCCGGTGATGAGCAGGAAGAACTCCGGCGGCTGCTCGTAGTGGACATTGGTCCTAGCCTGGTCGACGTCGGTCGTGTACTCGTGGTAGAGCTGGTGCTCCGGGCGTACGTCAGTTCTCTGGCTGCTTGCCACCACTAACTCCCCTGCATTTGTCTCGTCAGGTTGAGAAGAATAGCCCGCCGTACGAGGTGTTGCGGTCAATCCGACTGTTTCGCCCGCGATGCCCGTGAAGCAGTCGGTAACTTCGGCCTGCCGCCGTCGCCGGGTGCGAAGATGGATTCGTCATGGCTGGCACTGATGCCTACGGCACCAGGGCGGAACTGGTCCCGGGGGTTTCCTACCACCGTCTCGGCGCGCTCACCGAGCGAGGAGTCGGCGACGTCTCGCGGCTCCCGGTCACCCTCAAGGTCCTGCTCGAGAACAGCGTGCGCAACGCGGACGCACCCTCGGTCCGGGACGGTGACGTCGAGGCGATCGCGAGCTGGGATGGGACCGGCGCTGCGATCGATCGCGAGCGCGCCTTCATGCCCGCCCGGGTCCTGCTGCAGGACTTCACCGGCGTCCCCGCGGTCGTCGACCTCGCCGCCATGCGCTCCGCGGTGGCACGGGCGGGCGGCGACCCCATGCGCATCGATCCACTCGTCCCGGTCGACCTGGTGGTCGATCACTCGGTCCAGGTCGATGCGTTCGGCAACCGCGAGGCATACGAACGCAACATCGCCCGCGAGTACGAACGCAACCGCGAGCGCTACTCGCTGCTCCGCTGGGCACAGCAGGCGTTCCAGGGTTTCCGGGTGGTGCCCCCGGGCATGGGAATCGTTCACCAGATCAATCTCGAGTACCTCGCCCAGGTGGTGCAGATCCGCGAGATCGACGGGGTGCGAACGGCCCTGCCCGACACGCTCGTCGGCACCGACTCGCACACCCCCATGGTCAACGGCATCGGCGTCCTCGGCTGGGGCGTCGGCGGCATCGAGGCTGAGGCGTGCATGCTCGGCCAGCCGCTGTTCCTGCTCGCGCCGGTGGTCGTCGGGGTGCGCTTCCAGAACTCGCTGCCGGCCGGCACGACCGCGACCGACCTGGTGCTCACCCTGACCGAGCTGCTCCGCAAGCACGGCGTCGTCAACAAGTTCGTGGAGTTCTGCGGCACCGGGCTGAGCTCGATGTCCGTGCCGGACCGGGCGACGCTTTCCAATATGTCGCCGGAGTTCGGCGCCACGGCATCGCTGTTCCCGGTTGACGCCCGCACGCTCGAATACCTGCGTGCCTCGGGACGCGACGCCGAGCACATCGACCTGATCGAGCGCTATTCAAAGGAACAGGACATGTTCCGCACCGACCTGTCGGAGATCCCGACCTTCAGCGAGATGGTCGAGCTCGATCTTGCGAGCGTCGTGCCGAGCGTCGCGGGGCCGAAGCGGCCCCAGGACCGGGTTGCGCTGCCTGACGTGTGGAGGTCTTTCACCAACGTCTGGGAGCAGCCTCCCGATCCGGGCACGGGCGATGGGAGCGAGCAAGACGAGGTGACCCGCCTCGAGGAGGAGGGCGGCATCGATCCCGAGGGCATCGTCGAGGACCCCGTACCGAACGGGCCTCCCGATGCCGACCTCGTCCGCGACGGATCGGTCGTGATCGCGGCCATCACGTCGTGCACGAACACGTCGAACCCGGCGGTGATGATGGCCGCGGGTCTGCTGGCACGCAACGCTGTCGCGCGCGGGCTGATGCCTCCCGACTACGTCAAGACGTCACTCGCCCCGGGATCACGCGTGGTCACCGACTACCTCGAGCGCGCGGGATTGCTGGGGTCGCTCGAGCAGCTGCGCTTCAACCTCGTGGGCTACGGATGCACGACGTGCATCGGCAACAGCGGGCCACTTCCCGAAGTGGTCGCGGAGCGCATCGACGCCGAGGATCTCACGGTTGCCGCCGTGCTCAGTGGCAACCGAAACTTCGAAGGCAGGATCCATCCGCAGGTTCGTGCCGCGTATCTCGCGTCGCCGCCGCTCGTGGTTGCGTACGCGCTCGCCGGACGACTCGACATCGACCTCACAACCGACTCGCTCGGGACCGGTCACGACGGGAATCCGGTGTTCCTCAAGGACATCTGGCCATCTCCCGATGAGGTGACCGAAACCGTGCGCGCAGCGATCGGCAGCGATCTGTACACGCGCGAGTACGCGCGCATCTTCGACGGTGACGAGCACTGGCAGCAGCTGCCATCGCCAGAGGGCGCGCTCTTCGACTGGGACGCGGACTCGACGTACGTCCGCGAACCACCGTACTTCGTCGGCATGCCACCAGAGCCCGAGCGTCCCCTGGACGTGATCGATGCCCGCGTGCTTGCACTGCTCGGCGACTCCATCACCACCGACCACATCTCGCCGGCGGGAAGCATCTCGGGCACCAGCCCCGCGGCGGCGTACCTGCGCGAGCATGGTGTCGAACCACGCGACTTCAACACCTACGGCGCGCGGCGCGGCAACCACGATGTGATGGTCCGTGGCACCTTCGCCAACATCCGCTTGCACAACATGCTCGCCGACGGCAAGGAAGGCGGCTGGACCGCGCACCTCCCGGACGGCGCCACGATGACCATCTTCGAAGCGTCGGCGCTGTATCAGGAGGAGGGCATCCCGCTGATCATCATCGCCGGGCGCGAGTACGGGTCAGGGTCGTCACGCGACTGGGCGGCGAAAGGCCCGCTGCTCCAGGGTGTTCGGGCCGTGATCGCCGAGTCCTACGAGCGCATTCACCGCAGCAACCTGGTGGGCATGGGCATCCTGCCGCTCCAGTTCCGCAACGGTGAGAAAGCGGAGTCGCTGCACCTCGATGGCACGGAGCTGTACACGATTCGCGGCGTTGCGGACGCATCGCCGGGCTCCACTGTGCATGTGAGCGCGCGCCGTGCGGGACAGGCGGACATCGAGTTCGACACCGTCTGCCGGCTCGACAGCGAGACCGATGTCGAGTATCTGCGCAACGGCGGGATCCTTCCGCTCGTGCTCCGCCAGCTCATGGCCGGCTGAGCGCACCCATCCCTGATGGTGCTCTTCGTCCTCTTCTTCATCGTGGTCGCGGTCGTCGGATGCGTGTCGTACTTCGTCGGCCAGCAGCGGATCCGCGACCTCGCCACGTTTGCCGGCGCGCACGGCCTGGCCGTGCTCGGCAGCGACTGGGATCTCGATGACCGCGGCTTCGCGCTCTTCCGAGCTGGCAATCGCCGCTACTGGCGCAACGTGCTCCGCGGTCAGTGGAACGGTCTCCCGGTCACGTACTGCGACTATTCGTACGTCGTCTCGGATGGAAAGAGTCAGAACACGGTGTCGTTTTCCATCGTGATCGTTGCGCTCGGCATGCAGTCACCTCAGGTCATCTGCGCGCCTCGCGGTGCGATCGGCGCTCTGGCCGAGCGATCGGTCGGCGCGCCCGGCATCCGATTCGAGTCGATCGATTTCAACGACCGGTTCGACGTGCAATGTGGCGACGCTGCGTTTGCCGTCGAGTTGATCGACGCGCAGATGATCGAGACCCTGCTCGGCCTCGACCCCGCGTACCACGTGGTGTTCGGACCCGAGGACCTGATGGTGTACTCGCACCGCATGCCGGTCGCCGAGATCGCCGCGCTTTTCGACGCAGCGGCCCTGGTCGCGCAGCGGATCCCCGCCCTGGTGCGCCCCCGGCCGGCCGGCTGACCCCGGACGGGCGTTTGATCGCCACTTGCGGCGCGGTACTCTAGGACCCGCTCTCGATTCCCCGCTCCCAAGGAGACATCCGTGATTGCCCTCATCGTGATCCTGGTCATCATCGTGGTCATCGCGCTGGCGCTGGTGGCCTCGTACAACCGGTTCGTCTCTCAGCGCAATGCGGTGCAGAACGCCTGGAGCGACATCGACACCGAGCTCAAGCGCCGGTACGACCTCATCCCCAACCTCGTCTCGACAGTGCAGGGATATGCCGCCCATGAGCGGGGCGTTTTCGAGGAGGTCGCCCAGGCCCGTTCGGTCGGTCTGCAGGCGCAGGGCCCCGCGGCCGCGTCCGCTGCGGAAGGTCCGTTCCAGATGGCCCTCGGTCACCTCTTCGCGGTTGCTGAGAACTATCCCGACCTGAAGGCCAACCAGAATTTCCTCCAACTCCAGGCAACCCTCTCCGACACCGAGAATCGCATCCAGGCCGCGCGGCAGATCTACAACTCCAACGTGCAGCAGTTCAACACGCGGGTGCAGGCGTTCCCCTCGAACATCATCGCCAACATGTTCCATTTCCAGAAGGCCGAGTTCTTCCAGATCGACGCGGCGCAGCGCGCCGTGGTCGCCGAAGCGCCGAAGGTCGATTTCAGCGCGATCACCAACGCGACGTACGGCCAGGCACCCGGAGCCGCTCCGGCGCCTTCGTCCGCGCCCGGGACGCCGCCGGCGCCCCCCGTCTCAGGCGCCTGAGGCCCGCCGGTGCAGCCGGCGCCGCGCCGCTGGCGCTTGAGCGACGCCGAACCGCTGCCCGGGCTCCATCCGGTCGTCGGCCAGGTCCTTGCCGCGCGAGGGTTTGACCAGGCCACTGCGGCAGCGTTCCTCGATGTGAGTGGCGGCTACCACGATCCGTTCGGCCTGCCGGCGATGGCGGCCGCCGTGGCCGCGATCCAGGCGACCGTTGCCGAAGGTGGGGCGATCGCGATCTACGGCGACTACGACGCCGACGGCGTCACCGCCTGCGCGATGCTCACCCGCAGCCTCCGAGCGGCGGGCGCGACGGTGATCCCCTACATCCCCAACCGCATGAGCGAGGGGTACGGGCTGCATGCGGCTGCGCTGGTCGACCTGGCCGCACGCGGTGCGCGCTGCGTCATCACCGTGGACTGCGGCACGAGCAGCGTCGATGTCGCGCTCGGCCGCCCGGCTGGGATGCGGCTGGTGGTCACCGACCATCACCTGGCGTTGGCGCCTGGTGGCTCGCCGCCCCAACTCGCCCCCGCCGATGCGCTTGTGAACCCCAAGCTTCCGGGTTCGACATACGCATTCGACGGGCTTGCGGGCGCAGGGGTCGCATTCAAGCTCATCGAGGCGCTCCAATCTCGCGGCGTCGTGCCCGCCGGCAGTGCCACGGCGTCACTCGGCCTGGCGGCGCTCGGAACAATCGCCGACATGATGCCGCTGCGTGGCGAGAACCGGGTGATCGTCCGCGACGGCCTGCCGCGGCTCACCGAGCTGCCCGGACTGCGTGCGCTCTGCGAGGTCGCGGGCATCTCCGCGCCACCGCGGGGCACCGACATCGCCTTCGCCGTCGGACCCCGGATCAACGCCGCGGGGCGGATGGAGGATGCGCGCCTCGCCCTGGAACTCTGCCTCTGCGATGACGCCGACGAGGCGATGCGCCTGGCGATCGACCTTGACACCCAGAACCGACTGCGGCAGCAGGCCGTCACCATCGCCCTTGCCCAGGCGGAGGAGCAGGTCGCGGACATCGATGAGGACGCCGCGGCGATCGTGCTCGGTGACCCCGGGTGGCCGATGGGCATCGTCGGTCTCGTTGCGGGACGCCTCGCCGAGCGATACGCCCGGCCGGCGTTCATCGCCTGCCTGGATCCGGTAGAGGCCAAGGGCTCGGCGCGGTCGGCGGGCGGTGTGCACATCGTCAAAGCCCTCGACGGCGCCGCCGGCTCGTTGCTCCGCTACGGCGGGCACGCCGCCGCGGCGGGGTTCAGCCTCGAGGCCGGGCGATTCGATGCATTCCGAGAGTTGATCACGGCGTCGGTCGGCGAGCAGAACGGCGGGCTCGAGCGCATGCGCGACTTCACCGTCGACTGTGAGATCTCGGGCATCGACGTCACGCCCGACCTCTGCGAGGCCCTGGATCAGCTCGAGCCGAGCGGCCAGGGCAACCCCGCGCCCCTGCTGGCCGTCTCTGGCGCGAGGGTGCTCGGCACCTCGACCTTTGGAGCGGAGGGCCAGCACATCCGCGTGACGCTCGCGACCGGATCCGGGATTGTCGAGGCCATCGCCTTCAACAAGCCCAATCTCGCTGATCACCTGCCCCGAGGGCGGATCGTGGACGCCTGTTTCGGCCTCGAAGTGGACAGCTTCCAGGGTTTCCAGCGCGTCCGCGCCCGATTGCGCGACCTGCGTCCGGCCCGAGCGGTGTCACTCAGCGGGCAGCCGCTCGCATCGGCGGTGTCTTCCTCGTCCGGCTAGGATCCGTCCGCTCAGGTTGGCGACTCCGTCGCCGGTCGGGATTCAGCCCGAGCATGTCCAGGTCATGGTCCCGGATTCGTCGGCGGACGAGGTCGTGCCGATGTATTCGGTGAACGATGCGTTTCCGGACCCGTCGCTCTTGATCGTCAACGTCGAGACGGTGCCGGCAAAGGAGTCGAGGCCGACAGTGAGACCTGACACGACATTGCCCGTGTATGCGCCCGCGCCGTGGAACGTGCTCTGCGGCAGGCTGATCAGGAAGTTGATGTCCACCCCATCGACGAGGACGGGATTCCCGACCTCGGGTCCGAGACCGATGGTCCATGCCAGAGAGCTGGTCGCGTACTGCGCGCACGTCGCGCCCACTGTTGGAGTCGTGAACGATCCCTGAACGTTCGTTGCGCCCGTGAAGTTCACCATGACGTCGAAAGTGCCCGCGTGGCCGGCACTCGCCAGCGCCGGAGTCGCCGTCGCGGTGGTCGTCGATCCGCATGCGGCGAGCATCGGTCCCATCACCACAACCACCGCGGAGAGCCCGATGACTCGCCTCGTCCATGTCCCACGAACAGCGATCTTCCGAGCGAGCGCCCGCGACCGAAAGTACATGTCATCCATGACCAATTCCCCCTGCCTCCCGTTTCTTCTGATGTGCCTGTCGTCGGGCCACGGTGATCCGGCACCTCGAGGATCTTCTCGAAAAGGGCACGGCCACCCGTTCGGCCACGCTACGCACGCACCGCTCGGACCCCTCGAAGCGCACAGTACCAACTTCGTCCTGACTCATCAACACATATGAACGTATTGGCTGAATGATCGCGTTCTGGGATATGGCTCACTCCCCGGGTCTCGATGTGCCGATGACCGGCTGCGACGCGGCCCAGGGCGCGGCTGAGACCGGTTGCGCCTCAAGCCGCGCCGGGCCGGACCGAAGCTAACGTCTCACTCGCGACCGGCGCTCCCCGCAAGATCGGTGAGCCCTATCAATCGTTTTGTTCGATTGAATCCATCGCTTCCATCGCGGTAGACGGAGCAATCGGCCGTCTGCATACTTTGACGGGTCCGGTGCGTTGGCGCCAGAAGAGGGGTTTTGGGACCCACGTTGCGGGTCCATCGGGGGGGCGACATGGCTTTGGCGAAGGTAACTTCGCGGTCTCGGCGACGCATGGGCGCGGCCAGCGCGGCGGTGCTGGTCATCGGATCGTGGTTCGTCACCGGCGCTCTCGCGCGTCCTGTCGACGCGGCGACCGGGTCCGTCACCGAGTTCCCCCTGCCGGCGACACCCGCCACAAGCGGACCGCAGAACATTGCGGTGGGAGCCGACGGGAACATCTGGTTCACGATCCAGAACTCCAACCAGATCGGACGGATCACGCCCGGGGCGCCGAACACGGTCACGATCTACCCCGTCCCCACCTCCGCGAGCCAGCCGAACGGCATCGCTCTGGGGCCGGACGGCAACATCTGGTTCACCGAGTACAACGCGGGCAAGATCGGCGAGATCACCCCGAGCGGAGCCATCAGCGAGTACTCGGTGCCCGCAGGGGCAGCCAGCGGACCGCGCAACATCGCGCTCGGGCCGGACGGGAACATGTGGTTCACCGAATACAACGCGAACAACATCGGCCGGATCAACCCCACGACAGATGGCATCACCGAGTACCCGCTCGCGGCGAAGAGCAACCCGCGGGGGATCATCGCGGGACCGGACGGCAACATCTGGTTCACCGAGTACACCGCGAACTACGTCGGGTACATCAACCCGGCGTCGCCGACCACGGCGCCAGTCCTTTTCTCGGTGCCGACCTCCAGTAGCGGGCCACGGAGCATCGACGTCGGGCCCAACGGGTACCTCTGGTTCACTGAGAACAACGCCGCCAAGGTCGGCAAGATCCTGGCCGCGTCACCGAACACGCTCACCGAGTACCCGACACCGACGACCGGAAGCATTCCGGCGCGGATGACCGAAGGCCCGGACGGGAACATGTGGTTCACCGAGAACGGCGCAAGCCAGATCGGCTCGATCAATCCGAGCACGGGGACAGTCACCGAGTACTCGATTCCGACTGCCAACAGCGCACCCGTGGGTATCATCACGGGTCCGGATCACAACATCTGGTTCGCGGAGAACGGCGCTGACAAGATCGGTCAGCTCGCCGTGGTTCTGCCGACGACGACGACGGTCGGTTCGTCGAGCAACCCGTCCCAGTCCGGAAACTCGGTCACGCTGACCGCGACGGTCTCGCCCGCCTCGGCGACCGGTACCGTCTCCTTCTACGACGGCACCACGACAAAGCTTGGGTCGGGGACGGTGACCTCGGGCACCGCCACTCTGGCGACGTCATCGCTCGCGGTCGGCAGTCACAGCCTAACGGCGGTCTACGGCGGCGATAACTTCAACACGACCAGCACCTCGACCGCGCTTGTCCAGGTTGTCCAGGCGGTCACCAGCACCGGTCTCGGTTCCGACGACAATCCCGCCACGTACGGCGATTCCGTCACCTTCACCGCGACCGTCAGCCCGTCGACCGCGACCGGGACGGTGACCTTCGATGACGGTACGACGAGCATTGGCAGCGGGCCGCTGAGCGGCGGCGTTGCAACCCTGGAGACGTCAGCGCTGGCGCCTGGGACACACTCCATCAAGGCGGTCTACGCCGGCGACACCGACGACGCCGGGAGCACGTCCTCGCCGGTTTCACAGGAGGTGAGTCAGCTCACCTCCACCACCGGCGTCGCCTCCAACAACAATCCGTCCCAGAACGGACAAGCGGTCCAGTTCACCGTGACGGTCACACCGTCCACGGCGACTGGTAGCGTCACCTTGTACGACGGCACGACCAGCCTGGGCGCCGGCCCGCTGAGCTCAGGCACAGCCACATTCACCACGTCGTCACTGGCCGTCGGGCTACACGACATCACGGCGGTCTATGCCGGCGATACCGACGATGCCGGGAGCACGTCAGGCGACCTGAGCCAGACCGTCGACCCGGGAAACACCACGACAAGCGTGGGCTCTGGCAAGAACCCGTCGACCTTCGGTGACACGGTCGAGTTCACAGCGACCGTCACCCCATCAGCCGCAACCGGCACGGTCACGTTCTATGACGGGCCCACCAGCCTCGGGGCCGGAACGTTGGCCTCGGGGACGGCAACACTGTCGACGTCGACGCTCAGCGGTGGTTCGCACAACATCACGGCCGTCTACGGCGGCGACACGAGTGACGATGGCAGCACCTCGAGCGTCCTGACGCAGGTGGTCAACCCGCTGACGACGACGACCGGTGTGGGTTCGGGCGAGAACCCCTCGACGTTCGGCGATTCGGTGACCTTCACCGCCACCGTGTCGCCGTCGACCGCGACCGGCTCCGTCACCTTCTATGACGGGCCGACCAGCCTCGGCTCCGGCACGCTCAGTGACGGTACTGCTTCGCTCTCCACCGCAACACTCAGCGGCGGCGATCACGACATCACCGCCGTCTTCGGCGGTGACACCAACGATGCCACGAGCACCTCGTCCGAGCTCGTTCAGCACGTCAACGCCCTGACGACGACCACCAGCGTGGCCTCGAGCCTCAACCCCTCGCTGAGCGATCAGCAGGTTACCCTCACCGCGACGATCTCGCCCTCAACGGCAACCGGCACGGTGACCTTCTATGACGGTGCCACCAGCCTCGGCACCGGGTCGCTGAGCTCGGGCACGGCCACACTCGCGACCAGCACGTTGACCGTTGGTAGCCACAGCATCACCGCCGCCTACGGTGGCAACGCGAACGACGCTGTGAGCACGTCGGATCCGCTCACCCAGGCCGTTCAGGCGATGACAACGACCGGTCTGGGGTCGTCCCTGAACCCTTCCCAATTCGCGCAGTCGATGACACTCACGGCGACGGTCGCGCCGTCCACGGCGACGGGGACGGTGACGTTCTACGACGGCACCACCGTCATTGGTTCGGACGGGGTCAGCGCCGGAACGGCGACTCTGGTCACGACAGCGCTCCCAGTCGGCACGGATGACCTCACTGCGGCGTACGGCGGCGACGCAGGCGATGCGAGCAGCACCTCGACAACGCTGAACCAGGTGGTCAACCAGGATTCGACCGGCACCGTGGTCACTTCCTCGCCGAACCCGTCGAAGACGGCTCAGTCGGTGACCTTCACCGCAACCGTGACGCCGGCGACGGCGACGGGAACGGTGACATTCATGGACGGCACCACGAGCCTTGCGACGGAGCGGGTCACCGCTGGAGTGGGCAGTTTCGCCACCACGACACTGGCCGCCGGCAGCCACGGCATCACCGCCGTCTACAGCGGTGATGGCAATGACCTGGGCGGCACCTCGCCGGCGATGACGCAGGTGGTCGGCAGCAGCTCGACGACCACAACGACACTCTCGTCGTCGGTGAATCCGTCGAAGTCCGGCCAGAAGGTCACGTTCACCGCAAAGGTCACGCCGTCGTCGGCTACCGGCAAGGTGACCTTCAAGGATGGGACCAAGACCCTCGGCACGGCCACGCTCAAGAGAGGCGTCGCGACCTTCAGCACATCAACGCTGGCGGTTGGAACCCATGCGATCACTGCGGTCTACGCGGGTAGCGGCGCCCACACCGGGAGCACGTCCGCGCAACTGGCGCAGAAGGTGCTGAAGAAGACGAAAGGAACGGTGGCAGCGAGGGCTGCTCATGCGCCGCTTCTGACATCTGCCACGACGGCGTCGATCGACCTCATCGGCCGGCGCATCCCGGCAGGGAGCTACTAGTCATGCCGAAGCGAAACGCCGGCGTGCATCTGTTCAACGATCCTGCCGGACAGCCGGCGCGATCACGCCTCACCTCGGCCGGGCTCGACCCGTCACGGATCACGCTGGATCAACTTCGCGTGTTCGTCGCCGTCGCAGACCGCGAACACATCACCGGTGCGGCAAAGGCGCTGCGCATGTCGCAGGGCTCCGTGAGTGGCCTCGTGCACCGGCTTGAAGCGACCCTCGGCCTGCCGCTCTTTCAGCGCGTCGGACGCAACGTGCGACTCACCGACGTCGGCGAGTCCTTGCGCCGTCTCGCCGGACGCGTGCTCGAAGAGGTCTCCGAGATCGAGGACATGAGCGCCGGATATCACGCCGTGGAGCGCGGTGAGATCACGGTTGCCGCCGGTCGCGTGATGGGCGCGCATCGTCTTGCGCGCTGGGTCGCACCGTTCGCGATCGCTCACCCGCACCTTACGGTCAAGATCAGCCTTGCCCCGATGCACACGCTGGTCGAGATGCTTCTCGGCGGCACCGCGGACGTGGTCATGCTCGGATCGCTCGTCAAGTCGCCGGAGATCGAGAGTCTCATCCTCGAGCGCACCGACATGGTGCTGCTCGTTTCCGGCGAGCATCCACTCGCGACGACACCAGATCCGCTCAGCGTCCTGGCCACGTATCGCTACCTCGCGCACGAGACCGGTACCGCGACGGAGCCGCGGGCCACCGAAGCGCTCGCCGGCGCAGCAGACGCATCGATGACCGTCGAGCTCGAGGAGGGAGCGCTGCACGCCGCGCTCCTTGCCGGGCTCGGCTTCGCGATGATGCCCCGCTCAGTCGTGCTCGATGACATCGAGTCGGGCCGGCTGGTCGCGCTGCCGCGACCAGGACGCCGTGTCGTCCAGGTCTTCAGCGCTGCTCGCCGGTGCGGTACGCCGACGCCCGCACAGCAGGCGTTCTGGGACTACCTGAGCGGGGTCGCGGCACGGCAACTCTCGCCCGCCGTCGCCGAGCCTCCGAGCTCAGATATGACGTCATCCGGGTCGGACGACGTCATATCCAGGATTGCGTAGGTGGCCGTGGCCATTGCCCCGGAGGCTGCGGTGTCGAGCAGAGACGTCGCGGTCCAGCTTGCGGACGTCACCAAGGTGTTCGGCAGCGGTGCGCAGGCCGTGCTCGCTGTTGAGGGCCTCAACCTCGAGATCTACCGCGGCGAGCTCGTCTGCTTGCTCGGTGCCTCGGGATGCGGCAAATCGACGGTGCTCAACCTCATCGCCGGCCTCGAGCACGCCACCCGCGGGCAGGTCGTTGTGCCCGCTGCGAGCACATGTCTCATGTTCCAGGAGTCGGCGCTCTTTCCCTGGCTCACCGTCAACGGCAACGTGGCGATGCCACTGCGCCTGCAGCGAAAACGCCGGGGCGATCGCGACGCCGAGGTGCAGCGCCTGCTCGAGCTCGTCCGTCTCGAGAAGTTCGGCCGGCACCGTCCGCATCAGCTCTCCGGCGGCATGCGCCAGCGCGTCGCGCTCGCGCGCGCGCTGGCGCAGCACAGCGAAGTCCTGCTCATGGACGAGCCATTCGGCGCCGTCGACGCCATCACGCGTGACCTGCTGCACGAAGACCTGCTTCGCGTCCAGGACGAGACAGGGGTCACGATCGTTTTCGTCACGCACAGCCTGCGCGAGGCGACACGTCTCGGCGACCGCATCGTGGTGCTGAGCTCGAGACCCGGGCGGGTCCTCGAGGAGTTCCCGATCGAAGGGGACAGGTCGCCAGAGGCGAACGAGCTCGCCGCCGCCGACATCGTGCCGCGCATCACCGACCTTTTGCGCTCGGAGATTGGACGCCATGGCCGTAGCTGAGGTCGCCCTGTCCAACGACGTTGGCGAAGGGCTCGATCGCCTCGAGATGCCGGTCAACTCGAAGCCGCCGCTGCCGCGACGCGTCGCCACTGTCGTTCTCCCAAAGCTTGCGGCGATCGGTTTCTTCCTGCTCGTCTGGCAGCTCGTGTACATGAGCGGCATCAAGCCCGACTACGTCATCCCCAGTCCCAGCGATGTTTGGTCCAGCCTTGTCTATTACTGGCAGCAGGGGAGCGTGACTGAGGCGATCTGGACGAGCATCATGCGCGCTGCCTTCGGGTACGTGGCCTCGGTCGCGATCGGCACGCCGCTCGGACTGCTCATGGCACGGGTTCGGATCGTCCGGCTGGCCCTCGGCTCGACCATCTCAGCGCTGCAATCGCTGCCGTCGGTGGCATGGGTGCCGCTCGGCCTCGTTGTATTCGGACCGAACAACACCACCATCTACTTCGTCGTGATCATGGGTGCGTTCCCGTCGATCGTGAACGGGATGGCGCACGCCGTCGACCAGATCCCACCGGTGCTGCTTCGCGCTGCGCGGACGATGGGCATGCGTGGCCTCCGCCTCTGGTGGTACGCGGTGATCCCGGCGGCGATGCCCGGGTATGTCGCCGGCCTCCGCCAGGCATGGTCGTTCTCGTGGCGTTCACTCATGGCCGCAGAGCTCATCACGCGCAGCGCGGACCTCGGTCTCGGGCTCGGTCAGCTCCTCGACTTCGGTCGCGAGCTCCCCAACATGAGCGTCGTCGTCATGTCGATCCTGCTCATCCTGATCGTCGGAATCGCGGTGGACTCATTGATCTTCAACCCACTCGATCGAGTCGTACGCGAGCGTCGAGGACTCATCGCCGAAGTCTGATCTCCGCGCGCGTCGCGGCCTCTGAGTGTCAGGACAATCAATCAGATAACACGATTGCATACATAAGATGAATCGCTCTAGACGAATCGTTCAACTGTCCGCATACTTCGATGACATGCCGCGTTTGCAGCGGTAGAGAGATACGGGAACTAGGGGGGATACCTTCACATGCTTCAGGCACGCACAGCCAAAAGGTTCTTGACATTGCCGCTTGCGGTCGGCGTCGGGATATCGATGCTGCTCACCGCGGGCGGCCCGCTCACCGCGCATGCGTCTGCTTCGGTGCCGACCGCTCTCGGTACGATCCACGAATACGCGGTTCCGACCTTGTCGAGCACGCCGAACGGCATCGCCGCGGGTTCGGACGGCAACCTCTGGTTCACCGAGTACACGTCGAACAAGATCGGGCGCATCACACCGGCCGGCGTCATCACCGAATTCACGGTGCCCACTGCCAACTCGGCGCCGCGGCAGATCGCCGCCGGCCCTGACGGCAACCTCTGGTTCACCGAATTCAGCGCCAACCAGATCGGCAAGATCACCACGTCGGGGACCATCACCGAGTACACGATTCCGACCGCGAACAGCGGACCGCGTGGCATCGTCGCCGGTCCTGACGGCAACATCTGGTTCACCGAGTTCAACTCCGGCAAGATCGCCAAGATCACGACGGCGGGAGTGGTCACCGAGTACACGATCCCCACGGCCAACAGCGGCCCGCGCGGTATCGAACCCGGCCCCGACGGCAACCTCTGGTTCACCGAGAACACCAGCAGCAAGATCGGAAAGATCACAACGTCGGGCGTGATCACTGAATACACCACCGGGCTTACCGCCAACAGCCAGCCTGCGCGAATCCGTATCGGACCCAACGGGAACCTGTGGTTCACCGAGAACATCGGCAACAAGATCGGTGAGATCACCACGTCCGGCACGATCAGCGAATTCAGCATCCCCACCTCGGCCCGCCCGCCGGTTGGCATCACCCCGTCGGCTGATGGCACGCTGTGGTTCACGGAGAACGGC
>Ga0182018_10002107_pt1 | contig 20767 bp, 17 predicted proteins | sample 812P2MmetaG_FD_120490 | JGI IMG/M metagenome (GOLD analysis project Ga0182018, IMG submission 120490) | Permafrost microbial communities from Stordalen Mire, Sweden - 812P2M metaG | ecosystem: Environmental > Terrestrial > Soil > Wetlands > Permafrost | place: Sweden: Stordalen | collected...
CCACTTTTCAAGCCCGGAGAAGTGATTCCCGAAACCAAACCTGGCTGAGGCTCGAAAAACTAGGTTCCGTCGGAACCTAATGCTCGGATGACTCAAAGAAATTCATACTAACCTCTGTTTGAATCCTGCAAAGACTTTTTGTGCTTCGGAGCTTTGCGCCGCTTGTCGGGGATCAGACGCTCCACGGGAGGCATTCCAATTCCAGCTCGAGCACGGCGGCGCGCTTCCTTTTCAATCCTTATTCCGGTCTTTTTCTTGCGCATGGAAGTGACTCCGTTCAAACTGTGAAGCCCGTGCGCGCTCACCGCAGCGCCCCACCGTGGGTTGAGTATAAGGCAGCATTGCCGATTCCATTCGAAGAGAAAGTGATTGTGACCGGCTTGCGATGCACCTAGAATTTGCCGGGCCGCGTCCAACCTGCAGTTACCGTGCATCGAGTCTCGGCAAATGAAAACATGAAGAAGAGCTTACGCGCAGCAGCAACCTCGCTTTGGCTCATCCTAGCCGTTGCTCTGCTCTTCAGAGTCGGATATCTCTGGAATTACGCGCACGATCATCCCAGACAAGCCGTCAGCGTGGTTCCGTTCCTGTTCGAGTCCGGCAACATTGCCCATTCTCTAGCCGTGGGGAACGGATTCAGCTCTCCATTTCGCGTGGAAACCGGTCCCACCGCTTGGATGCCGCCGGTTTACCCGTTGCTTCTCGCCGGAGTCTTCCGCATTTTCGGGGTTTATACATTTCATTCATTCATCGCTGCTGCTTTCCTAAACATTTCTTTCGTCACACTCACTTGCATGCCGCTCTTCTTCGCAGGTAAACGAATCGGCGGTGTTGGCGTGGCTGCTGGAGCAGCGTGGCTCTGGGCAATTTTTCCTAATGCAATCCTCATACCGGTTCAAAGCATGTGGGACGCGTCTCTCTCAGCTCTCTTGGTGGCTACGATATTTTGGGCAACCCTGGCACTCGGTGGATCCGCGCGCGTGCGTGACTGGTGCGCCTACGGTCTTCTGTGGGGCCTCACGCTGATGACCAATGCTACCCTGATCGCCCTTCTGCCGCTTCTGCTGGGCTGGTTAGCATACCGCGCTCAGAAGCAGCAGCGCCCGTGGATCGCCCGTGCAGCGCTTTCAATCGGAATCGTTGTCTTGTGCTGCGTTCCGTGGACTATTCGCAACTACGAAATCTTCCACACCTTCGTTCCGCTGCGGTCAGTGTTGGGCCTGCAATTATGGCTCGGAAACAATGACAACACGCACGACATCTTCCGCGCCGAACTACACCCGATTTACGATGCCGACGAGCGTGCAAAGTATGTAGAGATGGGCGAGATAGCTTACATGCACGAAAAGCAGTCGCAGGCGGTTCAATACATGGAGACTCATCCCGCGCGAGAGGCGCATTTGATTGGCAGGCGAATTATTTCGCTCTGGTCCGGAGGCACTCCAACGCCTATCGCGGACTTTGTAAATATTCCGTCGCTGTGGTTTCGGCTCGTACTGCTGTTCAATGCGATTGCCGCGCTGGGCGCCCTACTCGGTATCGTGACTCTATTTCGCGGCCGCAACGTGTATGCGTTCCCAGCAGCAGTCTTCCCACTCGTCTTTCCCTGGGCTTACTACCTAACCCTCGTCTTGCCGCGCTACCGCCTGCCTATCGATCCCATCGTAATGTTGCTCGCCGCAATTGCAATCGAACAAATGTTGACGTCAAGCAGTCGAAACAGGCCGCTTCGATAATCATTGGTAGGAACGATACTATGGCGGAAGCGAGTGGGAGTCGAAATTACTTGGAGCTGATTCTCCAAGTACTTACGAGGAAGGCCTTGGACGGAATTGGAAGGACTTGGCATCCCTCGGGACGGCTAATGCCGCCTTTTTGCCGCCTCGTTTTTTCATCCCACTTTTCTTTTTGGAAGAACCATTTCGACGACTCGACTGTTGGCCTCCCGCATCGCATCGGGCACCACCTGTGTGTAGATGTTCATCGTTGTGCGAATGTCCGAATGGCGCAGAAGTTCCTGCTGAACCTTCAAGTCCACGTGCAACGAATGCAACAACGTGGAGTACGAGTGACGAAAACTGTGCCAGCCGATGGGACCAAGTCCGGCACGGATTCCGGCGGGAAGCAAGTGGTCGCGCTGAATCGTCCACGGCCATCGTGGACGACCTGTCCCGTAGGGACTCGGGAATAACCAATCGTAATTCCCTGCTCCCGGAGCCGTTTCGGCTTTGTACTCAAGCAGTAAAGCCGCCAAGTTCTGATGCACCGGCAGCCTTCTGTTTGAGTTCGTGGTCTTCACTTCATCCACGCCACCGCTGACCACTCCCCGTTGAATATGGACTTCAAGAACTTCCCAATCGAAGTCGTCCCACTGCAGGCCCACAAGTTCGCTTGCCCTGAGTCCGAGGCAGGCCGCCACGATGCACATCGTTCGGATTGGTTCTTGGAGTTGGTCCAGGAGCGCCCGGAATTCTTTAACGGACAGAATCCTGGGCTGTCTGAGACGTTTTGAAGAACCTTCCACACGGACGAGACCCATGGGATTCATCTTGTCGATATCGATGAGTTCCCATTTCATCGCCCAGTTGAACAGAATGTGCATGATGCTGCGCACGTGCCCCTTGCTCTTCGGTGCAAGATTGAGGTTCATGAGCCATTCTTTTACAAGCAGAGCTTTCACTTTTCTTATCGGAATGCCTCCCCACTTCGGCTTCACATGGGGAGTGATCCACGAACGATACTTGCTCGCGGTGGAATGGCGCTTCGGCAGTTTTTCGCGCACGTAACGGTCTACTAACGCTCCAAACAATACATTCTCATTTTGTTTTTCGGCGTTCCACCGCTAGGCGGTACGATTCAGCCTCTCGCCATGCTTTGGCTTCTGTGGGATATTGCTCGACGGTTCCGACGATCACTGTTTCTCTCTTGCGCCGTCCATCCGGGCCGGTAGTGTTTCGTTCCCAAACCCAGACATCAGGCTTCCTCTTCCGAGATTTTCGACGTAAATAGCCGAACTGATATCGCGCTCGCTTGAACATAATGACTCCTCCTTAGTCTGTTCTAGCGGCACGAGTGACGCGTCGAATGTAACTCTGTTCGCATCCAGCAGTCCAGCTCTGATGCATAGAAGAACCAGCGACCAAACCGAAAATGACCTGGAAGTTCGCGAGTCCGTGCCATGCGCTTGATTGTCTTCGGATGAACACGCACGAGCTCGGCTGCTTCTTCACAGGTCAGCGGACGTTCGATCTCAGATTGTGCTCCTCGCCCGATCAGGTCAGTAACAAGATTAGCGGCACCAGCTGTCTCCCCTCCTGTGGCCCAGTTTTCCGGTTCGGCATTGGATGGATTCAACGTGTCCATTGGAGGACACGTCCGCAAAGATGATTGCTCATCTTCAATGACTTTCGCTGGCAACCCTTCGGAGTCCAAGGACGACGATTTCAATGTAAGGCGCGAGGCATGCGGTCGTGACGACGCTGTATTCCCGCGCACAGCGAGTTGGGTTGGATGGGGTTTCATGTGTTACTCAGTCTTCGAAAGGACGCCTCCTGCGATCTGCTGACCGTGGCCATTGCTGGCTTGGTGGTTGAACCAGCATTTGTACGAACGCTGCGCCGCGAAGGTTGGCCTTCTCTCTTATCGAGCGCCGCCCGTCGAATTAGCCCATACCTCGGATCTGCGTCCTCGGGGAAATCGCTAAGGAGTGCAATTATCTATAACACCTTGACAATTGTTGAATAGTGGACTATCTGTTGAGCCGTTTACGCATCTTTACACATGTCGAGCTCGTAAATGGAGGTGGCCTATGCCCGCCTGTCGCTTACCCCAGTTCTTTTTCAGGTTTATGCTGGTGGTTGTTTTCGGGTTGCTTCTCCCACTTCGGAGCTACTGCCAGAGCGGACTTTCGCAGAACTCCGGAATAAACGCGAGTGATACTTGGGTCGCGTTCGACCTGTCGTTGCAGACGCAGGCGGCAGTTACGGGCTCTGTGGCGTTCTACAATCCCCAGACGAAAACCACAGGAACGAACTACACGCTTGCGTCCACACCGCGGACGTACCACATGGAACTTGGGTACGACGCGAACGGGCTGATTGTGATGAACGTTTTCCCGACGGGCGCGACCGCCAATCCAATATCGAGCGACGCCAGCTCCATCGGGATGATTCGGTTTGCGAGCGGGAACATTACGGTGTTTGACCAAAATGGCCAGCCAATTCCTTTGATCTTGCCGTCGTCAACCATCGCGGCGTTCAACCCGCTGAGCCTGCTGGGGAGCAACCCGGCACCATCACTGCTTACCTCGCTGGTGGTGCCGAATATCCAAGCGCAAGCACAAACGGCCAAGGCCGCGCTAAGCTTTTCAGCCGACGACTCACAGGCGTTCCTGACGGGGAGTGTGCAGACGACGACCACGAGCAATTCGACGTGGACGTACGTGAAGACGGGCACGACGTGGACGGCGCAGCAGGCGGTTTTCCAAATGAGTTTGCCTTCCAAGGCGGTGACGCGGACGCTGCAATTCTCGAACGTGAGTTCGTTTGACAATGCGACGAACGACGCCGCGCGGATCGCAAAGGGCGATACCACAGTGCCAAAGCCACCGACGACGACAACGCCGGCGGTGCTGACGGGCACTACTACGTCGAGCTGCCCGCCGGCTACGGCCTCGCTGGGGGGAACACAGAACATCGTGTTTGTTCACGGATTTTTCAGCAGCGGCTGCACGTGGCATCGGATGGTGCCGTGGCTGAACCAGGATTTCCGGTTCGGGACAGAGCTGGTGCCGAGTCTCTCTTCCCTCTCGGCGCTCGCGAGCCAAGGGGTGGCTCTGGAGGGAGATATTAACGCGGGAGGGGGAAGCGGATACGTGCTGCTGGGGCACAGCCAGGGCGGGCTGATTTCGAGGTACGCGGCACAGCAGTATCAGGCGGCGAACCCAAGCCAAGCTACGGTGAAAGGAGTTCTGACGCTGGATACGCCGCACATGGGCGCGCCGCTGGCAGCATTGCCCGAGGGGTTCGTAAGCGCGGTGATCGAAGGAGATGCAACGCTACTATTTGACGCGTTCGGCTGCGGAAGTCCTGAAGACGATTTTATCTGCTTCGTGGCGGCGCTCTACTTTTCGTCGGCAGGCGACGTGGCGCAAATAGGCGCATTGACCGACCTTGTTCCCGGGAGCCCGTTCCTGAATGCGCTGAACAGCCAGACGGAAAACTTCAAGCGTGCGGCGGTGATCGGGAATACCCCGCGGCGATGGATCGAGATGCGAGTGGCGGACGAATTAATCCCGCCATTCAACGGCTGCAATCCGGAAGATTCATGCGGAGAGCGAGCTATTGCCCTGGACACGGAGATTTTTTACGACATCGTGACAACGGCGTTTATAATTTCGGAGATCGACTGCCTGTTCTTCTGCGATTACGACGCATGTTCGCTGGCCGATGATTTCCTGGAGTTATTGCTTGTGATGGACGTGGTTGACCTGGACTACAATTTCATCAGCGCGCCGGACTTTACAAACGGAGAGGACGGATTCGTGCCGAGCCCGAGCCAAAATTATCCGTCGCCACTCGCCACACAGTTTTCGATCTCCGGCGCGGATTCGCACTCGGGAGCGGTGAAGAGTGACCTGTCGCGAAATGCGCTGGAGCAGGCGTTGTCGCAAGTATTCCAAGTGCCGACACAGGGGAGTTGCGCGTTTTCGGTTGCGCCAACGGTGTTTGCGACGTCGTCTTCGGCGGCGACGAGCTCATTCACAGTGAACACGGGCGCGGGATGCCAGTGGTCCGCGGTTAGCCAGAATCCCTGGGTGAGCATCACAGGGGGCTCGAGCGGCACGTCGAGTGGGACCGTGTCGTTCTCGGTATTGGCCAATCCGGTTACGGTGCCACGCGTCACGACAATCGTGGTGGGAAACAGCAGCGCGAGAACAAGTTTTCTCGTTCAGCAGTCCGCCCTGTGCACGTACGCTCTGTCGGTTGCGGACGTGGCCTTGCCGTCCGGAGGTGGAAGCGATACAGTGAACGTGACGACTGAGGCGGGATGTCCGTGGATGGCTGTGCCGAACGCAAGCTGGCTTACGATTACGGCAGGTGCAGGGGGCACGGGATCAGGCTCGTTCACACTGACAGCTTCGCCCAATGCGGGAGATACGGACCTCTTGGGCACAATTACGGTGATGACTCAGACGCTGTCCGTTATTCTCGGCAACCCGGTGGGGACTCCCGGCATAGGCTCCGTCACGATCACTGGGTCGTCGCGAAGCGTAGTGATTAATCCTTGCCTCAAGGAGACGATCACTCAATCTGAACCTGAACCTGAACCACTTCCCTCCCCCCCGAACTGCCCTATCACCATACCCGAAACGGGCACTGTCTCCGTGACAGTGGGAGGCCAAAGTTTTACCGCCAGCTATGCGACCTCGACTGCAGCGCAGATTGCCACAAGTCTGGCCAACGCCATGAATTATGCGGATTCGCCCGTGAGCGCGGTGGTTACCGGAACCTCCGGCACGACAATCACAATCACCTCTTCTGTCAAAGGATCGCGAACAAATTACACTCTCTCAACATCCTATACCTATAACACCATTTACTTCTCGTCTCCGGCGTTTGTCGCCAGTGCGTCCGGAGCAATGCTTACCGGAGGAACGGACTGATGACGCGCACGGCCCGGGTCGGCTGCTGTCCTTGGAGCCGGGCCGTTCGTGCGATCATCGTTGGAGCGCTCGTTTCAATGGCCGCTTGCAACGGGGGAGAGCAAGCGACTTCTTCTCCCCCTCCGCCTTCTTCCTCGATTATTCTCACTGAGGTTGCGGACTTTACTGCGTCAACTATCTATGCCATCGCCGGCGGGAGCAGCTTCACCCTCTTTGCCGACGGATCGGGATTCGCGCCCACCTCGGTTCTGCAATGGAACGGGACGGCTCTTCCTACGACGTTTGGCACCAACCAGATTCTGATGGCTACCGTCTCCGGTTCGCTGATTGCCCTGCCAGGCACGGCGCAGATAACGGCCAGGGACGCGTCCTCAGGCGAGGTGTCGAACGCGCTCCCATTCGGGATTGCGTCCCCGGCAACAGCGACGGCTGGCGTTATTGCGCTGGTTAGCGTTGCCCCGGACGGTTCACCCGCGAACGGCGACAGCTTGATCGGCGCTTCGATCAACTCTGCAGGGCGCTATCTGGCTTTCCAGTCCAATGCCACGAATCTGGCGCCTGGGCCAGCCAGTGGATTTGGGGAAATCTACGAGCGGGATACTTGCATCGGGGCGCCCCAGGGGTGCTCCGCGACGACTATTCGCATCACTGTGACTGCTGATGGCTCGCCGGTGAATGCGCACAGCCGTTTCTCGGCAATCAGCGCAGACGGCCGCTACGTTGCATTCGATTCACAGGCAACAAACATTCTCCCGGAGACTCAGACTTGCGGTGGACTCAGCAGTTGCGTCTTCTTGCGCGACACGTGTATTGGGTCGGTCGGTGCCTGTTCCGCGAGCACGACATTGATCTCCGTCGCGCAAGACGGGTCGGCGGCTCCCGGGGGTGTCCCGGCCATCAGCGCGAACTCGCAATTCGTGGCCTTTGATTCCAATGCGCCGAATATTGTGAGCGGTGATACCAGCACCCTCGGAGACGTTTTCATCCGGAATACTTGCGACGCCTTACCCGGAGGTTGCACGCCTGGCAATATTCTGGTGTCCGTATCGTCTGCGGGTACAATGGGAAACGGTGCTTCGAACTTTCCTCCGGCAACAGACCCGCAGTCGAGGTTTGTCGCGTTTCAGTCGAATGCTACGAATCTGGTTTCCAACGACACGCTGGCGCCGGGTATTTTTCTTCGGGACACTTGCCTTGGCGCGCCCGCCCCGTGCACTCCCAACACCGCTCGAGTGGATGTCACCACGAATGGAGTGCAGGCGAACAACGGTGCCTTCCCGGCAACTCCATCGGTCAGCGACAACGGCCGGCTAGTGGCCTTCGCATCGCAAGCCACAAACTTGGTCTCAACAGATGTGGGGGGTGAGGGAAACGTCTATGTCCGCGATACGTGCGCAGGGGCGCCAGCGAGCTGCACGCCCGCCACCAGCATCTCCTCGCTCGCCAATGACGGCTCGATGGCCAATTGTCCCAGCCCCAGCCAGGGGCTCTCCCTCACTCCCGACGGACGCTTCGTGGCGTTTGATTCCATTGCCACAAACCTGGTACCCGGCGATACGTTCCCAGCTTGCGGCTTCGAAGACGTCTTCATTCGAGATACCTGCTTTGGTGCGCCGAGCGGCTGCGTTCCCAGCACGGTCCGGGTGTCTGTCGTCAATTCTCCGTTTCCCCAAACGCCAGGGAACAGTATCAGTGGCCAGCCGGCGATCAGCGCCGACGGACACTACGTGGTTTTTCTCTCCGCTGCGACAAACTTGGTTCCGGGAGTGACCGGCAACGGCCACTCGATGGTGTATCTTGCCAAAACGGGATTCTAGGCTATCGATTTCATCCGTGGGGTGAACGAACTTCGGTGTGAACATTTTTACATCGCGCACTGGATTGCTCAGAATGTAATCCCAGTTCACGGCTGTTCCCATGACTTTGCTCAGCAGATGACGCAGATGGTTTGTGGTTTCCCATGTGAACCCTTGCTTAAGCTTCTCCAGAAGATACTGCTGGATTTCGACCCTGGAGATGTCACACAGGCGATGGTCACCAAACCGTGGAATCAAGTGCTTGCATAGCAGAAGTGAGTAAATCTCCTGCGTAGCAAACTTGAGTGTCGGCAGCACACCCGGCTCGAAATATATTTTGAGGTTGGCTCGTCCGGCGCTTCCCTTCACGGTGTATCTTTCCTCCTTCTTACAAGCTCGCTTCAGCGCGAAGGTGACGCGAGTCAATGCCATGGTGAAGTGCTGTGGTGAAGTCCACTTCACTCCGCGAGCTGAAGCGAAAAACCCCTGCGCCTGAAGTCTGGTACTGAAGTGCACTTCAGTTAGTCTCTTACAACCCAGTCCTCAAAGTCGTTGACACGCACCGGGGGCGGAAATGGATCGAATGAGAACGTGAGGCTCAAACGGCCAGCTCCGTTGCGACACGATTTCCCTGTTACTTCAGGGCTTACCTAGCGAGCACACAAGCCAACTCAGCAACTGCAAATCGGGCACTTCTCTCCTGCCAACAACGTCACCTACGGTTAGCGAACGAGTGATCGACACCCGCCCATTTCAGTAATGAGAGTCGTGAATCTCGCATGGGCACATTTCACCAGGTTCAATGTTGGGGATCGTTTAAGCGAGGGCCTCAAAGATTGTGAGGGTACCCGTTCTGCCGCCGTCACGTGAAGACGCGGAAGATCCTGACTGGAACAAGCAGTTCTTATTTTGCGGAGAAATCAAGGTTCTGCGGAGGCCCTGTGGCGATCTTCAGTTCTTGTTGCTGTCGGGTCTGTTCAGCACCGGTCAAGCGGCCTGACTTCACTCCTAACGCGCACTGAGGCTCGCAGCCATCTACCGTGCTGAATTGCACGTCTGCCAGCCATACGCTTCCTGTCGCTCCCTTGAATAACAGGCCAAAGCTGAGGCTAGAAACTCTCGATGGAACGGCAAACGTCAATTCAACTCTTTGCCACTCGCGCACTTGTCCGGCGTTCTTGATATGCTGTGAGTAGATATCGAGGTACGGAGTCTCATCATAGGTGGCGCTGGCTAGGGCCATTTGCCCCTTAAAACCTGCTGTTCTTACCTTGGCGGTAATTCTCACAGTTCGGCCCAGGTATGGGTCTGCTTTAACCGTCTGAAAAAATGAAACCCGCTCTGAGGTATCGCCGGAATTTAGTTTTAGGCGGACGCTCGGCTTTCCATCTGCCAGCACGGACCGGTCCAGGCTAGCTTGTACGGAATGATCGTCAGGATAGCTCTTCCAGGCTGGAATCGTCTCCCCAGCAACGAGCGGCGCAGTCAGAACTGCAACGGCGGCAAGCGCAGCAATCTGCGCCCGCATTGCGGGGGAATAGCGCATTGGGCTATTATGCCCCAAAACCTTTATGAAGATTGTGGTCACAGGCGTGACCGGATTTCTTGGCGGCCATCTGGCCTCAGCTCTTGTAGATGATGGCCATACAGTCGTGGGCACAGGAAGAGACCGGAAGCGCGCCGAACTGGCGCGAAAGCGCGGCGCAAGCGTGCTGTTGGGAGACATTGCCGAGAAGGAATTTGTGTGCGAGGCGATTGCCGGCGCCGAAGCCGTGGTCCACGCAGCCGCTCTCTCTGCGCCGTGGGGCAGTCGGCAAGCCTTTCTAACCGCGAACGTCACCGGAACGGAAAACGTAGTGGAAGCGTGCCGACGTTATCTTGTGCAGAGGGTCGTCCATGTGTCCTCGCCCAGCGTGACGTTCGCAGGGCAGGATGTCTTTCAACAGACGGAGCAAGCTCCCTATCCGCGAAGGTACCTGAGCTTCTACTCACAATCGAAGAAGATGGCAGAAGACGTCGTCAATCATGCTATCCGCGCCGGATTGCCCGCGACCATTGTTCGCCCCAAGGCGATCTTCGGACCGGGTGATACAACGCTGCTGCCGCGTCTGATAGCGGCCGCCAGGGCGAAGCGACTGGTCCAGGTAGGCACAGGCACCAATTTGGTTGATCTTACTCATGTCGCTAACGTGGTGCGTTCAATTGTGCTCGTCCTGAAGACGGAGTATGCCGTTGGGCAAACCTATACCATTACTAATGATGAGTCTTCGAATCTATGGAGTGTGATCCGTCTTGCCGTTTCTGAAATATTAGCTGGAGCGAACTTGCGGCGGGTGCCGTATCGGGCGGCATTCCTGGCTGCGACTGCGTATGAAGCCCGGGCAGCGCTCACACGCCGAGAGCCGTTTTTGACGCGGTATTCTGTCGCTATCCTTGGCCGCAACCAGACGTATGACATCTCAGCACTCAAGCGTGATACTGGATATACGCCCGGGATTTCCATAAAAGAAGGACTCCGGCAGACCATAGCCGCTTTTAAAGCGGAGGATAGCAGCGACGATGGGAATTGACTGGTGCAAGATTTATGACACCGGGCGATGCAAGGTTCCAGAGCGCCTGTTGTTTTCCGGCGGCAGCTGGCGGACCATCTTCTGCCATGCGCTAACCGTAGCTCTGCGCCATCCCAGACACGGAATTGTCTTGTTCGATACAGGTGTGGCTCCTCGAATTGAGGAAGTTACCGCGCATTGGCCAAACCGGATGTATCGCTCGGTGGTTCAGTTTGACTGTAGGCCGGAGATGTCTCTGGTGCGGCAGCTTCAGGGGGATGGCGTGGCTCCCGGTGACGTGAGCCTGATCGTGTTTTCACACGTTCATGCCGATCATGTTGGAGGATTGCTAGATTTTCCCAACGCGGAGATTGTCCTTTCCCAGGACGCCCTTAGTTTTGCCCGCAAGATGCGCGGTCTGAAAGCGGTGATGAACGCATATCTGCCCGAGCTTATGCCGGCGGACCTCAACGCGCGATCCCGCGCCGTCGCTTGCGGCGACACCTCGCTCAGCTATTTCAACAGCTTCGATTTGTTCGGCGACGGCACTGTCCGCCTGGTCGATCTGCCGGGACATGCGCCCGGACACATAGGGATGCTGACCAGTGCAGGCGAGAAAAGGTATTTTTTCGTCGCGGACGCTTGCTGGCACTCACGCACGGTGACTCATGGCGAACTGCCACATCGCGCGACGGGATTGATCGTGTACGACTGGAAGGTCATGGAATCAACCATTTGCCGCATACGGAAGTTTTTGGCCAGCCAGCCCGAGCACAATTTGGTCCCATCGCATTGTCCGCTCGCGACAGAAAAGTATTTGGTTGGGGGGAGAGGCGATGTCCGCCAGGTTGTCTGATGTAGTCCGAATTGCTAGCTGTCTTACCGGCGCCAGGCTGCGCTTCCGGCTGCTGCGCGGTCGCGCACTGGCTGCTTATCAGAACGCCCGCGCGCGCAGACTGCTCGAGTTCGCGGTACGGCACTCGCCATTCCACGCACAGCGCTTTCAGGGCCACGACATCAATCGGTGGCGTCAGCTCCCGGCGATTGAGAAGCAAGACATGATGAAAAACTTCAGCAGCTACAACACCGCAGGCATTCCGCTGGAACCGGCGATGAAGGTCGCGGTAGAAGCCGAAGAGAGCCGCGTCTTTACGGAAACGATGTCGGGGTTGACCGTTGGGCTTTCATCAGGGACATCAGGGCACAGAGGCATTTTCCTGGTTAGCCGGTTGGAGCAGCTTCGCTGGGCCGGCGAGATTTTGAGCCGCACCCTGCCAGGAATCAGGGCGAAAGGCTGGAGAGTCGCCATGTTTATGCGCTCGAACAGCAATCTCTACGCAACCCTGGGCTCCCACTGGCTTCGCTTCCAGTATTTCGATTTGTTCACACCTCTGCAGGAATCGGTAGAGAAATTGAATCGATTCGAGCCCGACGTGCTGGTTGGACCAGCGTCGTTGCTTTCGCTGCTGCGCAGGGAGAAGACAGATGGACGTCTTAACATTGCGCCCATCCGGGTCATCTCCGTGGCCGAGGTGCTTGAGCCTCAGGACAAGGAAGCATTGGAGGGCGCTTTTGCCGTGCCGGTGCACCAGATCTACCAGTGCACCGAAGGACTGATTGCCGCATGTTGCGAGCGCGGCTCACTGCACATTCTGGAAGACGTGATCGCGGTTGACCTTGAGGTCCTCGATCAGGATGAAGAGAGCATCCGGGCAGTTCCGGTGATTACTGATTTATGGCGCACCACGCAGCCGATCATTCGCTATCGGATGAGCGACGTAATCGTGGTGGAGAAAAGACCTTGTGGCTGCGGGTCGGCGTTTCGTGTCTTGCGCGCCATAGAAGGCCGGTATGATGACGTGCTCTTTGCGCGTGATGCGGACGGGGGATTGAAACCGGTATTTGCCGATCTTGTCCGTAGAATTCTGCTGCTTGCTTCCGACAGGATTACAGACTACCTGGTGGTCCAGCGCACACTCTCCGCCTGGGATGTAAATCTCGATCTCGATTCGCCGGAGGACTTCCAGATGCTGGCGCACTCCCTGGAGCAGCGGTTTCAAAAAACCCTGGCTGGCTACGGGCTAGTCGCTCCCGAGATCAACGTTGCTCTGGGGGTGCCCGCCAGAGATCCCTTGGCGAAGAAGCGGCGCGTGCGAAGGACTTTTCCTATGAACTGCGTTGAAAAAGGTGATGCGGTGACGGCATAACTGATTTCCTTGAGCGTTCGCAGACAGTGGACATGTGATTCCGCGGCGGTTTCGCTTGCCGGACTCTGTCGTTTCCTGCCGTCCGGTTCGTGAGTCGATGTTCATTCCAAGAAGTTACTGGTAGGGTGACTGATACATCGTGCGGAAGTTCCGTCTTGACGATGGACCGAATGTCGAATGACGCGGCTGAGAATCTCAACCGGCTTCGGGGGGACAGATGAAGCACTTGGCGCGTGTCCGGATTGCGGGTCTGGGTACTTACTTGCCGGATGCGATTGTCCGTAACGTGGAGTTGGGGAAGAAGCTAGGCGTTCCCGATGGCTGGATCGAAAAAGTCACTGGCGTAGTTGAGAGACGGCGGGCCGGAGGCGAAACTACCGCGCAGATGGCTGCGGCAGCGGTGCGCAACGCTCTGGATGACGCGGAAGCGGAACTTGACGAAGTTGAATTGATCATCGGCGCCTCCGCGGCGCCACAGCAATTGATTCCATGCTCCGCGGCGTTCGTGCAAAGGGAGCTGATGGCGCCGGCAGGCAAGAGCGCGTGCTTTGACGTAGGCGCAACCTGCCTCAGTTTTCTGGTTGCTCTGCACCTGGCTTCGCTCTACATCCATTCAGGCAAGTACCGCTGCGTGGTGATTGCGTCGTCTGAGCTTACTTCGTTCGCGCTGAATCCTTCGCATCCGGAGAGTGCGGCGCTCTTCGGCGACGCGGCGGCGGCGGCCGTCCTGAAGCCGACTAGGAAGGGCGAGTCGAGCGCCGTGGGACACTATGCGCTGTCCACGTTCAGCAGCGGTGCCCATCTTACTGAGTTGCGGGGCGGAGGTACGTTTCGCCATCCCAATGATCCGTGCACCACTCCGGAGGACAACACGTTTTCCATGGACGGTCCCGCCGTGCTCAGGATGGCCCTGGAAACAATGCCCGGATTCTTCAAAGCTTTTCTGGAACAGGCAGGCTCGGTTCGCGAAGACTATGATTTCATTATTCCACACCAGGCCAGCCGCCGTGGACTGGAAGTTATGAGACGTGCCCTGGGCTTGAACAGAGATCGCATGTTCATCAATCTGGAGCGCAGAGGGAATTGCATTGCGGCTTCCATACCGCTGGCGCTGGCGGAAAGCAGAAGCGCGGGGCTGCTGCAGCGAGGGCAGCGTGTCCTGTTATTGGGCACTGGCGCAGGGCTGACATTGGGAGCCCTGGAGTTGATTTTCTAGATCCTTTATGAATGCTCTTTTTACACGGCTGATCAAAAACCACCTGGTCTACACCGTTAGCTGGGAGGACTGGGAATTGGACCAGAGCGCCCTGAGGCTGCAGCCGGACGATCGCGTGGTGATGATTACAGGTGGCGGATGCAACGTCCTGAATTTCTATCTTGCCGGCATGCGATGTCTACATGCTGTGGACCTGAATCCCTGCCAGAGCGCCCTGCTGGAGCTCAAACTGGCCGGAGCCGCAGGCCTCGACTTTGCTGACTTCTTCGCGTTGTTTGGCGAAGGGCGACACGCTAACTTCAAAAAGCTTTATAAAGAGAGGTTGCGGCCGAGGCTCTCGCTCTGCGCGCAAAGATTCTGGGACAAGAGACAAGGCTATTTCAGTCCGGGGCTATGGCGACGGCGATTTCATCACCGCAGCACGGCAGGACTGGCGTACAAAATCCTGTTGGAGTGGCGGCGGCTGTGGCCGCAATTGGGAAGAAAGCTCGATGAGTTGTACTGTTTCGACACCATCGCGGAGCAAGCGGCAGCCTATCACGCTCTGGATTTACGTCGACGCTTTCATTCGCGCATGTTCCGCTGGATTTTTCGTCGTGAGATGCTTATGGACCTGATGGCAATCCCGCGTGAGCAGTTCCAACAAATTGAAAAACGCTACCCTGGTGGCATGCCCGGTTTCGCGCAGGACTGCATGGAGAATGTTTTTACCCGCACACTCCTGAAGGAAAATTATTTCTGGCAGGTAGCTTGGTTTGGACGGTTCACGCCAAGCTGCTGCCCGCCGTACTTGCTCCAGGAAAACTTCTCCCGGCTAGCCGGCATAATGGACTCCATTCACATCCACACTGCCACTCTGGCAGAATTCCTGAGCAGCACGGAAGAAAAGTTCGACAAATTTGTCTTGCTCGATCACATGGATTGGCTGGGTGGACCTGACAGGAGCGAGCTGGTTCGCGAGTGGGACGGCATCATACGGACGGCTTCCGACCGCGCGCGCATCATCTTCCGCACGGCCGGGCCGGATGCCGGCTATTTGCAGAATCTTCCCGTTACTTCGCACGGACGGACGGCCATGCTGCAGGACTGTGTCCATTTTGATCGCTCCTTGGCGGCGGAGCTGCATCGGAAAGACCGCGTATCCATCTATGGAAATTTTTACGTTTGCACACTGAACGGGGCGGAGTGAACTTAGGATGACTGTGCCACTGCAAGTTGCGGAAATTTCCAAGAGCTTTGCGCGGAAGAGCGTGCTGACAAACATCAGCCTGGCGGTCCCCGGCGGCAGCCTGGTGGGGATCGTAGGGGAGAACGGCGTTGGGAAATCCACGCTGCTGAAAATCATTGTCGGCGCGATCCGGCCCGACTCCGGCAGCGTCACCCGTGCAGGAAGTGCCGGCTATTGTCCCCAGGAGCCTGAACTGTTTGAAGAGCTAACGGTGCTCGAGAATTTCATGCTGTACGCGGCTGCTCACGGCCTCCCGCGCGATGTCTGGAAAAAGAGAGCAGACGATCTGCTGGGCAAGCTGTCATTCCGCCAATATGAACACTCTATGGTAAAAACCCTGAGCGGAGGAACGCGGCAAAAACTCAATCTAGCCATCGCGTTGCTGCAAGACCCTGATGTGCTCGTTCTGGACGAGCCATACGCCGCTTTTGACTGGCAGACTTACCTTAAATTCTGGGAGCTAGCGGAAGAGCTGCGTGGAATAGGGAAATCGTTACTGATTGTTTCCCACCTGGTCTATGACAAACAGAAGTTCGACCAAATATATGAGCTGCGTTCGGGCTCAGTCGAAAGGACCCAGTGACCAGAGTCCTGACAGCGTTAAAGCTGGCCTGCCTTGAGATAGTCAGAAACCGCACGGCGCTGCTGCTGATCCTTGTTCTGCCCGGACTGTTTGAGACATTGATCTATGTCACGACGCCAAACCGCGTCGTATCTTTCGATCTGCCGTCATTAGGTGCGGAGGAAAGCATTGACGTTTCCGCTCGCGCTGAGGCTTTCGTGTTCATGGCGGTCGTTGCTGTAGCCTTCATCGCGGGCTTCGCTGGCCTGACGCTCATGCAGGGTTCTATCCGCGCGCAGAAGCGACTTGTCCTGAACGGATTTCCCATCTATCAGTTGTTTTTGTCGCGGCTGCTGGCACTACTGCTTCTGATCGCGTTGGTCAGCGTATACACGGGCTGCATTGTGGAAGCCATCATCCACTCGGATCGGTTTGCTGGAATTGTGACCGGGCTCGCGCTCACCGGAGCGGTCTACGGGGCCTATGGCTTGCTGATTGGAGCGCTATGGAAGCGCAGCCTAGAGAGCGTGCTCTCCATTGTCTTACTCACGAACATCGACGTGGGATGGCTCCAGAACCCCATCTTCTATACGGAAGCTACCAACCGGGCGGTCATACACTACTTACCAGGGTATTTTCCTTCGCAGGTTGCCATGGTGTCGGCCTTCACGGAAGCGTCTATCGCAAACGCGACGCTGAGAGCGGCCTTATATTTTCTGGTTCTGTTGTTAACGGCTGGTGCATTCGCCTATCGCAAACTGCGCGCTTTTGCTTAAGCCGCCGGTTACGCGTTCCCCCTCGCCTCACGAGGGTGCCGTCCCAGGTCGGCACGCCGCTTTGACTTCGCGCTCGACAGGAGAACCAGTTCCGCTTGGTCACATTGGCGATCGTGCCTGGATCACGGCGCACTCGGAAACAATCCAGCTGGCCTTGTATCGGACTTTGCGAAGCCTCCCGGATTCAACTCAGAAATCGTCTCGAAAAAGGGGTCGGGTCAAGAACTGCAAGGTGTGTCCAATTTTTTGTCTCATTCAAGGGGTTCAGCCCAAAGACTTGGGAACAACTTGGGAACAAACTCTGCCGAATACGTGCAAAACCGTAATGCGTGACATAGGAAAATGCTGGACGAACCAACTACTTAGCGTTTCTGCTCTTACCTTCTAAGCAGAGGTTCCCCAGACTAGATCATGACTGAAGGGCCAACTTATAGCCCAAGGGATATGCGTCGGTGTGCCATCCGTGCCACTCAGAATTAGTTACAGACCAACGCATTCTCGCTCTTATTGCTGCCTTTTGCTGCCTCGCGGTTTTCGGAAGTCCTGTGAGGTGAATGGGAAAGCTGGTAGGGGCGGTGGGGATCGAACCCAACACCCCTATGTTCTAAAGTTGACATCTTTGTTTTGGGCATAGGCAGGCTTGGCATCTTCGAGTCCGGTTGTCACCCGTGCCACCGAAAACCATCGCACAAAACCGGTCGATTTGCTCTTAATGCCGCCTTTTGCCGCCTCTTTTTTTTGTAACATCCGTCACACCAAAAAGATATGGCGGAAGCGAGTGGGAGTCGAACCCACCTTCGAAGCCCGCGAAGGGCTCGAACGGCAGCTTTGAAGGCTGCGAGGACCACCGGGCCCCCTGCGCCTCCGTCCGTGGAATTATAGGGGTATGGCGGACAGCGTTCAACTCTTCGGGGAGCCGGCGGCAAACTTTTTGCGGGCGAGGTCGAGTAGTTTCGGATCCGTGCACACTTCGTAGTATGGGCGATTCCCTTGCGCGCCGATTTTTGCACCAGGCAGCAACTGGCGAACGAAACCCTTTCGAATCACGATGGGCTCAAGTGAATCTCCGAGCGGAACTTCGCCGAAATATAGCTGAACGCGTTCCTTGCCCCAAGGCATGGGGAAATTACCCCCCATCGGCGCAAGTGCAATCTCCGCATTTAGCTTGTTGAATCCCTCTTCGTTGATTTCAATCCCATTCTGGTTGTAACGCACAAGCAGCTCTTCGCCTTCGTCGGCTTCCGCATCCTCCATCAACGTCTGCAATAGATACACGTTGAATGGCGCCGGATTTTTCTGAAAAAGCCGTTTCGCGATTTTCGACGAGCTGGAGAGACGGTCTGAAAGGTTCAACGCGCGAGAAATCATGATCTTCGAATCGCCATCGGTCCAGAGCGATGGCGCGGAATCCTGAAACGCGACGCCCACGCCGAGTTCCAGCGCCGGAAGGCCGGAACCGCTGGCTCGCTGATTATAGCTCTGCGTTACTGCGAGGATTTCGCGCGCCAAAACACAAGCTCGCGCCACTCCGCGTGTGGTGGCCCGCGTGGACTCCGTTTCATAAATGGCCAGGATGATGGCGTCGCCTTCGATAAATACAGTGGCCGCGCCGTAGCGTTCCAGCATGCGCTTCACCGGTTCATGCAGGCTCATGCTGATGTGCGAAGCGGGGTTCATGCCGCGCGCCAGCAAATCCTTGGTAATGCCGGTGGAACCCCGCACGTCGGCCTTTATCACCGTATGGTTTATAACGGGATCCTCAGCCGGTCGGCCTTCATCCGGATGCAAGAATTCGTACAGGCTCTTGTTCGCGCGAGAAAGTTCGCGAGCGCGCTCGGAACGCACCAGGTTGATACGCTCCATCCATGCTGCGACCTGCTGATAATTTCGACGGTCGCGGCGGAAACGCATCAAATCCTTGGCAAATTGCAACCCTGTGGATGACTGCTCGTCCGGCGTGCTGCGGCGGATCGAGCGCGAGGCGTCATCTAGACGCTTCATCGAAATCTTGCGCGCGGGAAATTGCTCCAGAATGGCCTCTACGCGCTTCGCTTCCTCGCGGTTTACCAGAGCTTTCTTCAACGCCTGCAAATGGACTGGCGGACAATAATCCGAATGGATTTTTCTCAGTTCGTAGCTCGCCAAGACGTGGAAAAGCAGATCGCGCTCCTCCAAACGGTGCACCCACTCTTGCAGAAGCTGAGTGCGCGTCGCCGGCGACGCTTCGCCCTTCCCCCCGGGCGCTTGCGAATCGAAAAGTCTGCGTGCATTTTCGGGCTGGTTCAAATAGTCACCCAGTCGGCTGCGATATTCCTCGGTCAGGAAGTTCATGCGCTGCTTCGCAGCGTCAATCTGAGTGCCCAGCTCTACGAGTTTTGTTTCCAGCGAGAAGGACTTCTCGTGCAAACCTGCTCGTTCCCCGTGCGATTCCGCGGAGGCTCCTTTGCGTTTGAAGAGCCACGGAAAACCCTCACTGCCCTCCCCTGAGCGGCTTGTCAGTTCTTCCTGCTCTTCTTCGATGTGCGCCATCTCCGATCGCAACAACCTCGCTTGCTCCAGCAAGCGCTCGTGAGTCTTGCGCGCCTTGCTGAAATCTTCCGAACTATCTCCAGTCAGAATCAGGTCCCGCACGAAGTCGAGCAGCAGTCCATCGAAGATTTCAAATCGATCGGGGTCATTTACGAAATTCCCCATCAGCACGTAATGCTCGAGGAAAAGATGATCGTCGTTGCCGCTGTCAACAAATAGAAAACGATTTTGCAGCAGGTCGTAGGCCTCATGGAAATCTTCGCCGAAAAGCGCCCGGCGCGATTTTGAAAGTGTGCCTTCTTCCACGTCGTGCCAAACGCGGCAGAGCGTTTCGCCGACCACCCTGTAGATATTTTTCTTATCCGCTTGGATCTCGGCGATTTTTGAACGCATCACGTGAGCCTGCTCGCTGTGCTCGAACAGCTCGCCGCGGCTGCGAATCCATTCCTTGCACTCTATGAGTAAGCTGGAAAATTGGTTGCCCAACTCGGCAGTGATGTGCTTCAGCAGCGCAAGCTGATGCAGCAGATCGGTTTCGATGGACTGCTGAAATTTCGCGCGAGTGAGGGACGCCTGCAGGATTTCTATCAGGATCTTTCGGAATGCGGCGTGTTCGGGGGTGCCAGACTGCTTGCGATCGTTGCCGTACACCAGGCTGATATTCACAGTCTGGCGCACTAGGTCGAGCAAATATTTCCGGATAAATTCGACGAAGCGCGGGCTCAGATAAACGTCATAATGTATGTTGTCAACGCCCACGGTAAGGCTGGCCAGCCGAATTTCGGCCGTGTAAGGCTCAAGCTTCATCCGAGCCGGATGGGCGGTCGACGGCGCAGTATAAGTTTCGGGCATACGAATACGGTGTATCCTGAGCCTCTACGAGGCATAGGAACTCGTTTCCACATTTACTTTATCTGAGGGAAAATGCCGGACGCAATGGAACGAGTCTTAACCGTTAATGCATCTCGTGACAGCGCCAACTCGGGCGGCGAATTCGGCATCGGATCGATCGACGAAAAGGGCGATTACGGCGATGATTTCGGAATTTCGACCCTTTCCGGCACCGGCATTCCTTCAAACAGCGCCGATCAGGGTCCCTGCCTCTATCTCGGCCCTCGCGGCCAGCGATGCAGCCGCCGTGCGACAAAGGCTGGTTTCTGCGCGATCCATCAACCCGGTGCAGCAATCGGCGGAATCGCAAAGCCTTCGAAGAAACTGGTTGCCTCGCTTTTCGCCATCA
>Ga0182018_10002108_pt1 | contig 20758 bp, 15 predicted proteins | sample 812P2MmetaG_FD_120490 | JGI IMG/M metagenome (GOLD analysis project Ga0182018, IMG submission 120490) | Permafrost microbial communities from Stordalen Mire, Sweden - 812P2M metaG | ecosystem: Environmental > Terrestrial > Soil > Wetlands > Permafrost | place: Sweden: Stordalen | collected...
AGAGCAGCAGCACCACGGAACCGGTCACCATCGCCGCACGCGTCGTCAGCAGCATCAGCCGCACGAGATTCTTCCTTTTCGGAAATTGTATTTCGCCGGGACCGAGCACGCGCGTAACGATGGCCGGCAAACAAGTGGCCGCCGCCACCGCCACGGTCAGCAAAAACACATGCAGCACCGTGCCATGCAAATCCTGGCGCACCAGATAGCGCAGCCAGAACAAAAATAGCGCCGCCGGGACCACCCAATACGCCAGCGCGGTGGACAACACCGTCTCCAGCACGGCAAATGGCGAGCGCGAATCGCGCTGCCACCGGAAATGACGGCGCACCACGCCCATCAAATACCACGGTCCATCGCGTTCCAGCGTTTGGCCGTCCGGAAACACGGCGGGCATCGCCGCCATATTCCCCCACAAACGCAACAGCAAGAAATGGAACCGCAAATACAAACCTACCAGCAGCATCGGCGCGCCCAAATAAAATCCCATCATGGGCAGCGCTCGCCCCACATAGGGAATCGGAATTGCCGGCCCATTCACCAGCAGCCGCACATCCGAAGTAAACGCGATCAGCAGCCCGCACACCACGCTCATCGCCAGAGTCATAAAATAAAACCACCGCGCCACGCGGGTGGCCTGCTGGATCGCTCGCGAGCTGTCAAAGGTGGCCAGCAGCGTTTCCGGGAGCAGGGCGTCAAATAAATTCGCGCCACCGAGCCGCCCGATCCACATGCCCTCGGCGCCGTAAACCGTCGCGCCCATTAAATTGGCGCCGTGCAATTCCGTTCCCAGCAGGGTGGTCTCGCGTAAATCCGCACGCACCAGGCTGGCGCCGCGCAAGTTCGCCATCGAAAGATCCGCGCCTTGCAGCTTCGCCTTATCGAGAACCGCGCCCTGCAAATTGACGCCGGTCAAATCCGCGTTAGCCAGATTCACGCCGGAAAGATCCGCGCGCTTGCCTTCCTCGCCACCCGACTCGACCCAAAGTTTGTGCTGATCCAGCACTTCCGCGAATTCGATCAGCGGCAACTCCACGGTCACGTCTTCAATCGCGGTGCTGAATAGTTCCGTCTCGTTGGGCTCTAGCGCATCCGCTTCTTGCATCGCGTCCTGCACCGCTTCTTGCACCGCTTCTTGTATCGTTTCCTGCATCGCTTCCTGCATCGACGAGGCGAAAGCGTCCAGCGCTTCATCGCCAGCCGCCGGATCAATCGCCGTCTCCCGGGCAGACTCGGGAATGGCCGCCGCAGCGGGGGAAACTGTGGCGACGCTCGCTTTGAGCGTCCCGCCAGTGGCGCGCGCATCCGCGAACATCGGTTCCGCCAACTTTCGTTCGGCAGCCGCCTCGGCTACCAGCGCTTCAAAATTGCGCACTACGGGCGCGGCAGTATCTCTGCCTCCGGCCGGTGTCGCCGCAGACTTCTCCGTCGCCAATTCCTGCAACTCCGAAACGATGTCCAAAGCAGTCTCCCCGTTCACCGCTACGCCCAGGCCATTCGACTTGCCCGCTGTACCCACCCGCATCGCCGTCACTTTTGCCACCCTGCAATTTCCCGCTGGGAGCACCATCCTGTACGAATCCCTAGCAGAAATCTCCTGCCCTGAAGTACAGGAGCGGCGAGCACATAACCCTCGGACGAAAGGAGGGCGAGGAAACGGGCGAAGGGGGGCACCCCCTCTGTTTCTTTGTAAGTATTCATTCTGCTGGGGTTACGCGGGGCGTGTTTTGTAAGTATTGTAGATACAGGGGTTACAGGGGCTAATTTGGTGCAAAGTGGCGCGATTTGGAAAAATGGTGTTGATTCGATTGGGCTTACAAGGTGCAAAGTCTGACTTCGTGGAAGTGCGGATTCTAAAGGGTTTATTGGTGGGCGGCGGGGGCGGATCGCGGTTTGGCAGGAGGGCGTGGGTTTTGTGGCAAACGTAGCGAAGGATAATACATGCGTTATCGCTTGTCAATAGTACCTTGTAGTACTGCGTTCGAATGGGATGCGTCGCGGAGAGATGAGCGGCCCACGTTTTCAAACTACGAAAGGGTCGGCAAATCATCGGAGGTCTTTCGCGGCGTAAGGATGCGCCACCCGCGCCAGAAAGTTCCTTTTGCGTGACGGCTGGCCGCCCGCCCATCTATTTAAGAAGAGGAGTTATGAGTTCGGACGCCTTGAAAATGAATTCAGCTATACCTCCGAGTGCCGCTGTCTTCTCGATGCCTGACCAAAGCTTCTGAACGACCGTCCTGTCCGGATTCGGTTTTTGAAGCTGAGCCTGAAGGCTGTCGACGTCTGCGATCGCCTCTAATTTCTTGGCCTCTGTGAGTTGAGGTTCGGCCAGAATTGCGGTCTTTGTGTCCGCCAAGACTCTCGACAGATCTGCGAAAGTAGTGTTGACGACGTTTCCATCGCCGATGACCGTAACACCGTGTATGTTCGAAACATTGATGTGAGGCGTGACTGGGCGGCGCTGATACAACGAAGCTGCTTCTAGATGGTCAATACCTAAATCGGAGATTTTATAAGATCGCTTTTCGGCTTCCTGAGTAGTCCCCCGTGGTGTCGTAAAAGACCTCTTTTCAATCACCTCCCGAACCCAGCCCTTCTGAACGAGATAATCCAGGTTACTCGCTACCTCTTGCAATTTGATGCCGCTCGGCTTTAGCGTTTGCGCGAGTTCCATGATCTTTAGGCCCGAAGTCTTGGGGCTTCGGGCTTTCTCGTGAGTGACGTATAGTTGCCGCAGTATCGCATCCCGGGTGGCGTCATGTGGATTCAACATAGTGCCTGTCGAACTACACCTTTCCGTTTAGGTTGCCGCTCCGCGTTTCTTGCTATGGGCCTTTCCCTTCAAAGTTATGCTGCGCTAAACTATAGGGGCGGGTGGAAGGATTTGGACCTTCAACGTTTCGATTACAAATCGAGCGCTCTACCAGTTGAGCTACACCCGCCGTCGCGTGGGGCATCCTGAAACTTAGGTGCAGGGGTGTCCTACAACAACTCCGCTAATATGCCTGCCTTCTGCACTTCGTGGAACGTTGGCTGCTGGTCTCCTTTTTTTTGCGCTTCGAACAGGTCTGCATAGCCCAGTATCCGAACGCCGTGCAGAAATCTCGTCTTCACTCTGACTGTCTGCTCGATGAAGGAGTCATAGCGAGAGTTCCGATTCTGTGTGCCTGAAGTGGGGATTCGCAATATCGAGGCGACTTTCAGCCCATCATTTTCGACACCCTCAATGAGCCCTACACCCAGCCGCGGGTGGTGGATCCACAGTCCTGGTTTTAACTCCAAGGCGTGCCCTTGGGGCACAATAACTGGGGCAAGGGCGCCAGTCTCAAAGATTTTCTTTCGCTTGTAGGCGACGCAATTCTGGCATGTTTTTGAGCAATAAACGTTGTCGCGACGTTCGCGGGAGAAAAACTTTCCGCACTCAAAACACACGGCTAAGCTGATCGCCGGAAAGTATGTTGAGAGATATTCGCTGATCCAGTTCGTGAGACACGCGGCCAGATCTGAGGATGCGGAATCCGGGAATCTACCGAAGGCTAACTGTTTCTCGGCTAGCTCCCAGTAGACTAATGGGCTGGGCGGAACGCGGCGCAGGTAACCGTTGAGAATGGCTAGGGGTTCAAGGAGGCCTGGATGGCGCGGATTTGCCGGAACCCCTTCGGCAAGCGCTGCGAGGAGGTCACGAAACGTTCTTGTAACGGTGCGAAGATCGGACGCCCATCCAAGCTCCCCCTGAATGGAACAAGATTCGGCACACAAATGCAGGGTTCGGGTCGTCGAGGGACTTAGATATCGGAAAAAACTCTTTCCTTCAACCTCTCTGTAGTACTTTGGATAGTTGTCAGAACTCGGCAATCGCTCGAAGAAGGACATAACCTCGGCAGCGATTGCGAATATTTGATTCTCATTGATTTTGTCAGCATCGGACTCTGCGTCGGTGTGCTCCATGCCACGTCTGAGTGCTTGCCGCAAATGGTCCCTGTCGCAACGAGAAACCAGACTCAGGATATGGAGCCAGGCTCCGCTATCGGTCAGCCACTGCTGGTTGCCTTGCGCTCGGGCTACGCCTCTAATTTCTTCCGCGAAATGCTCAGAGACGTAGTCTACGACTTCGTTCACATTGACGCATTCGTCATGGAGTCCGCCGTCATCGTGCTCGTCGTATTCGTCCGCAAATGACATTGCTGAGAGCTTATCATTGAGTGTTGTCAAGGAATTCTAATCCATTAAATTATTTAAAAGCTGAATAAATCACCCTTTTTTCTCTCGACAGCCCAGCCCCGCCGTAGGGGGCCGGGCTAGTCGATGGCGCGCTACAAAAGAGCCGGGGCTGAAGCCCGGTCGCTAAAAGACCAAGGGAAGATCGGAGCGGCGGGCCGGATGTGCCGCGCCTACGGCGCTATTGCTTGTGGTTGCGATCCAGACCCAGCCCGTCACGGCGGGCTGGGCTAACTTGTGGCGCGCCTCCGGCGCTCAAACGAGGGAGAAGAGAATGTAGCGTCTGCGGCGCTTGGGGCGAGTTGGAGTTGCGGAAGGGGGCTCGGCACGGGAGCGGCGCGAAACGGCGCGGATGCGAATCTGAAGATTCGCCGGTACAAAACAAGAGTCAAAAGCACGGGTCTGAAGACCTGCCCCCACAAAGGCGCGCGACGTGGTGCGCCACGGCAGGTCAAAAGCGCCGGGCTGAAGCCCGGCCTCTACAAAAGCTGAGCAAGGCCGGGGCGGCTTGGCCGCGGCTAAAGCCGGGGCCTACAGCGGCGAAGGCAGCGGCAAAGATGAAGAGGGGTCCTTTCCGACGGGGCCGGAATCTTCGATTGCCGGCGCTCTGGATGACCGCGCTTAGGATGACGGATGGAAGTGGCGAGATGACGATGGAAGCAGGCGAGACGACGATGGAAGCAGGCGAGAGGACGGGTGGAAAGAAATGCCGAGACAAAAAAAAAGAGCCGGGGCGCTTCGCTGAGGGGCCAAGGTACCCCGGCTTATCCTGCCCGCCTCCGCAGTGAGCGAGCAAGAAACTCGTTGTTGCAACAAAATCGTTGCTACAAAATCGGTTGCTACAAAATCGGTGCGGCTAAAAACCGCGGCACAAGAAACGCCGCGCGAGAAATTTACTTTGCTTCCTATACTTCCTTTAGCTCTTATACTTCCTGAACTTCACTGCTTGTCTTCATCACCGCGCAAAAATTCGTAGCGCTCGATGGCGGCAACGACGCCGATCGCGCCTTCATCGCGCGATTCAGTGCGCTGTACGCGGCCGAGGCAACGCACGCGGACGGGTCCGGCAAGAGTGATCTCGTTGGGCAGGGTCAGGAGAATCTCGACCGCCGAGCCTTCCTTGACATCCTTGCTCAGGAAGAAATACACGCCGCGGGAGCTGACGTCGCGGGATTCCGTGCTGGTTTCGCCCACGGCCACGCCGGTCGTCCAGCGAACTGTCAGTGGCAGGCGCATGGTGAAGCGCTGTGTCGTACGTCGTTCGGTGCCAGTCAAGGAAAACCTCCGCGATTGAATGCAAAGTGTAGCCGGGTAAGGCCCAGGGAACAATAGGACTCCGGGTACAATTCAGTTCGCGCCTGGGAAAGTACCGACGTACTAGGACGAAGGCCCTTTTATGGGCCAATTTGACTATATTTCCACTTTGCGCCGCCCCGCAATCCTAGCCGCATTCCGCCACCAAGCAGCGCACGTCGCGCATTCCACATCGCGCCAAGTCCTCTGGTATCCTGAAAACGCAGCCGATACACGAAGCTGCCTTCACGGGCACCCAAGGCCTTGCTCAAATTCGCACTCCTGCTGCTGCTCCCCACGGTGCTCGCCGCCCAGCAAGCCACTGGCGACGATAGCGCGCAAGCGGTGGCGGGCGCGCCGACCGGCATGGCCGGGCAACAGGCGGCCGCGCAAACGCCGCCGATGGACATGTCCGGAATGCAGATGCCCGACGGGATGACCATGCACCCCGAAACGTTCATCGAAGCGATCATCCACCACGCCTCGAGCGGCACCAGCGCGCAACCCGATTCGACACCGGCGCCCATGCTCATGGCCATGCGCGGCAACTGGATGCTGATGTTTCACGCCAACGTCTTTGTGCTGGATGAGCAGCAAACCGGCCCGCGCGGCGCCGACAAATTTTTCTCGACGAACTGGTTTATGGGCATGGCCGAGCATCGAGCCGGCGCCGGCATCTTTACGGTACGGGCGATGCTGAGCCTGGAGCCCGCGACGATCAGCGAACGGCGCTACCCCGAGCTGTTCCAGCAGGGCGAAACCGCGTTCGGCAAACCCATCGTCGATGGTCAACATCCGCACGATTTTTTCATGGAACTGGCGGCGATCTACGACCTGCACGCCGGCGAGCGGGGTTTGCTGTCGTTTTATTTTGCGCCGATCGGCGACCCGGCCATCGGCCCGGCCGCTTACCCGCATCGCGCGTCGGCCAGCGAAGATCCGATCGCCGCGCTGGGGCACCACCAGGAGGATTCGACGCACATCGCCTCGGACGTCGTCACGGTGGGCGCGACTTATGCTTTCGCGCGCATCGAGGCCAGCGGTTTTCACGGGCGCGAACCTGACGAGTTCCGATGGAACATCGATCAAGGAAAAATCGATTCCTGGTCCACGCGGCTCACCGTGCAGCCCGGAAAAAATTGGAGCGGGCAATATTCGTACGCGCGCATCGCCTCGCCGGAAAGCCTCTTCCCCACGGAAAACCAGGCGCGCATGACCGCGTCGGCCATGTACAACCGTCCGTTCGCAAGCCCGCAGCGCGGGAACTGGTCCAGCAGCGTGGTGGGGGGGCGCACCCGATCGCTCAGCGACGATTCCATCTACAACAGTTACTTGCTGGAATCCACGCTGCGATTCGCCGGCAAAAATTACGTTTGGACGCGCATCGAAAATGTGGACCGCTCGAACGAGCTGTTGCTGGACGGGGCGGCGCTGCCTCCCGGCTTCGAGGAAAAGCCGTTGGCGCGCGTGCAGGCATATACCTTCGGCTATAGCCGCGACTTCGACGTGGTTCCTCATGTGGCCTCGTCCATCGGCGCGCAGGTCACCACGTATGGCGTCCCCGGGGTGCTCCAGCCGCTGTATGGTTCCCACCCCGCAGGTGTAGTCCTCTATATACGCCTCCGCCCGTTTTCCGGCGGGGAGCGCTAGCGACGGCTCAGGATGCAGGTATCATTTCCGATGGGATGGGGTCCCAGATCATGAAGGATGAGGTACGCTTTGGTGTTTATCCGAGTTTGCGGGAGCAGTTGGTGCTGATCACCGGAGGAGCGAGCGGGATTGGCGCGGCGCTGGTGGAGGAGTTTGCAGCGCAGGGGTCGCGCGTGGCGTTCCTGGATATTGACCGGAGCAGCGGAGAGAAATTGGCGGCAGGATTGGCGACGAAGTGTTCCCACGCTCCGGCGTTCGTGGTTTGCGACGTGACGGACATTGCCGGGCTGCAAGCGGCAGTTGCGGAAGTGGAAGCGCGTTTCGGGACCATTGGTGTGCTGGTGAATAATGCGGGGAACGATGCTCGACATTCCATAGAAGAGGTAACCGCGGAGTATTGGGATCGCGCGATGGCGGTGAATTTACGGCATCAGTTTTTTGCCGCGCAGGCGGTGATCCCGGCGATGAGGAAAGCTGGGCGGGGATCGATCATTCATTTGAGCTCGATCAGCTGGATTATTCCTTCGACGGGAATGCCGGTGTACATCGCCGCGAAGGCCGCGATTGTGGGGCTTACACGCACGCTGGCACATGAACTCGGAGGCGACAATATCCGCGTGAATTGCGTGCTTCCCGGCGCCATCCTGACCGCGCGGCAAAAAGAATTGTGGTTCACGGACGCTTACCGCGATGAGATTCTGCGGAACCAGGCGCTGAAGAGGATGATTTTGCCGGAAGAAGTTGCGCGACTGGTGCTGTTTCTGGCGGCCGAGGATAGCGGCGCGATTACCGGTCAGAGCTGCGTGATCGATGGTGGCTGGGTGTAGATGCTCTTCTAGGCGCGGGCGGGGACGCGTTTGGGGCGCTTGGCGCTGTCTTTGACCCAGCCGTAGATGGAGTAGGCGCTGGCGATGATGGAGATGACGATGATGGGGGCGAGGATGTACGTCAGGGTGGCGGACTTGGCTAGCGTGAGGAACCATCGGCCGTAGTGGACGGCGAGGGCGCCTTCGATGGCGAAGCGGGCGAATCTGGCGGAGGCGATAACGGCGAACAGTTTTTTGCGCGGGTAATCGAATGCGGCGGCGGCGGCGACGAACGCGGTAAACGGAAAGGGCGGCGGCATAATGCTGGCGAAGGCTACGGCCCAGCCGGCGCGCTTTTCGACTTGGGCCTGAACATATTTCAGGCGCTTGAGCGGGACGCGTTTGCGGAGGCGGGCGCCACCCTTGGCGCTCAGCCAGATGGTGAACCAGCAACCGAGGACGGAACCGGCGGTGGCGGCGAGGGCGTATAGCGGAACCATCTTGTGATGGTGGACGCTGAGAGCGATGAGCAAAATGTCGTTGCCGAACGGGATGATCAGAAATGTGGAATCGAGAAAGCCCACGGTGAGCAGACCGGCTGTGCCGGCGTGATAGGCGATATGTCCGATGACGCGGAAGAAATTGTTCATGGCGTGATGGGCACTGGAGTTCCGGGCAAAGACACGCGAGTCACATTGAATGCGAGCTCTCTCTGCGAAGAGAAGATTGCACCTTGAAACGCAAAAGAGCAACGGCAGCAGCGGGCGGGCAAGGACCGGAGCGTCCGCTTGTGGTGACAAGATTTAGACGGCGGCGCGCAAACCTTAGTTACGGCTAGTGGCTGCCTGCGTCACGGAGGCTACTGAATGGTGACGTTTACGTTGTCTTGGTGCACGTTCGTCCCGGTTTGCGCGCTCACCGTGATCGAGGTGCTGCCCGTGCTGACCTGATAGAAGGGCGCGGAGGTCGCCGGCAGATTGTTGCCATCGCCGCTATATTGCGCGGTGATGGTCGTAGTGCCCGGAAATCCCCAAGTGACCTGCGTTTGCGCCGAACCGCCGACCAGCGGAATGGGAAAGGTGAAGGGCGAGCCGCTCGCGTAAAAGGTGATCGTGCCGGTCGGGGATCTCGAGGAAGTAACTGTCGCGGTGAGCGACGCCGGAACTCCCGCTGCAAGCTTCGGAGTCGGACTGGACACGACTACGGTGGCCGACCCGGACTGCGGAGGAGTAATTCCCCCTCCACCACCACCTCCGCAACCGAGCGCGAAGCCCGCCGCGAACACCCAGGCCGCAGCAAACGCTGTGCCGATGGCGCGTTTGCGCCGACGCCTTGGGAAGATGAGCAACAAGCAAATCGCGGCCAGTCCTGCCGCGAAGCTGGTAGCCCACCAAACGAACGCCGATATCGCGCCCGCGGGGCCGCGCGGAAGGTTACGCCTGGCGAGATCAAACCAGCTGAAAATGGATCTGCGATTCGCGACCACCATGCTGGCGGAGGCCGGTGATGGACCTATCGTGGTCAAGGAAAACATGGCCGAACCGCTTGCGCTGTTCGCGAGATTTATCGTCGAGGGCGTGATCGTGCACGTCGAACCGGTCGGCAAGCCGCCACCGCAGGTCAGCATTACCGTACTGCTCAGGTTGCTGGTGGGGTTTATGGTCAGCGTGCCCGTACCCGTCTGGCCGGCGGTCAGCACGAATGAGGGGAGAGCGCTCAGCGTGAAGTCCGGGGTGGTTACGTGTATCGAGGTTGCTTGCGACGTGACCCCGGTGAAATTGGAGTCCCCGAAGTAGACCGCGAAAATGGTCTCGCTGGTGGCTGGATTGAACGTGACGGTGGCAGTCAGTTGCACGTTGCCGTTGGCATCGGTACCGGAGGTTTGCGTGAAAGAATTGTTGACCTGTCCATCGTACGAGGCGAAAAACTGGATGTTGCCGGTCATTGGAGGGCTTTTGACATTCGTGTTGATGACAACCGTCGCCGTCACGGCGGTACCGTAAACGATATTTTGCGGGCTGGCAGAAATGCTCGCAGTGGTGGGATACAGGACAACGATATTCAGAGCTGGCGATGTCGATGGCGCGTAGTTCGCGTCACCGCTATAGCTGATCGTAAGCGAGTGGGTGCCACCCGTGAGAATAGCGGTGGTTAGACTCGCATCGAGTGAGGCCGAGCCCCCCGGTCCCGGCGCTATACCCGTGAGAGTCACAGTACCCGGCAGCGCCGTGCTCCCGTCGAAGAAGCTGACGGTGCCGGTCGGAACTGCGCCACCTATAGCGGGGGTGTCGACAATGCCCAGGAGCCCAAATTGTTGCCCGACCACCGGCCCAGAAGTGGTTTGCGATACTAGCGACGCTGTCGAAGCCGGCGTGACAATCAAAGTATAGGTTGTCGAACTTTTGTTGTAGCTGTTGTCGCCGCTGTATTGCGCGGCAAACACGTGAGTTCCTCCCGAGAGTTGCACCGTCTGATCTTCGGTGTAACCCGCACTATTGAGCGCAAATGTTCCGGCGTCGAGAGGTTTTGCGGCAGCGCCATTGAGTGCATCGGTGATGACCACCGTGCCCGTTGGGCAACCAAGAAGATTCACACTGGTACAGAGTTGCGTGAGTGAGCCTGCGGAATTGGTGACGTCGGCGTGAACGATGTACGGGCTGGCATAGACCAGCGTGGTTGGGGTATTTCCAGTTTCGCGGCCGGTGTTTGGGTCGAAGGTAGGTACGCTGAGGATGGTCTTGCTGGCCTCTGGCGCGACGGTTACGGCCACGCCTGGCGAATCGCTGGGCCCGTTGGTGCCGTCACCTTCGTAGTGGGCAGTGACGCTGTAGGTGCCGCCCGCAAGATTGGGAGTGGAACCCGAAGCTGCGCCGCTCGTCAGCGTGAATTGCGCCATGCCGAGGCTGCTGCCGTTCGGTGACGAAGGCGACGGAGGGTAAGTGGCCACGAGAGATACGTCGCCGAGGGCGGCTTTGGGGGTGACGGTGACGCTAACGCTGACCGGCGAGCCGTGGGTGATGTTGACGGCGGCGCCTCCATTGAGCGAGAGCGTGGTGGAGGTGGCGACGGAGTTCGCGGACTTCCAGTTGGTGGCGAGATTTTGCGCGTTCACCGAACCGAGTCCGGTGGCCAGATCGTAGCCGGTGCCGGTGGTCCACGCCGGCGTTTGCGTGGTGGTGCTTGCGGGCGTTACCAGAATGCCGGTCACGCTGGCGACTTTGCTGCTGCAATTGGGCGTAGCGCCGGTGCAAGGGACAGAGTTGTTGCCGATGCCGCTGCTGGTGAAAAAGCTGTTGCCGCCGGTGACGTCGTTGAAGGTGCAGGCGGAGACGGGACTTGCCGAGGCATTGCAATTCAGCGCGGGCGCGGTGTTGGCCTGTTTTTTTGCCAAGGCGTACAAAACGTAGTTGGCATTGCCCTGGCGATTGCTCAAGTTTTGTTTGGCCTGCGATTGATTGACAAGCGCCATGATACCGGCGAAGGAAGGCGCGGACGCGGAAGTACCGCCAATTTGCGCGAAGTTGAAGGAACCGCCGCTCACCTGGCAGCTAGCGCCATCCAAGTCGCTTTCGCAGATGAGATAGCCCGTGCCGGTGAACCCGTTGCTGGCAAACAGCGAAAGGTCGGGGAGGTCGCGCTTGTTGTCTTGCGGGATGCCGGTTCCGGATTGCCAGGAAGGCTTGGGATAGAGGCTGCTGACGCCGCCGCTGCCAGCGACGATGTTCAAGAGGTTCCCGCCGGGCTGAGAAGTTCCGCAACCGACCAGACCCAACTGCGCGCAGGAGTCGTTCCAGGGAATTTCGGGAATGTAACCGAGGGCGGAGGCGAGGGTTACCGGATCGTTGGTGGCGCTCCAGTATTGCGTCCATTTGTTGATCTGATCGAAATCGGTGCCGCCCACGGCGACGTCAAAAGGCGTCGAGGCGTAGCCGCTGACGGCCAGGCCGAGCGTGGCGGTTTCCTCGGTGTTAAAGTCATCGCATCCGGCGGAGCCACCGTCGCCCGCGGAGATTACTACGGTGATGCCTTGCGCGGCGGCTTGTTCCCAAAGGGAGTTGTAATACTGATTGTTGGTGGCGCCCAGCGATGCTTCGCAATTGCCGTAACTCTCGCTGAGCACGGGGGCGACATTGTGATCCACGATATACAGCGCGGAAAGGTGCGTGCCGCCGGTTACCTCCGTGGCGGCGGAGACGACAAACTCGATGGTGGCATTTTTGGCCACGGCGCCGGACCATTCGATGTCCAGGTCCGCTTCGGTCTCGTCGCCGGTGATGCCCGGATCGATGCCGTCGAGAATCACGTTGTCGCTGGTGAAATTGTTCGATAAGCCGAAGAGGGCGCGAAAATTTTGGATGTCCGCGATGTTGACGTCCGTCTCCCCCACGATGGCAATGGTTTGTCCGGTGCCGTCGATGCCGGCATTCCAGAGCGGTGTGACGTTGTAAATGATGGCAAAATCTCCCGGCACGATCGGATACTGCCCCGAGTAGTTTGGCGGGTCGTACAGCGGCGTGGAGAGCGGCTCAACCGTTCCCGCTTTGCGGGAGCGCCTGAAGGCACCGACGTTGCGAAGATGGGACTGGGCGGGAAAATTGTGCAGGGAGACGATTCCCGCCACCACGGGCGTCAGCGCCGCGGGAATTTCCGGGTCACTCGAATTTGCGGTGTGCTCCTGGCCGTTGACGACGTAGCGATGGATCTGCGTGTGAAACGCGTTGCGCACTTGTCCCGCGGTCCCGTCAAATTCAATGACCGTGCGGCCGGCCGAAACGCGATTGATGGCGAACCCCTGCGCCACCAGCCAGGACGATACTGTTTGTATATCGGCAGGCGCCGGACCGTATTGCGCGCCAAACTGTTCGGGGGTGAGCCAGACGTGAAAATTCGCCGAGGATTTGCTTTGTTGCTCGTCCAGGAATTGGCGCAGAGATTTTTCCTGCTGCGGGCTTCGCTGTAACAGCAGCAGCATGCGGTGGAGCGGTTGCGCATCCGGCACCGCGCCCTGATCGAACCGCGGTTGGGCCAGGGGGTAGGTGTTACCGCGCAGAACCACCAGGTTGTTGGGATCGATGGCCTGGGTGATTTGCGCGGGCACGGCCGCGTTCTGCGCGCGACCCCGCGGGCAGACAAGCACGGATGAGAAAACACAGAAGACCACAAGCGAGAGAGGGAAACGTCTCCGGGTTCGCATAATCCGCCCAAGTACGGAAGTTGCGTCGTCGCACCGCGGATAACTTTCGGCGAGACGGAACGCAGCAGTCACATGCAATCGGGCAACAGCGATGCCCTTGTGCGGAAGGAACAGGACACCCGGGGCACACGATGGGGGACTTGCCCCGAAGCCAAATTTGCGTGGAGCTTATCATAAACCGCGCGACGGGGCAGGCACTTGTCGGCGACCTTACAAATCGGAATGTGGTAGCAGTTACTAGGGACTTCTGCGCAGTAATCGGCCGGGCATCAAACACAGTCTTTGAGCGCTGATGGCGAGAAAAAACGCGCCCTCCCCAACAATACGAAGAGGTGTGTACGAGCGCCTAAGTGTGGTCGATCAGGCGGTGATGGATGGCGTAGAGGGCCAGTTCGAGGCGGTCGGAGACGCCTAGTTTGTCGAAAATATTGTGCAGGTGATTTTTCACCGTTTGTTCGGAGATGAAAAGTTTTTCGCCAATCTCTTTATTGCGGAAACCCTGCGCTACAAGCTGCACGATCTCTTTTTCGCGGTCGCTGAGCAGCGGCTTTTCGCGGCGCGGACCGGACTCGGAAGATTTACTGAAGGCTTTCATGACCTCGGCGGTCATGCGATTGTCGAGCCAGATTTCTCCGGCGTATACGCGCTGGATGCTTTTCACCAACAGGTCCGTGGCGGACTGTTTTAAGACCACACCGCGGGCGCCGAGGCGCATAGCGCGCACCACGTCGCGATCATCCTCGGCAGCGGTCAGCACGATCACGCGGGTGGGCAGCGTGTCGAAATTCACTTCTTCGAGGACCGCGAGGCCGTCTTTGTCGGGCATGCGCAGGTCCAGCAGCAGAATATCGGGCTTGAGTTTGGCGAGCAGTTTGATGCACTCGGTGCCGTTTTGCGCTTCTCCGACGATGGTCATTTCTTCGTCGGATTCCAGCATTTTGCGGAGTCCGTCGCGGAAAATGGCATGGTCGTCCGCCAGCAGCACGCGAATTTGTTGTTTGGTTTTGGCCATGGTCAGGCGAGCGGTATTTCGATGGTCAGACGCGCACCATGGCCCGGGTTAGATTCAATCGTCAACACGCCCCCCACGGTTCGCGTTCTTTCCTTGATGGATATTGGTCCCAGCCGCAGGCGGTCCAATTCGTCGCCGGTAAACTTGCCTGCGAAGCTAAAGCCTTCGCCGTTGTCATCCACCACCAGCGTGAGACGGCTTTCGTCCTGCGTCAGTTTTACCACGACATGGGAAGCCTTAGCATGCTTTTTTATGTTGTTGAGTGCTTCACGGTAAATCTGGAAGATTTCGCGGCAGATGCGGTCGGGGGACTGCAATTCGGCGGAATCGATGAGCAGGTCGAGCGCCAGGGCGGATTCATTGCGGAAACGCTCGGCAAAGCCGCGCATTAAGTCGACCAGATCGGCGCTCTGGACGCGCAGCGGGCGCAGGTCGGTAACCATGTGGCGCAGTTCGGCGCCCTCGTTTCGCACGGTCTGCTGCAGGTTGGCGAGGCCGCTGATGGCCTGGTCGGGAGTGCTGGGCACGCGCCGGCGCAGCACGTCCAGCTGAATCTCGACGCTTAGCAGCGTTTGTAAAATTCCATCGTGCAAGTCGCGGGAGATGCGACTGCGCTCGGATTCAATGGCCCGAGCGCGCAGATGCCGTAGCAAGAAAATGTTCTCGAGCGAGGGGCTGATGTGAAAGGCAATGCGCTCCAGCCAGGCCAGATCGGCTTTATCGAACGGCTTGTGGCCCTTGCGGCCATTCAGCAAGAAAAAGCGCCCGACCGGTACGCCCGCCTGATCAAAAGCCACGGTGAGCAGCGAGCGGATTTTAAGTTCGTTCTGCGTGGGCCCGGGAATACGCGGCAGATTCTTGAGCGGGCGGCCGTCGCGGCGGTCCCATCCGAATCCCGAACCGGCGCCTGTCAGGCTGTTCCAGCACAGCGTGGCCTCCATGTCGTCCAGAAGAAAGCCGTCGGTGCGCGACAGTGGAAGCGTTTCGGGGATGAGGCGTTCACTTTCGCCTGCTCTTAGCCGCCACAAAAAGATGCGCTCGAGGTCTGTGTCGCGATAGAGCAGCAGCGCTTCGTCGACAGAAAAGGCGGTGGCCAGCTCATCGAGGAGCAGGCGGAGGGATTCGGCTAAACCCTGCTCGACGTTCATGGTGGCGCTGATGCGGGAGAAGAAGGCGTTCTGCGTGGCGAACCGGCGGCTGAGGTCGCCGAGAAACGCCAGACCGGCGCCACCCGCAAAAGTGCCCCCGGTAATGGCCAGCCACTCAATCACCAGCATTAAGTGCACTTCGCCGTTGCCGATGGTGAAGAGCACCAGGCCCAGCGCCAGCAGACCTGCCAGGGGCAGCGCGCCGTCGAATCCCCAGCGAATGCCTGCGGCGTAGCAGATGAAGAGGTACGGAAACCATACCGGAACGGAAGTGGGGCTGAGATACAGGAAGAAGGCCAGCGCCAGAAGGTCACAGGCCAGCGGAAGGTGCCAGGCGCGGCTGCGCAGCGCGCTTTCGAGGCGCACCACCAGCAAAGCCAGCAGCAAGTACGCGAGCATGAAGGAGACGGCGCGGCGGACTTCGTGCGAGGGTGCTTGTTCAAAAAGGGCCAGGATCGCCAGAAAAATGATGATTGGACGAGCGTAGACAATCTGCCGCTCGAAATAGCGTTGGTCGGTCGAATGGGGACTCATGCGAAAGGCTTGCTCTAGTTCCTTAGTCTAACAAGGGCTGCGGGGTTGCAAACACCGGGTTTGCTGCGAGATGGATTGCTGGTGCTCTACATGCAACGGACGCCGGAGACGCAAGGGCGGGGTTGCAAGGGCCGGTTGCAAGGGCCGGGTTGCAAGGGCCGGGTTGCAAGGGCGTGGTTGCAAGTGGCCGGTTGCAAGCAGGTCGTTGCAAAGGACTGGTTGCGAGGAGGCCGGCAGTTGCAGGCAACAGCTCCTACGGCTCAGGGAGTGGCCGCAGCTTCGCGCACTTCGTCGCTGACCACGGTGAACTTGGTTAGCTCCGCGTAGCCGAACGAGGTGGTGATAGCCACATCAGCGGCATCCCGGCCCACGCCCATCAAAACGCGGCCGATACGCGGCACGTTGTGGCGGCCATCAAACGTCCACCACCTGCCGCTTAGATAGACTTCAAACCAGGCGCTGAAATCCATGGGCGCCGGCGGAACGTAAATGCCGATATCACCGAGGTAGCCGGTGGCATAACGCGCGGGAATATTCATGCAGCGGCAGAACGTAATGGCCAGGTGCTGAAAATCGCGGCAGACTCCGTTGCGCTCGGTGTAGACGTCCAGCGCCGTTTTTGTGGCCCGGGCATAGTGATAGCCGAAGGTCACTTTGCTGTAGACCCAATTGACGATGGCCTGCACGCGGCCCCAGCCGGGCGCGGTGTTGGCGAACAAGTCCGTGGCGATATGGGAGAGCTTATCTACTTCACAGTAACGGCTATTCATCAAGTAAATCAGATTTTCCACCGGCAACTCTTCGACGGGATGTTGCTGCGCGTAATAGTCGATGGGATCGGGCAGACCGGAATCTTCGATGAGCGTGGAGTTCCACAGGCGCACCTGGCCCTCCGGCGCGAGGAAACGCGTACACAGGTTGCCGAAGAGGTCCAGGTAGGTCTCGGATTTGACGTCCGGATCGATGCGCAATTGGTCCGGCTCGCGCAGATCGCCGGCGCGCGAGGGACGAACCAGTAGCATGGCCACGATGGCTACCGGCTGCGTGATCTTAAACTCAATGTCGTAACCGAGGCGAATGAGCATATAAGCTTTGGATGCTGAAACGCGGCGAAACGGGGTGATTGTAGTCTTTCTAGCGGCGCCGCGCGCGAAAAATTAGCACGCAAAATGTGATTGCAATGTATCGCGGTCGCGATGGTTGCGGCGGCGGGACGACCGCGTTATAGGCAATTGCTGGGTAGCTGCCGGTGTTCCGTTCCACGCAGACCCTTGCTTTCCATGCTGATGCATTTAGCGTGCAGTGGGCACCGGCCGCTCTTTGGGCGAGCGTTGTGACTGAGAAGTTTGAAGGGGACTACCATGAAAATGATCGCGCTACTGCTGCTTGCGTTCCTAGCCATTCTTGCAAAATCCACGTCCGCCGCGGTTCCCGGTGCTCCCATGAAAGTGGGCATTGTTGGGCTGGTGCATGGCCACGTGGAAGGATTTTTGAAAGGTAGCGCGCTCACCCCGGCGGGCGGAATTCTAGATCGTCCGGATGTGCAGTTGGTCGGTATTGTCGAGCCGGACCAAAAGCTCTTTGACGCTTATTCGCAACGCTATCACCTGCCGGCTAGTCTGCATTTCCGCAGCATTCAAGAGATGGTAGCGCAAACGCATCCTCAGGCCATTCTGGTATTCACCGCGCCTAGCGAGCATCGCAGGGTAATTGAGGAGTCCGCTGCGCTCGGAGTCCACGTCATGGTGGAGAAGCCGCTCACGATTAGCTACAAAGACGCGTTGGCCATCGAGGACGCCGCCCGGCGCGGGCATATTCACGTGCTCGTGGACCTCGAGACTACCTGGTACGCCAGCAATAACGAGGCGTTCCACCTCTTCAAGCAGGGCGCGCTGGGCCAGATGGTCAAGACCGTGATTCGTGACGGCCATCAGGGACCACAAATGATCGGAGTTCCGCCCGAGTTCCTCGCTTTCTTGAACGATCCAAAGCAAAACGGCGCTGGCGCGCTCTACGACTTTGGCTGCTATGGCGCGAATCTGATGACCTGGCTGATGGACGGCGAAGCTCCGCTCTCGGTGACGGCAGTAACGAAACAGTTGCAGCCGAATTTGTATCCGAACGTGGACGACGAAGCGGAAATTATCCTCAACTATAAAAATGCCGTCTCGATTATTCAGGCCTCCTGGAATTGGCCTTTCGGTGTGAAGCAGATGGACGTTTACGGCAGCACCGGCTATGCGAAAGCGATTGATCCGGAGCGCATTGAGGTTCGCAGAAAGGGCGATGCATCCGGCCAGACGGGCAAAGGACAGCCGCTCACCCCGCCCTATGACGATTCCCTGCACTACTTGGCCGCGGTGGTGAACGGCGAAATCCAGGAAGGCGATAGCTTGTCGTCTCTAAAAAACAACGTAATGGTGTCTGAGATTCTGGATGCCGCGCGGCAGTCCGCGCAGTCAGGCAAGTCCATCGCTTTGCCGCTCGCAAAATAAACGCGCTGTGCCAGACCGACCCGAGCGGAAGCGATCAGCGTTGAGCGCTTTTCCCGACCAGCAAATTAGCGTAAACTGACTTCCTGCGGTGGGAGTAGCTCAGCTGGTAGAGCGTCGGTCTGTGGCACCGAATGTCGCGGGTTCAATCCCCGTCTCCCACCCCAAAATTCCTCAATGTTTATGCGGTTATTCGTAAGTTCTTGGGAATAGCGGTAGAATTCCATGTACCAAGTGTGTACTAAAACGCCGCTCGGCCTTCTGAAGGTCAACTTCCGTCCCCGTCCATAGGTTTTTCACCCGGGGCCTCTTTTTCCGCGAGCCATCTGCGACTCAGCAATTTTTTATACGTGCTCAGTAGATACTTCCGCTCCGGCTCCGTGACGGGCATCATTAACCCGAAGTACGCTTTCCGCAGCACAGTCGTTTCGACTATCTCATTCTCTTTGCAGTCCCACGCCCAAGAGTGGGGCCCCCACACGTATCTCCCGTTGTCGTTCACAGAGTATAAGGCCCAACCTGTCTCCCGCTGGTAACGTTTGGGAAATCTTATGGCGAGGATTGCTGCGTTCTCATGGCAACGGCACATCATGAGTTGGTGCAGGCGGGCCTTCTTCCCGCTGACTCTTCCAAAGTAAAGTAAATGTTCGACTCCCAACTCCGTGGTCTTGCCACGAACTCGCTCGACCTGGCCACGGCCACACCGATGATCTCCGCATTCGGAACGTTGTGGCGGTCGAGCATCGCACGCCTGAGCCGGGCTGTGTTTTTGGCCAGGATGGTCTCCAGTTAGTTTGTGAGATACAGGAGCCAGAATATAAAGACACGTCTCGCCCGCCTCCCGGTTTACAAAGTATGATATTGTCTCCTCATGACTGAGCATTCAAAGGAAATGAAAAACGCTATTGTTGTGCTTGTTTTGTTGGCAGTGGCGTCAGGGTCCGCGTTCGCTCAGGAACCGGGTAGCAAGGTGTACATTCCACCGCCAGCCCCTAACAAGACGCTTACCGATGGGGCCGAGGTAGTTACCACTTCGGGAGCACAATTTAATGAGGTGATGCAAGCCGAGTTATTTAAAGAGAAGGTATCCGTCACGCTCGTAACTGATGCTACGCAGGCAGATTACGTGATGCACTGGTCCGTCATTCCAGAAGAACGAAAGAGTAGTTCCCACTTCGGCCGCAGCACCGGCAAGGAGTTGTACACCGTCTCGACGTCTCTGGTCGGCAAGGATAAGCAAGTCGTCTGGGCAGGCAGCGCAGACAAGAGAAATCTGCACGATTGCGCAGCAGAGGTCGCCAAGCAATTGAAAAACGCGATGAAAGGCAAGAAGTAGGAGGTCGCCTTACATTCTTGCGCTTGGCATCAGCGTGAGATTGGCGGGCGGCTTCGTTTTTGTCGAATTTCGTCCTGTTGCACGCTTAACCCTGTCAACACTAATGGTTGTTCTGCGACTGCCGCGCAGGGTGGCCCACTTTTCCCATTTGGGATTTAGTTGCAAGCGATAGGTCCAATCCCGTGCCGACCCGTTCCGCCCATGCCGTTCGGAGCTCCTGATCTTCGTCTAGCTTGGAGTACCTCTCGGTCACATCTTGGCCGCGAGCGTGCCCGAGCCAGGCCTGTATCAACTCGTACGGCACATTCTTTTCGCGAAGAAAGGTGGCCCGATAGCGCCTGAGACTGTGCATGCCCGGAATCCCAGTGGGCTTTAGGATGTACTTGCGTATGTGGGCTGCGTCGAGCGGTTTGCCGGTGCGTGTGGCGAAGATGAATGCGCCTTGAGGCATGTCCGCAGTGAATTCGGCCAACATGGCATTGGTGGACGGGGCCAGATTGATCTCGCGAAGCGATGAGGCGGTCTTGGGGAGCTGCGTTTTACCTTTCCAGATCGATTGCGTGACGCGAATTACTCCGTCATTTTTCCAACTACCGCCGACTCGCAGAGCAAGAATTTCGCCGACGCGAAGGCCAGTAGACGCGGCCAACGTGATCAAGACCTTGTCGCGGGCTTTCACCTGCTTGTTCTTGAGAACGGCGTTGATTTGGTTTTTCGTCGCCGCGGGCTGATGTTGCTTGCCGACATTTGGGATGTCTTGGAAGACAAAGTCGTGATTCCAGCTCAATGTTAGGAGGGGCTCACCATCTGCGTTGACGTGGGATTCCAGAATCATTTTGACCACTGCCACGACCTCGCGGATGGTCTTCGGGCCTAGCTTCGCAGTAGCTAGACTCTCCGCAAAACTTTTGACCACGCCGTTCCGGATGGCCTCGACCTCCAGCTGACCGAGCCTAGCAGTCCGTGGTGGAACCAGGCTTTCTTGAGTGACGGAGTTTGTATTTGAGATAGCGTTTATTTCGAGGCCGGCTCAGCCGGAGCCGCGAAAGGAAAGGATTTTTGCACCTCTTCGGCG